>Ga0105350_10001075_pt1 | contig 17756 bp, 13 predicted proteins | sample EN1Hudsemesocosm_FD_83506 | JGI IMG/M metagenome (GOLD analysis project Ga0105350, IMG submission 83506) | Methane-oxidizing microbial communities from mesocosms in the Hudson Canyon - EN1E Hudson Canyon | ecosystem: Environmental > Aquatic > Marine > Cold seeps | place: Hudson Canyon... | reverse complement strand
CTATTTGAGAATGAAGGCTATGAGCTAACGGTTGATTTAGAAAATCAGTGCATAACAACGCCAAGTGGTGAGTCTATTCCGTTTGAGGTTGATGCGTTTAGAAGACATTGCTTGGTAAATGGTCTGGATGACATTGGTGTGACGCTAGAAAATACAGATTCAATTAAAGAATTTGAAAGTAAGCATAAAGAAACATCGCCTTGGTTGTTTGGTGCGATTGGTTAAAGTTATCAGATATAGCTGTCATTCCCGCGAAGGCGGGAATCCATATTTCAAAGCTACATTAAAACGCTGGATCCCCGCCTTCGCGAGGATGACGTAGAATTAAAGTTATACATTAATAAACCTATTTAAGAGATTGATATGACAAGAAATATATTGTTATTGCCAGGTGATGGAATTGGCCCTGAAATTGTAACTGAAGCAGAAAAAGTATTGAATCTGCTTAATGATTCACTGGGTTTGGGCTTAGGTATAGATAGCGCATTAGTAGGTGGTTCTGCCATTGATGAATTTGGTGTGCCACTACCTGGCGTAACCTTAGACAAAGCTAAGGCAGCAGACGCAATACTGCTAGGTGCCGTTGGCGGGCCTAAGTGGGATGCTTTAGATATGGCTATACGGCCTGAAAAAGGTCTGCTTGGTTTGCGTTCAAATCTAAAGCTATTTGGCAATTTACGCCCAGCGATTTTATACCCACAGTTGGCAGACGCATCGTCTCTCAAGCCTGAAATTGTTTCAGGTCTTGATATTCTAATTGTTCGAGAGTTAACAGGTGGCATCTATTTCGGTCAGCCTCGCGGTATTCGTGTTCTTGAAAATGGCGAACGTGAAGGTTACAACACTTACGTTTATAACGAGACAGAAATTAAGCGTATTGGTCGAGTTGCTTTTGAAGCGGCTAAAAAGCGTGGCGGTAAGTTGTGCTCTGTAGATAAAGCCAATGTACTTGAAGTTACCGTATTATGGCGTGAAATTATGGATGACCTTGCAAAAGAGTATCCAGAAGTTGAGCTAAGCCATATGTATGTTGATAACGCTGCAATGCAGTTGGTTCGAGCACCTAAGCAATTTGATGTGGTTGTAACGGGTAATATGTTTGGCGATATCTTGTCCGACGCAGCCGCAATGCTAACGGGTTCTATCGGCATGCTTCCATCAGCTTCTTTGGATGAAGATGGAAAGGGTATGTATGAGCCTTGTCATGGCTCAGCGCCAGATATTGCCGGGCAGGGAATTGCTAATCCATTAGCCACTATTTTGTCTGTAGCGATGATGTTACGTTACAGTTTGGCAGAAAATAATGCAGCGGATTTAATTGAGAAAGCGGTGAGTAATGTGCTTGATCAGGGTTATAGAACCGCTGACATTTTCTCTGATGGCACTAATAAAGTTAGCACCGCGGATATGGGTGATGCGGTTATAAGTGCGCTGAAAGAGCTGGTTTAGTTTAATTTTAGGTTTTATGCATATCATCATTGATGAAATTCTTTAATGTTGATAGCGTAAGGCCTTATACGAGATAGTTTTGTCATAAAAAAGAGTTACCGAGAATAAGTCATGAAAAAAGTAGGTTTAGTAGGTTGGCGTGGCATGGTGGGTTCTGTGCTAATGCAAAGAATGCGTGAAGAAAATGATTTTGATTTTATAGATCCTGTATTTTTCTCCACCTCTCAAGCCGGACAGGCAGCACCAGGTGTAGGTAAGTCTATACCTGTATTACAAGATGCAAATAGCATTGATGCCTTAAAAGAAATGGATGTAATTATTACCTGTCAGGGCGGTGACTATACTAAATCAGTTTATTCAACACTTAGAGAAAGTGGCTGGAATGGCTATTGGATTGATGCCGCATCTTCCCTTCGCATGGATGATAGTGCTGTTATTGTGCTTGACCCTGTAAACCGCAAGGTAATTGATACTGCATTAACTGATGGTGTTAAAACCTATGTGGGTGGTAATTGTACTGTTAGCTTGATGCTAATGGCTTTGGGTGGTTTGTTCGAAAAAGATTTAATCGAATGGGTGAGTCCAATGACATATCAGGCAGCGTCTGGTGGCGGTGCTCGACATATGCGTGAGCTAATTAGTCAAATGGGGGTTATACACTCATCTGTTTCTGACTTGCTTGATGACCCAGCCTCTGCAATTCTTGAAATTGATAAAACCGTTGCCGAAACTATTCGATCTGAATCCTTGCCTATAGATAACTTTGGCGTAGCTTTAGGTGGAAGCTTAATCCCCTGGATTGATACACAGCTTGATAATGGCCAGAGCCGTGAAGAGTGGAAGGCTGAAGCAGAGACTAATAAAATTCTTGGTACAACTGAATCTGCTATTCCTGTTGATGGGCTTTGTGTGAGAGTGGGGGCTATGCGTTGCCATAGTCAGGCTATGACCATTAAGCTTAAGAAGGATTTACCCATTTCTGAAATTGAGTCAATTTTGGCTTCAGCAAACGATTGGGTGAAAGTGATTCCAAATGATCGCGATTTATCCATTCAAGAACTTACTCCTGCGAAAGTAACAGGTACATTAAGTGTGCCAGTTGGCAGGCTTCGTAAATTGAATATGGGGCCTGAGTATATTTCGGCCTTTACAGTAGGTGATCAACTTCTTTGGGGGGCTGCAGAGCCGCTAAGACGAATGTTGAGAATTTTATTGGATAAGTCATAGTTAGCTCTTTTCTCGCCAAAGTGGCGTTCCTACAGGTGGCTGCATTTGCTTAAACTTGTAGGGGCGGTTCTTAGTCTCTTCCCCTATTAATCCCTTCTGTAACAATAAGCAAACAAAGAATTATTGAAAAATCACGATTTATAAACAATACTTGGTATCTAGTTGCCGAAAATTATATTTTTTCGTGTAAAAGCAACTATCTGGAATAGTTTTTTAAACTGAAAAGTTCATTACATAAGCTAACGTTGATGCACTTTTCGATTTAAAACACTTAAATTAGCTAAAATATATAAAAAGAAAGGAAAGACAAGATGATTCGCAAGCTTGCGGTTGCTCTATCATTAACGACAGCTCTAAGTGCTAGTGTTGTACAGGCCTTAGGACTCGGCGAGGCTTCAGTGGAGTCTACGCTTAATCAACCGTTAAAAGCTGAAATAGAATTAGTGAATATTCGGGACCTTGAGGATAACGAAATTCTTCCAGGTTTAGCATCAAGAGAAGAATTTTTGAAAGCCGGTGTTGAGCGGATCTATTTTCTTTCTGATGTGCGTTTTGAGGTGGAGCATAAAGAGGGTGGAAAAGTCGTTGTTAAATTAACAACGAATAAACCTGTTCGTGAGCCTTTTCTTAACTTTCTTGTAGAAGTTATTTGGCCAAGTGGTCGTTTGTTAAGAGAGTACGCGTTATTAATTGACCCGCCTATCTATAGTGAAGAGCCTTTAGCTCCAGTGCAGCAGGTTGAGTTAAGCTCCGCAACCGGAACATCTACAGTGCCGGCTAGTTCTTCTGTGGCTGCAGAGGCATCTACTCCTGCTTCTGTTACGACAGCAGCTACTCCAGCTAAGTCAAGTGACGGCACCTACGGCCCAACAAATAATAGCGATACTATGTGGGCTATTGCTTTAAATGTGCGTCCTGACAAATCAGTAACAGCACAGCAGACAATGCTTGCTATTCAGGAATTAAACCCAGATTCATTTATCAATAACAATATTAATAGCCTTAAAACTGGGCAGATATTACGCCTTCCTGAATTAAATCAAATTAGGCAATTATCAAAAAGAGAAGCGGTAAGAGGTGTTATTGCTCAAAATAGAAGTTTTGAAAATAAAACTTTGACTCGAAATGTTGTCGATGCAGCGCCAGAAAAAACAATGCCTCAACAAACTGCCCCCCAGGAAACAGAGCAATCAGTTAAGTCAGGTGACGAGCTTAAACTTGTTGTAGCAGAAACCAGTGCTGTTGACCAGCAGTCAGGTGCTCATGCTGGTGAATCAACCACCGATGGCACATCTTCAGCTTTACAGAATGATCTGACTGTTACTCTTGAAAAGCTAGACCAGTCTAATCGTGAGAAAAAAGAATTAAATAGTCGTGTAACTGATCTTGAAGAGCAGCTAGAAACTCTTCAGCGTTTACTTACATTAAAAGATGACCAGTTAGCAAACCTTCAAACTCAAATGGGGCAAGATGCTGCAGAGCCTGTAGAGGATGAACTTCCTCGTGCTGATGATTCAGCTAGTACTGTGCCTGTAGAGCCTACTTCATCTGTTGATGTTGGTGATGTGGCGGTTACTGACGCAACGGCAGAAAAGGCGTTGGCAGCTCCCGAAGTGGTTAAAGTACCTGAGGTTGTGAAGCCTGAAGTTGCTCCGGTTGTTGCTGAGACACCGGTAGACAAGCCTTTATCAATGCAATCAGTGATGGATATGATCAAGAATAACCCGCTATATCAGGCTCTTGCCGGTGGTGTTGTTATTCTTCTGTTATTGATTGTTTGGGCTTTATCTCGCCGAAATGCTCAAAAAGAACAAGAGTTCTTTGAAACAAGAAATGATCAGGGCGAAGAGCCAGGAGATATCTTTGATGTTGATGCTGCCTCTGATGCTAGCGATATAGACGAGACCACTGTTGATTCTGAAGAAGTAGAGCTTGCATCTGATGAGGATGTCACTGCTGTTCAATCTGAAACAGAAGACGTTATAGCTGAAGCGGATATTTATATTGCTTATGGACGTTTGGATCAGGCGTCGCAATTATTGGAAAATGCTATTTCATCAGAGCCTCAGCGTGTTGATATTCGCATTAAGTTGCTTGATGTTTATGCAGAGTCAAATGAACTTGAGTCGTTTGATAAGCAGTTTAACGAAATTGAAGCACTCAATGATGATTACGCACTAGAGCAGGCGACTCAGATAAGAGAGCGAATAGAGGGGGCTGATAGCGCTATATCAATTGATGACCTTGAAAGCCAGTTGTTGTCAGGTGGCGGGAATGAGTCAGAAGAGAATGCTTCAATAGAGTTTGAAGCACCTGAGCTTGAAGTGCCTGAAGCCGATGCTTCAGAAGATTTGTTGAGCATAGATGAAGAGTTGAGTGATTTAGAATCTGAACTTGAGCTTGATAGTGCAGGGGATGTTGATGACAGCTTAGCTGAAGAAGATGATTTGGATATTGACTTTGATATCAACGAAATTGACCTCGATTCTGAAGAAGGCATTCTTGAGGACACTTCAAGTATAGATTTAGAACTTGAGACTCCTGACTCCTCTGTAGAAGATGATACCCTAACGTTATCTGTTGATGATGGCTTAGGCCTTGATCTTGATGCAGAAGAAGCGCTAGCAGTTGACGACTTAGACCTTTCTGTTGATGAGTTCAGCTTGGATGAGTCTGCTGAAGAAGAGCTTAGTCTTGATGAGCTCAGCTTGGATGAGTCTACTGAAGATGATCTTAGTCTTGATGAAATCAGCTTAGATGAGTCTGCTGAAGAAGAGCTTAGCCTTGATGAGGGCGAATTAAGTCTTGACGATCTTGACCTTGAATTAGATAAAATTGACTCAGATTTAGATGTTAACTTTGATTCAGAGTCAGGTGAGAGCCAGACTGAAGAGCTTGTTGAACTAGAGGGTGATCTTAATCTTGAGGTTGAAGGTGAGGCCGTTGAGGAGTTAACCGTTGAAGACCTTTCAGAGGAACTAGAGCTTGATTCAAGTTCTGATTTAGAAGAGCTTGAAGATATTGCAGATGTATTGGCGGGAGATGAATCTTTAGAGGAAGTCTCTGTTGATGATTTAGAACTCGATTCTGCCATATTAGATGAGACAGTAGATGAGCCAGTCAACGACAGTTTACTTGAGTCTGCTGAACTAGCCTTGGATGACAATGATAACTTTGAATCTGAATTAACGGATGACGAAGATTTTGACTTCCTCGCAGGCACAGATGAAGCCGCCACTAAGCTAGATCTCGCCAGAGCCTATATTGATATGGGGGATGCGGACGGCGCTAAAGATATTCTTGAAGAAGTTTCTTTAGAGGGGAATGACGAGCAGAAGCAGGATGCACAAGATCTGCTTAAAACGTTGGACTAATCTTTAAAAACAGGTAATCTATACCCATTCGAAGTTTGTGATTTAGAAGAAGTTTAAGGTATAGATTAACCTGATGAATTTAGACATATCTGGCACGCCCGGAACCTTAACTGGCTCTGGGCGTGTTGCGTTAGTATTGGAGTATAATGGGGCTCAGTATCATGGCTGGCAGTCCCAGAAATCGGGTCACCCCACCGTCCAGCAGTATCTGGAAATAGCCTTGTCTCGGGTTGCTAATTGTTCTGTTGAAGTCGTTTGTGCTGGTCGAACTGATGCTGGCGTTCACGCCTCCCATCAAGTTGTTCATTTTAATACCGATGTTACTCGTTCTCAACGTTCATGGGTCATGGGAGCTAACGCTAACTTGCCTGCAGATATTTCTGTGCATTGGGTTGGGAATGTTACTGAAAACTTTCATGCGCGTTTTTCAGCTCGAAGCAGGCGTTATCGCTATGTTATTTATAACCATCCTATTCGTGCTGCGCTCTTTCGTGAGGGCCTTACCTGGAATTATCGTCCTTTAGATGAACATAAAATGGCCAGAGCTGCTCAGCATTTAGTGGGTAGGCATGATTTTTCGTCTTATCGGGCTGCAGGGTGTCAGGCAAAGTCACCTGTTCGGGAAATTGAATTTTTAAATGTAGAGCGTTTTGGTGACTTCATCATTATTGATGTTCAGGCTAATGCTTTTTTACACCACATGGTTAGAAATATAGCGGGTGTTTTAATGAGTATTGGTGCTGGTCTTAATGAAGAGTCCTGGTCAAAAGACGTATTGCTTGCAAAAGATAGGGCTGCGGGGGGCATTACTGCTCCTCCTTTTGGTTTATATTTGATTAATGTTGGTTATCCTTGTGGTGAAATACCTGAATTTGACCCTGGTCCTTCCTTTGTTAAACCTTATTATTTTAACTCAGCCCGTAGTTAGGAAATAACCGTAATGACTCGAACACGTATTAAAATATGCGGTATTACTCGAAAGCAAGATGCTTTTAAGGCTGCAGAGTTAGGCGCTGATGCCCTTGGCTTTGTTTTCTACGAGAAAAGCCCTCGATATGTTAGCATTAAGGCCGCAGCGGAAATATGTGAGTCTGTTTCGCCTTTTGTCACTAAAGTTGGATTGTTTGTTAATGCTAGTGAGAATGAGGTAAGACGTGTTATCGATAGCGTGCAGCTAGATTTACTGCAATTTCATGGTGATGAGCTTCCAGAGTACTGTCAGAAATTTAATCTTCCTTATATTAAAGCGATTCGTGCAAAAGATAGAGAAAGCATTCAGAGTGCAATAAAATCTCATGCGAATGCCATTGGTATTTTGGTTGATAGCTATGTACCAGGCATACCTGGCGGAACAGGTAACACGTTTGACTGGTCTTTAATTCCGGAAAAAGACAAAAGTAAAGTGATATTAGCCGGTGGGCTCAATGCCGAAAATATTTCGGAGGCTATTACGACAGTAAAGCCTTATGCCGTAGATGTTAGTGGTGGAGTAGAGCAAAGCAAAGGCATTAAAGATCATGAAAAGATTTTTCAATTTATAAAAGAGGTGGCGAGTGCAGACAAAATATACTGAAGATATGCTTAAGAAAATCCCCGATCTAAGCGGCCATTTCGGTGAGTTTGGCGGGCGTTTCGTATCAGAAACCTTAATGCCATCTCTTTTACAGCTTGAAGAGCATTACAACAAACTAAAAGATGACCCTAAGTTTCAGGAAGAGTTCTACAAAGATTTAGCTGACTATGTAGGTCGTCCTTCACCTTTGTATTTGGCTGAACGCTTAACAGAGAAAGTGGGTGGGGCTAAAATTTATCTTAAGCGAGAAGATTTAAACCATACCGGTGCTCACAAAATTAATAACACCATCGGTCAGGCATTATTGGCTAAGTATCTTGGTAAACCTCGTATTATTGCAGAAACGGGTGCCGGTCAGCATGGCGTAGCAACCGCTACCGTTGCCGCGCGTTTAGGTCTTGAATGCACTGTTTTTATGGGCGCTGAAGATATTCAACGCCAGTCGGCAAACGTATACAGAATGAAATTGCTAGGTGCGACAGTTGTTTCTGTTGAGAGTGGAACTCGCACACTTAAAGATGCAATGAACGAAGCCATGCGAGACTGGGTAACTAACGTTGATAATACATTTTATATTATAGGTACTGTAGCGGGGCCGCACCCATACCCCATGCTAGTACGAGACTTCCAAACCGTTATTGGTAAGGAAGCAAGACAGCAATGCCTGGAGAAAGAAAACCGTTTGCCTGATGCCTTAGTGGCTTGCGTGGGTGGAGGTTCAAATGCTATTGGTTTGTTTTACCCGTTTATTACTGACGAGTCAGTTAAAATGTATGGTGTTGAAGCGGCAGGGCATGGCATTGAAACAGGTGAGCATGCAGCCCCTCTTTGTGCTGGTCAGCCTGGTGTTCTTCATGGTAATCGTACTTATCTTATGTCAGATGAAAATGGCCAAATTAGTGCCACGCACTCTGTATCAGCCGGTTTAGATTATCCGGGGGTAGGGCCAGAGCATAGTTGGTTAAAAGATGAAGGCCGTGCTGAGTATGTGTCTATTACCGATGAAGAAGCATTAGATGCGTTTAGAACACTGACAAGGGTTGAGGGTATTATTCCTGCGCTTGAGTCTAGTCATGCGGTTGCTTACGGTATGAAACTGGCGAAACAAATGGATAAAGACCAAATTATCATTGTTAACCTTTCAGGTCGCGGTGATAAAGACATGCATACAATTGCAGCCATTGACGGTATAACTGTTTAATAAAAGAATTTTAGGATTTTATCAATGAGTCGAATTAAAACCGTTATATCCTTTTTAAAGGATGCGGGTAAAAGCGCGTTAATTCCGTATATTACCGGTGGAGACCCAGAGCCTGGTTTAACGGTTGAATTGATGCATGCTTTGGTTGATGCAGGTGCTGATATTATAGAATTGGGTGTTCCATTTTCTGACCCTATGGCTGATGGCCCCGTTATTCAATTAGCTTGCGAAAGAGCGCTTGAACATAATGTATCGCTTGCTGATATTTTTTCTATGGTCACTGCGTTTAGATCTAAAGATAGCTCAACCCCTGTTGTACTAATGGGTTATTTAAACCCGATTGAACGTATGGGTTATAACACTTTTACTAAGCGCGCAGCTGATGCAGGTGTTGATGGGGTGTTGGTGGTTGATCTTCCACCAGAAGAAGGTCATGATTTTTTACTTGAAATGAAAGCAAATAATCTGGACTCGGTATACCTTATTGCACCCACTACAACAGATGACCGAATCAAAACTATTTGTGATGCAAGTTCGGGTTATGTTTACTACGTTTCGGTTAAAGGTGTTACAGGTTCAGCTAGCTTAGATGTTACAAGTGTTGCTGAAAAACTGGCCATCATTCGTGAGAAGAGCGATATACCCGTGGGTGTAGGTTTTGGTATTAAAGATGCCGAATCAGCAGCGGCTGTCTCTAATGTGGCTGATGGTGTTATTGTCGGTAGTGTTATTGTTAACACCATAGCTGAGAATGTAGGTGACCATGCAGCGATTATTTCAAAAGTGAGTAGTCTCGTTTCTTCAATGCGTCAGGCTATGGATGCCTGAAGGAGAGTTTGAGTGAGTAGTTGGTTTGATAAAATAGTTCCAGGCGCTATTCGCTCCGATTCACCACAAAAAAGCACAGTGCCTGAAGGCTTATGGAAGAAGTGCCCAAAATGCGAGAGTGTTTTATACCGGCCTGAGCTCGACAAAAACTTAGATGTTTGTCCAAAGTGTCAGCATCATATGCGTGTTTCAGCAAGAAAAAGAATCGATATTTTTCTTGATAAAAATAACCGCATTGAAATTTCTGCTGACTTGGCCCCGCAAGATAAGCTGAAATTTAAAGACAGCAAAAAATACAAAGATCGTATAATTTCAAACCAGAAGGCAACGAATGAAAAAGATGCTCTAATTTGTTTTAAAGGATCTGTTCAGGGTGTGCCTGTTGTGGTTGTTGCTTTTGAATTCAGTTTTTTGGGTGGCTCTATGGGGGCCGTGGTAGGTGAGAAATTTGCTCGTGCCGCTTATGCATCAATGGAGGCGGGTATTCCTTTGATATGTTTTAGTGCCAGTGGTGGTGCCAGAATGCAGGAAGCTTTAATTTCCTTGATGCAAATGGCTAAAACTGCCGCTGTGTTAGAAAAAATGAAGCAGATGGGACTACCTTTTATCTCTGTAATGACTGACCCTGTTTTTGGTGGTGTTTCAGCCAGTTTAGCTATGCTGGGTGATGTTAATGTTGCTGAGCCTAATGCATTAATCGGTTTTGCTGGCCCCAGAGTTATTGAACAGACCGTAAGAGAAAAATTGCCTGAAGGCTTTCAGCGAAGTGAGTTTTTGTTAGAGCACGGTGTCATTGATATGATTTTGCCCCGATCCGAGATGAGATCACGCCTTTCATCTATTTTAGCCAAGTTAACTGGTCGTGATTTACCTTCATCAGGTGATAGTAGTAATGATTAATACGTCTGATCATCAATCCTTAAAGCCACTGTCTTTACTAGAATGGCTTGAGAAAATTGAAGCAAGCCACCCCTCAGAAATTGAAATGGGCTTAGAGCGCACACTGACTGTATATTCTCGTATGCGATCGCGTTTTTCCAAGGTCGTTATGGTGGCGGGTACTAACGGTAAAGGCTCTACTATTGCGATGCTTGAACGTTTGCTCCTAAATGCAGGTCAAACGGTAGGGGTTTATACTTCGCCTCATATTAATCAATACAATGAACGAATTCGTATTAACGGTAAAAATGCTGAAGATCAGAAAATTGTTCGAAGTTTTGAGCGTGTTGAAGCAGCACGTAAAGAAATCCCTTTAACGTATTTTGAGTTTGGAACTCTAGGGGCACTTAGTTGCCTTGAACGTGAAAATTTAGATATTGTTTTACTTGAGGTGGGTTTAGGTGGTCGTCTGGATGCGGTTAATATTGTTGACCCTGACCTTGCGATTATTACTTCAATAGATATAGATCACACTGACTGGTTGGGTAGTGACAGGGAGAGTATTGGCTTTGAGAAAGCAGGCATCCTCAGACCAGAAATTCCAGCTATTTACGGTGAGGGTAACCCTCCTGAAAGCATTTGCCAGCAGGTATTAGCTCAAAAAGTTAAGATGCTTTATTGTCAGCAGCATTTTGGGCAGGCCTCTGGCGCTGGATTTATTTCAGATAAAGACGGAAACAAAAAAAATATTCAAATGCCTGATTGTTTACTACCTGAAAACAATATGTTGATGGCCTTGCAAGCAATGGAATGTCTTGGTTTCTCATTAAACAATAAGATTATATCTGAGGCATTAGATGGCTTTGTTGTTGAAGGCCGGCTTGAAGTGGTTTCAGATGCCCCCATTGTTATATTGGATGTAGGGCATAACCCTCATGCGTCTCGGTTTCTAGCTCATCGTTTAAAAGATATAGCCAAAGGACGGTCGGTTTATGCCGTTTTTTCCGCCTTGGCTGATAAGGATGTAGCAGGTATTATCTCTCCGCTGAGTCCATTGGTTAAAACATGGCATATAGCACCTTTAAATTGTTCGCGTGCTAAAAATATTTCCGATATTAGTCATGCTTTAGACGAACAAAATTTAGAATTTACTGAGCACTCTTCATTAAGTAGTGCGTATGATGAGGCTGTATTCGAAGCATCTGAGTCTGAAGAGGCAGGTGTTGTGATTTGCTTTGGTTCATTTCATGTGGTTTCAGAAATTAAAGAGAGCAACAAATGGATGGTTTAAAACAACGGGTTGTAGGTGCGCTGGTTATTGTCTCGCTTGCAGTTATATTTTTGCCGATGATTTTTGATAAACCTCATGAGGCATCAAAAAAGCAGCTTATATCAATCCCTATTCAACCTGAGCTGCCCGTTATTACTATTGATAAGCCCAAAAAGCCTGTTTATAAGTTAGTTGAAACAAATAATGAGCCTAAAGTAGTCACAAAGCCAGCGCCTAAGCCTGTTGTCACTCAAGTAACTAAGCCCGTAGCCAAGACCGTTGTGAAGTCTACTGTTAAGCCCGTGGCTAAGACGACTATTAAAACTAAGTCAGCGATAGATCCTGTGTTTAATCAGGACTTGTTAAATAATGTCTGGATGGTTCAGTTAGGTACTTTTGGCAATCATGAGAATGCATTTAAGCTAAGAGATAAGCTTCGCACTAAGGGCTATGACGGACACACCACGAAGTTAAAACGGGATGGAAAGGTCTTGATTAGGGTATTTAGTGGCCCTTATGCAGATAAAGCTAAAGCGGCAGCCATTAAAAAGCAAATTGATAAGAAATTTAAAGCAGAGAAAGTAACGAGTCTAGTTGTTTATTTTAAGTAAGGTTCTTTGGTAGAATGCGCGCCTCAAATTTTTATATGAAGATGATGTAACCCTTATGTTGAATTGGGCCGACCTGTCTATTATATCGATAATTGCAATATCGAGCCTTTTTAGCCTTAAAAGAGGCTTTGTTAAAGAGGCTTTATCTCTGGTTACCTGGATTGCTGCTTTTATTATTGCCCGAACCTTCAATCCTAACTTACAAACACTTCTTGTAGATCTTATTGATACGGTTGTTTTCAGAGCCATTGCTGCATTTGCTATTTTATTTATAGGTACATTGATTGTGGGTGCAGTAATTAATAACCTAATCGCCTTATTAGTAAAAATAACCGGTTTATCAACTACAGATCGTCTGCTTGGCGTAGTATTTGGTGTGGCAAGAGGCCTGATTATAGTACTTGTTGTTATCGCTGTATTAAGAGTTACACCATTTGCGGAAGACATGTGGTGGAAGCAGTCGGTAATGATTACTAAACTCCAAGTGTTAGAACAATGGTCAAGAGCGGTTTTTGAAGATCAGCTTTCTGTTTTTATGACTTAGGCTCTTGGTCTAAGGCATAAAATGCAGGCTAGCGGCATAAATTTTATTTTTTGTACCCCAGTGAGGTAGTTTGAATGTGCGGTATCGTAGGAATTGTCGGTAAAACCAATGTTAACCAGGCGCTTTATGACGCGCTAACGGTTTTGCAACATCGGGGACAGGATGCCGCGGGTATAGTAACTTATCAGGATGATCGTTTTTTCTTACGAAAAGATAATGGCTTAGTGAAGGATGTTTTTCGTACCCGACACATGCGCCGATTAGTGGGTAATGTGGGTATAGGCCATGTACGTTATCCAACAGCAGGTTCTTCAACCTCAGCTGAAGCGCAGCCATTTTATGTAAATTCGCCCTACGGAATCACGCTGGCTCATAATGGTAATTTAACAAATACCAATGATATTGCTGAAGGTTTACTCCGTTCAGATTTGCGACATATTAATACCAATTCAGACTCCGAAGTGTTGCTCAACGTATTTGCTCATGAGCTGCAAAAGCAAGGTAAACTTGTTCCTACAGAGACTGAAATATTCGAAGCTGTAAAAGCGGTGCATAAACGCTGTAAGGGTGGTTATGCTGCAATAGCGATGATTACGGGTTACGGTATTGTTGCCTTTAGAGACCCTCATGGAATTCGTCCTGTTTGTTACGGCAAGCGAGTGACCGAGCAGGGCACTGAGTATATGATTACATCTGAGAGTGTCGCTCTTGGGGCTCAGGGTTTTACTTTGGTAAGAGATATAGCACCGGGTGAGGCTATTTACATAGAAACAGATGGCCAGCTTTATAGTCAGCAATGCGCTGAAAATCCTCAGCTAAATCCTTGTATTTTTGAACATGTTTATTTTGCCCGTCCAGATTCAATTATCGACGATGTGTCTGTGTATAAAGCACGTTTGAGAATGGGAGAAAAGTTGGCGGATAAGGTTATGAAGCTTCGACCTGACCACGATATTGATGTGGTAATGCCTATCCCAGACACAAGCAGAACCTCTGCAATGGAAATGGGGTTCAGGATGGGGGTTAAGTTTCGGGAAGGTTTTATTAAAAACCGTTATATTGGCCGAACCTTCATTATGCCAGGTCAAAGTCAGCGTAAAAAATCTGTACGCCAAAAACTCAATCCTATTGAGCTTGAATTTAAAGGAAAGAACGTACTTTTAGTTGATGATTCCATCGTACGCGGCACCACTTGTAAAGAAATAGTACAGATGGCAAGAGATGCAGGGGCCAATAAAGTGTATTTTGCTTCTGCAGCACCTGAAGTCAGACACCCCAATGTTTACGGGATCGACATGCCGTCGGCTAGTGAGTTAATTGCCCATAACCGTACGGTTAAAGAGATTGAAGAGTTGATAGGTGCCGACTGGTTGATCTACCAAGATCTTGAAGACCTTGTTGAGTGTGCAAAAGAAGGAAACCCTTCAATTAAAGAATTTGATTGCTCTGTTTTTAATGGTAAATATATCACCGGTGATATTACGCCTGAGTACTTGCTTAAATTAGAGCAAGCACGTAAAGAAAGCAGTAAGATGAAAGCAAACAAAGACTTTGAAGATGATAATGCAGTGATTGACCTGCATAATAATGATTAATGTTGACGACTTAAAAAATAATGGCAAAGAGTATTTATAAAAATAGCGCTATCCCTGTTGCTAATATTGATGGTGCTGAGTTTGATACCATCGCGGTAAGAGCAGGGCATCAGCGAACGCATGAACTTGAGCATAGCGAGGCGATTTTCCCTACTTCAAGCTTTGTATTCAATAGTGCTTCAGAAGCAGCAGCCCGTTTTAGTGGAGAGGTAGAGGGGAATATTTATTCTCGATTTACCAATCCAACGGTACAAGCTTTTGAAGAACGTATTGCGGCTATGGAAGGGGGAGAGCGTGCAGTTGCTACGGCCTCTGGAATGGCTGCAATAATGAGTACTTGTGTTGCTTTATTGAAGCAAGGTGATCATGTTGTTTGCTCGCGCAGTGTTTTTGGCACCACTAATGTATTTTTTCAGAAATACATGGCTAAATTTGGTGTAGAAACGACCTTTGTTGAGCTTACCGATATTGAGTCTTGGCGTTCGGCTATTAATTCAAATACCAAGTTGTTATTTCTTGAAACACCGTCTAATCCATTGTGTGAAATTGCAGATATAGCTCAGCTTGCTGAACTTGCTCATCAGAATGATGCTCTACTTGCCGTAGATAACTGCTTTTGTACGCCGGCTCTTCAGCGACCGCTTTCTTTTGGGGCTGATATCGTTATTCACTCAGCAACAAAGTACCTTGATGGACAAGGTCGTTGTATTGGTGGAGTAGTGGTGGGCAATGATGAAATAATGGCGGAAGTGTACGGCTTTTTACGTTCAGCTGGGCCTACAATGAGTCCATTTAATGCGTGGGTTTTCCTTAAAGGACTTGAAACTCTGAGCTTAAGGATGCGGGCGCATAGTGAAAGCGCGTTAGCGGTCGCTCAGTGGCTGGAGAACAAAGATTCGGTAGAAACCGTTTTTTATACCGGGCTTGAGTCTCACTCTCAATATGCCTTAGCTAAAAAACAGCAAAGTGGTTTTAGTGGCGTGCTGTCCTTTAGAATAAAAGGGGGTAGGGAAGAGGCCTGGAAGTTTATAGATGGTGTTCAGTTCTTATCTATTACTGCTAACCTGGGTGATACCAAAACAACCATTACGCACCCTGCAACCACAACTCACGGGCGTTTGTCTGACGAAGATAAAGCGCGTAGTGGTATTACCGAAAATCTTATTCGTATTTCGGTGGGTCTTGAATCGCTTGAAGACATCAAAAAAGACCTTCAATTAGGTTTTATCTCTGCAGGATTAGAATAAGACTTCCTGCTTATTTAATTAAAATGGCGCTATTTATCAATAAAGTAGCGCCAACTCTTCATTTTAATTCTATACTTAAGTTTGAACATTCAATTTATCTTTGTAATTCATGATGTATACAGATGAATTAAGGCTTAATACACGATACACTTCTTGCTTGCATTAGAACTTTACTCCATTCGGAAGAATATTTTTCACTCTCTATGAATAGCTCAAAAGCACAAGCACCAACGCAGGCAGGTCGGGTCGATAAAAATAGCCGTTTTCAGGCTTACATATCACAAGGCGTTAAAGAAGGTGCTCTTATAGGCTTGGTTGCCCTATGCATTTATCTTTTTATGGCTCTGATTTCTTATAACCCTAAAGACCCTGGTTGGGCCAATACGGGTCATAACTTGGTTGCAACCAACTATGCTGGCCCAGCAGGGGCATGGTTTTCTGATGTCTTAATGTATTTCTTTGGTTATGTTGCTTATTTATTCCCTGTTTTAATTTCATATAAAGCCTGGTTGCAATTTCACAATAGGCATAAAAATATTGAATTTCACTGGCCCTTATTTGGGGTCAGATTTATAGGTTTTGTATTAGTCCTCATTAGTGCTACTGGCTTGCTTTCAATTTACTCTATTGCAGGTTTGCCTGTGTCTTCAGGTGGTGTACTGGGCCATGAAGTAGCTAATAGCATGGTAACGGCGTTTAATTTGTCTGGAAGCAGTCTTTTATTGGTTTCTATTTTCTTATTCTCCATTACTATTTTTACCGGGCTCTCCTGGCTCAAGCTAATGGATCGAACAGGGGTATTAACGTTAAAACTTGTTGATAAAATAATGTTAGGTTTTGATCAATCTAAAGAGTTTATTCTAACCAAATTAGCGGCTAGAAAAGAGCGAAGTGAGGCGAAAAACGCTGAGAAACGCACTGATAAAAGTACTGAACCACTAAAAGAGCCACCATTGCTAGTTGAAGAAGTAAGTCATGAGTCAGTGTTTTCTCAGATGAAACTTAAAATAGGCTTAGGAAAGAAACCTGAAACAAGTAGTGATGAAATTACGTTTAATGACCGTATCGATCCTGTTGTATCTGAGTCTTTTCCGGTAAAGAGGGTTGAAAGGGTAGTTAAAAAGGTTGAGGTCATCTCTGCTGACAAGCCTGCTGAAGCAGAAGAGAAGTCCAAAAAAATAAGCTTAAAAATTGCACCGTTTTTGAAAAAAAGCAGTCAGGAAGACAGTAAACGAGTCGTTAAAGAGAAGCAGGGTAGTCTTTTTAATTTTGAAGAAGGGCCTCTGCCACCTATATCATTATTAGATCCCCCTGATCAGAATAAAGAAGCTGGGTACTCAGAAGAGGCGCTAGAAAACTTATCGCGTTTACTTGAAGAGAAACTAGCTGATTTTGGTATTACTGTAAAAGTGGTAGAGGTAAACCCAGGTCCGGTCATTACTCGCTTTGAAATTCAGCTTGCACCTGGACTTAAAGTAAGTCGCATTACCAACTTAGTTAAAGATGTGGCGAGATCTCTAGCTGTATTCAGTGTGCGTGTTGTTGAGGTCATTCCTGGTAAGTCTGTAGTGGGTATTGAAATACCTAACGAGCATCGACAAATGGTTCGCTTTAGCGAGGTGCTTTCTACCAAAGCATTTGATGAAGCTGAGTCACCGTTAACTATGGCACTAGGTAATGATATAGCGGGAGACCCGGTGGTTGTTGACCTTGGGAAAATGCCTCATTTATTGGTTGCTGGTACAACGGGTTCAGGTAAGTCTGTTGGTGTAAACGCGATGATATTAAGCTTGCTTTATAAATCGACACCTGCTGAAGTTCGACTGATCATGGTTGACCCAAAGATGCTGGAACTGTCAATTTACGACGGAATACCACATTTATTGACCCCCGTTGTTACCGACATGAAAGAAGCGGCTAACTCACTTCGTTGGTGTGTGGCAGAAATGGAGCGTCGT
>Ga0105350_10001058_pt1 | contig 17934 bp, 17 predicted proteins | sample EN1Hudsemesocosm_FD_83506 | JGI IMG/M metagenome (GOLD analysis project Ga0105350, IMG submission 83506) | Methane-oxidizing microbial communities from mesocosms in the Hudson Canyon - EN1E Hudson Canyon | ecosystem: Environmental > Aquatic > Marine > Cold seeps | place: Hudson Canyon... | reverse complement strand
CAATGATTTCATTCACTTCCTGCCAGTCGGATCGAACCAAGCCACCTAGGCCACGCTTACTCTTGTATGATTTAGCTTTAACCGGATCTGAGACAATAGAGTGCCACGCATCGACAGGGTCAGAATGTATAGCTTTTGCTTCGCGCCATAGTTTCAGTAACGGCTTACGCACTTTAGGGTATTTAAGACGGTTCGCACTGTAGATATACCACGAGTAACTTGCCCCTCTTGGACAACCTCTAGGCTCATGATTGGGTAGATCAGGGCGCGTACGAGGGTAGTCAGTCTGTTGTGTTTCCCAAGTCACCAAGCCATCTTTAACATAAATTTTCCAACTACAAGAACCGGTACAATTCACCCCATGCGTTGATCGAACGACTTTATCGTGCTGCCACCGGCGCCGATACCCATCTTCCCAAGCCCTATCTTCATTTGTTGTTACGCCATGACCAGCAGCAAATTCCTGCTTCTGGGTCTTGAAAAAACGCAAGCGGTCTAAAAACTGACTCATTATTGGCTCCTCTCCTACCATTCAGATGTTTCAAGCTGAAAACATTGAATGGCGTTTATTGTTAATTCAGGGGCAAATCACTATTTATAGGCATTACTTCACTGAGCAAGGCCGATTAATAGTGCTTTGATTTGCTTTCTTTGAAGTATAAAGCGCCAAATTCGAAATCAATTGACATGGATCAACTGTGTGGAACACCAAAACGTCTACGATAGTGCCATCTACCCCTTAATGGGTAGATCGAAAAACGCATAAGTCATTGTCTTATATGACCTTAAAATAAATTATCGAAAAGAGAAGCAGTGAAACTTGAGTTTCGCGGGCAATAGGGGTATTCGGTATGGAACGTCTAAAACAGGCATTTTTGCATTCTCTGATGAGTTATATCAACTTATCACTGCTAGCAATAATCAGCCTGTCTTTACTCTCAATCTTCTTTGCATTCTGGGCCACGGAACAAACGGACCATGATGCTCAGTCGATTAATGTCGCCGGCTCAATCCGCTATCAAACCTTGCAAATTGGCTTGATGGCAAAAACTCAAAATAAAAGTCTTGAACAACTTATTTCAAAGCTCGATCGAACTTGGGATAGCCCACTATTTACCAATATTCGAGAGGATAAAAGCACATCCAAGCTGCTAAGCTCTTACTCCGAGTCTTACCACAATTGGTTAAATGTTGTACGCCCGGTTTTAATGCGAAATCATCAAGATACGCAGCTTTACCCCTTACTTATGCAGCAAGTTATGCTGACCGATCAATTAGTCAATCAGATACAAATCAATGCTGAAAAAAAAATAAGCCACTTACGCAACTTCTTACTAATTTCACTTCTCATCACGACACTGGTGGGCAGCTTTATTTTCTATTTGTTAAAAAATAGAATCGAAGAGCCCTTAAATCAGTTAACAGAGGCAGCACATAAAATCGGTGAAGGCGAAATAAATCAAGTCATCCACATTGATGGCAAAGATGAACTTTCTTTACTGGCTAAAACATTTAATTATATGAGCCAGTCAATCAAAGAAACCTACAATGAACTAGAAGCCAGGGTATTTGACCGCACCAAGGAACTAGAACGAAATAATAAAACCCTTGAACTACTCTTTGCCACAGCCCGAATGACCCTGGATGACGACCACCCCGCATTGGATTACCAACATATCTTAGACCACCTAAGCAGCATCATTGGCAATGACAATATTGAGTTATGCCTTTTCACCTCACAAGGCAAGCTACCTTATCTTCAAATGGCACCCGAACAATTTACGGATGATGCTTGTAGCAAAAAAAGCTGTAATGACTGCCAAGGAACAGCGCCTTTTGAGGCGGTGAATGTGATTGGTTTTTCTCAGCGGTTTCCAATTATGCGTGAAGATATCCAGTATGGTGTCATCAATGTACGCAACGAGAATGTAAACCCTATTGAAGAATGGAAAATGCAACTACTTAGATCGGTTGCCGATCAACTCGCCATTGCACTATCTTTATCGGAAAAGAAGGATCAAGAGCACCGTTTAGCGATGTTAAATGAACGGACAGTGATTGCTAGAGAACTGCATGACTCTCTTGCACAATCATTGTCTTACTTAAAAATACAAGTAACCCGATTGCAAAAATGCCACGATAAAGAAAAGTTTGAATTACAGCCGCCCATCATTGAGGAGCTTCGAGAAGGGCTATCTTCGGCCTATCGCCACTTAAGAGAGTTGCTCACCACATTCAGACTTAAAATAGACCAAGGCGGCATTACGTCTGCCCTGCAACAAACCGTGAATCAACTGATTGAACGCACCCCAATGAAGGTTAGCCTAGACAATCAACTTAATAATATTCCACTTGCCCCGATGGAAGAAATACATCTGATGCAGATCACGCGTGAAGCCAGCCAAAATGCAATTAACCATTCAAAAGGTGGACAGCTAAAGATCAAGTTAATACAGCAGGCGAATAAAAGTATCGAATTGACCATCGAAGATGATGGCATCGGCCTACCCGACCAACCAGAAAAATTGAACCACTATGGTTTAGCCATTATGAAAGAAAGAAGTAAGCATATCGCTGGCAATCTCACGATTGAATCATCTTATAATAAAGGTACCAAGGTCTCGTTAACCTTCACACCCCTATATGCTCTGGAACATGTGAACTTAAGGTTAGAAAATGAAAAAAACCCGCAAATAGCGGGTTAAAGACAACAATGGGAAATCTCAATATTATGGATTATAAAACTCGCCATTTTTACGAAGATAGAACCACCAGTTAATCAACAAACACACCCCATAAAACACAGCAAAGCCAATTAATGCGACCTCAGGCGTGGTGGCTTTTATTTGCTCACCCAACACTTTAGGAATATAAAAGGCTCCGTAAGCCGCTATTGCAGAGGTCCAACCTAATACAGGCCCTGCTTGCTCAGTATTGAATACCATAGAGATAGTCCTAAAAGTAGAACCATTACCAATACCTGTTGCAGCGAACAAAAGAAGAAATAGGATGAAAAACTGCACAAAGTACGTCTCTGGGGCAGCAGACTGATAAGCTAATTGCATGTAATAAGCCACACCTAAAGCGGCGGCTATCATAATGGCAGCACAAACTTGTGTGACCAATGCGCCACCTACTTTATCTGCAATCCAACCCCCTACCGGTCTGATTAAAGCCCCAATAAAAGGCCCCATCCAAGCGTACATTAACGCGCTCGGGCCATTTGAGTTAACGATGTCATGATTCATGACACCATCCACCATCACGTGCTGATAACCGAAAATAACTTTAATGGCCAAAGGAAACGAAGCAGCAAAACCAATAAATGAGCCAAAGGTCATGGTGTAAATCACACTCATTACCCAAGTATGCTTATTACCGAATATTTTATATTGATGATGTAGCGTCTGACCAATTGAACCCGGAATTCGTTTTAACAGCAACACTGTAGAAGTGATGACAATTAACAAAACAATTTCTTTTGGTACACCAAACCCAGAACCTCCGACTGTATCGGGCAATAACAACCATAATCCAAAAACAGCCGTTGCTAAGGCTACGAGTAACATAAAACTCATGCCTACAAATGCACCTAAGGGATTAGGAATGTTTGGCGACACATGCTTCTCGCGAATATTATTCATTCCGAACCAGCTAGCAAATGCTAAAGGTATTAGCAGCAATAACCAAACAAAACCGGCATTATGAATATAAGACTCAGTGCCAGCAGGAATTTTCCCAATCAAGGTACCCGAGGTATTTTGAAGCACCATTGAATCACCACCAAAAATGCCAAAGGTCATGAACAAGGGCACTAATATCTGCATGGAGGTAACGCCGAAATTTCCCAAACCCGCATTCAGACCCAAGGCCAAGCCTTGTTGCTTCTTAGGAAAAAAGAAATTGATATTAGACATTGAAGAAGCAAAATTACCTCCACCAAAGCCTGACAAGAGCGCTAAGCCCTGAAAAATCCATAAGGGGGTATTGGGGTCTTGAAGAGCAAAGCCAGTACCTACTGCCGGCAGCATTAGTAATGCTGTGGTAAAGAATATAACGTTTCTACCGCCGAAGGGCCTGACAAAGAAACTACTCGGTATACGAAGGGTCGCTCCCGTTAATCCTGCAATAGCCATTAATGAAAATAGTTCCGATTTGGCAAAAGGAAAACCCAAGTTCAACATCTGAACTGTGATGATGCCCCAATAAAGCCAAACAGCGAAACCACACAATAAACTCGGAATCGAAATCCATAAGTTACGATTGGCAATTTTTTTGCCTTTTTCTTCCCAGAACGCTTCGTTCTCAGGATCCCACTTATTTATCTCGGCACCGTCTATATCGGGCTTTCCGAGATGCTCAAACTGTACACTGGCCATAATAATGTTCCTCATTTTGGTCGTTTCTTTCACAACCACTATGAGGCGTGGAGCCAGGCCGAACAATCTACTTCAAGGAGTAGCTAGCAATGAATTTCCATACTCAACAGCTACTTATTTGTGAGTATTCATACAAGTATCTCATTGTTATCGATAACATTATTTATAGTTCTTTTAAATCGAACTAGGTACAAACTCAAAACTCTAGCTGTACGAATTATTGAGCATATCCCCTCCTATTTGATCTAGATCAACTCACCTACACATTTAGCTTGTAAAGAAATGGCATTTGCATGAAAGTAAAACTCATAAAACTTAAAACATTCGCGCAAGCATTCATGCCTACATGATTTTGCACGACATTAACGGTGCCATTTGATGACTCACTCTAACGCGTCTATTTTACTTGTTGACGATCACCCATTACTTCGAAAAGGTTTAAGACAATTAATTGAACTTGAAGATGACCTCAATGTGATTGGAGAAGCCAGCGACGGACAAAGTGCCGTTAAGTTAGCTCAAGAGCTTGAACCAGACATCATCTTACTAGACTTAAATATGCAGGGAATGGATGGGCTTGATACTCTAAAGGTCATCCGAGATACCAATACTAGCTCGCGTATTATTATGCTAACGGTTTCCGATAATGATGAAGATATTGTTTGTGCTATTACCTATGGTGCCGATGGTTACTTATTGAAAGACATGGACCCAGAAGAAATCTTGGAAAAACTACGCGAAGCAGCACAAGGAAAAATGGTTTTTAGTCCAAAATTGACTCATGTTCTTGCAGGCGCAATAAGAGGTGGCGGGGCAAACACCAAAACCAACCTGCTCTCTAAATTAACCAGTCGTGAGCATGAAATTTTAAAACAGCTTGCACGCGGCTTAAGTAACAAACTGATTGCGCGTGAATTAGATATCTCTGACGGCACCGTTAAAGTACATGTGAAACATATCCTTAAAAAATTATCTTTAAATTCACGCGTTGAAGCGGCGGTTTGGATGGTAAATAACGCCGCTTAAAGAATGTTTATGTATTAGAAAGTGGAGAAGAAATATGTATGTTGATGAAACAATTATTGCAGGTGCTTTGGTGATTATATCTACCGTCGGCTTCCTTATCGGCTTTGGCTATTATATTTATAAAGACAGCCATAAAAAACCTGTTAAGATCCGGCCTTAAATAGTAATTTAAGCACTAAGAATCAAAATTCAAAGATCCTATTATCTATATTCGTGTAAGCCTCAAAACCAGCAAGTAAATGTGAGCAAATGCCCCTTTAATAGAAAAAGAGGTGGCTTAGCCACTAACGCGCTTAACCCACCTTAAATATGAAACAATCCCTATAGTAAAATACAAATACAGTCTACGGTATTTAATTTACCGTAGACTGTAAAAACGTTATAGCTTTACAGAAGAGGTTGTAGTTCTGGCCAGATTAAATCAGCTAGCTTTTGTGAACCTGAGGTAGTTGGATGAATACCATCAGACTTAACGTCTGCTGCAACGATAGCAGACCTGGGGTCAACAAACGTACAGTTCGCAGTTGAGTTAGCACAAGCCTGACTTAATTTTGTATCGCCATAATCAACTGCTTGAACCAAGTTCGCCTGGTTGCCTGTCGTATGATAGTAACCCAGGAAAATAACATCGCTTACGCCATCTGCGTCCATCGAATTCAGAAGGTTAACGCCATCAACATAAACATCATCAATAAAGGCTTTACACTTACTACTTAGGTTTGGACGGTACCAACGCGTTTTACACTTCTGTGGATCAAACAAGATCGCTGGAATTAGAATATCATTTCCACCGGCATCCATCACGATCGTTTGGATATTCGCATCATCGGCTTTTGCATCAGTATACTGCTGACTAATACCCGCTATTTTTGCACCATTTTGCGTATAATTCCTGAAGGTTTGCCCAGCTTTTTGTTCCAAGAATACTTGCAGTTCACCTGACAAATCAAAAATAGAATCACCTACAGTAATAATTTCATTTCTATCAGCACTGGTAACATAAGGGTTACCGCCTGTACAACCAACAACACTTATCGCAATAAATGCAGAAGCAAGCAGTTTGACAGCAGCCAAGCTTTTTGTGTACGAAATAGTTTGGGATAAAATTTTCATTTTTTTTACCTTAATTGTTTTTGGAGAAACAAGGCTAACGTGATTAATGCCCATTAAGGTAAGTCAATTGTGTACGATGATTTTCTTTTGTGCATGAAAAGAAGAAAGATTTATGTGGATGAATAGTTTCTCTTTTAAATGTGAGATATTTCACACTTAAACTGTTTTAAGAGCAATCACAACACCATCCAAATAGCGAAAACAAAAAATAGAAATTAGTATTAACCTGACATATGGCCCGTCATTTATGACGTTAATTTATACTAAATAAATAGGCGAACAATAACAGCGTCACAAACCAAAAGCCCGAGATCATTTTCCAAAGCAGTAATTGATTGGATTTTTTTTCTACTACCGGGTCATCCCTTAAAAATTCAGGATTCGGATTACGAAAATCGACCATCATTCCCTCAATGGTGGTATACCTTGCCTCTAAATCAAATGCGACAGACTTCTTTAAAGCGCCGTTGAACCACTCAGGTATAATTGGGTTGTATTGATAAGCGGGTATGAAACGAAGCTGGTCAAAGTCAAAGGCACTCCGACAGTCTTCAATTTTATTGCCATAAGGGAGCTGCCCTGTGAATACTTCATACGTTATACAGCCTAATGAATAAACGTCAGCTTGAAAGCTAGGCTCCTTACCCTGAAGGTATAAAGGGTCAGAGTAAGATGCAGTGCCAAGCACCCCTTTTAAACCAACCGGGTTAGCCAGTTCTGCCAGTCCCGAAACAAACACCGAACCAAAATCAAGAATCACCGCCGTTGAATCCTCTTTAATGATAATATTGCCGGGCTTGAGGTCTTGATGTATGGTTTCATTATCATGCAAGGCTGTTAAACCTGCAGCAACCCCCTCAATAATTTTAATCGCTTGTTTTGGGCTAGGCGGCTTATTTTGTAGCATCCACTGATCAAGACTCACGCCTTCAACATATTCCATTAAATAATAAAGATAACTTCTCGTCCTTGTTTGCGTAATGATCTTTACTATATTGGCACTATCAACACGACTACCCACCCACTCCTCCCTTATAAATCGGGCAATATAGGTGACATCTTCTTGGTAGTTTTTTGAGGGTGTTTTCATGGCAAACAACTCACCCGTCTGATCACCTCTAACAAGGTAAACTTGACTGCGACTAGAGGCAAAAAGTTCAGATTCAATCACATAACCATCAACATTCATCTCTGGAAATAAATGGGGAGGAAAAGGTAAATGCGTTAATTTTGAGTGATGATCATTAATATTTTCATCGGGCAAGCACTCTATAAATGCAGCAACGACACTAATATTATCATCGCTTTCTGCAGTTAACGCCTCCTCTACCAAAAGCTGACTTAGCTTTTCAGGCTGCTTGCTTTCAAGCAACATAGTTTGCAGTAATTCTTTTGGAAGAAAGTCATGTACTCCATCCGTACTCAGTAAAAAACGGTCATTTTCCGATAATGGGATAGTACCGTAATCAATATTCAGTACATTATCCATCCCCATCGCACGTGAAATATAGGTTCGCCCTTCACCAAATTGAGCTGAGTGATCGGTTGTACATAGTTTTAATACGCCCTTGCTAAGGTGATAAATACGACTATCACCTACATGGAAAAAATGTGCAGTATGACCTTTAATAACCACCGCACTGAAGGTGGTTAAAAAACCTTTGCAATCAAATTCGAATTCATGGCTTTTTCGATATAAATGTAGATTTAGAGTAGAGAGTACATTCTGGCCACTTTTCTCAACAGACCAGGTGTCAGGCGTTTTATAGTACTCTGTGACAAAGCGCTCAATAGTCGTTTGGCTGGCTTCCCTGCCAGCCTCGGCAGACGACACTCCATCGGCTATCGCAATTACCACACCTTTATTCTGAAGAATATACTCATCATCAGGTATGTAAGTAGTTGCACTATCTTCATTGACCGGTTTTATACCAGCAATGGATTTATAAGCCGCTGAGATTTTTAACTCTGCTGTCACACCTTACCTCGTCATTTATTGATCTTGATTGTTATAAAACCTAACCAACTTTGATCATATGAACCGAACCATCCGGTAATATCTCAGTTATTTCACCCTTTGGTTCAGCCATGAAAGATGCAATTAAAAATACCGCTAAAGCAGAGACACCGATCACCATGAAAAAGGTACTGTAATCTACAAAGCTCAAAATGGTGAGATAGGTTACCGCACCGACGTTGCCATAAGCCCCAGTCATTCCAGCAATTTGTCCCGTCATTCGTCTTTTGATCAATGGAACAATAGCGAAAACTGCACCCTCACCTGCCTGCACAAAAAAGGAACAGCACATGGTTGCCACAACAGCCGCGACCAACCACCATTGAGGGGTGATTTGACTTAATACGAAATAACCGCAGGCTAATCCAGCAATCAAAATCATCAATGTTTTTCGGCGACCAAATTTATCTGAAAACCATCCGCCTGTTGGCCGGGCTACTAAATTCATAAATGCAAAACCAGAAGCTAATAGGCCCGCTTTTACCGGCGTTAAACCCTCAAATGTATCCAGAAAAAACAAAGGCAACATTGACACCACCGCAAGCTCAGAGCCAAATGTGACGAAATAGGACCAATTCAAAATCGCAACTTGTTTAAAGCAATATCTATCTAAAGGTTTGACGCCTTCACGGAGTTGGTGAATATTTACATTCCATATTTGGTGCGTTTGAAAAATATAGAGCACAAACAAACCACACCAAATGCCATACATTGCAAACTCAGATATCAAACCTACACCTACTGGAGATAGCTTCCATGAAAGTACCGCTAATGCCACATACATTGGAATGTTCATCAACAAGTAAAGATAAAAATCGCTCCAGCTAGTAACCTCCAAACCGCCTGATTTTTTAGGTTTGAAATACGTGGAGCCCTTGGGTGTATTGCGCGCAAGCTTATAATAAACAATACCGTAAAGCCCTGCGACAACACCTGTTGTTGCGATAGCATAGCGCCAGCCATCTTCTCCACCATATAACATTGCTAATGTCGGCAATAACATGGCTGAGGCTGCAGAACCAAAATTACCCCAACCTCCATAAATACCCTCAGCGATGCCGACATTTTGATGCGGAAACCACTCTCCCACCATGCGTATGCCAATGACAAAACCAGCACCAACAAAACCCATTAAAAATCGTAGTAAAGCTAATTGCTCATAGGTTTGAGCAAACGCAAAACCAATACAAAATATTGAGGATAATATCAACAAGCCACTATATACTTTTCTCGGCCCTACTTTATCTACCAACATACCAATGAAAATTCTAGCTGGTATCGTCAAAGCTACATTCAAGATCATTAATGCTTTAACTTGTTGAGATGTCATATCAAATGCTTCTTTCATAAAGACAAGAAGAGGGGCATGGTTAAACCAAACCATAAAACTTAAGAAAAAGGCAAACCAAGTGATGTGCAAGGTTTTAATTTTTTGATCTCTTAAAGCAAAGAGGTTTATATTATGTTCTTTAGACATAATGTCTCCTGATGGATACTGATAGGTAGTTGTATCTCAATATTTTGGTGGCAAAAACGCCATTGGTACTTGACGTAAATCAAGTGAACTGGAGGCGAAAACACCGATACTTTTATAATCTACCTATCCTGGGCATCATATTTCATTTTAAACACCCCCTAACTTAAAGCCGCACAGCGGACTAATACCTACTAATAGGTACTCACCCTTCTACCCTTTACTCAAAGTGGTTAGCTTAAATCTATCTATACAGATATTTGGTTTAATAGATTCTATGATTTACGACGAGGTGTTGGTCATTTCGTCTTGTGGAGTTTTTTCATGCACTTCAATATACGCGGCGCTTATACAGCGATATCTATTGCCACATTTACCTTGGCTATAAATATTGCTGTATGGACCTTATATGCAGTACTTGGGATTGACCTAAAAGACAGCCTGCAGCTGTCATCAACGCAGTTTGGCTTATTGTTGGCGAGCCCGATATTTACCGGATCTATTTCAAGTCTGTTTGCAGGCGCCTTGTCAGATAAACTTAAACCAAAAACATTAGTTATCGCTCAGATGTTAGTAACAGCGCCTGCCCTGTTCCTACTTACCGTAGTAGAAAGCTTTAATGATTATTTACTATTGGGCTTATGGATAGGTTTAAGTGGGTCATCCTTTATTGTTGGTTTGAGATACGTTGTTGATTGGTTTGATCGCCATAGCCAGGGTTTAACAATGGGTATTTTTGGCGTAGGTGATATTGGTGCCGCCATCACGTTAGTTGCAACGCCCCTTATCATTGATGCCTGGGGTTGGAGTAGTGTCGGCCCAATCTTTGGTATAGCGCTATTGTTGACTGCGTTTTTATTTTGGTTAATAGCCCCCCAAAGCACCTTTAAAACACCACGCCCATCTGAGCAACTTGGGTTATTAAAGAGCATAAAAAATCTTCAAATATGGCGCTTTGGACTTTACTACTATTTTGTTTATGGCAGTTTTATCGCCTTGATCCTATGGTTACCGCATTATTATGTGAGCGCCTATAGTTTAAGCCCCTCCAATGCCATGGCGTTTACCGTTGTTTTTGTTGTCACCTCTTCGATGGCAAGAGCATTAGGTGGCTGGTTTTCAGATAGATATGGTGGGCGTTCGATAAACTGGGTAGTGTTCTGGGTATGCATTGTATGCCTATTTTTTCTTAGTTACCCACCGACTAATATGACGATTCATGGCGTAAACCATGACGTGAATATTTCGATAGAAGTAAATGTTTGGGTATTTAATTTACTTATTATGACGATCGGTATTGCACAAGGTTTTGGCCGTGCCAGCGTATTTAAAACGATTCATGAATATTTCCCAAAGAACATAGGAAAGGTTGGCGGGTTCGTTGTTGGAATTGGCACCTTAGGTGGCTGTACTTTACCCATTTTATTTGGCTTATCTGTCGATTTACTCGGTATTCATACCGCTTGTTTTATGACACTTTATGGCGTACTTGCCTGCTGTATGACGGCCATGTTTTTCGCAAACAAATCTGCTCGCTTTGAAGAGCGCGTATCCGAAGCAAGATCTAATAACTTTCTTGACTACGATTAATTACACAATAGGAACTATTATGGCCCATCATATTACCCAAGACCTTATTCAACTTAAGATTGCAGTGCTTACCGTTTCAGATACAAGAAATATTATTACGGATTCATCAGGTGAAGTTCTGATAGACAGCCTGAAAGCAGAAGGCCATGAATTAGTTGAACGAAGAATTGTCAGCGATGATATTTACAAAATTAGAGCAGTTTTGTCTCAATGGATAGCAGATGAAGAAACGCAAGTTGTTCTTATTACCGGAGGCACAGGATTTACTTCAAGAGATAGCACGCCAGAGGCAATCACACCTTTGCTTGAAAAAATAATTGAGGGCTATGGTGAAATATTCAGAAGCGTTTCAGTTTCTCAAATCGGAACCTCAACACTTCAATCGAGAGCCATTGCTGGTCTAACGAATAACACATTAGTATTCTCAATGCCGGGCAGTAACAACGCCTGTAAAACAGCTTGGAATGAAATTATCAAAGATCAAATTGATAGCAGACAAGGCCCTTGTAATTTTGTACCACATCTTAAAAATATAGATATTAGAGCCTGTATTTCGCGCGAGAAAATAGCCTGTAATATGGCTGATTAAACTAAGCTTTTCGACAGGGTAGAATGAGGACATCATGAAGAAGACAAGTGATATAATTTGGCAAGATGCTCAACATCAAGAGTTATTTAAACTAATAGACCAACTTAAAAGCGAAGCACTTAGTTCGGATATTTTTAGGCGTCTTGATAATTATGCAGAAAATCACTTTTTATTAGAAGAAGAGTATATGTCTCAATTAAACTACCCCGATATGGCGAGCCATATCCTAGCCCATAATTCATTTAGAAAAGAATTAAAAGAAATGGTGCGAACACAGGGTGAATTTAACGAAGAAACAAAAAACTCCATTTCCATATTTCTAACCGAGTGGTTAACAAGACACATACTACGTGTAGATAAAAAATTAGAGCAGTTTGTACTGGATTCTGAATATAAATAGTTAATAAATTTAAGGTGATAAAAATCATGATTTCAAGTTTTTCTGAATTATTAAAAATCTCAGCACAGCAAGATCAACCTCAAAGACTGCTGCTACTATTTGCAAAAGCCGAAAGAGAGAGTAAAAAACATAAACAGACACAGCGCGGCACACTTTCCCCTCTTATGTGCGTGGATAAGTTACCCAATGAAATTGTCTCATTTACTGAGCTATCTAAAGAAGCCGATAGTGTTTCTAAAGATTGGGATTTCATGTTTGCTGTGAGTCTATCTGGACAAAATGGCATTGCACCTAGTAGCGAAGAAGCAGAGCCTTTCTTAAATCAAATGACCAATGATTTAACCTCTGGTCAAAATATCGCCCAATATGCCATTTTTGACCGCAATGACAGTCCGGTTGTATTGCAAGCCAGTTAAGTGAAGAGGCTGTGCAGCCTACATAAAAATAAAAGTTATAAAAACGTGAAGGTTGCGCATAGCGAAAACAAAAAGACCCTGGTACTTTAATAAGCCCCTAATTACTCTCAATATCAATAATTTATGTCTAACGAATACCAAGAGCAAGGTTACTTTGTTGAAAGAAATTTTTTCGACCAACATGAGATTCATGACTTACGAACTATTCTGCTGGCGTTTCACCAGTCCTGGAAGCATGCGAACGCAGAGTTCTATGCTGAGAAAGCAATTAACTCTGCCTATATCACCGGTACTGAACATTTGGATACCTGCAAACGGACGCAATTATTCAGCTTCATAGCATCATCAAAGTTAATGAACACCGTTACATCGACAATGAAACGTCGCCCGACCTTTATGAATACCCAGTTGTTCTTTAACCCAGCTAATCCGGCACAAAAGAATTATTGGCATAGAGACCCGCAATACCACCTTTCTATCGAACAGCAAAAAGAAGCCTTAAGGGGTCCAGAGGTTATTCATTTTCGAATCCCATTAACGGATGAACCCGGGCTTGAATTGGTTCCGTGCTCTCATCGACTTTGGGATACGACTGAAGAACTTGATGTCAGGTTAGAAAACAAGGGGCGGAAAAATCATGAAAGCCTTTCTACTGGGAAAAGTATTAAATTACAGGCCGGTGATCTATTGGTATTCTCAGCCAACATGATACACAGAGGTTTATATGGTTTAGACCGACTATCACTAGATATTTTGTTCTCTGATCCAGAACCCAGCTTAGTAAAATTCATTAGAGATGACTGCCTCCCTAGCCAAGAAATAATGGCTATTCTTGATAATCCGGATGCATTTGAAAGCACCTTAGCGTTAAAATCCCTGAATAAAAGCATACAAACGAAAACACTTGATTAGTGCAATATATTCACTTAAGTTATCAGTACCAAACTTTATACAACTAACTTTCTAAACATATTTTCAGTGATATCAATATGACAGATAGATTATTCGACATAGTAAAAAACAAATTCATTGTGATTTTATTAATGATTTTAGCTTTAATTCTACAAGGGTGTTCTTCGGGAAAAGAGGAAGAAGAGGAAGAAGAGGAAGATGTCATCATTAGTCGAACACTCGATATTTTCTATGACCAAACAGGTGGGTTTGATGACTTTGGAGGTAATGGTGCCGCACTTGGTTACGCTATAGATGTGACCAACGACCGAATTTTTTTAGTCGCCTTAAGTTTTCAGTTCCCCTATTATTCAGGTACATTCAAAAGCTCTTCAGACTACCTAGGTGCAGCAAAGAGCTACAAGACAACAGAACCTGTACTACCATTAGTGAATGACGTTGCTGACTACCCTTTGCTTGCCAGCATTATTACGGATACCTATGGTGTTCGGAAAATGAAACCTAAGGTAATCGCAATTCTTGTGGAAGGAGCCTTAAGCGAGACAAGTGCACAAAAAATATTTGTAGCCGATAAGGGGGAATTCCTATTTACACGAGAAGATGGCCCTTACGATATCATTGAAGCTGACAATCTAAGGTTCCGCCAAATTACAGGACTTGGCGAGGGGGCTGCGGGGGCTGAACCCGGTGAAGCGATAGAAATTAATCAAATGTACTTCGACTGGGATACAGACGAACAACCTTAAAAAACAGGCTACGTCATTAGCGTGTTATATAGACTAAGTTTTAGCCTAGTAGCAGCCTCTTTAGTTCATCAGGAGGCTGTGCCTATTCGCTAATGACTGATACTCATTTACTAATAAACATGCCCCCCTAGTTTTGACACCTCTTTTACCCACTTAGATCGTACGGCATCTGTGGAATTTATAATGGGACCAAACATTTTACTTTTCACGGATTTAAAACCCACAAACTTCAGGGTTGCTCCCTTTAACTGTCGAATGGCTGGCGCGCCTTGAACCAAAGAGTAATACCACGGAGGCGTATCCATCGTCATAATAATGCTAGCCGTTTTACCGGTTAACAGTTTCTTCGGCACCTGTTTGCCTTTTTCATACTGAAATGCAAAACCCGGCAAAAAGGTTCGATCAATTAACCCTTTTAGTTTTGCTGGCAACGCTCCCCACCAGATAGGAGTAAAAATAACGAAGTGGTCACACCATTCAAGAGACGACTGAAATACGTTCAGTGACTCTTCCATTTCAGGTAGTTCATCGTAAGCATTTGGTAAATCCAAATTAAAGTGTATATCTGTTAGTTTTAGCACCTGAATATCATGCAGTTTTGATGCGGAGCGTGCATACATCTCAGCCAAATAATTTGTAAAACTCTCTTCTTTCGGGTTTGCTGCCAGCACCAACACTTTACGCCTCATCACTTTCTCCAATATTAACTAGAAGTGATAGTCTACAGTCTCCTCATTAGGGGAGAGTCAAGGCTTTAGTCTTTTATCTGTTTATAACATGGGTCAAGGTTCTCAACTTTTTGACTCAGGTTCTCCATTTGCCTAACCAGCTGCTGCCTGATATCCGCTAAAAATAGTTTAATATTTCCCCAGTCAACAACGCCCTTATTAAATTCGATCACACTCTTAATCTGAGACAAGGTGACACCAAACATTTTTGCTTAGTTAATTAATAGCCGTTGTTCGATATCAGTAGGCTGATAAAGTAAATTACGTTGTTTGTTTAATCAAAAACTCTCACTAGCATCAACTAGAAAACAGCTGATCTTCTAATGATTTACCGCGCGTTAACTGTCGATACGACCAACCTTTTTCGGACAGAATTTTTAATAATTGCTGATCAAGATCAGGTGCTTTCTGCTGATTATACTTAATAATATATTCATTTTTATTTTTGCTAGCGATAGATTCCACACATGCCAAGCTCTGTAATGTCGCCTGTACGTCATTAGTCTGGGAGTCATTCATTAACACCGTCAAAAAGTCCCATTCCGTTTTTGTATTTACCTTCACTTGTGTTTGTTGTTGTAGCTTACCGTGCTCCAATAACAACACGGTTTCACAAAGTCGCTCCAACTCCTGCAAATTATGAGAGCTGATAACAAATGTTGTTGTATCCGAAAGTGAAGAAATTTGCTGTCGTATATTCCGAGCATTTGCCGGATCTAAACCAGCCGTTGGTTCATCAAGAAACACCAACTTAGGCTTGCCAATAAGAGCTTGAGCAATCGCCACACGCTTGAGCATTCCGTGACTCAAGCTGCCAGGTAAGCTCTTCTCCGTTTCTGTTAGCTGCATCAATTCAAGCGCTCTGCTTGCCTCAATGTTGGCCGCCTTGCCACCATAACCCTGCAATCGGGCATAGAAGCTCAACTGTTTGTGTACTGCAAAAGAAGGGTCTAGTTGCGCATCTTGAGGCAAAGCAGATACCTGACCAAATAATTTAGACGAACCAGGCTTATGCCCTAACAAAGAAACACTACCTGAACTTGGATGTAAATAACCACAGAGAACACTAAAGAGCGTCGTCTTACCTGCGCCATTTGGCCCCACCAAAGCAATAGGCGCTCCAGATTGCAGTTCGAAACTAACATTGTCTAATGCTAGATTAGAGCCATAACGTTTGGATAAATTTTCACAACGAATAATAGTACTCATAATGAAGCCCTCTGCATAAGCAAACGACCAGCAAACAATAATGCCAAGCCCTGCAGCAGTGGCACGTAAGCCAATGATAAGGTCTCCGCTTGCGGTAAACCAGACAACTCGGACAGTTGCCGTCCAGGAATAATCAGGTCAAAGACTTCGAAAAATGGAAAGTAATAACTTACCCCCTGAATGACCGCTGACGCTAGGACCCAAATTAACATCGCGAGTACCATTACCTGTCGTGTGGAGTTCACCGTTAAAGATAACAAGGACATCATTGCGGTAATCGGAATCAATACAATAAATAGATTCGTCACAATAATAGCGGCGCTTCCTAGCCCTACCCCCATCAAAGCTCCATCTTGCATCACAGCAGCAATCAATGCAGTTGCAGCTGTCGCCACAATTAACATCATTTGAATTAACATTTGAAAAATAAACCTGCCAAAAAAAATACTGTCACGATCAGCACGAAGCACCAAAAAACGAAGTGTCCCCCTACTTCGATCTGAACACGTTTGATTCGCAGTAATCATTAAACACAAGCCCGGGAAGAGATATAAAGCCACTCGCCAATAGCTGGTCAATTCAGGAACCGGCCAGCCAGCATCTTGGGCCATCAACGGCGTAATATTGAGTACCAAATAATTAAGAACAAAATACCAGGTTAAGCCGAAAGTAAACAAATACATCCACCCTCTGGCACTGAGAAATACTCGACTAAATTCAAAACGAATAATAATCCACATGGATCTAAGAAATTGCACTGGACTGGATAACATATAATACTCTGCTGTTTCTTGTGATCTAGCACCCTTCTAAAAAGGTCTAGTTTCGCTCCCATCGCTGGGTCCCATTTAGGGTATAGAGAGGATAAAAGGCCTTTCTCTGAGAGTCCAGAGTTATGATCAAGTTACGCTAATAGATATTCGATTATGCATGGTCCGTTCAGGGTAACAGCCTGTTCGAAGACAAGGCGCTACCTTAACATTTCCATTGAAGATGTTATTGGAATCGATATTTTTCTTTGGAGTCAGATTCGGCTGCTCACTTCATTCACTGAGAGCGGTGAAAAATCAGGTTTAGAAAACTCTTCCTGACATATGTTGTAAATGGCCCTATTGTAGGGTGCATCCACACCGTACTGGTGCGCCATATCCAATAAATAGCCATTAATTCCTTTCAATTCATTGTCACTACGGCCATTCTGAATGATGTCTTGAGCCATACTGCTCACGACCATTTTCTTAACGTTTTTTTCAAATAGTTTACGTGTCAGAAACTGTGGCAGCTGCGCGCTGGCGGTCATCAATAACCAACTAGGAATATCACCGACCTGACATT
>Ga0105350_10001057_pt1 | contig 17939 bp, 17 predicted proteins | sample EN1Hudsemesocosm_FD_83506 | JGI IMG/M metagenome (GOLD analysis project Ga0105350, IMG submission 83506) | Methane-oxidizing microbial communities from mesocosms in the Hudson Canyon - EN1E Hudson Canyon | ecosystem: Environmental > Aquatic > Marine > Cold seeps | place: Hudson Canyon... | reverse complement strand
GTTGGTCCCACCTGATCCCATCCCGAACTCAGAAGTGAAACGACTTAGCGCCGATGATAGTGTGGGAGTTCCCATGTGAAAGTAGGACACTGCCAGGCTTTTATATTAAGAAGCTCAACCTCACCGAGGTTGGGCTTTTTTATTGCCTTTTGTCCTTAAGTTATTGTTTTTAATATGTTCTTATGACGTTTAATAACTTAAGCTTAAACTTTATCTAATCTGTTTAAGATTGAGTGTTTATGCTCAGCAAATTTTAGTGATATTTTATATAGACTGATTTAATATTTATTGCTATTATAATAGCGAATTTCCGGACCACCTCCCTATTAAACGCATTCTATGCGTACTATTCACATAAAAAATTCTATATCAAAATCTAGGTAATACATGAATCTGACAGAACTTAAGAAGCAATCTGCTGCCGAGCTTATGGAGCTAGCACTTTCAATGAAACTTGAAGGCTTAGCTCGAAATCGCAAACAAGACTTAGTTTTCGCAATAGTTAAAGAACATGCTAAGCAGGGCGATGAAGTAATCACGACAGGGGTTTTAGAGTTATTACAAGATGGGTTTGGTTTTTTACGCTCTCCAGAATCTTCATATGTAGCTGGGCCAGATGATGTTTATGTTTCACCAAGCCAAATTCGCCGCTTTCACCTTCGAACAGGTGATACTATTACTGGTAAAATTAGAGCACCTAAAGACAGTGAACGTTATTTTGCATTAGTAAAAGTAGAAGAAATTAACTACGAAAAACCAGATAAATCTAAACATAAAGTTCCTTTTGAAAACTTAACACCATTATTCCCAAATGAACGCTTTACACTTGAACGTGGTAATGGAAGCACAGAAGATATTACACCCCGTTTAATTGACCTAGCGTCACCAATTGGCAAGGGCCAACGAGCTTTAATCGTTGCTCCACCCAAGTCTGGTAAGACAATGATCTTACAGATGGTTGCACAGTCAATAGCAGCAAATTATCCCGATAGCGATCTCATTGTCTTATTGATAGATGAACGTCCAGAAGAAGTGACAGAAATGGAACGTTCTGTTAAAGGCGAAGTTGTTTCTAGTACCTTCGATGAGCCAGCAACTCGTCACGTACAAGTTGCTGAGATGGTTATTGAAAAAGCTAAACGTTTAGTAGAACATAAACGTGATGTGGTTATTTTACTCGACTCAATCACCCGTTTAGCGCGAGCCTACAATACGGTTGCTCCGTCATCTGGTAAAGTTTTATCGGGGGGTGTAGATGCGAATGCTTTACAACGTCCTAAACGATTCTTTGGTGCTGCACGTAATATTGAAGAAGGTGGTAGTTTGACCATTATCGCTACAGCTCTGGTTGAAACAGGTTCTCGTATGGACGAGGTTATCTTCGAAGAATTCAAAGGTACAGGTAATATGGAGCTTCAGCTTGAGCGTAAACTCGCTGATCGCCGAGTGTATCCTGCTATTAATGTTACCCGCTCTGGTACGCGTAAAGAAGATCTACTTACACCGCCAGATGACCTTCATAAGCTTTGGATTTTACGTAAATTATTGGCGCCTATGGATCCAATTGAAGCGATGGAGTTTTTAATGGATCGACTTAAATCCACAAAAACTAATGCAGACTTTTACGACACAATGAAGCACGGTTAAACATAGACGTCAATTCTAACAAGTTGCCTTTGGCCCTATTTATAATGGGGCCAACTGCTGCAGGCAAAACAGATCTAGCGATCGAGATAGCAAAACTTTATCCTGTAGAGATAATAAGCGTTGATTCGGCTTTGGTTTATCGAGGTATGAATATTGGTACAGCTAAACCTGAGCCAAATGTTTTAGCTGAGTTTCCACATCATCTGGTAGATATTCTTGATCCCACGGATAGCTACTCTGCTGGAAAATTTCGTATCGATGCACTTAGCTTAATGGCTGATATTATCAAACGCGGTAAGGTGCCATTATTAGTTGGCGGCACAATGTTATATTTTAAAGCCTTACAGTATGGTATGGCGGATCTCCCAAACGCAGATCCACAGATCCGATCAAATTTAGAACAAGAGTTAAAGCTTAATGGATTAGCGGGGCTACATGCTCGTCTTGCTGAAGTAGATCCTATTTCTGCAGCACGAATTAATCCTAACGATCCGCAGCGAATTCAACGTGCTCTAGAAGTGTACGATATCACTGGTAAATCAATGACTGAACTGACTGAATCTGACCAATATGAACTACCTTATAATGTTATAAAGTTAATTATTAGTCCATTTAAACGACAGATTTTACATGAGAGAATTAAGAAGCGGTATAACAAGATGATTTATAATGGATTTATTGATGAAGTTAGGACATTGTATGCACGAGGCGATTGCCATCCTAATTTACCTGCCATCCGTGCGGTGGGCTATAGGCAAGCATGGTCTTTCCTCTCAAATGAATACGATAAAGACACATTTATTGATAAGGCAGTTATAGCAACGCGTCAAATGGCTAAACGTCAATTAACTTGGTTGCGAGGACAAGATGACGGTATCTGGTTTGATAGTGGAACAGGTTTACCGCTTGATGCAGTACTTAGCTTTTTAACAGATCGATGTCCTGAATTAATGGTAAAGTAACCAATCTATCGTAGCGAGTTTCTCCATTATAAAATAATTAAAAAGGCTGGAAAATGGCTAAAGCGCAATCACTACAAGACCCCTTCTTAAATGCACTGCGGCGTGAGAAAGTACCAGTGTCAATTTTTCTTATGAACGGTATTAAATTACAGGGACAAATTGATTCATTTGATCAATTTGTCATTTTACTCAATAATTCTGTAAATCAAATGATCTACAAGCATGCAATATCCACAATCGTTCCTTCCCGGAATGTGACATTTAACGATGAAGATTAGAGGATCTTAATGGAACTGTTTGATCGGCCCAATAATAATGCGGCATTTAAAGCTACAACACATAAAGAAGCTGTCATCCTTGTACACCTTAACTTTAATGATCCAAGCTTTGCTGAATCTGAGCAAGAATTCATTGAGTTAGTTGGTTCAACAGGCGCAAAAATTGCTGAGGTTGTACATGGTAAACGTCAAAGACCTGATGCAAAGTTCTTCGCTGGATCAGGTAAGATTGATGAAATAAAAGAGCATGTATTCGCTAATAATGCTGTACTAGTTCTTTTTAATCATGATCTCTCTCCTAGCCAAGAGCGTAATATCGAAAAAAAAATAGAATGTCGCGTCATAGGGCGAACAGGTTTAATTCTTGATATTTTTGCACGACGGGCGCGATCTCACGAGGGTAAATTACAAGTTGAATTAGCCCAATTAAAACATCTTTCTACACGTCTTGTTCGAGGTTGGACTCACCTTGAAAGACAGAAAGGTGGTATTGGTATGCGTGGTCCCGGTGAAACACAGTTAGAGAGTGATCGACGTTTACTGTCACAGCGAATTAAATCGCTAAAAAAACGCCTTAGCAAAGTACAGTCTCAGCGTAACCAAGGACGACGTTCACGTCAGCGTAGTGAAATTGCTGTTGTTTCTTTGGTTGGGTATACCAATATGGGTAAATCAACTTTATTTAATAGGCTTACATCCTCTGATGTATATGCTGATAACAGGTTATTTGCAACTTTAGATCCGACATTAAGAAGGGTGAAATTAATAGATACACAAGCTTTGGTCATGGCAGATACAGTTGGTTTTATTAGACAACTACCACATGACTTAGTCGAATCATTCAGTTCAACATTAGAAGAAACACGTGATGCTTCGCTATTGATACATGTAGTCGAAGCAGGTGCAGATCGTGATGATCTTATGAGCCATGTTGACGAAGTGCTGCATCAAATTGGCGCAGATGAGGTGCCACAGCTTATTGTGTGTAATAAAATTGATCAATTAGAAGATCATCCTGCACGCATGGATAGAAATGCAGATGGATTGATTACCCGTGTATGGTTATCAGCAAAAACGGGGGAAGGCATGGATTTATTGCGTCAGACTTTGCAAGAGTATTTCCCAGAAAATGCTGATAAATATGAAAATAGTAACTGATTTTCTTTGCTCGGTTCCCTAACGCAAATTAAAAACGTAAAATAGTGCACTTTATTTTAAATCTCAATTTTTTGGAGAGCTAAATGGCTTGGAATGAACCTGGAAAGGACGAAAAGAATCCATGGGGTAACCGTGGCAACGATGGTCCACCTGATCTTGATGATGTTATTCGTAATGTTCAGCGTAAACTACAGGGCCTATTAGGTGGTGGTTCATCCTCTAATGATGGCGATTCATCGGGTAGTGGCAGTACCATTGGCGCCGGTATTCTATTAGCTATTGTTGCTGTTGTTTGGCTTGCATCGGGGATTTACATTGTTGATCCACCTGAACGCGGTGTCGTATTACAGTTTGGTAAATACAAAGAAACAACCTTGTCTGGTCCACACTGGCATATACCTTACCCAATACAGTCAGTCGAAGTGGTCAATGTTGATGAAAGTCGTACCTCTGAAATCGGTTTCCGCACCACCGCTGGACGATCTGGCATGGTACCTTCAGAGGCTCTAATGCTGACTCAAGACGAAAATATTATTGAAATGAAAATAGAAATTCAATATCGGGTGGAGCAACCAGCTGAATTTTTGTTTAATGTTGAAAATCCTGTCAGAACCTTACAACAAATGACTGAGAGCGCTGTCCGTGAAGTAGTCGGCCAATCGTTGATGGATGATGTGTTGACAATAGGTCGTCAGGAAGTTGCCATCAAATCAGAAAAATTACTGCAATCATTACTCAGTGATTATGGCACCGGCCTATTGGTGACCAGCTTTAATATTCCTGACGCCCAAGCACCTGCTCAGGTTCAGGCTGCATTTGATGATGTTGTTAAAGCCGGTGCTGATAAGGTTCGGATGAAAAATGAAGCAGAAGCATATGCTAATGATATTGTGCCAAGAGCACGCGGTGCAGGTTTCCGTGTAGTGCAAGAAGCCGAAGCATATAAGAGTCAAATCTTAGCGAAAGCGCAAGGTGAAACGAGCCGATTTTTACAAGTAATGGATGAGTATGAAAAAGCCCCCAACATCACTCGCGAACGATTGTATTTAGATACGATGGAATCGGTCTATAGCAGAACTCAAAAAGTCATGGTTGATGTATCTAAAGATAGCAGTAATGTTTTATATCTACCCCTAGACAAAATGCGTGGCGGCGGTAGCTCTTCAGAGCCGACACGGATTGATTTAAGTAATATGACCACTTATCCATCATCTAATGGTAATGGCACAAATACTGGGTCTTTACAGAATAATGCCCGCAGCAGAGGAGGACGTTAATATGTCTGCACGTATGAATTTAGTTATTTTCTTACTATTGTTAGTGTTTGTAGCACTCTATACGTCGATTTTTTATGTTGATCAGCGTGAACGTGCCTTGGTGCTGCATTTAGGACAAATTGAACGTGCTGATTATCAGCCTGGTATACATTTTAAAGTACCCTTTATCGAAGAAGTAAAACGTTTTGATGCGCGTATTTTAACTGTAGATGTTAAACCTGAACGGTACATTACCCGCGATAAAGAAACACTACTGGTTGATTCGTTTATTTTATGGAAAATTAAAGATGTTTCGACATATTTCACTGCTATGAGTGGTGATAGGTCGACTGCTACTTCGCGTATTTTTAATATTGTTAATAATGCATTACGTGATGAGTTTGCTAACCGCTCCGTACAAGATGTGGTGGCTGGCGATCGTAGTGCGATGGTGTCAGATATTCTAGGTAATACCAATGAAGCCGTGAAAGCATTTGGTATTGAATTAGTTAATATACGGATTAAACGCATTGATTTTATCAGTGAAATTAATGAACGCGTATTTGCCAGAATGAATTCAGAACGTGAACGTATTGCTAAAGAAACACGCGCTGAAGGTGCAGAAGAAGCTGAAAAGATTCGTTCAGATGCCGATCGTCAAAGCACAATTATAATTGCTAACTCAAATCGTGAATCTGAAGAATTACGAGGTAATGGTGATGCATTGGCTACCGACACTTATGCAAAGGCTTACGGTCAGAATACAGAGTTTTATTCACTTTACCGCCGTTTAACAGCTTATAAAAATGTGTTTACTGGCGATGATATGTTAGTGATTGAGCCTAAAGGTGAGTTTTTTAATAGCTTCAGTGGTGTAGATAAATAAAATACGCCTGTGAGCGATACTTTGCTACACAGCCTTTGGCTTGCTTCGGCATTAGTGCTAGTGATCGAAGGCCTAATGCCTTTTTTAAGTCCAATGTGTTTTCGGCGTGCACTGATTCAAATGATTGCAATGACGGATAGGCAGTTAAGAACAATAGGTTTTTTTAGCATGGTGTTGGGTGTAACGTTACTTTATTGGGTAAATTGATAGATGAGTGTAAAACAACGTTGGTTGCTACCAGAAGGTATTGATGAATTACTTCCTGAGCAAGCTGCACAATTAGAACAATTACGTCGAAAACTGCTAGATATGATGCAAAGTTGGGGATATCAACTTGTATTCCCACCTTTAGTTGAATATCTAGATTCTTTGCTGACGGGAACTGCGAAGACACTGGATTTACAAACATTTAAGCTAACAGATCAAATGTCTGGTCGTTTGATGGGGATTCGCGCAGATATGACGCCACAGGTGGCACGTATTGCAGCGCATACATTGAGGCAGCAAGAGGGTACTTTGCGACTTTGCTATATAGGTAATGTGTTGCAAACTCTACCTCAAGGACAGGGTAAATCACGCAATCCTATTCAGTTAGGAGCAGAAATTTACGGCCATGCTGGCCCAGAAAGTGATATGGAAGTATTACAGCTGATGGTTGAAGTATTAAATACCACTATAGCTAATACTGACTTATTTCTCGATCTTGGTCATGTGGGTATTTTCCGTGGATTAGCTGAGTCTGCAGGCTTGAATGATGAGCAAGAACAAGCGTTATTCTCGGCCTTACAACGCAAAGCCTTACCTGAAATTCAAACACTATTAACAGCGTATCAATTATCATCGGATAGCCATGCTATGTTGTTAGCATTATCTGAATTGAATGGTGATGCGTCTATTCTCAGTACGGCAAAAGAGGTGTTAACCAAGGCACCTGAATCCGTTCATAAGGCATTAGATAGCTTATGCATTATTGCCAAAATGACAGAAGAACGAGTACCTGACTTAACACTTAACTTTGATCTAGCAGAACTTAGAGGCTATCACTATCATACGGGTGTCGTGTTTGCAGCATATCAAGTAGGTTCAGCCAATGCGATTGCAATGGGAGGACGCTATGATGATATTGGTGAAGACTTTGGCAATGCACAACCCGCTACAGGGTTTAGTTTAGATATTAAAAGCTTAATTTCACAATTAGCTTCAGCTGAAACTCACAAACAGCCGATTTATTTGCCTTGGTCTTCAGCTGAGGAAGATAAACGTAAAGTTCAGGCATTACGTGAACAAGGTGAAGTTGTCATCTATCAGTTTTTAAATGAAGCATAAATTAAAATAGCCGCATATAAGTGGCAGAAACAGGAACACAAACACGTGGCTAAAAATATCGTTGTAATTGGCTCTCAATGGGGCGACGAAGGTAAGGGTAAATTAGTTGATCTATTGACTGATAATGTTTCAGCAGTAGTACGATTCCAAGGTGGCCATAATGCTGGTCATACCCTAGTTATTGATGGTAAAAAAACTGTATTACATCTTATTCCATCAGGTATTTTACGAGAACATGTTCAGTGTCTGATTGGTAACGGTGTTGTGTTATGTCCTGAAGCATTGCTTAAGGAAATAAATAAGCTTGAAGAAAGTGGTATTCCTGTTCAGTCTCGTCTGAAAATCAGTGCTGCGTGTCCTTTGATATTGCCTTATCACATTGCATTAGACCAAGCCCGCGAATTGCGACGTGGTAAAACTGCCATTGGTACAACTGGCCGAGGTATTGGTCCGGCTTATGAAGATAAGGTTGCTCGTCGCGGTCTTCGCCTCGGTGACTTGAAAGATGAGCAAAGTTTTGTCGCCAAATTGGAAGAAGTCATGGAATATCATAACTTTGCATTGGTTAATTATTATAAAACCGATCCAGTGAGTTTTGAGAAAGTGCGTGATGATACCCTAGCAATGCGTGACATCTTATTACCAATGATTGCTGATATTCCTCACCTATTACAGGAGTATTCTAAAGCTGGTGACAATGTAATGTTTGAAGGTGCTCAAGGTGCTTTATTAGATATTGATCATGGTACCTACCCCTATGTTACATCTTCAAATACAACGGCTGGCAGTAGCGCCACAGGCGCAGGTGTTGGCCCCTGCCATATTGATTATGTGCTTGGAATCACTAAGGCCTATGCGACTCGTGTAGGCGCAGGCCCTTTCCCTTCAGAGTTACTGGATACTGATGGTAAAGCAAATGAGACTGGTCAGTATTTAGCCGATAAAGGTCAGGAAGTAGGTGCAACAACAGGTCGTGGTCGCCGTTGTGGCTGGCTAGATATGGTGGCACTGAACCGTGCTTGTTGGGTGAGCAGTATCACTGGCTTATGTTTAACTAAACTAGATGTTCTAGATGGTTTAGAAACGATTCGTTTATGTGTGTCTTACGAGCGTGATGGTCAAACTGTTGATGTATTACCGTTAAGTGCTGATGAGTTTGAAGGTTGCATACCTGTTTATATGGATATGCCTGGTTGGACTGAATCAACACTGGGTGTGACTCTGTTTGATGACTTACCAGCGAATGCCCAATCCTATATCAATAAAGTAGAAAGTTTAGCGGGCGTACCGATTGATATTATTTCTACTGGCCCAGATCGTAATGAGACGATTATTCAGCGTGATTTATTTAGCGTATAAATATCTCTTAAGGCCCTCCAAGTGAGGGCCTTTTTGTATGCGCTTACTCGTTAGCTAGGATCTACCGCAGCATATAGAGCAGAATAGTCTGTATTGGCTAAACCTTGCTGCAAGGTTTTATCTAATAACTGTGATATGCCTTCTAAGGCACAGGTTTCTAATCCGAGTTGTTCGGCAACAGATAAAAACAAACGTATATCTTTTTCCAAATGTTTAGTGGGAAAGTTAGGTTTTGAAAAGTCTCTGTTGATCATTCTTTCAAGTTTCTTATCAAAGGTTGGTGCATAGAGTGCACTGTCTCGTACGATTGACATAAACTGTTCTATTTCGATACCTTCTTTTTTAACTAGAGCAAGGCTGAGTGAAAAGCTGGCTGTTAAGCCAGCAATCAATTGATTCATTGCTAATTTAACAGTGGCGCCCTGACCAATATCACCAATATACTTTGGATCGTTGCCGATGATATTAAGTAATGGTAATGCCATTTCATAATCTTCTTTACGGCCTCCAGCCATCAGTATCAGAGTGCCTGTACGCGCTTCTGGCAAACTACCTAATACTGGGCATTCGAGATAGTTACCTTGCATAAGTTGAACTCGATCAGCGATAGTACGAGATTGTCCAGGTGAAATCGTACCCATTTGAATAATCAACTTATCTTTGAAATATTTCGGCTCAATATCATCTAGTACCTTATTGATTGCAGTTGCGTCACTTAACATCAGTACGCAAATGTCACCTGCCTCAAGTACTTCTTGTGCAGTGTGAGTAATTAAAGCCCCTTTTTGCTGCAAGGCTTGGCATTTCTCAGCGCTACGGTTGAATATACTTAGGTTTATTTTACTGCTCAGTAAGTGTTCAGAAAGAGCTTGCCCCATTAAACCTACGCCAATAAGCGATACCTTCATAATTTAAATTCCATAATCATTAATTAAGTAATAGAAGCATAGTACAGGGTACTGTAGAATGTATGCTTATTTTACAGTAGAAACAGGGGAATACTGTGTACAAGAAGAATATGACTATTGCTGGATTTGATGATGAGCTTCTACAAGCAATTGATGCTGAAAATCAACGTCAAGAAGATCACATAGAGTTAATTGCATCTGAAAACTATACCAGTCCACGGGTAATGGAAGTACAAGGCTCGTCATTAACTAATAAGTACGCAGAAGGGTACCCTGGCAAACGTTATTATGGTGGTTGTGAGTTTGTAGATAAAGCTGAAGTATTGGCAATTGAACGTGCTAAAACACTGTTTGGTGCAGATTACGCAAATGTTCAACCGCACTCTGGTTCTCAGGCTAACGCTGCGGTTTATTTAGCGCTAATACAACCCGGAGATACAATTTTAGGTATGAGTTTGGCGCATGGTGGTCACTTAACTCATGGTTCAAAAGTGAGTGCCTCTGGTAAAATTTACAATTCTATTTCGTATGGTTTAAACGCTGAAACGGGTGAAATTGATTACGACGAAGTAGAGCGTTTAGCCCAAGAACATAAACCTAAAATGGTTGTGGCTGGGTTTTCTGCTTATTCGCGTATTGTTGACTGGCAACGCTTCCGTGATATTGCGGATTCAATTGGAGCATATTTATTAGTTGATATGGCGCATGTGGCGGGTTTAGTTGCTGCTGGCCTTTATCCTAACCCAACTCAAATTGCTGATGTTACAACGACGACAACGCATAAAACATTGCGTGGTCCTCGTGGTGGCTTGATCTTAGCAAAAGCGAATGCAGAAATTGAGAAGAAGTTAAATTCAGCTGTGTTCCCTGGCTTGCAAGGTGGACCCTTAATGCATGTTATTGCTGCGAAAGCAGTGGCATTTAAAGAGGCAATGCTACCTGAGTTTAAAGGTTATCAAGAACAAGTGATTAAAAATGCTAAAGTCATGGCTAAGGTTTTTATGGCACGTGGCTATGATGTAGTATCGAAAGGGACTGATGATCACTTATTTCTCGTCAGTTTCATTAAAGCAGGCTTAACAGGTAAGGAAGTTGATGCGTGGCTAGGGGATTCAAACATTACTATTAATAAAAACTCTGTCCCTAATGATCCGCAGTCACCATTTGTGACTTCTGGTATTCGTGTCGGTACACCAGCGGTAACAACGCGTGGCTTTAAAGACAATGAGTGTAAAGATTTAGCATCATGGATGTGTGACGTAATTGATAGTCGTGGTGATGCAACAGTAATGGCAGAGGTTAAAATGAAAGTTCTAGCTGTTTGTCACCAACTTCCCGTTTATTCATAAACTGACAGTACGATGCGTTGCCCTTTTTGTGGAGCCGACGATTCTAAAGTAATTGACTCTCGTCTCTCTGCAGAGGGCGACGCGATTCGGCGTCGTCGTAGTTGTGCCGAGTGTAACGAACGGTTCACTACCTATGAGACTGCGGAGCTTTCTTTACCAAGGCTGGTAAAACGCGATCAATCTCGCGCATTTTTTAATGAAGATAAACTACGATCAGGATTTCTAAAAGCATTAGAAAAACGACCAGTTAGCATTGATGCGATTGATTCAGCTGTGAAAGGCATTGTCCGTCGCTTAATCACTACAGGTGAACGCGAGGTCGATAGTCGTTTAGTAGGAGACTGGGTAATGGATGCTTTACGTGAATTAGATGAAGTAGCTTATGTCAGATTTGCGTCGGTTTACCGTAGTTTTCAAGATGTAAATGCATTCCGTGAAGAAATTGAACGTATGGAAAATACAACTGAACAGCCAGGAGATGAGTAACTATGCTACGAGTCATTATTTTTTGTGATATCTGTAATTCTCAGGGTATTCGGTATATAGAGCAACAACGCAGTACACAACGTGGAGATAATTCTGGAAGACGCGTGACTGATGGACGTTCTTGGTTTGAAGGCTCTTTAGAATCTGCTATCGCTGAAGGCTGGCATCATGATAATGGTCTTCATTCATGTCCACGTTGTACGGAACGACACAGCAAATCATTATAATGTCAGTACATCAACGTTATATGGCTCGAGCTCTGCAATTAGCAGCGCATGGACTCTACACAACAGATCCTAATCCCCGTGTAGCTTGCATCATTGTTAAAAATGATGAAATTGTAGGCCAAGGTTGGCACCAGCGCGCTGGTGAAGGTCATGCTGAAGTTATTGCAGTAGATAAGGCTGGAAAGAGGGCAATGGGTGCAGATTGTTATGTCACCTTAGAGCCTTGCAGTCATTTCGGCCGTACGCCTCCTTGTGCTGATCTGTTAATCAGTGCCGGTATTAAGCGTGTATTCATTGCCATGAAAGATCCCAATCCTATAGTATCGGGTAATGGCATTAAACGGTTATATGATGCAGGAATAGAGGTAATGGTTGGTATTCTCGAGCAACAGGCCGAGGCACTAAATCCGGGTTTTTGTAAACGAATGCGAACGGGTATGCCATATGTAAGGGCTAAAATTGCGATGAGCTTAGATGGTCGTACCGCGATGTCATCTGGCGAGAGTCAATGGGTCACTGGCCCAGCTGCACGGCAAGACGTGCAACAGTTACGTGCAAGAAGCTCTGCTATTCTATCTGGCATGGGCACAGTATTAGCGGATGATCCTGCCTTCACTGTTAGACCAGAAGGTGACTGGTATCCAGAAAATCAGTCAGTACGACAGCCCTTACGCGTTATTGTCAGTAATCATTCCGCTATACCTGAAAATGCACAACTATTAGATGATTCTGCTAACGTGCTGTTGATCACCACTGATAACAATGTGTGTGAATACAATAGCAATGTCATTACAACACCTGAAAAACAGGGGCAGGTTGATTTATCAGCCATGATGGCTGAACTCGCTAAACGAGAAATTAATGAAGTTATGGTAGAAGCAGGTTCTATACTTAATGGGGCTTTACTTGAAGCTGGATTAATCGATGAGATTATTATTTATATGGCCCCCAAACTAATGGGTGATTCTGCAAAGGGTTTATTTCATTTACCAGCGCTACAGACGATGGCTCAAAATATAGAGTTAACAATTACAGATATACGTGCTGTAGGTACTGATTGGCGCATAACTGCAACACCACAATAGAGGTTAAGATTTAGATGTTTACCTGTATTATAATGGCAATAGGTAAGGTTGAAGCATTGCAAGCACAAGGGGGCGATATACTCTTAAAAGTGAATAGCCAAGATTTAGATCTGTCTGATGTGAAGCTAGGTGACAGCATTGCAAATAATGGTGTGTGTTTAACAGTTATTGCTATCGATAATGCTATTTTGAGTTTTGATGTGTCTCGCGAGAGTATCGATCGCACCAGTTTAGCTAACTTGCAAATAGGCTCAGAGCTAAACCTCGAAAAAGCATTAGCCGTTGGCGAGCGATTAGGAGGACATATTGTCAGTGGTCACGTTGATGGTTTAGGTCAGGTTATTTCGATGCAAGAGTCGGCACGTTCAGTACAGTTTCGTTTTGAAGTGCCAGCAGGGCTAGAGCGTTATATTGCTGAGAAAGGATCTATTTGCATCGATGGCACAAGTCTGACGGTGAACAATGTGGCTGATAATTGGTTTGAGGTAAATATAATTCCTCATACTATGCAAGAAACAGTTATGAAAGCCTATAAAGTGGGTACTAAGGTTAACTTAGAAGTGGATTTGATTGCCCGTTATCTCGAACGATTATTACCGGCTAATCAAACAACGGGCATTTCCCGTGAAACCTTATTAGAAAATGGATTCATAAAATAATGAAATTGAACACTACCGCACAAATCCTTGACGATATGAGGCAAGGAAAAATGGTCATTATTGTTGATGATGAAGATCGTGAAAATGAAGGCGATTTAGTGATGGCGGCAGAATGTATCACGCCAGAAGCAATTAATTTTATGGCACGTTTTGGACGTGGTTTGATTTGTTTAACGCTAACAGAACAACGTTGTAAGCAATTACGATTGCCATTGATGGTCACGGATAATCAGGCGGCCTATTCGACTAACTTTACGGTCTCTATTGAAGCTGCTGAAGGTGTGACGACTGGCATTTCGGCATCAGATCGCGCATTAACAGTTCAAGCTGCAGTTAACCCAAATGCACAACCAGAAGATATTGTACAACCCGGCCATATATTCCCACTTAAAGCACAATTAGGGGGGGTGCTAACACGTGCAGGTCATACGGAAGCTGGATGTGATTTAGCTCAATTGGCAGGTAAAGATCCTTCCGCTGTGATCGTTGAAATATTAAATGAAGATGGCAGTATGGCTCGTCGTCCTGATCTTGAAAAATTTGCTGAATGTCATGATTTAAAAATCGGCACGATAGCAGACTTAATTAGTTACCGTTTAGAAAATGAAATGACGGTGCAAAGAGTATCGCAATGTCATATGCCTACACAATATGGTCATTTTGAGCTATACAGTTATCAAGATTCGTTAAATGGTCAGGTTCATTTGGCAATGGTTTTAGGTGACGTTGGACCAGATGAAGAAACCTTAGTTCGCGTTCATATGGCAGATCCTATCGGTGATTTATTAGGTGCAACACGAGAATCAGTGCATTGGCCTTTAGATAAAGTAATGGCTAGGATCCAGCAACACGGTAAAGGCGTATTAGTCGTATTAAGACAGCCTGATCAAAATAAACAACTGGCAGCTAAAATTCAGTTATATCAACAGCAAGATCGTGGTGATGCCTCTTTAACGGTTAAACCGGGCTGGGACTTGAGAACCTTCGGAGTCGGTGCTCAGATCTTATCTGATATGGGCGTTAGTAAGATGCGCATTATTGGCACGCCAACTAAACTTAATGGTCTATCAGGGTTTGGATTAGATCTTATCGGTTATGTTGAGGATCAAGCTTGATCCAAAAACATATCACCGTTATTGCTGGAGAGGCATCAGGAGATGCTCACGCAGGTAGAATGATTGCTGCCTTAAGAATACTTGATCCTGATATTAGGGTTACTGGCATTGGCGGTGACACTATGCGAAATGCCGGTGCTGAGATCATGGTTGATTTTTCCGAACTAGCGGTAATGGGCTTAGTCGAAGTACTTAAGCGCTACCGAGATATTAAGAAGATATTTAATCAGCTTGTCACAAAGCTTAAAGAAGATAAACCCGATTTATTAATACTGGTTGATTATCCAGGTTTTAATCTTAAATTAGCGAAACAAGCTAAAAAAATAGGAATTCCAGTGCTTTACTATATCAGTCCTAAAGTATGGGCATGGCGAGCAGGAAGAGTTAAAACGATTAAACAGTATGTTGATCATATGGCTGTTTTATTTCCTTTTGAAATACCTATTTATCAATCAGTAGGAGTGCCAGTAACGTGTGTAGGTCATCCGCTGGTTGACGCTGTCCAGAAAAAACTGACTACAAAACAAGCTAAAATAAAAATGAACTTTAAGTTAAATCGCCGAGTTTTAGGGCTTTTTCCAGGAAGCCGGCGTAGTGAAGTTGAGGCCTTATTACCTATTATGCTTGATGCGGCAAAACGAATACAGAAAACACATAATAATGTAGATATTGTATTGCCTGTAGCATCTGGTTTGGATTCGACATTTATTGAAACTATTATTAAGCAAAGCCAAGTGCCAGTGAAAGTAGTGAAAGATGACTTCTATCAATTAACTTCAGCTTGTGATGCTATCGTTGCCGCCTCTGGAACGGTCACATTAGAAATTGCCTTATTGGGCGTGCCACATTTTATTACTTATCGAGTAGCACCAATAAGCTACCGTATTTTAAAAAGTTTAGTACGCATTCCCTATATAGGCTTATGCAATATTGTCACAGGTAAACCTGTTGTGATGGAATTGCTGCAAGATGAAGTAACAGCAGAGCGTTTAGATAAAGAGTTAGTATCATTATTAACCGAAGCTAATAGTAAAGCGAATGCTGAAAACCTGCGCAAACAAGTATTGTTTGCACTTGGCCCTAATGGCGGCGCCGATAATATTGCCCAACTTGTTATTACAATGTTGAATAAATCATGACAGAGTATATTGCGGGTATTGATGAAGTCGGGCGAGGACCTTTAGCCGGTCCAGTTGTAACTGCTGCCGTCATTCTAGATCCAAACAATCCAATTGAAGGACTGAATGATTCTAAAAAGCTGACTGAAAAGCGTCGAGAAGCCTTAGTGCCAATTATTAAAGAACGTGCATTGGCATGGTCTTTAGGGCGTTCAGAACCTGATGAAATTGATCAAATAAATATTTTGCAAGCGACGCTTGTTGCTATGGCACGTGCAGTTGAAGGTTTAAGCATTAAGCCAACTCATGCTTTAGTCGATGGTAATAAAGCGCCAATATTAAATTGTCCTGTGACAACGATTATTAAAGGTGATCAATCTGAGCCAGCTATTGCTGCAGCATCAATTATAGCGAAGGTTGCACGTGATAAAGAAATGGAACAAATGGATAAATTATATCCAGGCTATGGGTTAGCAAAACATAAAGGTTATCCCACTAAGCAACATCAACAAGCATTGATTAATTTAGGTGTTACACCTATTCATCGGCGTTCATTCAAACCAGTAAAACTCGCACTTAAATAAGGGCTGACTATGTCAAGTGAAAAGAAAAAAAACCCTATTAAGTTGTCTTTTTCTGGCCCAAGCTTACTAAATATGTCTTTATTGAATAAAGGCACTGCATTTGATGAACAAGAACGGCGTGATTTTAGATTAACAGGATTGTTGCCTAATCAATATGAAACAATTGATATGCAAGTAAAACGAGCGTATCAGCAATATTTAAGTTTTGATGAAGCTATTAATAAGCATATCTTTCTTCGCGCGCTGCAAGATAGCAATGAAACTTTATTTTATCGTTTAGTGCAAGATCATATAGAAGTAATGATGCCGATCATCTATACGCCAACAGTGGGAGATGCATGCGAACGTTTTTCTGAAATATACCGACGTAGTCGAGGCTTATTTATAAATTATCCAGATCGTCATAATATTGATGCCATGCTTGCTAATGTGACTAAGAAGAATATAAAAGTCATAGTTGTAACCGATGGTAGTCGTATTCTTGGCTTAGGAGATCAAGGTATCGGTGGAATGGGGATTCCAATTGGAAAGCTTTCCTTATATACCATTTGTGGTGGGGTTAGCCCTGCTTACACATTACCCATTATGCTTGATGTTGGAACCAATAATCAGGATTTATTAAATGATCCTCTTTATATGGGCTGGCAGCATAAGCGTGTTGAGCAAGCAGAATATGATGCATTTTTAGAGTTGTTTATTTCAGCTGTCAAAAAGCGTTGGCCTAAAGTGTTATTACAATTTGAAGATTTCAATCAAACTAATGCCATGCCATTATTACAACGTTACCATAATAAAATTTGTAGTTTTAATGACGATATTCAGGGTACAGCGGCTGTAACAGTTGGAACCTTATTAGCAGCATGTAAATCAAAGGGTGAAACGCTAAGTAGTCAACGAATTGTATTCTTAGGTGCGGGATCAGCAGGCTGTGGCATTGCCGAACAAATCATTGCTCAAATGTGCTCATTAGGGATTAGTGAGCAACAGGCGAGAAGCCAAGTCTTTATGGTTGATCGTTATGGCTTAATCACTGATGAGATGGCTTCAGTATTAGACTTTCAAAAAGGTTTAACTCAAAAACAGGCCAATTTAACGGCATGGCAATGTGAGGGCGACTTCGCGACATTGCTTGAAGTGGTACAGTTTGTAAAACCGACAATATTAATCGGAGTGTCAGGTCAGCCCGGATTATTTACCGAAAAAGTTATTAAAACGATGCTTGCGTCGTGTGATCGGCCTATTATATTTCCACTGAGCAATCCATCTAAAAAGATTGAAGTGACACCAAAACAATTACTTGAATGGACGCAAGGTCAAGCCATTATTGCTACAGGAAGTCCATTTGAACCCATTGAATATAATGGAAAAACCTATAATATCCCGCAATGTAATAATAGTTATATTTTCCCTGCTTTTGGCTTAGCGGTTATAGCAGGAAAAATTAGTCGAATAACAGAGGAAATGTTGATGGTAGCAAGTGAAGTATTAGCAGCATCTTCACCTATAGTACTAACGGGTGAAGGCGCTTTATTGCCG
>Ga0105350_10001047_pt1 | contig 18043 bp, 15 predicted proteins | sample EN1Hudsemesocosm_FD_83506 | JGI IMG/M metagenome (GOLD analysis project Ga0105350, IMG submission 83506) | Methane-oxidizing microbial communities from mesocosms in the Hudson Canyon - EN1E Hudson Canyon | ecosystem: Environmental > Aquatic > Marine > Cold seeps | place: Hudson Canyon... | reverse complement strand
TTTTCCGTATCCAAACTCGCTAATGTCACCTTTTCACCTGCGGCTAAAATGATCTGACCACCATCTGTTTCAATGATGCCGCTGTTTTCGATATTTGGCGCGATAAGGAAAATATCTCCATTTTTACCTGCGGTGATATAGCCCTGACTTTGTATCACGCCACTGTCTGCAGCACCTTCGAATTGCATATTATTATTCAAGAAGTCTTGGTCGGTGATATTTAAACTAGATGCGATTAACCCCGCCGTATCGACAATAGAGTTAGGGCCAAAAACGATGCCATTTGGATTGACCAACAATACCTTCCCGTTCGAAATTAACTGACCTAATATTTGTGAGGGATCTTGACCGATAACACGGTTTAAAACGGCGCTATGACTGCCCTGTTGAATAAACTGGGTAATTTCATTGGGATTAATGCCGAAGGCTTGCCAATTGATGATGGCGCCGGGTGAATTTGTAATGTTGAGAACATTTGCTGATGGTGCTGTTATTTCAACTTGACCATGTACTACTTCAGCGCCTTGTGGATTAGCAAAGGCATGCTGCATGAATACAAGACTAGCAGTAAGTAAGACGCCTATCTTTAAGATGAGAGTCTTATCCATACCTCCACCTTTGTTATCAACGCATAGGGTAATAACTAACTACTAATATACGCTCTTACATCATTGAATGGTACATTCAAAGAAATCATCAAAATTTTCATCTAGAAAATCATAGTTCACCCAAAATGATTCATCTAATGATTTAAAGTATGGATCTTCTTCTAAAACAGGTGGAACACGATCAAGGCGTAACAGCTCGCCACTTTCATCGACATCATAGCCAGCGGCCTCTTCTCTGCCTAAGTCCAAAGTCTGCCCCTCATCACCTACAATTGTTAGATGACCGCTATACACAGCAAAGAACAGACCTAAGCGATAACTTTTTAAAGGGAATATAGCAAACAGATTGTCATGATCAATATTGATCGTATCCGGTCTAGGTGCAGGGTTCTCATCCAAAAAGGGAGGTAATATCGGCAGCGTTTTAGGTTCACTGCCGTCATCTGGGACTAATACCACCCCGCCTTGCTCTAATACCAGCTTGCCTGCGGCAGTCTCAATAACGATAGTACCTTGCCAAACACTAGCAAATAAGCCATCACCAATACCAAGTACAGCAGTATTTGCTACCTTTTGAGTGCCTGGTGCCACACACTTACCTACACAGACCAAATCAAAGCCTGTTCCTCGAATCCCGATAACGGCTACAGGGGTATTAACTTTATAATCTTCCTTATCTTCCTCACCAATGATGCCAGTAAGCGCTCTTAATCCCCCTTGGATTAAATCAAACAAGACACTCCCATCTGTAGGCTGACTGGCATCAAATTGAAGTTTGTCTATCTTGAACGTGGTATCAGCTTGGATCGTCACCCGGCCTTTATCTCTGAAGGCTAAGACGGCAAAAGCATCACTGCCTGTTTGCAGAACATCGCCTTCATAAAGCGGAGCACCCTTCACTGCAACTCTGATTGTTTTTTTATTACTTTCGACAGTCAAGGTGCCTTGTACCTCGGCTACACGTCCTACTACTAACTGTCTTGCCTGTTGCTGTGATTGATACTTGTCTGCTTCTTGTTCACATGCTTCCTGGCAGAGTCTTACGTCAAATTCAGCATCTCGAATTGAGGTGGTAGTATTTTTTACATGTAATTTAAATCCATCTGGATTTCGCTGACTGATCTTTCCGGTACTTGCTCGCAGACCACCTGTAAACAATCTAACATCCGCTTTATTATTTTCTGGTTTAAATTGTTCTAATTCAAAAATGGTATTGGGTCTTAAGCTTATTCGAGTACCATCATTAAACTCTAGCACCACAAAGCTCTTTTCTCCTGTCGTTAAAGTATCACCTTCAAAAACAACTGCATCACCATCCAATACACGTATTTCTCCACCTAGGCTTTCAGCCATCGTGATGCCTCGCGCAAATACGGTTTTACCAATCTCTGTATCAGCATTTATTGGCATCACAACCAAACTAAGAACTAGTAGGATGAGAAGCCGGTTCAACATAGTCCTTTAAAACCTCACCAAGAGATTGACGTGGATTTTGGCATTTCCATAATCTCCCGCCGTGTCTTTTAAATGTTCTGCTTCATTAAGCACATATCCATAATCAACAGCGAGATTGATATTTTCTTCCCAATTCCAGCGTGTGCCAATACCAATGCTCATAACACTATCATTTCCTTCTTCACCGGCTTGAACAGCTTCACGATCCATATAACCATAATCAACAAAAGCTAAAACACGTATATCCTCGTTAATCGATAAAGGCGGCGACCACACTTCTGCTGTTAACCTTAAACCGCTATCTCCACTTACAGCGCGTTCTTCAAAGCCTCTTACTGAACGCATTCCGCCGATGCCAAACTGTTCGCCAGGAATCAATGGATCGTGACTTAATTGCGCTTCAGCTATGCCTCTAACCAACCATTCTTTATCTAAGAAATAGTTGATATAACCACTGAGATTCCAACGCTGCCAATCAGTATCAGCTTCAGCTCTATTTGCGACATACTCATCATCACTATTTTTATTGCCTGCACCAGTATTAACATTGAAAGAGGCCGACATACCGGCTCTCACTTTCTCTGTTTTATATAAGCCTGAGTAGGTCAGACTAAGCGGACGACTTCTAACATCTGAAGTTAAATTTATGCCAGAAAACAAGGCATCGTTTTCAAATAACTTATCCATGATCCCAACATTAACTTCATGTGAATAATTACCACTGCTCAATAACATATGATTAATGTTAAAACCTAAGAACTGTCCAGCACCACTGATATCTAAAGAATTGATCGTGCCACTATCAACATCCGATTTTGAATAAAACACACTGATATGACTTGCCCAGTCGTAAAGTGGTAAGGAATAACTCACCCCATATTGCTTTACATCTTCAGGATGAAGTTGCGACGTTGTATAGCTCGCAGTAAAGACATCATCAAAACCAAAAAGATTGGTATGTTGCCCCCCACCAGTTAATCGAACTCGGCCTGTTTGTTCTGTGCCAATATTATTGATACCCAAAAAACCTAAATAAGGACGGCGGTCTTTTACTTTAATTTCCGCATCAACCGTATCTTGAGCTGCTCCTTTTTTGATATTGATGACATGCTCGCGGATTGGATGTTTGTTTGCTACGGCAATTTCACGAGCAACTTCACGCGTATTCAGCGTCTCATTCTTTGCCATTGAAGGCAGACTCGACAGGATTTGTGCATCACTGAAATATTCATTTCCGCTGACGGTGGCATTGCCGAGCTTAAAGGCCACGACGTTTAAATTGATCGTGCCTTTATCTATTTTTTGTGGCGGTAAAACTACGCGATGAAAGGCATAACCTTGTTTGGCATGGGCTTCCTCTAGTGCTTTTGCTGCGCTCAGCAATCGCTCCAAACCTTGATGATGACCTAAGAACGGCATTAAAACTTTATCTGTCTGCTGTACGGTGAGTTGATTCGCACCTTCAATTTTAAATCCAGTTACTTCAAACTCTACTTGAGGAGTAGCAGCGTCAGCAAAACTTAGGGAAAAGAAAAATATCCCAATCAATTTTAGGCAAGAGCCACATATCAGTCCTAATTTAGATAAAGCCATAGGTATAAATAAATCTTATCTCATATGAACATTTACACACTGCCGAAATCATTTTAAGCGCTATACTGATAGCACTATTATATGCTCGACATTCCTTATTTATCGTACGTTACGCCCCTAATAGTTATGTTTTTAAAAGTAGCTGTCAAATTTCATTCCTATAATTAAATATCATTAGACTGATATTCTTTGGTAGAATCCCATGCGCATAAATCAATCTGCTATATATTTGGTGTTTTAATGGCATCACAATAACGAATGTTATGCTCTCTACACCCGATAAAATATAAGAAGACCGGAATAATTCAATGCTGTTGATGCTCGACAATTACGATTCATTTACCTATAACCTAGTGCAGTACTTCGGTGAGCTAGGTGCCGATGTGCATGTGCATCGAAATGACAAGATAACCATTGAAGAAATTGAAGCATTAAATCCTGAAAAAATCGTTATTTCTCCAGGCCCATGCACACCCAATGAGGCTGGGGTTTCTCTTGATGTAATCAAACATTTTTCTGGTAAGAAACCTATCCTTGGTGTCTGTTTAGGCCACCAATCTATTGGTCAAGCATTTGGTGGAGATATCGTGCACGCTGGAGAAATAATGCATGGGAAGACATCGCTTGTTTACCATGACAACTCCAGTGTTTTTAAGGGTTTAGATAACCCATTTAAAGCGACTCGATATCATTCACTAGTTATCGATAAAAAGTCTATTCCAGACTGTTTTGAGATCACAGCATGGACTCAGACAGCTGATGGCGAGCTTGATGAAATCATGGGCATTAAACATAAAACATTGCCTATTGAAGGTGTGCAGTTTCATCCTGAATCTATTCTGACTGAACAAGGTCATGAATTACTCAAAAACTTTCTCGATCGATAACTCAGCAGCGAGATCAACTATGGATTTGCAAACAGCGATTAAGACCGTCATTCAAAAAAATGACCTGACAAGTAACGATATGCAAAACGTAATGGAAACCATCATGACTGGCAATGCAACGCCTGCTCAAATCGGTGGCTTTTTGGTTGGCCTGCAAATGAAAGGTGAAACTGTTACAGAGATAGCTGCAGCCGCAAAAGTAATGCGTGACCTTGCAACACCCGTAGAAATTGTCGGAGAACATATCGTCGATACTTGCGGCACGGGTGGTGATGGTGCCAGTACATTTAATGTGTCAACGGCCAGCGCCTTTGTAGTTTCGGCGGCCGGTGCAACCGTGGCCAAACATGGTAATCGTTCTATTAGCAGTAGTTCTGGTAGTGCCGATGTCTTGGAAGCTGCGGGCGTTAATTTAGACATCACACCTGAACAAGTGAAAAACTGTGTTGAAACAGTCGGTGTCGGTTTCATGTTTGCCCAGAAACATCATGGTGCGATGAAACATGCTATCGGGCCTCGTCGTGAAATGGCCGTAAGAACAATTTTTAATCTACTTGGACCACTGACCAACCCTGCCAGAGCCAAGCACCAAGTTTTAGGTGTGTTCGATAAAAAATGGGTTGAACCTATGGCTCAAGTGCTTAAAGAGCTCGGTAGTCAACATGTCTTAGTGGTGCATGCTGAAGATGGCCTCGATGAGATTAGTATTGGTTCTGATAGCTATGTTGCTGAGTTAAATAAAGGTGAAATCAACACCTATACAATAAAACCTGAAGACTTTGGCTTGCAGCGTGCGGATATTGGCCAGTTAGCAGTGAGCGATGCTAAAGAGAGTTTAGCCATCATTCAAGCTGTTTTTACTGGCCAGTTAGGTCCAGCACGAGATATAGTCTGTTTGAATGCAGGCGCTGCTATCTACGCCGCTAATTTAGCCACCTCACTAGCCGCCGGCGTCACACTGGCACAACAATATATTGATAATGGCGCAGCGCAACAAAAACTCGATGCGTTTGTTGCCTGCACTAATGCCTAAATAAATTAAGAGCACACCATGACCGACACCCCTGATATCTTAAAAAAGATCTTACAGCGTAAAACTGAAGAGATTGAGGAACGTAGCAAAGTCGTTACTTTGCAGCAGATGAATGAACTCGCAGAGATAGCCGATCCCGTTCGTGGTTTTATTGAAGCTATCGAAGCAAAAATTAATTCAGGAAAAGCAGCGGTCATCGCAGAAATAAAAAAAGCGTCGCCAAGCAAAGGGCTGTTACGCGAAAATTTTCATCCTGCCGACATTGCGCAAAGTTATGAACAACATGGCGCTGCTTGTCTATCGGTATTAACAGATAAAGATTTTTTTCAAGGCAATGAGCTGTATTTAAAACAAGCACGTGAAGCATGTTCCTTACCAGTGATTCGCAAAGATTTTATTATTGATCCCTACCAAGTCTATGAAGCTAGAGCCATTGCTGCTGACTGTATCTTATTAATCGTTTCAGCCCTGAATGATGAACAACTGATTGAACTATCAGATCTTGCCATGCAACTTGAAATGGATGTATTAGTAGAGGTTCACAATTTAGATGAGCTTGAACGAGCTTTATTATTAAATTTACCTTTAATCGGCATCAATAATCGTAACTTAAGCACATTTGAAACTAGTTTAGACACTACTCTAGACTTATTAGCACGTATCCCAGATAACCATACAGTTATCACAGAGAGTGGTATTCACTCCCCTGCAGATGTAGCCTTAATGCGTGAACATAAAGTGAATGGTTTTCTAGTTGGGGAAGCCTTCATGCGCGCTGACGATCCTGGCGCTCATCTAAATAAATTATTCAGTTAAATTAATTGCCGTCACGGTGTTCGTCATCATAGACAATCATCGTTTTTCCATGAGCCCATAAAATTCCCGCATCTTGCAGTGATTTTAATACACGCCCAGCCATTTCACGTGAACACCCCACCATTCGACTAATTTCTTGGCGAGTCACTTTAATTTGCTTGCCTTCAGGATGTTTCATCGCATCGGGCTGTTCTGCTAGCTCCTGTAGTGCGGATTCAACACGACCAGCCACATCCAAAAAGGCAAGATCACTTGCTTTACGATTAGTGGCTAGTAAACGTTTAGCCATTTGTTCAGCCAAAATTTGCAATAACACCGGATAACAACCTTTCAGCTTAGTGTTAGCTTGTGCTTTAATTTGCGCATAAGTAATTTCTTCAGTGCGACATTCACTACGCGTTCGTACCGTTACCCTACGATTACCAACGTCAGAAAAAAGCCCTATCTCACCTAAAAAGTCGCCCTGACTTAAATAGGCAATGATAAGCTCTTCACCTTCTTCATTTTCCATGCTGATAGTAACTGAGCCTTCGCGAATATAATAAAGCGTATCTGCCGCAGTGCCTGGACGTATGATGGTCGTTTTTGCTGGATAGAGCTTACTATGGCAACAATGGAAAAAGTCTACCAAGCCCTGCTCTATCTCTTTAAATCTCAAATAATCCATCACATTCCTTAAGTAATTCATATTTCATGGTCAGATTATGCACTAAAAAACTGCCTACCAGTTCTGAATATGGCAAAATTAACATTGTTTTTCAACATGTAGGTTAAATTTTAATGAAAGCTCGAGTTAAATGGGTCGAAGATGTGATGTTTCTAGGTGAATCCGGAACAGGCCATACAGTAGTGATGGATGGGCCCGAAGAAATGGGTGGCCATGGTACCGGTATGCGTCCCATGGAACTGTTACTCCTCGGTTTGGGCGGCTGCACTGCATTTGATGTCGTCACCATGCTTAAAAAGTCTCGTCAAGATATTCATGATTGCGTTGTAGAAATTGATAGTGAACGCAGTGAAGAAGTACCGAAAGTCTTCACTAAAATTAATGTTCACTACAAAGTCACCGGCAAAGGTTTAAAAGAAGCACATGTTAAACGTGCGGTAGACCTCTCAACTGAAAAATACTGTTCCGCCTCCTTAATGCTTGGCAAAACAGCCGAGATCACACACGACTACGAGATCATTGATACCGATCAATGACAGTGCCGCTGATAAAGTCTATTTTAAACATGAGATGGCAACAGATTGCCAGCATCTACTTGGAGAATCATCAATGAAACGCCCCGCAGCAACTGGTGGCATGCGGCATGTCGCACTCTTTGTGACGGACCTAGCGGCCTGTGAACATTATTATGTCGATTTATTAGGTATGTCAGTAGAATGGCGCCCTGATAATGACAATGTGTACCTAACATCAGGTAATGATAATTTGGCTCTTCACCGTGCGAGTAAAGACTTTGATACCAGTGGTCCGCAAAAGCTCGACCATATTGGCTTTATTATCAATACCCCAGAACAAGTAGATGAATGGTTTGAATTTTTACAGCACCACAATGTTAAAATAAGACAAGCACCTCGAACCCATCGTGATGGAGCTCGTAGTTTTTATTGTTATGACCCTGCAGGCACTGTTGTGCAGATCATTTTCCATCCACCTATTTCTTAAGCTATAAATGAAAACATATATATATAAAAGTAGTCGAAAAGACGAACTCTATCTCTATCTGGTTAAAAAGGATGATTTTTCAACCGTGCCTCAAGCTCTCTATGACTCTATGGGTAAAGAACCGATATTTGTCATGGAAGTTGAGCTCTCCGTTGAAAGAAAACTAGCCAGAGAAGATATCGACAAAGTGAAAAAAAATTTAGAAACACATGGTTATCACGTTCAAATGCCGATACCTGTACAGAATTTAACTAATTTCAAAGAACCGTCAAAATACGTTAATTAGCGCTCTCTAATGAATGGATTCTTTCCCAGTGTAAGTGATAGCCCTATCTATTTTAGAAGAATTCACAGTATTATTCGGTCTATGCTATTTCACTTATCTCTACAAACGTTTTCCGACCGATAACTATAATGAACTTTTTACTAAATCGACCATTCGGGTTTCGACTACTCTTTGTCATTGTAGGTCTGACTTTAACGATTGGTTTGTCGTGGGCTGACGATCAGAATCAACCACGGCCAGATCAAATTGAAAACCAACAAATAATCGAACTGCAAACCCTAATACAGCTTGCTGATGACAATATTCGACAAGCCCAGTATGAACAAGCATTGATATCTTTAACTCGTGCTTATGAGCTTAGTCAAACGCTTGAGGATGATGATCTCAGCAACACGGTGCTCAACTCCATTGCACATGTTTACTTCAATACTGGTCAGTTTGAGCAAGCACACCGCTATTACAGTGATCTAGTCTCTGTTGATAAAGTGAGCGGTGACCAAGAATCACTCGCTGTATCATTATTCAATCTGGGCCATGTTAATGCCAGCATGAAAAATCATCTTGAGGCTGAAGCTAATTTTCAACAATCACTGGTCATAACTCGTGATTTGGATGATAAATCAGGTACGGCATTTACCTTAAAGGCAATGGGTGTGAATGCTCAAGCTCAATTAAATTTCGACTCTGCACGAGTGTATTTAATCGAAGCGCTGAGAGACTTTGAAACAGTGAATGATGAAAAGCAAATAGCTGCCGTTCATAGACATTTAGCTGATATTGCTCAGACAAAAGGACAATTTAAAACAGCTGTCAGGCATTATGAAACCGCATTACCAATCTTGGCTGGCGATACTTTTAGTTTAGCTCTATTACGCACTTATCGTGGCCTGAGTACGGCATATGAACAGTTACAATACTATGAGCAGGCCTTCATCAGTCAACGTGCTTACACTCAGTTATTGCAACAACAACTAGAACAACAGAACCGAGAAACAACACAACGGCTACAAGTGCAATTTGAAACCCAACAATTTTCTGACTCCAATAAGCGCTTAGCACTGCTCAATCAAAGTCAACGACAAGAACTACAACATCGGCAACAGCTATTACAACTGCAATATATAGTCATAGGTCTCGCTATCGGCGTGCTCATCTTGGTAGCCATTTTATGGTGGCGTAGTCGACTACATGCAAGGCATATGGAACAACTTGCGACCATTGATGAACTCACGGGGCTACTGAATCGGCGGGCTATCTTAGAATATGGCAACCATGAGTTGCAACGAGCCAAACGGTTTGACCGGCCCCTTTGTTGCCTACTTTTTGATATTGACCACTTTAAAAATATCAACGATACATTAGGTCATGCGGCTGGTGATAAAGTGTTGATAACTCTCTCTGCAGCTGTAAATGCTTCTTTAAGAAAAACAGATGCCTTTGGTCGCTTTGGTGGTGAAGAATTTTTACTTATTGCCACAGAAACAAACACTCAGCATGCAGAGATTCTAGCTGAGCGGATCCGCCATAAAATTGAAATGACCATTCATGAAGGCGTCACAGAACGCACTGTTACCGTCAGCATAGGCATAGCATCAACACAAGATGGGGCGACGCTTGAAGAAATAATTGCTCACGCCGATAAAGCATTATATCAAGCCAAAGATCAAGGCCGAAATCAAGTCGTTAGTTATCAGGCCGAGCTAGAGAGCTAAGTTACTTCAACTGTTCTTCTCAAGCTGTTTTTATAGGCTGTCAATCTATTCTTTGGTTCTAAACCTCTTAGCCTTGTGAATTTAATAACTCAGTTAGGTGAAATAACTGTTCCAACGCTTGTTTCGGGCTGAGATCATTGGGGTCTAATTTACTCAAATATTGCTCAACCATAGACGGCTCAACTGTCTGAGAAAATAAGTCACTTTGTTTTACATCGCTATCTTCTGATGACTCATAACTGCTAAGCTCTAACTGGGTTAGTTTTTGCTTTGCCGACCGAATTACATCCTCTGGTACACCAGCCAATTGAGCGACTTGTATGCCATAACTTTGGTTTGCAGCGCCCTCTTTTACCTGATGTAAAAAAACAAGTTTATCTCCGTGTTCAACTGCGTCTAAATGCACATTTTTTGCTTTTTCATACTTTGTAGGCAATTGCGTTAATTCAAAATAATGGGTCGCAAACAAAGTATAAGCTTCAATATCACGAATTAATTTTTCCGCACATGACCATGCTAATGCTAAACCGTCGAAAGTGCTGGTTCCTCGGCCAATCTCATCCATGAGAACGAGACTCTGTTGGCTAGCATTATTGAGAATATTAGCCGCTTCATTCATTTCGACCATAAAGGTTGAACGGCCTGAGGCTAAATCATCCGATGCGCCAATACGAGTAAAAATCTGATCTACCGGACCGATGATAGCTTTAGTCGCTGGCACAAAGCTGCCGATATGAGCCATAAGTACAATTAAAGCTACCTGCCTCATATAGGTTGATTTACCGCCCATATTTGGACCTGTTACAACTAACATTCTCTGCTTATCTGTCATCAACAAGTCATTGGGACAAAAAGTATTGCCTACACAATCTTCAACGACCGGATGACGACCAGCTTCAATGACGATACCATCCCTGTCTGACAGTTCGGGAGCAACATAATCTAATGTTTCTGCACGTTCTGCCAGGTTTGTTAATACATCTAATTCCGCTAAGGCACTCGCTGATACCACAAGAGCAGGTAAGTCGGGAGCCACTCTATCAAACAACTCATCATATAATCGTTTCTCTAACGCCAATGCATGTTCATTTGCAGTTAATACTTGCTCTTCAAACTTTTTCAATTCTGGCGTGATAAAACGCTCGGCATTTTTAAGTGTCTGCCTGCGTACATATTCCGTAGGCAACTCAATATGGTGAGCACGACTAAATTCTATGTAATAACCATGAACTCGGTTATAACCCACTTTTAATGTAGAAATGCCGGTTCGCTCTCGTTCTCGTTGCTCTAAGTCGACCAGAAACTGGTTAGCATTGTCATGAATATTTCGTAGCTCATCCAGCTCTTGATTATAACCAGTAGCAATCACGCCACCGTCACGAATTAATACTGGTGGCAGCTCGACGAGTGCTTGTTGTAATAGCTCAAATAACTCGGGAAAATGGCCTAATTCACGATCTAATTGTTGTAGGCGACCACCGTCGAAGACGTTCAGAAATTGATGTAAATTTGGTAAGGTAGCTAGCGTATTTCGTAACTGCATAAAATCTCGAGGACGCGCTGACTTTAATGCAATCCTAGTCAAGGTTCGTTCAATATCACCGAGGTTTTTTAACTGTTGTTGACCCTCTTCAATCTGTTGTTGAGCGATAAGTTGTTGAATAGCAGATTGACGTTGTCGCAATACATTTCGGTCACGTATAGGACGTAATAACCAACGGCGTAATAAACGCGCGCCCATTGGTGTTGAGGTTTTATCAAGTACCGATAAAACAGTATGTTCGCGACCACTGGATAAATTCTGTTCTAGCTCTAAGTTTCGTCGAGATTGGGGATCAAGCCGAATGCTATCATTAGCATGCTCCAAAGTAAGCTTACGTAAGTGAGGCAAAGCCGTACGGTGCGTTTCTTTGGCATAATTTAGCAAACACCCCGCAGCAATAACTGCTAAGGCAAGGTTCTCACAACCAAAACCATTTAAATCTGATGTTTTGAAATGTTCACAAAGGCGGCGTTTAGCTAAGTCCAGATCAAAATGCCAATTCGGCAAAGGCCGGGTTTGTTTTTTAAATTCAGGGAAACTATCTAATTCAGCTTCATCTAATAAAATCTCAGCAGCTTGTAATCGCGCCAACTCAGAATGTATCTCGGAGATCGACTCAAACTCACTAACAGTAAAACGTCCACTGCTTAATTCCGCCGTTGCTACACCATAACGACCTTTCGAATGATAGACACTCGTTAATAAATTCTCAGTTCTGCTTTCTAATAAAGATTCTTCAGTCAATGTGCCGGGGGTTAAGACTCGAACCACTTGCCGTTCAACCGGGCCTTTACTCGTCGCTGGATCGCCAATTTGTTCACAAATGGCGACAGACTCACCGATTTTGATTAAACGAGAAAGGTAAGAGTCAGCTGCATGATAAGGCACACCAGCCATCGGTATGGGTGAACCGGCACTGCTACCTCTTGCGGTTAAAGTTATATCTAGTAATTCAGCAGCTTTATGAGCATCATCAAAAAATAACTCATAAAAGTCGCCCATGCGATAAAACAATAAATAATCAGGATGTTCAGCCTTAATACGCATGTACTGCTGCATCATCGGCGTATGAGTGGAAGTAGTGTTTTTTGCCATCGGCATAGTTTAACGTATACCGTTATATTTAGGTTTACACGATAGGGGAATTATTATTTCTAATAACAATCTTCAACTTCTTATTCGAAGTGTCGCAGACATATTGCAAAAACAGCAATGGCTTTTATCAACATCTGAATCCTGCACCGGTGGGTGGTTATCAAAATGCTGCACTGATCTTTCAGGTAGCTCTACTTGGTTTGATCGTGGTTTTGTGACATACAGTAATCAATCAAAACAAGATTTATTGAATGTCTCTCTGTCGACACTCGAACAACATGGCGCCGTCAGTGAGCAAACAGCCATAGAAATGGCTCAAGGTGCCCTAGAAAATTCGGCTGCAAATATCAGTGTAGCCATCACCGGAATTGCAGGCCCTGATGGCGGTACAACTGAAAAACCAGTTGGCACAGTTTGGATTGCATGGTCGACAAAAGATGGAATATCTAAAACAGAGATTTTCCAGCTAAATGGTGATAGAGAACAAATCAGATATCAAGCAGTTATCGCAGCCCTAAAAGGAATCATTAAAAACGCTAGTGACTGATTCCTAACTATGGGATAATCACGTTTTTTAAAACCATGATTCAAGGGTTCTCATTATGGAAGACAATAAAAAGCAAGCGTTAGGCGCAGCACTCGGTCAAATTGAAAAGCAATTTGGTAAAGGTGCCGTGATGCGTTTAGGTGATGCTGCTGCTTCACGTGATATCGAAGCTGTCTCAACAGGCTCTATCGGCCTTGATGTGGCTCTGGGCATAGGCGGCTTACCCCGTGGCCGTGTTGTCGAAATCTACGGACCAGAATCTTCGGGTAAAACCACCCTAACCTTACACGCTATTGCTGAAATGCAGAAGTCTGGTGGCACAGCAGCGTTTGTTGACGCTGAACATGCATTGGATCCTATCTACGCAGAAAAACTAGGTGTCAACATTGATGACTTATTAGTCTCTCAACCAGATACCGGTGAACAAGCCTTAGAAATAACCGACATGTTAGTTCGCTCAGGTGCTGTTGACGTTATCGTCATTGACTCTGTTGCCGCGCTGACACCAAAGGCCGAAATTGAAGGTGATATGGGTGATAGTCATATGGGTTTGCAAGCCCGCTTGATGTCACAAGCTTTACGTAAGCTCACTGCAAATATCAAACGCTCTAATACTTTGGTTATTTTCATCAACCAAATTCGCATGAAAATTGGCGTTATGTTTGGTAGCCCTGAAACAACGACTGGTGGTAATGCCCTTAAATTCTATGCTTCAGTGCGTTTAGATATTCGTCGCATCGGTGCCATCAAAAAAGGTGATGAGATCAAGGGTAATGAGACACGCGTAAAAGTGGTCAAAAATAAAGTTGCCCCACCGTTCAAACAAGTCGAATTTGATATTCTCTACGGTGAAGGTATTTCACTTCAAGGTGAACTTATCGACTTAGGCGTTAAAGAAAACATCGTTGAAAAATCTGGTGCTTGGTATAGCTATAATGGCACGCGAATTGGACAAGGCAAAGATAATGTCCGTGCATTTTTAAAAGAAAACACGGCAATTGCTGATGAAATCGAAGAAAAAATTCGTGCTGTAATGTTACCTCAAAAGTCATCGAATGATACTAAGAAAGCTATAAAAGAAGATGTTAAGGCTTGAGAAAGCAATCTCTCAATGAACGAGCAATGAATTTGCTTGCCCGTAGAGAACACAGTGTTACTGAATTAAAAAATAAATTATTAAAAGCTGACTTTGATATTGATGAAATCTATAACGTCATTGCAAAGTTAACAGAGACTGGATTGCAAAGCGATGACCGTTTTGCTGAAAACTACCTACGTTACCGTTCACAACGTGGGTTTGGCTTTCGAAGGATAACATTAGAGTTGAAGGAACGTGGTGTGGCCGCTGATATAATCGCCGACGCACTTGATACATCAGACATTGATTGGTTTACGCTTGCCGCCTCTGCGCGTTGCAAACGTTTTGGAGAGCATTACCCTGATACTCCGAAAGATCGTGCTAAACAGCAACGGTTTATGCAGTATCGTGGTTTTACTCATGAACAAATAACTGAAAGTTTTAATTTTAAACAAAATGAAAAGTAGCTCAGATATCCGACAATTGTTCCTCGACTTCTTTGCAAGTAAAGGCCATGAAATTGTAGCCAGCAGTCCACTTGTGCCGGCTAATGACCCCACTCTGTTATTCACTAACGCAGGCATGGTTCAATTTAAGGAGCTATTTCTTGGACAAGAAGTTCGAAAATATAGTCGCGCTGTCACAAGTCAACGCTGTGTGCGTGCGGGTGGTAAACATAACGACTTAGAAAATGTGGGTTATACCGCGCGTCACCATACGTTTTTTGAGATGTTAGGAAACTTCAGTTTCGGTGACTACTTTAAGCGTGAAGCGATTCAATATGCTTGGGAGTTTTTAACCGTCACGCTCGGACTATCTGAAGAAAAGCTTTGGATAACCGTCTTCGAAGACGATGATGAAGCGGCTGATATTTGGTTGAACGAAATGGGCGCTTCCCCTGATCGGTTCTCACGAATTGGAGCGAAAGATAACTTTTGGTCTATGGGTGATACAGGTCCATGTGGTCCTTGTTCCGAAATCTTTTATGACCATGGTGCAGATGTCGCCGGCGGACCACCAGGCACGCCTGAAGAAGATGGAGATCGTTATATTGAAATTTGGAACCTCGTGTTCATGCAATATAACCGTGATGCTGAAGGTACACTAACACCATTACCAAAACCATCTGTTGATACAGGCATGGGATTAGAACGCTTGGCAGCGGTTTTGCAAGATGAACATAACAACTATGATATTGATTTATTTCAACGACTAATTGGTTCCATTCAAGCACTTTCTGGCACTGAAGATTCAGCCAATACCTCATTACGTGTGATTGCCGATCATATTCGCTCATGTGCATTCATGATTACTGATGGTGTACAACCTTCAAATGAAGGTCGTGGATATGTATTACGTCGCATCATCCGTCGAGCTATTCGTCATGGTCATAAATTGGGCTTGAAGGACGACTTTTTCCACAAATTAGTCGCCCCGCTTGTCACTGAGATGGGAGAGGCTTTCCCAGAATTAGCAAAGGCACAAGCCATTGTTGAGCGCTCTTTAAAACAAGAAGAATCTCGCTTTGCAGATACTTTGGATAATGGCCTGAAAATTCTTGAATTAGCGATTAACGAAATGGCTGATAAAGAAATCCCAGGTGAAACTGTATTCCTTCTATATGACACTTACGGCTTCCCAATTGATCTGACTGCAGATATCGTACGTGAGCGAAACTTAACTATAGATATCGCTGGTTTTGAACGGGCAATGGAAGCGCAACGAACTCGTGCTCGCTCAGCCAGCCAATTCTCGGGTGGTCTATCTGAAGAGATATCCATCGATAGTGAAACAACGTTCTGCGGTTATGACCAAAGTCAAAATCAAGCAACCATCAGTAATATTTTAGTTGATGGAAAAGCTGTTGAACGATTAGTAACCGGACAACAAGGCATCATCGTATTAGACAGTTCTGCCTTTTATGCTGAGTCTGGTGGCCAAGCAGGTGATATTGGTCAAATATCCACCGCTTCATCAAATTTTGATGTCACTGAGACACGCAAACAAGGCAAGGCTTTCACTCATATTGGATCTTGCCAAAATGGATCGTTCAAAGTCGGCGAAACAGTGACTGCTCATATTGATGAATTTAACCGGGGTGCTACGGCACTCAATCACTCTGCTACTCACCTACTTCATGCCGCTTTGCAACAGATATTAGGTGATCATGTTGGCCAAAAAGGTTCATTAGTCAACGCGCAACGTCTACGTTTTGACTTTTCACACTTTGAACCTGTCAATCCTCAACAACTTAAAGAAATTGAACGACTGGCCAATCAGGAAATCAGGTTCAACCATGAAGTTGAGACCAACTTGATGGCCTTAGAAGATGCCAAACAAAGTGGTGCGATGGCATTGTTTGGCGAAAAATATGATGAAGAAGTGCGCGTATTACGCATGGGCGATTTTTCAACCGAGCTTTGTGGTGGTACACATGCTAAACGTACTGGCGATATTGGCATAATAAAAATCATCTCGGAAGTTGGAATCGCATCAGGTGTACGACGTATTGAAGCTGTGACAGGCGAAGCAGCCTTAGAATATATCGAAACTAATGAAGCACGTTTACGAGATATCTCTGCTTTGATCAAGGCAAAACCAGAAAATGTTGAAGAAAAAGCCTCTCAATTAGTACAACGATCACGCCAGTTAGAAAAAGAACTAGAAGTACTTAAGGGCAAATTAGCCAGTAGTGCTGGTAGTGACTTAGCAAGTTCTGCACAAGAAATTAACGGCATTAGAGTGTTGGCATCTCAACTTGAAGGTGCTGATAGCAAAAGCTTGCGTGATACCGTTGATCAGTTGAAAAATAAATTAGGCAGCGCAGCCATACTTTTATCTGCTGTTGATGGCGACAAAATTACGCTTATTGCAGGTGTAACTAAAGACGTTACCAACAAAGTTCGCGCCGGCGACCTTGTTGCTCACGTTGCAGCACAAGTTGGCGGAAAAGGTGGGGGTCGTCCAGATATGGCTCAAGGCGGCGGTAATCAACCAGAAAACCTGACCGCAGCATTAAACTCAGTCACAGACTGGGTAACATCACAGTTGGAAAAGTAAAGAATGGCGTTAATCGTACAAAAATATGGCGGAACTTCAGTAGGTACCGTAGAACGTATCCAAGAAGTAGCCAAACAATTAGTTGCACATCAAAAACAAGGCCATGACTTGGTTGTCGTTGTCTCAGCTATGAGTGGAGAGACGAATAGACTTGTTGGTCTAGCAAATGAAATTAATGACCAACCCCGTGGTCGTGAACTTGATGTATTACTATCAACAGGGGAACAAGTCACCATTGCCCTGCTTTCTTTGGCGCTCGAACAACTCGGTGTTCATGCAACGTCATATACTGGTAGCCAAGTAAGAATCTTAACTGACAATACACATAACAAGGCACGCATCATGGAAATTGATGACGCTAAAATTCATGCTGATCTAACAAAGGGAAAAATTGTTGTTGTTGCTGGTTTTCAAGGTTGTGATGACACTGGCAATATTACAACGCTAGGTCGTGGTGGCTCCGACACAACTGCTGTTGCACTTGCCGCTGCATTAAAAGCAGACGAATGTCAGATCTATACCGATGTTGATGGTGTTTATACCACCGATCCTAGAGTGGTTCCAGAAGCACGACGACTCGATCAGATCACTTTTGAAGAAATGCTAGAAATGGCCAGCTTGGGTGCAAAAATTTTACAAATTCGTTCAGTCGAATTTGCTA
>Ga0105350_10001030_pt1 | contig 18177 bp, 19 predicted proteins | sample EN1Hudsemesocosm_FD_83506 | JGI IMG/M metagenome (GOLD analysis project Ga0105350, IMG submission 83506) | Methane-oxidizing microbial communities from mesocosms in the Hudson Canyon - EN1E Hudson Canyon | ecosystem: Environmental > Aquatic > Marine > Cold seeps | place: Hudson Canyon... | reverse complement strand
AGTCTGCCAATATATAATGCGGCGTGGGACCACCGACTTTGGGTAATGTTCTTAATGACTTCACTTACACGGCTTCTGCCCTCAATTAGAATCACGTCGCCAGGTTTAATTTCAAAGCGTGTTCGTTCATAGTCGCTCATTGGTATGCTGCTTGGCGGGCGTTCATAGGCCAGCCAGCCAACAATAGCATCAATTAGTTTAGATTTGCTTTTGAACCCCATTATTTAAACCTTTTTGTTTATATAGTAAGGGTATAGACAATAAAACGAACTTCAACAAAGGCTATTTTGTAAAATCTTATTACCGTTGGTTTGTAATTACGTTAGAATTGGCAAAAAATACATGTATTTGGTGTTTATGATGGAAAAGAAAACGGAAAAGAAAGAAGAGCAGAACCTGGCTGATAACAGCTCTCAGTTGTCAGAAAAAATTAAAGAATCTGCCAGACAAATTTGGCTTGCAGGCTTGGGTGCTTATACGAAAGCTGAAGAAGATACCGGAAAAATTTTTGAAAAACTCGTGAAAGAAGGCGAAGAGATTGAAAGTATGACGCGTGGTGTCGTTGAAAAACAGTTTAAAGCTGTTGAAGATACTGTTGAGGGTGTTAAAGATAAAGTTGAAGGCGTAAAAGAAAAAGTTGAAGGTGTAAAAGAAAAAGCAACAGACACTTTTGGAAAACTAGAAAGTGTTTTTGACCAGCGTGTTTCAAAAACGCTTATCAAGTTAGGCATTCCTACGAATAAGCGTATTAAAGAGCTGGAAGCTAGAATTGAAAAATTAGAGGCGAAATTATAGTTAGATGTATAACTACAAATATTCTGCTTTTAGCTCGTTGAGTTGATTTCTTTGATCGTCATCTAAAAACGGGGCAACAAGCGATATAACTTGGTAAACGCCGTGGGCTAATACATTTTCGGTTAATTCGCCCCGGCTGATCAATTTGTAATTGAGCCAAAAGGTCGCAGTGAGAACGATATGTTCGCAGAGCGCTTCCAGCTCGCTATCGTTTGCTTTTAGGCTGCCTTGTTGTTGCAGGTTAGAGAGAATTTTTAAGGATGCTTCACGCTTTTTTAAAATAATTTTTTGGAAACGTTGTTTTATTCCTTCATACCGTTCTAAGACGTTGACGACATCTTTATAAATGAAACGATATTTTGCAATGTTTTCAAATATTAAATGTAAGAAAAACCACTGATCTTCAATGTCTGATACTGTGCTGGGAGCCTCCAAAAGTTGATTGATTTCACGCTCATACCAACCAAAAATCTCCGTTAAAATGTCTGTTTTACTTTTAAAGTGGTAGTACAGATTGCCTGGGCTAATATCGAGCTCATCTGAAATAAGAAGCGTGGTGACATTAGGTTCACCGAGTTCGTTAAATAACTCTAGGCTTTTATGTAAAATTCTATCGCGCGTTTTCATGCTATGCGTGTCATATCCTTTTTGACGTATTCATTTCTGCTTTAGTCTGTACACGGTACGGGATTAATATAAAAATGTGTAATTCTTTCATCCGTAAACTTACCAAAAAACTGGCTGGTGTTGGAAATTAACCTTAAAGTAGGCGTTTTTGATTGATGATCAGTGAATAATACTTTTATACCGCTATAACCATCTCTTATTTTGGTAAAGCGCGCTGTAATGCTGGATGAAACTAGCGATTCTTGAGGGCAGTTGTGTTCTTTTGCGAGGAATGTCAGGTAATGTTGTTCTTCCTCCTTTGATAAATTCTCTCGACTAGCGATGTGGGGCATTTTAATTCTCTCTAAAATACATTGAGAATAAGATTCTTTATGTGAGTCGGCATATTGTCTGAACGCTTCCCAGAAATAGCTATCTGTTAAATGTCTAAAGTTTTGAATATCGCTTAAGCCTTTCGTGACAAAGCGCAGAATGTTGTCTTGGGTCATGACTTCGTCGATGGCTGCGCGTAATAACCAATCAAAACCCTGGGCGGTTTTGTGCGCATATACTTGGCGATACATTTGGTGGCGGCTATACACAAAGTCTTCAAGTGAACCTAGACCTTTATGCGAAATAGCGAGACCAAACCATTCTGTTTGTTGGCACCAGCCAAAATGGAGGTTGCTTAAAAGGTGGTCAAGATTAAATCCTCCGATCGTGACAGAAGAATGAAAACCATCTCTTAGCATATAGTCTGCACGATCAGCATCTAATTCCCCAGACACAAGGCTTGCTAATAGCTGTTGTAGCTTTTTTGCAAAATGAAAAGGGGTGGTCTGTTGTGATGTGTGGTCAGAATGAACTAGAGGCCATAAGGCTGTTGCATGATGAGAAAATGTATTGCTAGGATTGACCTGAGTGGTATCCATTAGTGATAAAATATCGGTGATCGGTATGTTAAGTGCGAGCTGTGGAATATCTGACAGTATTTGATACGCCGCTCTAACAGAAAAGTGCTCATGCTCCAGCTTTATTGGGATGTCAGTGTAAATTTCACTGACATCTATACCTTGCCAAAGCTTCTCAAAGCGTCCTGATTGAGCAAGTATTTTTTTGATCGTTGGTGTTCGGTTAAATTGGTGTGAAAAACTACTATGACCACTGTCATGAAGTAAGCAAGCGCACCGAACAAGCCGCTTAAAAAAACTAATGGCTTCTAACATCTCGCTTGAAACCCCAGAAACTCCTTGGCGGGATCTGTGTTTTAAGCTGTTTTCAATCATGGCATTAAAAATTCGACCGCCGACATGCATTGTTCCAATGCTATGTAGAAACCGGGAATGAGTCGCTCCAGGAAATACCAGAGACAAAATATCATTCTGACAAATGAAGCGAAGCCTTTGAAACAAGGGATGATCAACAATTAACACTTCATGCGTTAAAAGTGGGATGCCACCATGAATAGGGTCCATGATCAGTTTGTGGTGTGCGCCGAGCAAGTCTTCAATGTTTAAATTCAAAGAACTTCATCCAAGATTGTTAATTAGTGTGAATACTCTAATAAATGAGATTAGTCTCAACGTAAGTTAATTAAATAAGAGTACTCTTTTTGTTACAGGCAATAAAGCTTCAGCAGAAGAACTGTGCTTTACTCATACTTGCTCTAGCCTGTCATAATCCAAGGTTTTAGCTGCTTATAAGTCTAGACCTACCTCATAGAGATTAGGAGTATAAAGAGTATGTTGTGGAAAATGTATTTTAAGAAAAAAATAACAGAACATATTATACAAATAAATTCGCTTTTAATTAGACCTTATATAAGCATGCTCTATACTCTCGTATATATGTTTCAATTGGAGTTTGCTGTATTGAAAAGGTTTGACTATGTCTAACCTCGCGGATCGTATCTTGGTCATTGACCATCAAAAAGAAGACCGACTTCGCTTGTCTGACTACTTGATTGCTAAAGGTTATTTGGTACAAACAGTCTCTACGATTCAGCAGGCAGTGCTGTTAATGGATGAGTCGTCTCCAGATCTTATTTTTGCTGATATCTCTAATGATGAAATTAAAAAAATCCCTTTTATTGAACGTGATACTTTTCCCGCCTCCCTGGTCATTGTTTCAGAAACCAAATCAGCGGGTGATGTTGTCGCTTGTTTACGTGCGGGGGCCGCAGATTTTATATTAAAACCTGTGCAAGACTATTCGAGTGTGGATCATGTTATTCACCGAATCCTTGATAAAATAAGGCTAGCAAAACTAAATAGACGGCTTCACAAAGAACTCGAGGAAGGCAATAAAAAACTAAGCTCGGGGATTCAGGAGCTACGCGCAGATCAAAAAGCAGGTTTACAGGTTCAGCTGAAAATGCTGCCCGAAGCAAGTAAAGAAATTCATGGCTTTTGTTTTGATCACCGAATTAAGCCTTCGTTGTATTTAAGTGGTGATTTCTTAGATTATTTTAACTTAGACCAGCATCGTAGTTTGTTTTACTTTGCCGACGTTTCTGGGCACGGTGCGTCTTCTGCTTTTGTGACGGTATTGTTGAAAAACTTAACGATGAGGCTAAAACGTAACCTTAAACGAAACTCTAGTGATGAACTAAGTTGCCCGGATCAATTCTTACGACGTGTAAATCAAGAATTATTAACAACTGATCTAGGTAAACATGTCACTATTTTTGTTGGCATTATTGATAAGAAAAATAGAGAGCTAACGTATTCAATTGGTGGGCATTTTCCATTGCCTATTTTAACGAGTGAAGGGAAGTCGGAATATTTAGAAGGAAAAGGTATGGCGGTGGGGTTGTTCCCAGCACCTAACTTTAATGTGTATAAAAAAAACCTGCCTAATGGTTTTAAAATAACGGTCTTTTCAGACGGTATTTTAGAAGTAATTAGTGGTCCTGCATTAAAAGATAAAGAAAAATTACTATTAGATGTTGTTTCCCAGGAGCAACGAGGGATAGAATCACTTTTTTCCTCGTTAGGCTTAGATGGCATTGATGACTTACCGGATGATATTGCGGTGTTAACAATTGGTGATACCCCAGAATCGGCGAGAAGTGAATCAATAGATGTATAGCATAATTGAAGAGTTGAATTATGATGTCCAGATGTAAAATATTACAAGCTGAGTGTAGTGGTGTTTATGTGCTGAAGTTAGTCGGTGAAGTGCGACTAAACTTATGTTCCACGATTGATGCTTCGATTGAAGCGATGACCTTGGATCCCCAGTTCGCAACAGTAGTCGTTGACCTTAGTGAAACAACGCTGATAGACAGTACTACGTTGGGTTTACTTGTAAAGTTGGCGTTGCGCGCTAAGGCCAAAAGTCATTTTTTGCCATCCGTTATTTCAACTAATCCGGATATAACCCGGATAATTGAAACCATGGGGTTTGATAGTGTCTACCTGATTTTAGATGAACCTGCCTTAACGGACCAAACATTGATTGAATTAGCACCACAAGAAATGAGCGAAGAAATTTTGCGTACTAATGTATTATGTGCACATAAAATACTGATGAATTTGAATGAACATAATAGAGAGCAATTTAAAGATCTGGTTGGTGCTTTGGAGTGTGATGCTGAAGAGCATGCGTCTTCAAGTGTTGGTTAGCGTTTAGATGAGCTGAGAAACAAAGACTAAATAAGAGAAAATAAATGTCTGATAGCAAACGTCTTGCTGTTTTAGGGGGTGGGAGTTTTGGTACTGCTATCGCCAACATCGCGGCTGAATATGGTGTAACAACGCATTTATGGATGCGTAATGAGCAGGCGGTAGAAGAAATACGTGTCGGCCGAAAAAATCAAAAATACCTTCCAGATCTAATATTACACAAAAACCTGATACCAACGACAGATTTATCTAAGGCATTAGAAGGTGCCTCATTAGTTTTTTTTGCTGTTCCCAGTAAATCCTTTCGCGAAGTCGTAAAGAGTGTTAAAGGTATAATTAAGCCTGATCAATGCGTTATTAGTACGACCAAAGGTATTGAACCGGGTACCTTGAATTTAATGAGTGATATTCTCAAGCATGAGCTACCTGAATGTGCTCGCGGTGTGATGGGCGGGCCAAACTTAGCAAAAGAAATAGCGCGACATGAGTTAACAGCAACGGTTATTGCCAGTGAAGACTCGTCTTTAAGGCAGGCCGTTCAAAATGCATTGGGCTGTTCTTACTTCCGTGTTTATGCGAGTGCTGATATTTATGGTGTTGAATTGGGCGGAGCGTTAAAAAATATTTATGCCATTATGGCAGGCATTGTTGCAGCAAAAAAATTGGGAGAAAATACAACCGCAATGTTGTTGACTCGTAGCCTAGCAGAAATGGGACGTTTCGCAGAAAAGCAAGGCGCAAACCCGATGACTTTTTTAGGCTTGTCTGGTGTGGGAGATTTGATTGCAACGTGTAGTTCTCCGCTTAGTCGAAATTACAGGGTTGGCTATGCTTTTGGTTCAGGTAAAACACTTGAAGAGGCGGTAGAAGAGTTAGGTGAAGTAGCTGAGGGGGTGAATACGCTCGTACAAGTTAAGCGGTATGCTGATGAGAACGATATTTATATGCCTCTCGTTCAAGGTTTATATCAAATGATTTATAAACAAGTTCCCTTGTCAGATGTTATTAAACACCTAATGGCAGGTGAGCAGAATTCAGACGTGGAATTCACTTTATCAAAGGATGATGTATAGATATGGCTAGTTTTGAAGAACATAAATTAATTAAAATAATGTACGTCATCTTATATTATTTCATTTTTGGCTTATGTCATTTTTTACTTCTGTTCATCGCTATTTCACAAACACTGCTAAATATATTTTATGATGGCCCAAATCAAAATTTACAGCAGTTTTCGGCGAGCTTAGGTATTTATGTGAAGCAAATAACTGAATATGTGGGTTATGTGAGCGAAGAAAAGCCGTTCCCATTTTCAGATTGGCCTAATGCTCAATAGTGTATATTTTGATTTATGACTAGCGTTATATTTCTAAGTTGAATTCGCATTTTGAATAGGAGTCGGAATGAAGTTATTTATTGGGCGGCATGGGCAAGCTTCATTTGATGCTGAGAGTGATCGGGCGCGGCCATTAACGGCAGTTGGAATTTTGGAAACAGAAAAGCTTCGAGATCATTATATTTCAGAATTAAAACAAGCACAGGTTATTTGGGCGAGTGATTTAAAGCGAGCAAATGAAACGGCGTGCATTTATGCTGATAAATTAGACCTTAAAATTGAAACCAAAAACTTCCTGTCACCTGACTGTGAGGCGGACAGAGTTCTTAAGAAGCTTCAAGACCTTGAGCCTGATGCTTGTGTATTGATTGTGTCTCACCAACCGCTTGTAGGTGAATTGGTGAGTTTGCTTTGTGAGGGAAATATTTATCTTGCACATCCTTATGTTACCAGTGAAATCGTGGTGGTAGACTGCAAAATTGCAGGTCCGGGAATGGGTAGTATTAGCGGAAATTTTCAACCAACTAGTGGCTGAGTATTACAGGGTCTATTTGTACGCAGGTATCCCATAAATAGGCGATTTATAAAAGCGCTTTAAGTATTCTGATCGCAGAATCCATCACGGTTTTGGATGTATAAAAATGCGGTGAAAATCGAACCCCACCACCTCGGCATGCACAGATAACACCTTTTTTCATTAGTGCCATATACAATTTGTTCGAATCTATATTATTGATTTTAAATGTCATGATTCCCCCGCGTAAAGCTTTCTCAGCGGGCGATAATATTGTTAATCCTTGGATCTTATTTAATTGCTCCGTTAAATAACTCATACGCTTATCGAGTTCGGAGGCAATTGTTTGTATTCCGATCTCATGAATGAGGCCGAGACTGGCATTTAAGGTGTGTATACCTAACATATTAGGACTACCACACTCAAAGCGAGTGCCATCATTTGCTGGCTCCCATTCACTTGCGCCATAATTCCCTTTATCTTTTATCATGTGCCAGCCGTATTGACTCAACTTTAGTTTGTTTTGCTGCTCTTTTTTTATGTAGAGTAAAGCGAGCCCTTCTGCAGCCATCATCCATTTATGGCCATCTGCAACAATAAAATCAGCTTGAATTTTTTGTTGGTCGAAAGGGATGGCCCCTAAACTTTGAATTGCATCGACACATAATAATATCTGCTGTTTTTGGCAGAGTTGGCTGAGTGCATCTAAGTCTATACGCAAGCCGGATGCATACTGAACAGAACTAATTGAAATAAGACGTGTTTTCTCATTGATGCAATTTTGAATGCAGTTGATGGGGTCAGTTATTGTTGATGCTGCTGGAAAATCGGCAATAACCGTTTTTACCCCAAATTGAGCTAAGGATTCCCAAACTATTCGGTTTGAAGGGAATTCATGGCTGCTAATAATAACCTCGTCACCATCTTGCCAGTCGATACCATAAGCAATTATGGATAAAGCTTCAGAGGTGCTTTTAGCAAGTGTTATTTCATCAGTGTTGTGGGTGTTAATGAGTTTGGCTAAACGTGCTCTGAGCTGTTGCTCTGTCTTAAGCCATTTTAAATAATTGGTGGCACCTAATACGGTATTTTCTTGAGCAAATTTTTTGAGTGTATCCGCTGTACATAAAGGCCAGGGGCTAACCGCAGCATGGTTTAAATAGCAAATTGACGGATCTTGAGGGAAATGCTCTGTAAAATTTTGCATAATCAGGCCTTGGTTTTATTTTTCTAATATTGTGAGGATCTATTCTAAACAAATATTTTGCGTAAACCAGAGCGCATAATAAAAAAGCGGTATGTTAATCATAAAGCTATCACGGTAGACGATTGACCAGCGGGATAGTGGTTTAGGCTAGGTGTGAAAACTTAGTTGCTGAGAATTTGATCAAGTCGGCCTAACTATCGCGTTAAATTATTAGCTGTGCTTAAGTAATGAACCTAATATACGTGTTAAATCACGTAATGAACTACAGTGCTCTACACGTGAGCAATAACTTGCGTAATGACTCATGATAGAGTCGCCACTATTCCAGCTAAACCTTCCTTCCGGGTTTAACCATAAAACCCGCTTGCTATGCTGATAAACTTCTTGCCAAACGCGAGAGTTAGCATCTGCATGATTGTTACGTGCATCGCCCAACATAATAACCGTGGTTTTGGGATCAATATCTTTTAGAGCTAGGGTCTTAAAGTCGTCAAGAGCCTTGCCATAATCGGTGGGTAAGTTGGCCCGTTTGCTCATGATTGAGGTGATGGCGATTTCAAGATCTTGTTTCTTAAAATCGTCTGTTACTTCAACAAGATCTGTGGCGAACACGAAAGATCTAACTCTTGGTAGTACATCTTGCAGGCTATATAAAAACAATAGCAGGAAGCGAGATACACGACTCACCGAACCGCTTACATCACATAATACCATCACTTTTGGGCGTTCGATTCGTGTTGACTTCCATTTAGTATGAAATAGAAATCCATCATAGGCCGCGTTGGCGGCAATTGTTTTACGTACATCGAGCAAGCCTCGCTTTGTGATTCGGCGTCGGCGACTATGCATAGATGCCAATTGTTTAGCCGCTTTTTGTACCAGTCTGGTCATGCGTTGATAGTCACTTTGATCGATGTTACTCAATGTTATTTTTTGCAGTTCATCTTCTCTAAGTTGCTCGCCTTTTTCCTTGCTGAACAAGAGGTATTGCTGCTCTACATAATCTCTAACTTGCTGACGTAAAATCTGTTGCTTAGTACGTAAGGCTTCTACCAGTTCAAAGTTTTCTTTGTCTCGAGTTAGTTTATTTATCTCATTGTTAAGCTGTTCCTCTCCCAGTTGCTGCATGATGCGATAACTCACGACGGACTTTTGGGTAAAAACCTGCATCTGTGAAGCGCCGGCACCTTCAGCAGCTGAAGCAATTACTATTTGCAAGTTTGCTTGATCACCGCTCATCAATTGTATTCCAAGGGGAGATTGCACAGGCTCTGCATGGTCTCTTTGAGAAGGCGAGCTTGCTTCTGTGACTAGTTCACTGCTTTTCTGGGTGGTTGTTTGTATGGATGTGTTTCGATCATTTCCATCAACTTCGTCAAGATGTTCCTGGTTAATAGAAAAAAACTGATCAAATAATCGTTCAAACTGAACTTGATGTGGCAGACTTTTAGCTAGTGTCATACCCAAACCAGCTTTTAGCGAGGTTGGGTTGCTCAGGCCTAAGAGGCGTGCAGCATGGAGTGCATCCAAAGTTTCTGCAGGTGAAATCGGTAGGCCAGCATGGCGTAAAGCATGAATAAAATCACCCAGTACCTTCTGCATTTAAGCTTGTCCAGGTTTTTGTTTAGGCGTTTTTTGCTGAATTTTTTTAAGTAGGGGGTAGATTTCAGACTCTACCACTTCAATATCATCCTGAAACTTAAGCAAGAGGTTTAAGGTGTTTTTTATCCAGTCGTGATCCAGGCTATGGACATTAAGCAATAATAAAGCTCTAGCCCAGTCAATCGTTTCACTCACTGCAGGTACCTTTTTTAAGGATAAAGCTCTTAACTCATTCACAAAACTTACCAGCTGATTGCGAAGATCGTTATTTATATCCGGTACTTGTACTGCAATTATTTCTTGTTCAAGTTTCGGGTCAGGAAAAGGTATGTATAGATGTAAACAGCGCCGCTTCAAAGCATCACCCAATTCCCGTGTATTGTTACTCGTCAATATAACGATTGGCTTTGTTATTGCTTTTACCGTGCCAATTTCAGGTATACTTACTTGATAATCTGATAGCAACTCTAATAAAAAAGCTTCAAACTCCTGGTCTGCTTTGTCAATCTCATCAATGAGTAATACCGCACCATCTTCATTGCGCAGTGCCTGTAACAAGGGGCGTGGTTCTAAGAATTCTTCAGAATAAAAAATATCACCGAATTGATGAAGCCGGCTTACCGACTCGTCTAAACCTTTAGCACCAGACAATACATCTCCAAGCTGGTCTTTGAGTAGCTGGGTATAAAGTAGTTGTTTGCCGTACTTCCACTCATAGAGCGCTTTGGCTTCATCGAGTCCTTCGTAACATTGCATGCGAATTAATTCGGCACTTAGGTATTGTGCTGTTTTTTTTGCTAGTTCAGTTTTCCCTACGCCCGGTGGGCCTTCGATCAGAATAGGCTTTTGTAGCTGACAAGCTAGATAAATAGAGGTAGCAATGTCGTCGCTACAGATATAACCAAGTTTTTGAAAACTGTCTTTGATAATATTTGGGGATGCAATCTTGTCACTGTGTTTAATGATCACAGGTTTATCCTTTAAATTGTAATTGGCTCATCTTACGAGGTTTTAGAGGAATCTACATAACAATAAATATTGTTATGCTTTTGCTGCTAACCCTATACCCTCTTCAGCCAGGACTTAAAACCGAGCAGGGTAAATATGCCGATAAACACCCAGTAGGCATAAATATAGCCCGTGTATTCTTTTAAATCATTAATCATTTCTAGCAATTCTGGGCTAACCAGAATGGAGATAACAGCATTAATGCTTCCAAGGATCAGACCCGCAATAATATCACTAGGGTAATGTACTCCAAGATAAAGCCTTAAAAACATCATAGCAGGAATCATCCAACCAAAAATGAGCGCACCAAACCCTCCAAATTGATAGCAGATAAGGCTTACGCATAAACTCGTCCACAAAACATGGCCGGAAGGAAAACTTTCCAGTTCTTTTGAACCGTGGCCAGGGTCACGGTTTATAATTTTGATATTTAAGTCATCTTGCAGTTGAGTGTTTGCGTAAGGGCGTTTTCTAATAACACGCGTTTTTAATTGTGGAAATATCAAGTTGCTAATAATTAGGCCAAACATGAGTAGTTGAGCGAGTTGCTCAAAAGCGACCAGATCTAGCAACTGGCCGAGTGTAGCGGATGCACATACCAGCATTATCCAAAAAGGGCCGTCACCCATAAAGATTAAGGCTTTAATAGCAAAGCTGGGCTTAAAAGGTTTTTGGTATGCCCAGCTAAGTAGTTGATTATCTATTTGTGTTAGAAAACTCATACTTTGATAATAAGCGCTAGCAAGGCGATAACGGCAATTACTTGAGATAGATAGGAAACGCCAGCACCTATTTGCCTTAAAATATGTTTGCGAAACAGCATGCCGTAAGCATGTATAAGTCTAGATACCGTGAAAATAACAACAAGCAATGAAAGAGTCAGGTTAGAGGCATTAGTCAGCGTGAGGGCTAAAATTGCAAACCCGAAAATTGGAACTTGCTCAGTACCGTTGCAGTGTACTCTGATGGCCTTCATAAGTTTTTTATTACCCCCGTCGCCATATGAGATTTTATTTTTCACTCTAAGCATCGATATATTCACGGCAAGCAGTAGCAGAAAAAAACCATTCGCGGCGGCAAATATTGAAAACCAGTAAAACTTTTCCATGGACTATGTTCTCTTAAGTGAAAGGGAGGAGAAGATGCCTCCCATGATTGTTGTTATTTGTTTTTAGAAGGTTAAACCTTGACTGAAAAAAGCTAAACAGTCATAAATGACATTATATGGGTCAATTCTGCAATTCATAACGTAGTGTCTACATAAGGATATTTAATAATGCATGTTACCGTTTTGATGGCGCCAATGTGTTCGTCTACCAGCGTTTCAGCAACACTTGAGGTGCTTGAGAGTGCTAATATCCTTCAAGCTTACCGCAGCGAATCTAGGGAGTCGATATTTTCTATTACCACCGCATCACTTGATGGTCGTCCGGTAAGTTGCTCTGGTGGTCTAAGTCTAGCACCTCAGAAACCCTTATCGAGTGTCAAAGAAACTGATTTGATTATCGTTCCAGGGTTTTTGTTTAATATTCTGCAAGCACTGCCAAATTTAGTGGGGTTTAATGCATGGCTTGCACAACAATATGAAAAAGGTGCCACCATAGCGGCAATGTGTACGGGCGCATTTCTGGCTGCAGAAGCGGGTGTTCTCAATCACAAACAGGCGACGACTCATTGGTACTTTGCAGATGCTTTTCGGCAGCGATACCCGCAGGTCAAATTGCAGGAAAATAATATTATTACCGAGGATGATCGTGTTATCTGTAGTGGTGGCGCTAGTGCGGGTAGTGATTTATTGTTACATTTGATTCGCCGCTATGCATCAAAAGAGCTAGCAGCAGAATGCTCAAAAAAACTATTGATCGACCCGAGTCGGTGTGATCAGTCCCCTTATGTTATGCAGAGCTTTGTTAAAAATCATCATGATGAAAAAGTACGGGCAGTTCAGGAATGGCTAAACGAGCACTATAGTTCCCCCATAGCGATCAATAATCTGGCAGAACAATTTGGTTTCGGACAACGAAATTTTAAGCGGCGCTTTAAAGAGGCCACCGAACAGAACCCAGTACAATACCTACAAAATCTAAGAATTGAGAAAGCCAAATATCTGCTTGAGACGAGCAAAATCAGCGTTAAGTCACTTACTTATGAGGTGGGTTATGAAGACAGTAACTCTTTCTGTCGACTTTTCAAAGATCGAGTTGGCATTACCCCTGGCGCTTATCGTAAAAAGTTTCAATATGATGTCGATAGGGCTTGAAGGTATTTCAGGGCTCAATTCCTTGCTATTCCTGAAGTCTTTTGCTTAAAGCGCCTACTTTTGGTGAGCTGGAATCCAGCCCTTTTATGGTTGTTTCGATATTAAAATATTGAATTCCAGATGAAAGGCACATCGGAGTAGCAAAGAGGTTTAAGTAAATCACTATCGTGCAAAGCACTCTACTTATGTATTTCTATGTTTGCACAATTGGCATGTGCAAAGTCATTTATGACCGTTTTGTTTATTAAAACGAAGCTTTAAGCTATTTAGAGCTCGTATGGGTGGGTAACCGAATAACGTATTTCTTTAAGCGTTCGGGATTACAGCTTTATTCTAATACGACGTTTACTAATATAACTTTTACATTGAGAAGAAATTTACATGAACCTTAAAGCATTGTTTAACTTACCTAAACCATTGAAATCCAGAGTGGTTGAAGGCCCGAAAATGGGCGATCAATTAATTAGGGACATGTGGTTACTACGGCTAGAGTATCTAAAGCTAACAACGTCTAAAGAGCTGGACTGGCAAAAATTCAGGGATTTGTGTGTTCGTGAGAACACGCTCCTGATTACCTTTCATGATGAGTGTGATTGCTTACAGGGATACTTCACCTTTTTCTTTAAGCCTGTCGACCATGAGGGTCGCAAAGCCTTATTAGTTCATTCTAAATATTATTATGTTCGTCCGGATTATCGAGGCCACCCGAAAATTACTTCAGTGGCTTGGCGGTTATTACCTGGCATGATCAGGCGTTATGGTTTTCGGCAGATCTACTTCGTGGCATTTTCTTTTCCTACCAGCTACGTCTCGCTGACGCGAACCTTTGGTCATTCAATGCCAATTCAATGTGATACCACCCCAACTTGGGAGAAGTCTGTTTTGGAGGGGTATGCAAAAGAATCTGTCGGCCTTGATTGGGATAGTGATAGTAAGTTAATTGTGAATCAGAATGTGCCAGTTGGTGAGGACCGGCCGCCATCGAAAAACGTACAGGTACTTAGATCGGCGTTTGAAGCGTTTAACCCTGACTGGGAAAAGGGTAGGTCGATGCCGATTATGATGCGCTTTGATTTGTCGATGGTGAAAAGTGTGCTCGGTACAAGTTTGCGTCGTTTAAGGCGGTCTTAGAGCACTGATTACTAAGCTACCTTTAGGTGACTGTTTGACAGGCGAATATATTCAAGATACTTTACTAACTGATCAATCAGTTAGTAAGGTATCTCTGATAAATGAATCACTCAAGTTTGGATAAAGTCAGTAAGTCGCGTGATAAAAAAGCCTCATGTCAGGCTATTTTGGATGGTGCGGAACGTTGTTTTGTTACCAAAGGTTTTGATGGTGCGTCAATGAGTGCGATCGGACGCGAAGCCGGGGTCACGCAGAGTCTGATTCATTATCACTTTCATAATAAAGAAAACTTGTGGAATGAAGTGAAACGGAGGCGATTAAAGGCGTGTTTTTCGCAACAGATACAGTTGTTAGAAAAAGCGGCTGATGAAAATGTGATCTCTCAAATTATCACGCTTTATTTTAGAGCGCTGCAAGACAATCCTGGCTTGACTCGACTGCTAGGTTGGAAAGCGCCTGATCTGCAGAGTCATTCAGTAGAGCCGTCTCAGGATGATATGCTGGAAATTGAAGTGACCCGTCTCGCAGTATCACGCATCTCTGAAGCACAGCATAAGGGGATTATTCGAGCAGACTTGAGTCCCTCATATCTTGTGGTTTCCATGTTTTCCTTGGTGACACACTGGTTTAATTCTCGTGAAAACTATTTTAGCCGACCTGATCTGGATATTTCCTCTGATAATGCCGATGAGGAGTATCTAAACACCATTATACAGCTAACGCTTCAAGGCATTTTGGTTCATCGTGAATAAGAATAATACTGAATTCGGAGTTAACAAATCATGAATACACTCATTGAAAACTATCAGATCAAACCGGGTGAACATTGTGGTAGTACCGCAATGATGAATTTGCTAACGCATTACTGCGATTTACAACTTTCAGAAGATGAGGTGATTGGACTAGGGTCAGCCACAGATTTTATTTATATTAAAAGTGAGCGTAATGAGCCAAAGGTATTAACTTTGGGTCGCAGTCGTTCTATGGAAATTGATTTAACCATAGCGCTAGGTATTGACTACCGAGAAATGCCAGAGGCTGACAATGCTCGTGCTTGGGAGCTTGTGAAGCAGGAAGTGTTGGCTGGGCGTCCAACTATGCTATCGGGTGATACTTTCTATTTGGATTATCGTGGTTTTGGTGGTCACCATTTTCCCGCGCACCGCTTCGTTTTGCTGGGTTTTGATGATGAGCGCCAGAAAGCCATTGTAGCGGATCGAATCGATACCACACTTGAAGAGTGTTCTTATGATGCTCTGGCTGCAAGCCGTAACCCGCCAAGCCCCATCAGTACTTATAACCTTTGGGGGAAATTCTATAATACAGACATCAAACGTTCGATGAGTGAAGCTTGCGTATATGCAATAAACCGAACTGTTCAGCGCATGCTGGGTATTGATACGAGCCCTGAAAAACTTTTACGCGCGTTTACTGGAAAGTACCCGGTGAGTATTGCAACGGGCGTTGACGGTATCCGCCAATTCCATGAAGATTTTCCTTTATGGCGTGAAGAGCATGACTGGAAAATAATCGTTAAATACTCCGCCAATTGCTTTGAGCGATATGGAACGGGAGGGGGGAATTTCAGAAAAATGTATGCAGGTTTTCTTGAAAAAGCACAACAACATATACCGGAAGTCGTGGATGGAAAATGCATTGCCATGACTCGTCATCTGGCGAGTGAGTGGACCTTGTTATCTGAACAGTTAAACCAATTACTTAAAGAGGATAATGACCAAAGGTGGCAGCAGTGCCATACCCAAATTGGCAGTATTTTGAAACAAGAAAAGGGCCTGTATCAATATCTCGGTAAGCGTTTGAAATATGCCCTCTAACATTGAAAAAAAAGAGGCGGAAAAGTTCTCTATCCTGCCTTTATTTATTATCGCTTTTTTGGTTCAGGCTGACCATTTGATTATGGTTCCTTTGACCGTCAGCATTGCTGCAGATACCGGTATATCATTAACACACACAGGCTTGTTAATTTCAATTTATCCGATTGCCGCAGCTCTGTCTGCATTTATTTTTGCGCCATTTTCAGACCGGGTTGGGCGCAAGAAAATGCTTGTTTTTCTAATTACCGGATTTTGTCTGTCTTCCGTTGGTTGTGCGCTAGCCAATACGGCAGAAAGTATTTTCTTATTCCGAATTCTTTCAGGGGTATTTGGGGGGATTATTATTCCGAATGCGCTCGCATTTGTTAGCGATATGTTAGATGGAAAAAATAAAATTCGCGCGATAACCACGCTCACACTTTCTTTTCCCATTGCCTCGGTACTGGGTGTTCCACTTGGGGCCTGGGTCAGTGAATTGTCGACTTGGAGAGCACCATTTTTGGTGATTGCTGCTTTAGGTTTAATCAGTGGATTATTTATTCTTAGATATAAAAATATAGCGGGTTGCCAAGATAAAAACATTATTAAGCAGTATCTTGAATTGTTGTTGCTCTGGAAAGACCGAAAGATACGCGGGATTTTCACTATCCAGTTTTTAATGCTGATTGGGCTTTTCGCATTTGTTCCACAGATTGGTGCATGGTTAAGTCTGAATTTTCAAATGAGTACCACTGAGATCGGGATTTGTTATATGCAAGGTGGTGTTGGTGCCATTCTTGGGAATTTCATTGCGCGTAGATTGTTGCAACACAATTACACTGAAAGTTTGATTGTGTTCGGGTCTTTAATTACAGCGTTCACTTTGCTCTTACTGACGATGGAAGTACTTAATCCGCAGTTAGTTGGTTTGGGCTTTGCCTTAACCATGTTTGGTGGTTCTATCAGGGTACCAGCGTTGCAAACCATCTTAAGTAACTTGTCTTCAGTTAATTTACGCGGTCGCTTGTTATCGATGAATATGATCGTGGCAAATGTGGCAATGGGATTAGGTGGTTTGTGGAGTCTGCCATTTTTATCGATAGAATCAGGTCTGTTGACGGGAATGGAGCACATTGGTTGGGTGAGTTTTGTCACGCTGTGCTTTATACCTCTCGTTATATATAGAACCCGAAAGCAAGGCCGAGCAAAATTATTAACATTATAAGGAGGAATTACCCAAGCTATGAAAACAATTGAGGAATTTGGCTTAGCGAATGAAGTCTTGAAAAAACTATATATCAGCAATGTTGTTATCTCTGAACAATCTCAGGATTTAGGTGTTATCTTGAAAAAACACCCAAAGTTGGTGATCGCTTTGAATCATGGTCCAATGGCTGGCGCACTAACGGGGCTTATTGGTTTAGTCGATATGTTTTTAAAAAATGGTGGCGCTAAGCGTATTCCTTTTGGTCTAACGTGGCGAACATTTTATGAGATACCGGTCACCAAGCAAATATTTACCTATCTCACCCAGGTTGATCATGGTTTGAGTTTTGAGAGTGCAAGTAGTCTATTGTCGGACAATGATTTTACTGATTGCTTTATCATGCCTGAAGGAGAGCTGTGTAATTTTGGCAATGGTGTCGACCTTCAGCCATTTTTAAGCCCACGTTTTGTGGAGCTTGCCATTAGAAATAATATTCCCATTTTAGTGGTGGTTCATCAGGGGGCTGAAAACTGGGCATGGCCGCTTAAAATAAATGATAAGTATAAAGGTCTGTTTAATTGGCTACCAAATAACATGAAAGACAGTTTTGATCAGAGCGGTATTATTAGTATTCCTAAGCCATTAAAGCGTAAATTAAATAAGGTTTTTATGTCGGTTTGTCTACATAAGCCCAGTTTAAAGTTAACTGACTTAAAAGAAGATAAAGACCAGCGCTTGATTCAGCTTACGGCTGAGTCCAATAAAATACGTACAAAGATGGAAAAGATGATTGCCCAAGTAAAAATTGAAGCGCATTGAACTATTTAAAGAAGAGGTTTGAAAAATGCCCGTTATTATAAAAAATAAAATCTCAATCGCCTGTCCTGTGGAAAGCTTGTTTGGCTATGTTACGCAGCCTTGGTTATGGCATGAATGGCACCCTAATTCCAAATCGGCGAAGGCCTCGGTTGATAATCTTATGGAAGGGGACAGTTTTGATGAGGTGGTGGAACTGCAGCCGCTTTTGCCTATTCCTATTACCATGAAACGCCAAACGGAATATCTTGTATT
>Ga0105350_10001029_pt1 | contig 18177 bp, 16 predicted proteins | sample EN1Hudsemesocosm_FD_83506 | JGI IMG/M metagenome (GOLD analysis project Ga0105350, IMG submission 83506) | Methane-oxidizing microbial communities from mesocosms in the Hudson Canyon - EN1E Hudson Canyon | ecosystem: Environmental > Aquatic > Marine > Cold seeps | place: Hudson Canyon... | reverse complement strand
CGATCGAATGTAGCTGAGGCTTTCCGATTGATTCGAACAAACTTAGACTTTCTATTAAATGCGAAGCCTTCTAGCGAGGCCAAAGTAATAGGAGTGACTTCTACCATGGCGGGAGAAGGAAAATCCTTTGTATCACTTAACCTGGCAAGCACCCTAGCTTTATCTGGTAAAAAAGTTCTCTTAGTAGGCTTGGATCTAAGAAAGCCCAAATTATTAGAATACTTTAATATTCAAGCTCATAATAAAGGGATTAGCCATTATTTATCGGATGCCAGTGTTAAAGTATCCGACTTAATTTTTCCTGCGCCTAATAATATTGAAAATATGGACCTGATAGAATCGGGTGTGATACCACCAAACCCTGCAGAGCTTTTATTAAACACTCGATTATCCGAACTCTTTAGGGAGGTACGAAGCCAATACGATTATATCGTAGTAGATACAGCTCCGGTAAACTTGGTAACCGACACCCTATTGATTAATGAGTATATGGATATGTTTGTTTATGTAGCTCGTGCGAATTACCTTGATAAACGATTACTTGTTGTTCCAGAGAGTTTATATACCGAAAAACGATTAAACAAAATGGCTATACTCATTAATGGTATAGATCATAAAAGAGGTTACGGCTACGGTTACGGCTATGGCTATGGCTACGGCTACGGTTACGGCTATGGCTATGGCTACGGAGAATATAGCAGCGATAAAAAGAAAAAGAACAAATGGAAGTTTTGGAAATAATAAACCAGAACCATTACCCTACTGAAGCCCTTTTAGGAGCTAAGAAGTGAAAAGGATTAAACATTTAATAAAGAGGGCGCCAAAGTGTTAAGCCTATATATAATTAGCCTTTGCCACCTGATTTATCTACCGAAGGTAGAGGCAATAGAAGTAGATAATGGGAGGAAAGCAAAGGGGGTTTAGAGTACCTCAAACTGACCAATAACAACTCATTGACACCATGGATTCACCTATATCGGAAGCAGTTCTCGAAGCCAAAGAACATTACCTTAAATGGAACACCAAAGTGATAGATATTCACAAAGAACTTATAAGCTATAATGTCTCGGTAGATATTTATGATCCTTGGGAAAAAAAGCAGAGGTTAAATCCACCTATGGTATTGACTTAATTGATAATCTAGATTTATCACATTATCAAGCGGTAATTCTTTCTGTAACCCATAATCAATGTTTAAACATTGATTATAAAAAGCTAAAGAGTAAGGAGCGCATTATTTTCGACACTAAATCGGTAATTGCTTCTGATAATATAGATGCTAGTATTATAAGCTAAGCTACAAGTTAGATGTTCTAGGCGATGATATACAGTCATGTGATTGGTTATTACAGAGATAATAAAATGAATATTTTTAAAGAAATAGAAGCTGACTTATTGCATCATAAATTACAGATAGATTCTGTTGATCAGAATAGACCTTGGGGTGGGTTTTTTGTAATTAAAGAAGCCGACGCACAAAGATTTTCTAATATTTATTTTAACGAGTACGATGTAGAAAGTCTTCATAAGGCTGGAAAACTTAGTCCAAAAATTTTATTGGTTAAACCGCAGGCAAGATTGTCTTGGCAATACCATAACAGAAGAGCAGAAACCTGGCGAATTATAAAAGGTTCTGTTGGGGTCGTTCGTAGTCTAGATGATACTGAAGGAGCGGTTAAAGTATTTAAAGAAGGAGAAATCATCACTCTTCAACAAGGAGAGCGGCATCGATTAATTGGTCTTGACACCTGGGGAATAGTTGCTGAGTTTTGGCAACATACCGATCCAATAGAAGCATCAAACGAAGAAGATATCGTAAGGGTACAAGATGATTATAATAGATAAGAGATGATTGATAAGAAAACTAAAATTTATATCGCAGGTCACAAAGGAATGGTAGGCACTGCTGTTTGGCGAGCTTTAGAGTCTAAAGGCTATTCTAATTTGATTGGTAAAACAAGTAGTGAACTTGATTTAAGAAATCAACAGGCAGTTAATAATTTTTATAATCAAGAAAAGCCAGAAGTAGTCATTGATGCTGCAGCTAAAGTTGGTGGAATACTCGCTAACAACGATTATCCCTACCAATTTCTAATGGAAAACATGCAGATTCAGAATAACCTTATTGATGGCGCATTTAAATCTGGGATTGAAAAATTCATTTTTTTAGGGAGCTCTTGTATTTACCCTAAGTTTGCTCCTCAGCCTTTAAAAGAAGAATATTTATTAACGGATTCTTTAGAGCCCACTAATGAATGGTACGCCATTGCAAAGATTACTGGAGTTAAGGCTTGTGAATCAATTCGAAAACAATTTGGAAAGGACTACGTGAGCATTATGCCGACTAATCTATATGGCTATAATGATAACTTTGATCTAAAATCTTCGCATGTTCTCCCAGCAATGCTTCGCAAATTCCATGAGGCTAAAAACAACAACAACGCACCTGTAACATTATGGGGTAGCGGAGCCCCAATGCGAGAATTTTTATTTGTTGATGATTTAGGAATAGCGGTATTGTATGCCTTAGAAACCAAACTACCTGAGCATTTATATAATGTAGGCTCCGGCAGAGATGTTACTATTAAAAATCTTGCAGAAACTATTCAAAAAGCTGTAGGGCACCAAGGAGAAATAATTTGGGATCATTCAAAACCTGATGGAACTCCTAGAAAATTAATGGATGTCTCTAAAATGAAAGCTATGGGTTGGACCTATTCAACAGAATTAGAAGATGGAATTAAAAAAACATATACTTGGTTTTTAGAGCACATAGACTCTTATAAACAAGTTAAGATATAATAAAACAAATTTGTACCGACTGAGTACAACGAATTAAAACAAAAACAAATGAAGGTAGCATTAATTACCGGAGTTACAGGTCAAGATGGCTCTTATTTAGCAGAACTATTACTTGAAAAAGGATATGAGGTTCATGGAATTAAAAGAAGAGCATCTTCATTGAATACTCAACGAATTGATCATATCTATCAAGATCCACATGAAGAGAATACAAGGTTCAAATTACATTATGGCGATTTGACTGATTCAATGAATATTACTAAAATTATAAAAGAATGTCAGCCTGATGAGATCTACAATTTAGGCGCTATGTCGCATGTGAAGGTTTCTTTTGATGTACCTGAATATGTTGGACAGGTAGATGCATTAGGGGCGCTTAGAATTCTTGAGGCTGTGAGATTACTTGGCCTAGAAAAGAAAACTAGAATTTATCAAGCCTCTACCTCAGAACTTTATGGCGGGATGCCCGAGAATAAAAACGAAAAAGGATTTTATGATGAACTTTCTCCATTTTATCCACGTTCACCCTATGCAGTTGCAAAAATTTATGGTTTTTGGATTACCAAAAACTATCGAGAGGCCTATGATATGTTTGCTTGTAATGGAATCTTGTTCAATCATGAATCTCCAAGACGAGGAGAAACTTTTGTCACACGAAAAATTACACGTGCAGTAGCAAGAATTGCCCTGGGACAAAAAGACAAACTATATCTCGGTAATTTAAATGCTAAACGCGATTGGGGTCATGCCAAGGATTATGTTCGTATGATGTGGATGATACTACAAGCTGATCAGGCAGAAGATTGGGTGATTGCCACCGGTAAGACAACTACGGTTAGAGAGTTTGTTTGTATGGCATTCAGCGAAGTAGGCATTCAATTAGAATTTAAAGGTAAAGGGATTGAAGAAAAGGCTTATGTTGTTTCTTGTTGTGATGACAATTATCAAATTCCTTTAGGTAAAGAAGTATTATCTGTTGACCCAACATACTTTAGACCCACTGAGGTTGATTTATTGATTGGCGACCCCTCCAAAGCAAAGGAGAAATTAGGATGGGCGCCAGAGCAAGATTTGACTTCTTTAGTGAAAGACATGATGCAATCGGATATAAAATTGATGCAATAATTGCAATACGTAATAAAATAAAGACGTAGTTATAATGACTAGTTTTAATAAAATTAATTGCAGTAATAAGTTTATGTTTACAAATAACTTTGGAAAAATATTTTGGGTCTATTGTATTTTCTCTAAGGATTTCATGTTCACCAGTATTAGGGCAATTAATAATAATGACTATTTATTATTACAAAAAACATCTTCATTTTATTTTCACGTGCCTATATTTAGTTATAAAAATGATTAGCTTATGAGTAATGTTATGAGCCAAATGAAACGAAATTTAGCGGTATATATTATTTCGTTCATTCTCAACATTTCTGTTGGCTTATTGTTAGTGCCATATTTAATTAAATATTTAGGAATTGCTGCCTATGGATTAATTCCATTAGCAATGATTTTTACTGACTATATAAATATTATAAATGTTTCTATAAATAGTGCGGTTGGGAGATTTTTTCTAATTGAAATACAAAACAATAATTGGAAAAAGGCAAATACTATTTTTAATTCTGCCTTTTGGGGGGTATTAATGTTGATAGTAATTCAAACACCTTTACTTATTTACATTATTGCTCAATTAAATGATATTATTGATATCCCCAAAGGTATTCTTATTGATGCCACATATTTATTTATCTTAACTTTTGCTGGATATTTAATATCATTAGTAAGCAGTATTCTTAACACTTCAATGTTTGCGATTAATCGTTTAGACCTAAGCAGAAAAGTAGATGTTGTAAGAGTCACAACTAGACTAGTAATAATTGTATTATTATTCAATTTAAGAACCCCCTCATTATTAAGCGTTGGAATAGCAAATATTATTGCCGCACTAGGGGCATTTTTATATTCTTTTTACTGGAATCGAAAATTAACCCCTGAATTACACTTTTCCTTTAAATCATTCTGCTTTTCAACACTAAAGAGCCTTTACTCTATGGGGGGCTGGATAATCCTCAATCAAGTAGGGTATTTATTATTTGTGAAAGTTGATATGTTATTAATTAATAAATTAATGGGGTCTCAATTTTCTGGAGAATATGCTGCACTGATTCAGTGGAACATCCTAATTCGTACATTAGCGGGTATATTATCTGGTATTTTAGTCCCTGTAATTATTACTTTTTATGCTAAAAAGGAATTTGTTAAAATGCAATCATATGTTAATTTTTCAATTAAACATATATCCTTGATGCTGATAATTATTTGTTCTATTATTAGCGGATTCTCCAAACCTATACTATTATTATGGCTTGGTGATGAATATGTCTCCAAATTCCTTGTATTAATTGTAATGACATTACCATTAGCTTTTTCAATGGGAACACTTTCAACGTTGGCTGTAAATAAAGCTCATAATAAAGTAGCCACACCAGGTATAGTAACACTCTGTGCAGGATTATTAAATTTTATAATTAATTACCAGCTTTTAAAGTCAGGTTATGGGTATCTATCTGTTGCATTAGTTGGGGGCTCAATTCTATTATTAAAAAATCTGTTTTTTTCAACCATGTATTCTGCTAATGTCATGAAAATCCCATGGCTATCCTTTCTTAAGGATATCCCTTTAAATTTTGTTTTTTTGGTGTTTATTTTTACACTAATGTTTGCATATAACGAATACTATTCCATTACAACATTATTAGAGCTGATAGTTAGTATATCAATTTCATTATTATTAATCATTCTCCTTTTATATTTTAGTATTATAAATAAAAAAGATAAGGAGCGGATTAATAAAATAATTTTTAATAAGCTAAGCTAAATATTAATTTTTATCTAAAAACGCACCCTAAAAAGATGCTAAGAAGAATACACAAAAAATTATATTTATACATACGAAACTTATTTGTTGAACTCTTCAAGAAAAATCACATAGTAGTTAATGGCTTTTTTGAACCTATTAATCATGGTTCAAAAGCATCTAAACGTTTACGCAACTGGGGAGATGCAGTAAACTATTACCTAATCAAAGAACTGTCAAGAAAAAACATTGTTGACTATAAACATTCTATACTCTCAAAAATAAAACGGAAAAATAATTTTTTGTTTGTTGGTAGTATAATCACACAATTGTCAAATCCTAAAAGTATAATATGGGGAAGTGGGGTAATATCAGATAATGAAGAATTAAATATTAAACCAGAAAAAGTATTGGCCGTAAGGGGCCCATTAACCAGAAACTATTTACTAAAAAACAATATTCCTTGTCCGGAGGTATACGGAGACCCGGTATTATTGATGTCTAAAATCTACAAGCCTTTTAAAAGTATAAAATATGATTTAGGTATAATTCCTCATCATATTGATGAAGAAGATGTCAACCTTTTACGCATCATGAATAATGCGAATGTGAAAATAAAAATAATTAGCTTAGTTACATATTCAAATTGGAAATCAGTTATAAACGATATTTGTGAATGTAATTTTATTGTGTCTAGCTCATTACATGGATTAATACTAGCAGATTCATACAACATTCCAAACTCATGGGTATTGTTTTCGGATAAAATAATGGGGGATAATTTTAAGTATTACGACTATTACGCATCTGTAAAGAAAGAAGGTTTTTCTTTTTACATTACAAACGAAACCACTATTGATGATATTTTAAATCTAAAGCACAAATGGTCCCCCCCCAAGATTGATTTAAATCCTTTAATAGAGGCTTGTCCATTCAAAATTTTATTCGACTAATAAGTAAAAAACAATTGTACCGTGAAACTAATTACCTATAGGCTATTATCTCTATTTAAAATCCCAACCTTCTTGCGAATTTTAAATACAACCCCCAAAGTAATATTCTGGCATGGAGTTGACTTAAAACATGACAATCAAGTCGATAGTGAATGTGTTAATAGTAATGTTTTTGAGAAGCAGATTAAATATTTAAAGAAACATTTTAATATTATTTCAATTGATAATTTAAAAAGGACTAATGCTCTTACAAAAAGAGATGTAGTTATAACCTTCGATGATGGGTTTAAAAACAACTTACATATTGCAGCACCGATATTAAAAAGGCATAAAATCCCATTTACTGTATTTATTTCTACACATAATGTTTCTACTGGAAATTTATTTCCAGCATCAATATCTCGATTAATAATATTGAAATCAAATGCTAATAAAATACAAATACCAACATTAGGTATAGATAAGATTTTAAGCACAAATGGCGAACGCGTGTCCTTATCAAAACAAGTTGAATTTAAATTAAAGACAATACCAATTGATCAAGTACAAATAGCAATAGGCGAAATAATTAATAATGTTTCTATAAATGAATATCAAACTTTAAAAAAAAGATACGCCTCATTGTTGCCAATGAATTGGGATGAAGTTAAACAATTATCAAATATTGAAGGCTGTACAATTGGCTCTCATTGCGTTGATCATATTTGTTGCCATGAAAAGCAAGAAAATGACATAATAGTTCATCAATTAAGAGAAAGTAAGAAAGTTATTGAAAATAAAATTGGTAAATCATGCGACTTTATAGCTTTCCCCAATGGAGATTATACTGACTTTGCTAAAAAAGCTGCACTAAAATTAGGCTATAGCATGGCATTTACAACCGAAAAAAATAAAATAATTACCAAGAATTTAGATTTTTCATCAATACCAAGAATGGGAGCTCCCAGAGACATTCCTCGGTTTAAGTTTTTCGTTAATTTCAACATGAACAAAATACCAGGCAAGCTTTATAGGGGTCCTAAAAATTTAAAGAAAAAAACATCTAATATCTTAAAATGGATTATCCTAAAAATTTCTATGTTTTCCACATTGAATGCTTTTTCAGAAAGAATTAGACCATGGCTTTGGAAAATTACAGGTGTAAATATTAAGGGAAAAGTTAAGATAGGTTATGATGTATATTATGATGTCGCCAATTCCTCTTTAATAAATATAGAAGATGGTGTGTGGATAACAGCCCGAAGTTTATTATTATGCCATAAGAGAATATCAAATAATTATAGCTACGGTGATGATTATAACGCATTACCGTATCAAAAAACCCCGATTACTTTAAAGAAAGGATGTTGCATAGGGATGGGATCCATTATTATGCCAGGGGTTACTATTGGAGAAGGCACACTAATAGGGGCGGGTTCTGTTGTGACAAAAGACATTCCAGATTGGAGTGTTGCAGTTGGTAATCCTGCAAAAGTTGTAAAAAAAATAGATAAATTTTCAATAAGTTAATTTTAGCTAGATGAAGCAAATGAGCACTGTTAATACAAGCTTTAATTTTGTGTTATTTATTTTGTCCGTATTAACGAGCTTTGTTATTGATATTAACACAACTTTTTATTTGTTAATATTTTATTTGCTGGGGATTGCTGTTTTACTAATAAATCACTCATTACTATCAAAGGAAATCAAAATTCACAAATTTATATTCTGTGCTGGCTATGCATATATATTAGCTTGTTGTGTATTTATGAAAATAAACAACTATGATTATCTGCTTATCTTAGATGCCGCAGACTCCTTTATTCCGAAAACGCAAGAGTTCCTGTCTCATAGAAATTTCGTTAAAAGTTTTGATGCAATATGGAGTAACTACACATTATTTAATCGATCAACTCCTGGATATTATTTAATACTAACTAGTTTTGGATACATTTCAACGCTAATTGGGTCTGAACTATATGTCTCCCTTCAAATTGGGACATTGTTTTTATCATCTTTCACAGGCATATTAATTTATAAAATTTTACTTAAATCCAGTATCGACAAATCGATTAGTTTCAGATATACATTATACATATGTTTGTTTTCTTACATATTTTTTTACTCTACATTGATTTTACGAGATTCTATAATCCTACTTTTATTCCTGAAAATTTGCTACTTATTCTTCTCTAAGAATAAAGTCTATAATCTAATAATTATATTTCTGTTAGCTTTAGGGATCATGTTTTTGCGGCTAGAGTCGGGCTTATTTGCATTTATATTTATCCCCCTCTATTTATTACATATTTTTAAAATATTGACTAAAACAGAGAAAATTTTCTACTCTTTTTTATTGTTTTCTGTCTATTACGTAATATATATAATTGTAATAGGTAATTACGAAAGACTTAGTGAGGCTTACCAATTAAATCAAGAAAGTTATATTATTAATGTTGCTGGAGGATCAGGCGTAATCGGCTCATTACAAAGTCTTCCCCCTATTATTAGTGACGTTCTTTCAGTAGTCTATACTGCTATACAGCCAATCCCTTTTTGGGCTAAACTTTATACGTCTGGGTCTTACAATATACCAGAATGCTATAACATTATGGCTTTTCCGACAGCAATAGCTGGGTTTTTTAATTTTGCTTCAATATTTTATGTTTTTAGAGGGATAATTGTTAAAAATATAAACACTAATCGAACACTTAAGTGGCTAGTCTTTATTTCAATACTCTTTCTGTTTTTACAATCTGAAGTGGTTAGTCAGAGGCGAGTATTATTTAGCTATACTATATTTTATGTAGTTGCATCATTATCTTATATAAATACTAACAAGAAAACTAAACACCGATTAAATATGTTTATTTTACTAGCCTACTTTTTAATTAATGTATTAGCTCTTTTAATTATAGCATAAGATACTAGTTTACTCAAATATTATCGCATCTTAAAACAATTATAATTATGAAGCTGTTTTTAAAAAAAACAACATATATACTATTTATATTTATCATTATTTTGATAGGAATAGAAATAATAGTTGGAAATATTCCGAATTCATATTCTTACAAGAATAATTGGATAAGTAAAAATGGTTCATCCATATCGACATTAGCAATTGGACACTCACAAATATATGATGGATTTGCTCCAGAATATTTTAATGATTCAGCCTTTAATTTAGGTAATTCAACACAAACTTATTACGAAAACTACTTACTTTTACAAAAATTTGACAATCTTTTAACTTCCCTTGAATATTTAATTATTCCGATAGGATATAATAATGTGCGAGAAAGTCCAGATATTGAATTAACCAACAGAATTACCTTTTACCATAAATACATGCAGTTAGATTATAATCCTCATATCAGTTGGTATAAACTTTTCGAGGTAGGTAACCTTGAAAGAGCTATCAATAAGCTAATTAAAAAAATATTTTTGAATACAGATATTATTGGTTGCGACTCATTAGGACGAAGAAGTTCTCACAATTTAAAAAACCGTAGAGATGATTGGTATCATGACGATTATATTGTAGGCCATACAAGTATAAAATCAGAAGAGGGTAAGTTTTATATTAAAGAAATCGATTATCTCAATAAAATTGTGGAATACTATGCAAAGAAAAATGTCAAAGTAATTCTTGTGTCAACACCAGTTTCAAAATATTATAGAAAAGACATGAGCCTAGAGCAACGCGATTTCTTCATATCTCAAGCCGAAAAAATTAGTGACCTAAATAACGTTTACTATTTAAATTATTATAATGACAATGAATTTACTGACCTAGATTATTACGATTCCTGTCATCTTAATGAGGTAGGTGCAGAAAAACTAACTCAAAAAATTTATAATTTTATTAACACCGAAATCACCGATAATTAATATGTTATTCAACTCATTAGACTTTGCAATATTTCTTCCAATAGTCTTTTTACTTTATTGGTTTGTTGCAGAGAAGAATTTGAAACTTCAAAATGCATTAATAGTTATTGCCAGCTATGTGTTCTACGGTTGGTGGGATTGGAGATTCTTATCGCTTATTATATTTAGCACAGTAGTAGATTACACTATTGGACAGAAGTTAAGAAATGAAAAAGAACAATCTAAAAGAAAAATCTTTCTGTGGACAAGTATAATAGTAAATCTCGGCTTTTTAGGATTCTTTAAATATTATAATTTTTTTTTAGATAATTTTGTTGATGCATTTAGCTTGTTTGGGATGAATATTAATGCTAACCGCCTTAACATTATTCTTCCAGTTGGAATTAGTTTTTATACATTCCAAACCTTAAGTTATACCATTGACGTTTACAAAAAGAAATTAGAGCCTACACTTGATTTTATTGCCTTTTCAGCATTTGTATGTTTCTTTCCTCAGCTTGTTGCTGGACCAATTGAGAGAGCTAAAAATCTATTACCTCAGTTCTACAAAAAAAGAGCTTTTGAATACCACAAAGCAGTTGATGGTATGCGCCAGATATTATGGGGCTTATTTAAAAAAATAGTTATTGCAGATAATTGTGCTGAGTTTTCTAATCATATTTTTAACAACTCTGCTGACATGAGTGGAAGCATCTTAGTTTTTGGAGCAATATTCTTTACATTTCAGATTTATTGTGACTTCTCTGGATACTCAGATATTGCTATTGGCACATCAAGACTCTTTGGGATTGACTTAAAACAAAACTTTGCTACACCTTATTTCTCAAGAGATATTGCTGAATTCTGGAGACGTTGGCACATATCATTAAGTACTTGGTTTAGAGACTATCTTTATATCCCTCTTGGTGGAAGTAGAGGTGGCGCTTGGATGAAAGCAAGAAATACCTTTGCAATATTTTTAGTAAGTGGTTTTTGGCACGGGGCAAATTGGACCTTCATTATTTGGGGAGCATTAAATGCATTATACTTCCTACCATTGTTATTAACAAATAATAATAGGAAAAACTTAGGTGTAGTAGCTGAAGGAAAACGACTCCCATCTTTCAGAGAGCTTTTTGCAATGCTTTCAACATTTACAATAACAGTGTTTGCTTGGATATTTTTTAGGGCAGAAAACTTAAATCACGCTTTTAGTTATATCCATAACATATTTTCTAAAAGTCTTTTTAGTTTACCTGAATTTGCATACAGAAATGATGCTCTAATTACTTTGTGCTTAATTATTGTGTTTCTATCTGTAGAGTGGTTTGGAAGGCAAGATAAATATGGATTTGAAAAAACTTTATTAAAAGTGAAAGAAAAGTACAGAGTAATTATTTATCTCATTATTATGATGATGCTGCTTTATTTTTCAAACAACTCCCAGGACTTTATATATTTTCAATTTTAATCATGAAGGTACTTTTTATAGAAGCTGTTACTAACTTTGGTGGTTCAAGAATGGCATCAGTTGAGCTTGCTGCTAATCTTAAAAATCAACATGATGTGCACATTGTTGATATTAATGGCGGAAAATCTTCTGAGTTTATAAACGCTTGCATTGATCAGGATGTTAACTACTCAATAATATCAACAAGAAAAAAAAGCATAAATAGATCAGGTAATCCCATATTAACGATATTTCATCTTTTTAGAGAATTCATTAATTATTTTAAAGATAGACGAACACTCAATAACTTTATTGATTCTACTAAACCTGATTATGTAATATTAAACTGTTTTAGAACTTTATCTTATTTTTATCTATCCAAACATGAATACCAAATTATTTATTATTCGCATGTTTGGTCGTTAAGAAAAGAACTATCCAAACTATATCAATATTTTTTAAAAATTATACCTGATAAACATATTTGTGTTTCTGAAGCAACTCGTCACTCTTTATATAATAATAATATTGCAGATTTAAGCAAAATCACAGTGATTCCTAACGTAATTAGTAATAAGTTTTTTCCAAGAAATAACACTTTACACAACACGGATCAGTTGGGGAAAAAAGAATGTTGCAAAATTATTCATATTTCAGGATTTTTACACTCAAAAGGGCAACATATATCTATTGAAATAGCATCAAAACTTAAGGATTTAGGTTTTAATTTCCGATTAATTTTAGTTGGTATTATATATAAAGATAAAAAATCAAAGTTATACTATAACAAAATAGTAAAATTAATTAAAGAAAATAATTTAGAAGATAATATAGAAATTGTTTTAAATACCTATGATGTACTTCCATTTTATGAGAACTGTCACATCTCTATATTTCCTTCTCAATCAGAAGGTTTCGGGAGAATAGCTATTGAATCAATGGCGATGAATAAACCAATTATTGCTAATCCAGTTGGAGGTATAACAGATATTATACAAAATAACTTTACTGGATTTTTAGCTGAATTTAACGACTCAAATGATTTTGTGTCAAAAATTATACAAATCTGTGATGATCCATATCTTTATAACAATATAGTTAGTAATGCAAATTCAATGGTTCATCAAGTTTATAGCAAAGAAAAAATTTTAAGTAAAATAAATAATATTATAAAATAGAAATTTATGAAAGTATGTATATTAAGTAGATCGAATCTTAAGCATATGTCTTTGATTACCAAATATATAGATCTTTTAAAAAAGCATGATATTGAATATGATATCATATATAAAGATAAGTATGGTCACACTGAAGAATTAATGGATTCTAATTTATTTGTATTTCGAAGAGTCCAATTACCAGATGCAAATAGATTCACAAAACTAAAAAATGATTTAGCATTTAAAAAATTTGCAAAAAAAATTATTAGAGAGAATTCGTATGACTTTATCATTGCTTGGGGAGATGTTACAGCTTTCATGTTTTCTATTTTTTTATCAAAAAGATTTCCTAATAAATATTCCTTAAATATTAGAGATTATTGGTTTCAAAGAAATCCCATAATATTTAAAATTTTCAAAATTGGAATTTTTAAATCGGCATTCACAACAATTTCATCTGATGCATTTGAATTATTTTTGCCAAAGTCTAATTATATTTTCTTGCATAGTTATAATGAACGTATTTTAAAAAAATTACCTAGAAGAGATTCAAAAGCGATTAATAAGCCAATACGCCTAACATTTGTAGGAAATATTCGCTACTTGCCGATAAATGAAGGGCTTCTTTCTTTATTTAAAGATGACAGTAGATTTGAATTGCATTTTTATGGAACTAATGCAAATAAACTTGAACGTTATTCAAAAAGTAATTCTATAAATAACGCGTTTTTTCACGATAGTTTTAATATAGAAGAAACAAATTTTTTCTTTCAGAGAACAGATGTCGTTAATAACCTTTTCGGTAATGACAATGGAACTGCCACTTACCTTTTGTCTATTAGACTTTATCATGCAGTTCACTATCGAGTACCTCTTATAGTAAGCGCTGGGACTAATATGGCAAAAACAATAAATGAATACGGTCTTGGACTTGTTGTTGACAATATTGATAAAGAAATAAAAGACAAAATCTATAAGTGGTATATTGATTTCGATTTCGATTTATTTAGTAAGAATTGTGATAATTTTTTAACTGAAGTTAGAAAAAACAATGAGATTTTTGAAAGAACATTTTCTAATATTATAACTATCAATAAATGAAGGTATCAATAATAACAATTTGTTATAATAATGAAAAAGACATTAAACAAACAGTTGAATCGGTAATCAATCAGAACTATAAAAACATTGAATATATTATTGTTGATGGTGGATCTGAAGATAATACTATAACTATATTAAGTGATTATGAAGATAGGATTACTACATTAATATCAGAAAAAGATAAAGGACTTTATGATGCTATTAATAAAGGTGTAAATAATGCAACAGGAGATATTGTTGGTTTGATTCATGCTGGAGATAGGATAGATAATAACGATGTCATAAAAAATATTGTATCTTTTTTTAAAATCAGTAATATTGATGTTAGTTATGGACATAGTAAAATTGTGGACGAAAATGATAAAATTATACGAATAAATAAAAGCCCAAAGTATAATAAAAAAAATGTTAGAAAGGGCTGGATGCCTTCACATCAAAGTATTTATATTCGTCGTGAACTATTTTCGGATATAGGCTTATATAACTTAGAACTTCATCCTGATTCAGATTATGAGTTTTTTCTAAGGTACTTTTATTTTAATAATTTAAAAATAAAGTTGCTGAATGAATATATTGTAAAGTTTTCTTTAGGAGGTATAAGTTCTAAAAATTATTCTTCAAGATTCAGTAAAGAATCTAAAAATAGAGTTTTAAGATCTTGGTTAATAAATGGTGTAAAACCACCAGCAGGAATATTTTATTTAAAAATACTTAGAAAATTTAAACAATTTTATCTAGCAAAAAAAATAAACTTTAGTAATGGCAAGTAGCACTTTTAAGATTTTACGTAAAATAGGTTTGAATTTTTCTGAAGGAGAATATGGGGACATCTCTATTTTTGATTTGATTTCTTCATTTTTAAAACATTATAGAAATGCAATATTATTAAAATATTGTATGTATTCAGTATTATTAAGTCCTATTAATTATAGGAAAATAAGACCTATACTATGGAGAATAATGGGAGCTAAAGTTGGTAAAGATTGTTTTATTGGCTATGAAGTATGGGTCGATATGACAAATACCGATTTAATAGAGATGGAGGACCACGTTCATATAGCTAATAGATGTTTGTTACTTTGCCATCAAAGAATACTATCTGATTATCACATCGGTGATGATTATGCAAAGTTACCTTATAAAAGAGAAAAAATAATTCTAAAAAAAGGTTGTCTTATAGGTATGGATTCTACTGTTATGCCAGGGGTAACTATAGGTGAAGGAGCAATAGTTGGATCTGGGTCATTGGTTACGTCTGATGTGCCAGCATGGTCAATAGCAGTAGGTAGGCCAGCGAAAGTGGTTAAAAAAATAAAAAAAAGAGTTCTTTCTAAGTTATGAACATACTAACTTTTGATATAGAAGAATGGTTTCATGTTTTTGAAGAGCATAATAATGCAGACGTTGCAAATTGGTTAACATTTGAAAAGAGATTGCCTTATATGATAGACGTGTTATTAGATTTATTATCTAAACATGAAACCAGAGCCACGTTCTTTTGCATGGGTTGGATTGTAAGAAGATATCCTGAAATTATAAAGAAAATAAGTTCTAGAGGATACGAGGTTGGCTCACATTCTGATTTACATAAATTAGCACATACACAAACTCAAAAAGAATATGCAGAAGATTTAAAAAAATCTATAGATTCTATAGAGTCTTTAATAGGTGATAAAGTAAAATCTTATAGGGCACCAGGGTTTTCTATTAATTCTTCTAACCTTTGGGCTTTTGACGAATTAATTAAAAACGGAATAGAGTATGACGCTTCTGTTTTTCCTCTAGAAAGAAAATTTGGAGGGTTTAAAAACTTACCAAAGAATGAACCATTTATTTTAAAATCGGATAGTGGGTATATAAAAGAATTTCCGATGAATGCGCATAGGATCTTAAATAAAGATGTGGTTTTTTCTGGAGGTGGCTTTTTTAGAATATTACCAACTTTACTTATCAAAAAACTAATTGAAAATAATGATTATGTAATGACTTATTTACATCCACGTGATTTTGATAATAAACAACCTTTTAATACTTTATCTTTAAGTCGTCATTTAAAAAGTAGAATAGGGACTTCTTCTGCTACTGCTAAATTAGAGTTTTTAATAGATAATTTTAAATTTATAGATTTATCAGAAGCTTCAGAATTAATTGATTGGAAAGCTAAGAGAAGTATATCGATCGAATCTATTTAATAAAAATATTAATAATGAGTTTAAATATTATTACTGGTATTTCTGGTTTTGTTGGTTCAAATCTTTCGGAGTACTTTTCCAGAATAGATAAAACTATTTTGGGGTTATCAAGAAGTCCAAAAGAAAACGAAATTTCATATAATGATTTATCCTTAAAAGAATTAAATAAATCAAAAAGTATTATTCATTTAGCAGGTAAAGCACACGATTTAAAGAAGACCTCAGAAGATAAGGAGTACTTTGAAGTAAATACAGACCTAACAAAAAGGCTATTCGATCAATTTTTAATAAGTGATTGTGAAGTATTTATATATATGAGTTCTGTAAAAGCTGCTGCAGATATTGTCGTAGGTACTTTGACAGAGGATGTAATACCTAACCCGATAACAGTTTACGGGAAATCTAAATTAGCTGCAGAAAACTATCTATTATCAAAAGAAATTCCAAAAAATAAAAGAGTCTATATATTAAGACCTTGTATGATTCATGGTCCAAATAATAAAGGAAATCTAAATCTATTATATAGCTTTGTTTCTAAAGGAATCCCTTATCCATTTGGTGCGTATGAAAATAAAAGATCATTTGTTTCGGTTGACAATTTATGCTTTATTATAAATGAGTTATTAGAAAACAAAATGATTAAATCGGGTATTTATAATATTGCTGATGATATCCCAATTTCGACTAATGAATTGGTTCGAATTATCGGAGCCACTATTTATAAACCCGTAAAATTTTTAAATATCTCTAAATTTTTTATTGATATTTTAGCTAAGATTGGAGACTTTATACCTTTACCAATCAACTCAGAAAGAATTCAAAAGCTAACTGAATCCTATCAAGTTTCAAACAGTAAAATTAAAGAAGCCCTTGAGATTGATAAATTACCCATATCAGCTGAAGAAGGAATTTATAAAACACTAAAGAGTTTTAGTAAATGATATATCTTATAATCGTATTCTGTTTAATCCTGATTATGTTAGCTTATTTCAAACTAGCCGATAAGTATAATATCATAGACAAGCCCAACGAGCGTAGTTCTCACAATATAATTACCATACGAGGTGGAGGTGTTTTATTCTCTATTTCCATACTTTTTTGGAGTCTAATTGAAGGAGTGTTCAACCCTTTTATACTAGGTTTAGTATGTATTTCGACCATAAGTTTTGTAGATGATTGTAAGCCATTATCTAATAAAATAAGAATTTCGATTCATTTTTTAAGCATAGGTCTATTACTCTATCAATTAGGCTTTTCGGAATATTCATTAATAGCCTGGGGCTTAGGTTTATTGTTTGTAGGCGGTTGGATAAATGCATTTAATTTTATGGATGGAATCAATGGTATTACGGTACTCTATTCTTTATCTATTTTAGTTATCTGCTACTACTTAAATACTCAAGTTAATTTTATACAAGAAAGTTTTTTACTTTATACGTGTACTGGTTTAGTAGTCTTTGGCTTTTATAATGTACGTAACAAGGCAAAAAGTTTTGCAGGTGATGTGGGGAGTGTGAGTATGGCTTTTATTTTAGCTTTAATTCTACTGAGTTTGATGCTCAAAACGGATAATTGGCAGTATATATTAATGGGGAGTGTTTATGGTATAGATACAGTGGTTACCATTATTCAGCGATTAATAAAAAAGGAAAATGTATTTAAAGCGCACCGCTCTCATTTGTACCAGTATTTAGCAAATGAAGCAAAATACCCTCATGTGTGGGTGAGTTCAATTTATGCTGTGATTCAGTTAGTATTAAATGCAGTATTAGTTTTCTATATTATACCTAGCAATAATCAT
>Ga0105350_10001021_pt1 | contig 18235 bp, 21 predicted proteins | sample EN1Hudsemesocosm_FD_83506 | JGI IMG/M metagenome (GOLD analysis project Ga0105350, IMG submission 83506) | Methane-oxidizing microbial communities from mesocosms in the Hudson Canyon - EN1E Hudson Canyon | ecosystem: Environmental > Aquatic > Marine > Cold seeps | place: Hudson Canyon... | reverse complement strand
TCAAAGCCTAACGGCATAGTGGCTGATGAATGCCTCAAAATAGAGGCCACTTCATGTTCTGATAATGGTTTAAATAAAATGGCCTTAACATCGGGAGTTTCATTAACAGCTAATAACTGTACTGCACCCACACAATCTCGCCCCAACTCCACAAGCAAATCAAACGGTGAGGCACTTTTTGCAGCAAACTTTTGAGCTAAACGTTCACGAATTTGCGTACTATCAGGTAGTAAGTTGTCAAAATAAAACCTAACCTTATCGCCTCGGTGCTTTTGATTACCCGGTGTAAAAGGCAATGATAATGACAATGGCCGCCCCTGCTCACTATTCACCCACGCTTGATCATAATGAAGCTCTTCTACGCCTAATTTTCTTTGCCAAAAGCCAACATAAATACCATTCATCCATATATTAAGTTTGTTTTTCTTTGCCATTACCAATCATCCTGCTGGTTTTTAATTGCTGGGCTAACAGCATCTGACAAGCTTAATCTAACATCCAATAACGTTAAGACATTAAACAGTCTTTCAATAGTCACTTTTTGGGGGCTTGATTCAAGTGTTTGATAGGTCTGCTGACTAACCCCCAGTTTGGCTGCTAATGCTTTCTGAGATAACCCTTTTGATTTACGGTAACCAACAAGGATTGGCTTTAACTGATCAAGCGTATTAATTGTATAGTTCATTATTACCACCTGTAAATAACAGCCTATAAGCTGTATCCATTAAATACATCATATACACTGTATTAATAAATAACAACTTATAAACTGTTATTTATTGTCTTTTATCTGACTTCGAGAGACAGATAAAAGACCGTTTTCCAGCAAGTAGGCTAAGAACTATTTACACATTTCGACAAAGGAATTAACTGAAAAAGACAAACCAATTATAGGGAAACTGGTGATATGATTTATGTCGCCACTATTTTGAAATAAAGTGCATTATTAGTAAGCAGCCTGAAACAAAAAACCCGCTAACTTAGCGGGTTTTAAGTATTTAATAACATTATGAAACAAGCTGAAACATCACTCAATATTCTGAATTTGCTCACGCATTTGCTCGATCAATACTTTGAGCTCAACAGAGTGGCGTGTTGTTTCGGTATTGATTGATTTTGAACCTAAGGTATTAGCTTCACGGTTTAGCTCTTGCATTAGAAAATCGAGACGTCGACCGGTCGGTTCATTTCGTTGCAGGACATTTTGAACTTCTGTGATATGACTTTGCAGGCGATCGAGTTCTTCAGCTACATCACTTTTTTGTGCCAACATGACCATTTCTTGTTCTAGGCGTTCAGGATCAAGTTGAACCTGCAATTCAGCAACACGTTCTGCTAGTCGTGTTCGTTGCTGCTCTAATATGTCAGGCATTCGTGCACGCACATCAATAGCGATATTGTTAATTTCAACACAACGCTGGGCAATCATTTGTTGTAATGCGGCACCTTCGGTTTCACGTGTGTCGATTAATTCATCAATTGCTAGACTAAGACTTGCCATGACAGCTTTATTAAGCGCCGCTTGATCGAGGCTATCTGCTTGCAATACGCCCGGCCACTGTATTACTTTCAGCATGTCAACGGGTGCAGGTCGAGTGGTTAACATCGCTAAGTCATCACAATGAGCAATGATTGATTGAGCTAAATCACGATCAATCTTAACTGATGATTGTTGATCTTCAGGTGTTTTATAACGCAAGCTTGCATCGACTTTGCCACGTGCCAATTTATCCGAAAATAGTTTTTTCATTTTCATTTCTAAAGGACGGAAACGTTCGTCTAAACGCAAAGATGTTTCTAAATAACGATGATTTACGCTGCGAATTTCCCAGGTTAAATCACCTTGTTGTGTTTGCTCTTCTTGGCGAGCAAATGCGGTCATGCTTCGTGTCACAATCATTCCTGAACTTAAAGATATAAAGGAACATATTAACATGAGCATAAGCCACGTATAATGGTGAAATCATTTTCGAACTATTTAAGGAAGTCTCTATGCGCCCAAGCGGTCGTCAAAACAACGAATTACGCCAAGTTACAATTACTCGCAACTATACCAAACATGCTGAGGGTTCTGTTTTAATCGAAATGGGTGATACCAAAGTATTATGTACTGCTTCTGTTGAAGAGCGAATTCCACCGTTCTTACGTGGTAAAGGTGAAGGTTGGGTTACGGCTGAATACGGTATGCTACCTCGCTCTACTGGCTCACGTATGGCGCGTGAAGCAGCACGTGGTAAACAAAGTGGTCGTACGCAAGAAATTCAACGTTTAATTGGCCGTTCATTACGCGCTTCTATTAACTTAAAAGCATTAGGCGAACGTAGTATTACGATTGATTGTGATGTTATCCAAGCGGATGGCGGCACACGCACAGCCTCTATCACTGGTGCTTATATTGCACTACAAGATGCAGTTAATACATTAATTGCCCAGAAAAAAATTAAGAAAAATCCATTATTAGGTCAAGTCGCGGCTATTTCTGTTGGTATCTACAACGGTGAAGCAGTACTTGATCTTGATTATGCTGAAGATTCAAATGCTGAAACAGATATGAATGTAGTGATGAATGAAGCAGGTGCTTATATTGAAATTCAAGGCACGGCTGAAGGTCATGCTTTCCGCCCTGAAGAATTAACAGCGATGTTAGCCATTGCTGGTGAAGGCATTACTGATTTAATCGTCAAACAACGTGAAGCGCTAGAACAATAGGATACATTCATTATGAATAAAATCGTGCTTGCTAGTGGTAATAAGGGCAAACTGCGTGAGTTTGCCCAGTTGTTTGCCCCGATGGATATTGAAGTCATTCCTCAGTCTGAATTTAATGTGCCTGAGGCGGAAGAAACAGGGCTAAGCTTTGTCGAAAATGCCATTATCAAAGCACGTAATGCCTGTGAGCATACCGGATTGCCCGCCATTGCTGATGATTCCGGCATTGAAGTTGATTATTTATTAGGTGCTCCCGGGATTTATTCTGCTCGTTATGCTGGCAGTGATGCCAGCGATGATGATAATTTAAATGCCTTATTAGCGGCTCTTAATGGTGTGCCTGAACATGAACGTGTTGCTCGTTATCAATGTTTATTAGTGATGATGCGCCATTCAAAAGATCCGACCCCCTTAATCTGCCAAGCGGATTGGCAAGGTCATATTTTGACCGAGGCCAGCGGTGATGGTGGTTTTGGTTATGATCCTATTTTCTGGGTAGCAGAAACAAAATGTAGTGCGGCGCAACTTACTGCCGAGAAAAAACATGCGATTAGCCACCGTGGTAAGGCTATTCGACAATTTATGCAAGAATTTCAAGCTTAGTTTTTTACTCAAGTAGTTGTAGCTCAGGGATACAAAAAATAATTTTATGTTTAACTTCACTGCCCTGCCACCGCTTAGCCTCTATATTCATGTGCCTTGGTGTGTGCGTAAATGTCCTTACTGTGATTTTAACTCTCATAAAGCGCCACAGGATTTACCCGAAGATGCTTATGTCGATGCCTTGATTCGCGACTTAGAACAAGAGTTACCATCGATTTGGGGACGAACCGTTCAAACAATATTTATTGGCGGTGGTACACCAAGTCTGTTTTCTGCCGAAGCGTATGAGCGACTATTTTCATCCATCCGTGCTTTATTACCGCTCAGTCCACAAGTAGAAATTACCCTAGAAGCCAATCCAGGCACCTTTGAAGCACAGCGTTTTTCTGACTATCTTGATATAGGCATTAACCGACTATCCATTGGTGTGCAAAGCTTTAATGATGAGTCTTTAACGGCATTAGGCCGAATCCATGATAGCAAGCAAGCCATTAAGGCCATCGAAACCGCCCATAAAGTCGGTTTTGAAAATTTCAATTTAGATCTGATGTTTGGCCTGCCTCATCAAACTGAAAAAACCGCCAGAAATGATGTGGCGACTGCAATTGCACTCGAGCCTAGTCATATTTCCTATTATCAACTCACTTTAGAACCGAATACTTTATTTTATCAACAGCCACCGACCTTACCTGATGAAGATCCCATTATTGACTGGCAGATTGCCAATCAACAACGACTCAATGAAGCCGGTTATCAACAGTATGAGGTATCGGCTTATGCCAAAAATAATCAGCAATGCCAACATAATATAAATTATTGGCAGTTTGGTGATTATCTCGGTATTGGTGCTGGGGCTCACGGCAAGATAAGTGACGCTGCTAAACAATCCATCACACGACGTTCTAAACAAAAACAGCCACAAGCTTATATAGAATCAGCAGGATCAGCAGCAGTGGTTCTAAATGAAGAGCTAATTACTAAAAAAGATATTGGCTTTGAGTTTATGCTGAATGCGTTACGATTAACAGATGGTTTTCCTACGCCCTTGTTTTATCAACATGTAGGTCTGCCTATTTCACATATTAATAAAGCGCTACAACAGGCAGAACAACTGGAATTAATCACTTATGATATTCATCGTATCTGCCCGACAGAAAAAGGCCAACGTTATCTAAATAGCTTAGTCGAGCTGTTTTTACCTGAATGAATCTCAGATTCAAAATATTTATCGTGCTTGCAGTGTAAAAAAGTCTCATAATATAGTCAGTAGACCAATAAACAGGAGTCAGTCATGAACAAGATCAGTTTAATTGTAGCAGGGACACTTTTAATATCGATGACATCATTAAGTCATGCTGATGTTATTTCAATTGCTGAACCAAGTTACTCAACACCCAATTCGGCTGAAGGCGTTTTGCGACCTATCAATGGCCTAACGATGAATGATGTTGAGCAAAAATTCGGACAGGCTGAGAACACATCAGGCCCCGTCGGCGACCCAGCAATTACCACGTGGACATACCCGCAATTTTCAGTCTTTTTTGAAGATAATATTGTGATTCATTCGGTTATCGCGCGCTAAATAGCAAAATGAAATTACTTTCCGTCAATGTCTCACAGCCGGTAGAAATTGATTATAACGATACGCGCATTTCAACCAGTATTTTCAAAAAACCTGTGTCAGGCAATGTTGAAGTATCACGATTTAACTTAGCTGGCGATCAGCAAGTTGATCTCGAAAATCATGGTGGTGGTCATAAGGCGGTATATGCTTTTTCTGCAGATCAATATGATTTTTGGCGCCATGAATTATCTCGACCTGAACTACATTATGGTCAATTTGGTGAAAACCTAACTATTTCAGAACTCGATGAAGCTGTTTTATGTATTGGCGATCAATTACAAATCGGTGACTGTATTCTAGAAATAACCCAACCTCGAGTCCCCTGCTTTAAATTAGGTATCGCCTTTGATCTAGCGACAATGCCTAAACGTTTTATTCAACACGCTCACACGGGTATTTATTTAAAGGTGTTACAGGCGGGAACCATTAAGGCAGGTGATGTCGTTAAACTGATTTACCAGCAGCCTAAAAAATTGGCCGTTAAAACCCTGTTTAAAGCCTATTTTGATAACAGTGTTACTAATGCAGATGAGGTGATGAAAATCGCATCTGAGGTTCATCAACTATCAGATGAATGGCGTGACAAGGTAATTGCTCGACTTTAACTTTAGTGTTCAGCTGAAAAACGTTTTCTCGCACTCTCAGGTATTGTTCCTAATCGGGCATGGTGCAAAGAATCAGATTCAATAACGACCAACACTAGAACGGTCAATAATGTCGGTAAAATACCTAAACCACCAATCAATGCATAGACCATTTCAGTCATCATATTGGCATATTCTTGCCCCAACCAGCCAAGAAAAGAGACTGTACATAATAGTGCTAAAACACCACTAAACAGCAGACTCCAACGGCGTGCAATTTGCCAATGAATATAGACAAACTCACTATCTTCCCGCTTCACTCGACTTGCACGATAGAACGTTATAGCAAGGGCAATGAAAGAAAAGAAGGGCACTAAAGCGAGAAACTTAATGTAGTGGCCACCAAAAGCAGCAATAGCGGTAAACAATAAAATATGATTCATAATCAAGTTACTTAAGAAAATATCGTGCGGAACTTTTGCCGCATTAATTTCCTCTTCTGTTACTTGCTCATGTTCACTCATTTATTGCTCCTGATAAAGGACTGGACAGCCCTTAATGAACTGTCCAGTCATTCTCAATTTAGTCAGCCATATTGTTCAAAATAGCTTCACGAACAGCATCTAATGTTGCATCAACCGTAACCAGCGGTGATGTACTTTGTTTGATTGCTGTATCAGGATCTTTCAATCCATGACCTGTAAGCGTACAAACAATCATGCTGCCTTCAGGAATTTTACCACTGTTGATATCGTTAATGGCGCCTGCTAATGATGTTGCAGAAGCAGGTTCACAGAAGATACCTTCATGTTCAGCTAATAATTTTTGTGTTGCTAAGATATGTTCATCAGTACATTCATCAAACCAACCTTGTGATTCTTCGCGTACTTTTAATGCTTTATCCCAGCTTTGTGGATGACCGATACGAATCGCTGTTGCCACAGTTTCAGGTTCATCAACCATATGACCACGCATGAATGGTGCACTACCATCAGCTTGGTAACCGACCATTTTAGGACGTTCAGTGATAATGCCATCAGCAAAGTATTCACTGTAACCCATCCAATGTGCGGTGATATTTCCGGCGTTACCGACGGGTAGGCAATGGAAATCAGGCGCACGAGATAATTCTTCAACAATCTCAAATGCGGCTGTTTTTTGACCTTGTAGACGGTATGGGTTGATTGAGTTAACAATCGTTACAGGTGCATGTTCTGCCACATCTTTAACTAATTGCATACCTTCATCAAAGTTACCTTTAATTTGGATAACAGTCGCGCCATGCATCATACCTTGTGCTAGTTTTCCTAGAGCAATTTTGCCATCAGGAATCAATACAAATGCAGCAATTCCTGCACGTGCAGCATAAGCAGCCGCGGCCGCAGAGGTATTACCCGTAGAAGCACAAATAATCGCTTTACTACCTTCTTCAACGGCTTTAGTTACTGCCATTGTCATACCGCGATCTTTAAACGATCCGGTTGGGTTTAAACCTTCATATTTGACGTAAATCTCAACATCCTTGCCTAATACAGCAGGAATGTTTTCAAGTTTAAGTAATGGCGTATTACCTTCACCTAAGCTGATTAATTTTGTATCTTCACTTACCGGTAAACGGTCACGGTAGCGTTCGATTAAGCCAGTGTAACGTGGACGAAATGGCATATTATTTTCCTTTAAACTTATTTTTAAATTAAGGATAGAGCTAAAAATAGTGATTTTTTCATGATAGCAAGGCAGCATCGCACGGAAAACCGCAGTGTACATTAGTACATGAGGATTTGAGTACGAAGCTAACGCCGCTAGCGTGGAAAAAGTGCATTTTTAGACTATCCTAACGATTCCATGCGAATACGCATTACTGAATCTGTAACTGTTTCTAGTGCTTCAATTTGTGCAATCGCTGCATCCATATTTTTCTCAACAACTTCTTGTGTCAGCATAATAACTGGCACAATTCCACCTTGTTGTTCAGGCTCTTTCTGCAAGATAGCTTCGATACTAATTCCTTGTTCACTTAAAATACCTGTGATATCCGCTAAAACACCTGGCTTGTCTTCAGTATGTAATCGTAAGTAATACGATGTAAGCACTTCAGATATTGGCAAAATAGGTAGGTCAATTAATGAATCAGGCTGGAATGCTAAATGAGGCACTCTATTTTCAGGATCGGTTGTTAAGGCACGAACGATATCAATAATATCAGCAACAACAGCAGAGGCTGTCGCATCCGAACCAGCACCAGCACCATAGTATAATGTTGGCCCTACTGCATCACCTTGGACTAATACGGCATTCATCACCCCATCAACGTTAGCAATTAAACGACGATGAGGAATCATCGTTGGATGAACACGCAATTCAACGCCCTGCTCTGTCTTTTTAGCAACACCTAAATGTTTAATGCGATAACCAAATTCAGCAGCATATTTCACATCTTCTTGAGATATTTTACTAATACCTTCGGTATAGGCTTTATCAAATTGTAATGGAATACCAAATGCGATTGATGCCATTATTGTCAATTTATGTGCCGCATCGATACCTTCAACATCAAAGGTTGGATCAGCTTCGGCATAACCTAAAGCCTGTGCTTCTGCTAAGACATCAGCAAAGTCACGACCTTTATCACGCATCTCTGTCAGGATAAAGTTACCCGTACCATTGATGATTCCTGCTAACCATTCAATACTATTGGCAGCTAAACCTTCACGCATTGCTTTAATAATGGGAATACCGCCAGCAACAGCAGCTTCAAATCCAATCGTGACGCCTTTTTTCTGAGCTATAGCAAACAGCTCATTACCATGCATCGCTATCAGTGCTTTATTTGCAGTAACAACATGTTTACCATTTTCAAGTGCCTTAGCGACAAGCTCTCGGGCAATACCTGTACCACCAATTAATTCAACAACAATATCAATATCAGGATCATTAATAATATCCATAGCATCTGTTGTTAAAGAAATGCCGTCTGTATTACAAATTTTTGGCGATTCAATATCACGATCAGCGGCACGAGATATTTCAATATCACGGCCAGCACGACGACTAATTTCTGTTGAATTTCGAGTCAATACATTAACGGTACCACCGCCAACTGTACCCAAACCTAAAACTCCAATTTTTACTGATTGCAAAACTATCCCCTAACTATTTTTAAACATGTCACGGATCCCGCGGATCGCCTGACGTGTACGATGTTCATTTTCTATCAAACCAAAACGCACATGGTCATCACCATATTCGCCAAAGCCAATACCTGGTGAAACCGCTACTTTGGCTTCTTGTAATAATTTTTTAGTAAACTCTAATGAACCCATTTCACGATATTTTTCTGGGATCTGCGCCCAAACAAACATCGTTGCTTTCGGTTTTTCTACTTGCCAGCCAATGGCATTTAAACCATCACATAACACATCGCGACGATTTTTATACAGCTCAACAACGTCATCGACGCACTCTTGCGGCCCTTCTAGTGCAGCAATGGCGGCCACTTGAATCGGCGTAAACATACCGTAATCCAAATAAGACTTCATTCTAGCTAAAGCACCTACTAAGGTAGGATTACCTGACATAAAACCAACACGCCAACCCGGCATATTATAAGTTTTAGATAAGGTATAAAATTCAACAGCGACATCTTTAGCGCCTGGCACTTGCAAGATTGAGGGTGCTTTATAACCATCAAAGGTGATTTCGCCATAGGCTAAATCATGTACCACCCAAATCTCATGTTCTTTTGCGAAGGCAACAACACGTTCAAAGAATTCGAGATCAACACATTGTGTAGTTGGGTTACCCGGAAAGTTCAGCACCAACATTTTTGGTTTAGGCCATGAGTCTTTCACCGACTTTTCTAATTCTGCGAAAAAGTCGCCACCCGGAATTAGCGGTACATGGCGGATATCAGCGCCTGAAATCACAAAACCATATGGATGTATCGGGTAGGCAGGATTAGGGACTAATATCGCATCTCCTGGCCCCACAGTCGCCAATGCTAAATGCGCTAAACCTTCTTTTGAACCGATGGTGACAATTGTTTCGGTGTCATAATCCAATTCAACATCAAATTTACGCTGATACCAATTACAGATAGCTTTGCGCAAACGTGGAATGCCGCGCGAAACTGAATAACGATGGGTATCCGGCCTTTGTGCCGCTTCAGTCAATTTATCAATGATATGTTGCGGCGCGGGTTTGTCTGGATTACCCATTCCGAAATCAATAATATCCTCACCGCGCGCACGCGCTTGTGCCTTCAAATCATTAACAATATTGAATACATACGGCGGAAGGCGTTTAATTCTAGGGAAATCTTCGTTCAACTCAGCACCTGAAAATAGAAAAAACTGTTGGCAAACACAGCAAAATAACTGAAAATGGCTGTTACTTCAAATTACATTTAACAAAATCGACTAAATATGACTGAACAAGAAGCATTTTATAACGAATTATTAGCAGACCTTCAAAATGGTACTTTAGTGCTTCCCACTCTACCTGAAGTGGCACTTCGTGTCCGTGATGTAGTTGATGATCCAGAAGCAACAGCCGCCGACTTAGCTAAAATCATTATAACTGATGCAGCTCTATCGACACGATTAATAAAAGTGGCTAATAGCCCGCTTTATCGTGGTCGTATCGAAATTGATAGTGTGCAAATGGCGGTTGCCCGTCTGGGTCAAACGATTATTAGAAGTTTGGTTACCAGTCTGGTAATGGAACAAATGTTCCAGGCAACATCACGTAATTTAGATACACGATTACATGACCTATGGGCACATAGTACTGATGTATCTGCTATATGCACGCTTCTAGCAGCAAATCATGCCGGTATCAAAGCAGATGAAGCAATGTTAGCGGGACTTATTCATGAGATAGGCATCTTACCTATTTTGATGAAAGCAGATGAAAAACCAGAGTTGCTTAAACATGCAACTGCGCTAGATACGATTATTGATGAAATTCATCCTCGTATTGGTGGTGCTATTTTGCGAAGCTGGAAATTCCCAGAGGCTCTGATTATCGCCGTTGAAGAACAGCAGAACCTGAGTAGAGACAGTGAACATGGTCCGGACTTAGCCGATTTAGTTCAAGTTGCTCGCCTGCAAAGTTATATGAATACTGAAAGAGCGCTGAGCAGTGAAGAGCTTGCTACTGTGCCTGCATTTAAAAAATTAGGCGTTGATACTGAAATTAGCGTAGTTGAGTTAGATGAAAACAGTGATGAATACGCTGAAGCATTGGCGTTATTTGGTTTTTAGTCGATGCCAAAACAACATGCTCGCCTTAGAGAAATCATCATCTAAGGCGAGCGTGACATTCAATTCAGTCAGACCATAGTCCATTCAATACCTGCATTTCTTCTTCCGTTAACTTCGCCCGCGTTTTATCTAACTGCTTAGATAACGGTCCCCGCTCAGATTGTTTCTGCCGGCGTTCCATTTCTCGACGTTCACATTCCCTACGTGCAAGCACTCTCTGGTCTTTTTTCGGCCATAAAAAATAATGTTGCTTAATCATCTTAAGCCATAGTTCACTGGCAAAAGCATAAGGAACAATACGCCGTTCATGTTCACGGCGCGCATTTTGTCGTCGACTGTTTTGTCTTAAACTAGTGTTACTCATTCGCCTAAACTCCTTTTTATGCGACTGGTTTACTATAGAGTGGCACTGTCAGTTAAAAGTTCAACGTCGATAGCCTCTTTTTGTGCAACTTAATCATCCTGATTAAGTGTTGTCCTTTTTTATTCCGCTGCTTCTGGACGCATATGCGGGAACAGTAATACATCCCTAATAGATGGCGCATCCGTTAGTAACATCACCAAACGGTCGATACCGATACCTTCACCTGCTGTAGGTGGCATACCGTATTCCAACGCACGAATATAATCATCATCAAAGTGCATTGCTTCATCATCACCCGCATCTTTTTCCGCCACTTGTGCTTGGAAACGTTCGGCTTGATCTTCAGCATCATTTAATTCTGAGAAACCATTAGCGATTTCACGACCACCCACAAAAAACTCAAAACGATCGGTAACAAAAGGATCGGCATCACTACGACGTGCTAGTGGTGACACTTCGGTTGGATAAGCCGTAATAAAAGTAGGTTCCATCAATCGGTGTTCAACTGTTTTCTCAAAGATCTCAATTTGAACTTTACCAAGGCCATAGATATCTTTTAAAGGAATGCCTAATCCTTTTGCCACGTCTGATGCAGTTTCAAGTGTTGATAATTGCTCAATGGTGATATCTGGATTGAAGTGCAAAATTGATTCAATAATAGTCATTCTATGGAATGGTTTGGCAAAATCTAAATCCGTACCTTGATAATGTACTTGTGACGAACCCAATACATCTTGCGTCACCGTGCGTAACATTTCTTCCGTTAGATCCATCAAATCATTGTAATCAGCATAGGCTTGATAAAATTCGACCATGGTGAATTCTGGATTATGACGTGTTGATAGACCTTCATTACGGAAGTTACGATTGATTTCAAATACACGTTCAAAACCACCGACAACAAGACGTTTTAAATACAATTCAGGTGCAACACGCAAGAATAAAGGCATATCTAATGCGTTATGATGTGTTGTAAACGGTTTTGCTGTTGCGCCACCAGGAATGACATGCATCATCGGTGTTTCAACTTCTAGATAGTTTTTTGCCATCAAGAAGCGGCGAATACCATCAATCACTTTAGTTCGAATAATGAAGGTTTCACGACTCACTTCGTTCATAATCAAATCAACATAACGCTGACGGTAGCGTGTTTCTTGATCGGCTAAACCATGGAATTTTTCAGGTAATGGACGCAGTGATTTGGTCAGTAATTTAATCTCATCAACAACGACTGAAAGCTCACCTTTTTGGGTACGAAACATGGTACCTTCGGCAGCAATAATATCGCCTAAATCCCAACGTTTAAATTCGCCATAAACCCCTTCAGGCAAATCATCACGTTTAACATAAAGCTGCATATTGCCTGACATATCACGAATATTAGCGAAGCTCGCTTTACCCATCACACGCTTAGTCATCAAGCGACCGGCGATTTTGACGCGACGAGGTAATTCTTTTAAGTCTTCAGCTGAGGTATGTTCATATTCAACGGCTAACTCAGCATTCATCACATTACGACGAAAATCATTGGGAAAAGCATTACCCTTTTCACGTAACTCCGCTAATTTTTCACGGCGTTGAGCTATGAGTCTATTTTCGTCTTGTTCTATTTCGTTTGTCATTGTAATTCCGCTTTATAATCCTGACTTCAAGGATGCTTCAATAAATATGTCTAAGTCACCATCTAATACCGCTTGTGTATTACCGGTTTCTACACTTGTTCTTAAATCTTTGATCCGCGATTGATCTAATACATAGGAGCGAATTTGACTGCCCCAACCAATATCAGATTTACCATCTTCGGCAACTTGTTTTTCTTCATTTTGTTTGAGCAATTCAAGTTCGTATAGTTTTGCTTTTAACAAACTCATCGCCGTGTCTCTATTTTTATGCTGAGAGCGCTGTGACTGACACTGTACAACTGTATTGGTCGGTAAATGTGTAATACGTACCGCTGAATCTGTTTTATTAATATGCTGACCACCGGCACCACTGGCACGGTAGGTATCGACACGTAGATCGGCCTTATTAATATCGATATCAATATTGTCATCCACTTCCGGATAGACAAATACACTGCAAAATGAGGTATGGCGTTTAGCACTAGAATCAAAGGGTGATTTACGTACTAGACGATGGACACCTGTTTCCGTTCTTAGCAAACCAAAGGCATAATCACCTTGGAAGTGGATGGTGGCACTTTTAATACCCGCCACATCACCGGCTGATGTTTCGACTAATTCAACCTTGAAACCTTGGCTATCACCCCAGCGTAAATACATACGCAATACCATATTTGCCCAATCTTGTGCTTCGGTACCACCGGAGCCAGATTGAATATCAAGATAGGCATTATTTGCATCCATTTTGCCAGAAAACATGCGTTGAAATTCAAGCTTCTCGAGCGCAGTTTCTAATTCAGCTAAATCAGACTGAACCGCATCAAAGGTATCTTGATCCTGCTCTTCGACCGCCATTTCCAATAACTCTTGAGCATCATCAAGTGCTTCACGCTGATTTGATAGCGTAGTCACAATTCGCTCTAGACTGACCCGTTCTTGGCCCAGTTTTTGAGCTCGCTCAGGATTATCCCAAACGGATGATGACTCCAGTTCACGGCTGACTTCTATTAATTGTTCTGCCTTAACATCATAGTCAAAGATACCCCCTAAGATCGTCACTACGACCTCGGAGATCTTTAATTCGTTGCATTGTTGCGCCTAATTCCAACGCTAATTCCTCTTGCTAAATACTGATTTTTGTAAAGATGGGCGTATTGTAACGCATTTATACCCTATCGTTTAGGTAGAAACTGCATCGGATCAATAGGTTTACCATTTCGTCTAATCTCAAAATGAAGTTGATCGCGCTGGGTACCCGTCCGACCTAAGGTTGCAATTTTTTGGCCGGCTTTGACCTGCTGGCCATCTTTGACTAATAAGGTTTTATTATGAGCATAGGCGCTCAAATAAACATCATTATGTTTAATAATAAGTAAATTGCCATATCTAGCTAAACCATTACCACTATAAACAACCTTACCTGCGGCGGCGGCAATCACTTTTTGCCCCGACTTGCCAGCAATATTAATGCCCTTTCGCCCTGCGGCACTTTTAGAGTAAGTTGATATCACTTTACCGTGTGTCGGCCAACGCCATCCGACCGAAGTGTTGGCAGGCTTACTGACAGCTTTTGTTTTGCTCACAACTTTCTTCGCTGTTATTTTCTTTGTTGTTGGCGTTTTTTTCTTGGTCGTTTGTGCTGTTTTTTTCGTCGTTTTAAAGCGAATTTTTTGGCCAACGTAAATCTTATAAGGTGAACGAATATTATTTATTTTAGCCAGCGTTTTATAGTTCATGCCATAGCGCCAGCTAATCGAATACAGTGTATCGCCTTTTCTCACCTTATAATAACTCGGTGTTTTAACGTTTTTAACTTTTGCTTTATGTGTCTGACTATAGGTACCCACAGGTGCAACAGCTTGACCACCACCACAGGCAGTCAATAACATCACCACTAATACAATGAACAGTCTCATCATCTAGTTCAAAAGAAAATAAGCAAGACCCACTAATAACACCGTGGCCCAGCCAATTCGATCCACCCATATATGTAATTTAGATTCTAAGGCTTCACCACCCCAGCGCATCAAACCCGCCACCAAAAAGAAACGCATGCCTCGGCCGATAGTTGAACCAATAATAAAGGGTAATAAAGCCATGCCTAAGGCACCTGAAGCAATGGTAAATATTTTATAGGGAATGGGGGTGAAACCGGCTAAAAATATTGCCCAAAAGCCCCATTGCTGAAACCATGTTTCGGCGCTATGGTAGGCATCCATATAGTGTAATGAGACTAACCAAGGTTCAATAAATTGAAACGCATAGGCACCAATAAGGTAACCCAATAATCCCCCAGCCACTGACGCGACGGTTGTTAGGCCGGCATAAAACCATGCTTTATGGGGTTTCGCCAAAGACATGGGTGCCAACATCACATCAGGCGGGATCAAAAAACAGGAGGATTCAGTAAAACTGACTAAGGCTAAGCAATAACTAGCATATTGATGACGAGACCACTGCATCACTCGTTGATATAATGCAGAAAACAATCCCACTAGATTTGACCCGATAATAAGGGCACAAAACTCACAGCATCTAATTCGGTTTCTTCAAAGGTATTACCGTTACGATCAATGACTCGTAATGATTGACCTGAACTACCGCCAACGGGGATGACTAATCGTCCGCCGGGTGCTAATTGTTTTAATAATTCTTGTGGCACTTGTTCAGGCGCACAGGTGACAATAATGCCATCGTAAGGTGCATTGTCTTCCCAGCCCCAACTACCATCACTATGTTTGAGTTTGATATTATTAAATTTTAATTGATAAAAACGTTCTCGTGCTTGGTTTTGTAAGGGTGATATACGCTCAACACTAAATACTCGCTCAACTAAACGTGACAATACTGCGGTTTGATAACCTGAGCCCGTGCCCACTTCCAGCACCTTGTTTTTAGCGATGCCTTGTAATAACACTTCAGTCATTTTAGCTACGATAAAAGGCTGGGAAATCGTTTGACCATGACCAATAGGCAAAGCCGTATCTTCATAAGCACGTGATGCCAACGCTTCATCAACAAATAAATGCCTCGGCAGATCTTTCATCACGGCTAAGACATCTGGACTTTTAATACCCTGCTCTTTTAAACGAGTGATTAATCTGTCACGCGTTCTTTGCGATGTCATGCCAATACCACGTTGATTGGGTGTCACTTAGACACTCCCTGTAACCACGTTGCAACACCGTCAATAGCATCATAACGGGTTAAATCAATTTGTAATGGGGTCACCGAAACAGCGCCTCGACGAATAGCATCAAAGTCCGTGCCCGGGCCAGCATCTTCTTCTTCACCTGCAGGTCCAACCCAATACATTGCCCGACCGCGAGGATCAAGCTCTTTGATCACCGGTTCAGCCTTATGACGACGGCCTAAACGTGTACTTTCAAAACCAGTAATGTCTTCAATGGGTATATCAGGCACATTGATGTTTAATATAGTGTCAGCAGGTAAGGATGATGCAAGTAATTGTGCAATCAATTTTTTAGCCGCCCAAGCCGCCGTTTCATAATGTGTTGCCGTGTGACCATTGAGTGAAATTGCGACTGCTGGAAGCCCTAGAAATCGTCCTTCTATTGCTGCTGCCACTGTGCCAGAGTAAAGCACATCATCACCTAAATTTGCACCGGCATTAATACCTGCAACCACCATATCAGGTTCTTCATCGAGCAAACCGGTTATCGCTAAATGTACACAGTCAGTTGGTGTACCTTCAACACGGTAAACACCGTTGTCTAACCTATTAACACGTAGGGGATTTTCCAAGGTTAATGAATTGCTAGCACCACTTCGATTGCGGTCGGGGGCCACAACAGTAATATCACCTAGGCTAGACATCGCATCAGCTAAAGCACGAATGCCTTCCGCCATATAACCATCATCATTGCTGATCAAGATTCTCATTGTATAAAACTAACTCTCAAAGAACACATATAAAGTGTGCATATACTAGCAGGAATAGAGCATAAAGACTTGATCTATGAGCTAAAAAGCATCTATTTAAGCAATTCCTCATAGGCATCAGCAGATAATTATTATAGTATTGCTGTGTACGGTTAAATTACTTCACATAATTTAGTCCAAACGATAAAAAAGGAGTTCTTATCGTGCAAACAAATATTTTATTCAAGGAGAGAATTACATGAGTTTTGCAAAAGAGTTTAAAGACTTTGCCATGAAGGGCAATGTTGTGGATATGGCCGTCGGTATTATCATCGGTGCTGCCTTCGGTAAAATAATCGCCTCACTCGTTAAAGATGTCATCATGCCTGTGGTCGGCAATATGATCGGTGGTGTTAACTTCGCCAGCCTCGCTTATGTGCTACAAGAGGCTCAAGGTGAAGTCGCTGCCGTTGCAATCAAATATGGTCTATTTATTCAAACCATTGTCGATTTTTTAATCATTGCAGTCGCCATTTTCATGGCCATCAAAGTGATGAACTCAATGAAGAAAAAAGAAGAGGCAGCTCCCTCTGCACCTCCTAAACCTACTAATGAAGAAGTATTACTAACAGAAATAAGAGATCTACTGCAAAAATAATTACTCATCATAAAGTTTAAGGATAACAATCATGACTAAATTATCAGACATTGAAGGTATCGGTGCAGCCTACTCAGACAAGCTTGCACAAGCGGGTATCACCTCATTAGAAAATCTTTTAGAAGTAGGCTGTGTAAAAAAAGGCCGTAAAACGCTTGCTGATACAACAGGAATAAGTGAAAAACTGATTCTTAATTGGGTTAACCGTGCTGATTTATCACGAATTAAAGGGGTCAGTACACAATATGCCGATCTACTTGAGTGTGCAGGCGTCGATACCGTGCCTGAATTAGCTCAACGTAATGCAGAAAATCTACAGGCTAAAATGGCCGAAGTGAATGAACAAAAAAATCTTGTTCGCCAAGTGCCTTCTGCATCACAAGTAGAAACATGGGTGACACAAGCTAAAGATCTACCTCGCGTGATCACTCATTAATACTTAGCAGTTCAATACTAGCCTTGGCCTTGTCAGGGCTAGTATTTTTAAACACCACTGCACCACTTCAGCAACAACTCTAAAAATCATCAGCCCCTTCATAGATAAAAACTTCATATCTACTTCCAACTGATTTTCTATTAGCCAGAAATACCGTTTTTACTACTTTGTCATTGCCATTAAAATGGTAATCCATGGGCCGTTGAGGTGGCGACTATCCTTGCAACCCCGCTTAAAACATGAACATCTATAAAGCATGCTGGGCGAGTGCTCAATAAAAACTTATAAATAATTTCTAGCATTAGTATTTTTCACATTAATAACCTCATAAACTTTACTAAATACATTTTTTTATGTTAAGTTTCGTTTAGGAATTACGTTAAATAACACATTATTAACGTTAAATGACATGGCTTAAAAGGATTTATATGCCAACTACACAACAACAGATCATTGCCGGCCTTTATATTGCTTTTTTCAATCGGGCTC
>Ga0105350_10000998_pt1 | contig 18461 bp, 18 predicted proteins | sample EN1Hudsemesocosm_FD_83506 | JGI IMG/M metagenome (GOLD analysis project Ga0105350, IMG submission 83506) | Methane-oxidizing microbial communities from mesocosms in the Hudson Canyon - EN1E Hudson Canyon | ecosystem: Environmental > Aquatic > Marine > Cold seeps | place: Hudson Canyon... | reverse complement strand
CAGTGAGGCCATTAAATTGCTCTAAAAACTTTGTAAACTGTGCTGGGATCATAGACCACCTCCTTATTAACTGTAATTATATACAGTATTGCAACAGTTTACAAAAACATAGCCAAAAATAAAAAACAAATATTTCAATTTAAGCCACCCTGTAAATCTAATTATTCAATCTATAATCCAAATATCCCGTTGTACACTTGGATTTTTACCCGTCAGAAAAACCATATAAACTGTTGATCTATATATAAAGATGACAGACTTTTTGGTTAAATAAAATAGCTAAACATAGAACATACTCTATTGCCCTAATGAAAGTATGTGAAAATTATTACTAAAGTAAAAGTGAATTGCGCAATGCTAAATGAAGATAAAAGTGTCTGCGAAGACTCAATAAGTAAACTGGACCCACGAATATAAATAACGCCAAGGTGACCGGCACTGGTATTAAGTATTAACGCCACCAGGTAAAATGTAGTTTCATTTTTAGGCCAACGAAGTGGATAAGAGCAAGGTGTAACCAAAAACCCCTCACTTTATCGATGATGGCCTGTTCATTGACACCGAGGTTGTTGTATATCAGATCAGATTGTCTGGAGTTTTTTGTAGCGGTCATGATAGCCTCTTTAACGGAATTGCATACTTAGATTGCGTTCTTTAAGGCTCACGGTAATGTGGTTTTTCGAATGCTGTAGGAAATTCCTCGTCATCCTGAAATCAAAGCAGCTGTAGGCAGCATGTTTAGTAATATTCAAAAAATGCTGCAATTAGTGGATTTTCGCCAACAACAAGGTCATCTTAAAGTTGAACACCCCATGCTGACACTCACCTCTTTCATTGGTCCGATCGCTACCTACATAATGTTTAAACAATCTGGTTAAGGGATGACATTCCAGCATTTAACGTTGAAAGTCATTTGAACCTTTTTTTTGGACGGCCGGGTCAATGCGAGTATTTATAAATACCCCAGCAAAATAGAGTTGGCTATGGTTTACTTTAGCCAACTCTGTCTTGTTAAAACAAATGGGATTAATCTACGAGTTCAATAGCGCACAATTGCCCTATAATCTCAATCTAAGTTATTCAACCGTCACTATTTAATACATATAGTATTGTAAAATTTAAGGAATCTAACCATGCAGCAGGTAAAGCAATTTATTCATCACTTAGCTAAGCCAAGCACGATAATCCTATTCTGCAGTGGGTTTTTAATCGCCTGCTCAAAGGCACCAGAAGAGCAACAGCAAGTACTTCCACGCCTGGTTAAAACTCAGTTAGTTAATGCCGGTTCTGGCTCGGATTGGCGAGAGTTTCCAGGCACGGTAGAAGCCGCCCAAACTGCAGAGTTGGGCTTTAGGGTATCGGGTAAATTGGCCGAGATTAAGGTAAAAGAAGGTGACCAAGTCAAATTAGCCCAGGTGCTAGCCAAACTGGATGATACAGACTACCAGATACAACTGCGTACTCGTCAGGCCGACTATGACAAGGCGGCTGCAGACTTTAAACGGGGTAAATCTTTGCTTAGTCAAAAATTGATCGCCAAGGCTGACTTTGACAAACTTGAAGCCCAACACGCTTCATCCCTAGCCGCCCTGACAGCCGCCAACCAAAATGTCGAATACACCAGCCTTAAGGCGCCATTTAGCGGAAGTATCGCCAGACGCCATGTAGATAACTTTGAAGATGTTTCAGCTGTTCAGGCCATCTTTACCTTGCAAGATCTGGCTTCGATTCACATCAAGGTAAACATTCCCGAAACACTGATGATATTGGTCAAAACCAATGAAAAACCCAATGTATTTGCCATTTTCGATGCGATCCCCGACCAACAGTTTCCATTAACCCTGCTAGAAGTCACTACTCTTGCAGACTCTGGCTCTAAGACCTTTGCCGTGACCTTCAATATGCCAAAAGTTGATTCCTTTAACATACTACCTGGTATGTCGGTCACCGTTAGAGGCAGCCGGCCATCCTCATCTGCCATCAATGCTTCATCAGTCATAGTGCCCGCGCAAGCCGTGATTGAAACCAATGAAGGGCGATTCGCTTTTGTGGTGGAGAATGTTCATAACAAACAGGGCACAGTGAGACGCAAGACTGTGACCACAGGGCACATTACTGGACAGGGACTTGAGGTGGTCAGTGGCCTGCAGACAGGTGAGCGCCTGATCACTGCTGGTATGAGCAAAATGTCTGACGGCATGTCGGTCCGAGTCAGCGAGGAGTGGAGTCAGTGAATATTACCCGCCTCGCTATTGAAAATAACCGCATCACCTTAGTGATACTAGCGATTATTTTTATCGCCGGTATGCAAACCTTTTATAAAATGCCTCGCGCCTATGACCCGGGCTTCGTGGTGCGTACCGCTCAGGTATTGACCTATTTTCCCGGGGCTAGCCCTCAGCGGGTGGAGCAACTGGTTTCATCCAAAATTGAAGACGCAGTCAAAGAAATTCCTGAACTGGATTTCGTTAAAAGTGAATCTCGCACAGGTGTCTCTATTGTACTGGTCAATATCAAAGAAAGTTATAAGGAAATGCGGCCAATTTGGGACAACCTGCGCCGCAAGGTAGAAGGCATAGCGGTTGACCTGCCAGAAGGTGCGGTTGGCCCATTTATCAATGACGAGTTTGGTGATGTTTTTGGTGTGGTCATGACTATTCGCGGCGAAGGCTTCGCTTACGCCGATCTGCAAAAAATAGCCGATAAGGTAAAAGATGAGCTACTGCGTATACCAGACGCAGCCAAAGTCGATATTCTTGGAGAACAGGAAGAGAGAGTTTTCGTCGAATACGATAATGCGCGCTTAGCAGAACTGGGAATATCTCCCTACCAGCTTTCACAGATGTTAGAGGCGCGCAATATCGTGATTTCGGGTGGTGCATTCAATCTGAATAATGAACGTATTGCCCTTGAGCCCAGTGGTAACTTTGAGTCAATTAAAGACATAGGCAAGACAGTCGTAAGCTCTCCTAAGACCAATAAGCTTATTATGCTCAGAGACATAACTAAAATAAGCCGAGGCTATGTAGATCCTGCCAGTTCGCTCATCCATAGTTCAGGCACAAGAGCCCTAGCTGTTGCTGTGTCTATGCGCGAAGGAGGCAACAATATTGAGCTGGGCGTGCAAGTCACAAAGGCTATTAAATCCTTCTTGCAAACCTACCCCCATGGCGTAGAGTTTGATTTGATCAACTTCTCCCCTACCGAAGTAGACAAAAAAGTCACTGACTTTGTCTCTAACTTATTGCAAGCGGTCGTAGTGGTCACCGCTGTAATGTTGCTTACCCTTGGCATGCGCACAGGTTTGGTAGTGGCCATGCTTATCCCCACCACTATGTTACTTGCTTTAATTGTTATGTCTGGTTTCAAAATAGGGCTGGATCAGATCTCACTGGCTGCGCTTATCATTGCCCTTGGTATGCTGGTGGATAACGGCATTGTGATGACAGAAAGCATTATGGTGCAGATGGAAAAAGGCACCAAAGCCATAGATGCGGCAATAGCCTCTGCCGGCGAGTTGAAAGTCCCCTTGCTAACTGCATCCCTGACCACAGCCGCAGCTTTTTTGCCTATTTATCTGGCTGAATCTAACGTGGGTGAATTTACTGCATCCTTGTTTAAGGTAGTGACTATTACCCTACTGTGTTCGTGGGTGATATCTCTGACTATTATCCCGCTGTTATGCGTAAAGTTTCTCAAGGTTGCGCCTCTGGAACAGAACTTTAACAGCAGAGCCTACAGCGCATACCGAAACCTGCTGCAAAAGATGCTAAACAACAAGACCGCGACCTTGGGTCTAACCATGCTGGTATTTGTTGTAGCTATGGCTGGTATGTCTATCCTGCCTAAAATGTTCTTCCCTCCCTCGGATCGTAGTTACTTCAAAATGGAATTGGAACTGCCCACAGGCACCACCATCGAAGCCACCGAAGCGGTAGTCTATGACCTAGAAAACTTTATTACTGATAATCTACAAGTAAATAGCCAGCGCAAAGAAGGCATCACTAATTGGGCGGCCTATGTGGGTAACGCGGGGCCCCGTTTTATCTTATCGCACAGCCCTAAACCCAACAGTAGTAATTATGCATTACTACTTGCTAACGTTAGCGATGCCTCAGATATACAAGGCTACATGCAAAAAATTAGAGGCTATGCGGCCAATCACCATCCAGATCTGACCCTCAAACTCAGGCTTATTGAAAATGGAGCTGCGGTAGAAAACCCTATAGGACTGCGCATATCCAGCACAGATACCAATAATTTGTTTGCGGTGGTTGAGCAAATCAGAGAGAAAATGCAAAACACCCCAAGCCTGCAAAATGTTACCGATGACTGGGGCCAAAGGATCAAGAAACTCAAGATCGACATCGATCAGGTCAGAGCCCAGAGTTCTGGTGTCACCAGTCAGGACATAGCCATCTCACTGCAATCAAGTTTAAGCGGCTTGGAATTGACCGAATATAGAGAAGATGAAGATACCATCCCGGTATTACTGCGCTCCAGCGAAGCGGCCAGACGAGAGATTAGCAAAGTGGAGTCTCTTTCTGTGTATTCCCAATCTACCGGTAATTCAGTGCCTCTTAGCCAAGTGGCTAACGTAAACATGGTATGGGACATCGCCAAAATCTATAGGCGCAATGGTTTGCGTACTGTCACGCTGGGGGCGCAATTAGTCGGTGATGCTAACGCGGCACTTGTAGTAGAAGAGTTAAACGCTTACCTGCTGGAGCAACAGCAAGAATGGGGACCTGGGATAAAAATCGCTTTTGGTGGTGAGCAGGAAAGCTCCGTCAAAGCGAATAAATCCATCGCCGACAAAGTGGGTCTGGCAGGGTTAATCATATTGATATTACTGGTTGCGCAGTTCAATAGCATACGCAAATCCGCAGTGGTACTGGTCACCATCCCCCTCGGCTTGATAGGTGTCGTATTGGGACTAATGATATTCCGTTCCTACGTAGGTTTTATGACCATACTGGGCATAGTCTCATTGGCGGGCATCGTCATCAATAATGCCATCGTATTGCTAGAGCGAATACAAATAGAGCTGAATGACGGAGTGGAGCATTACCAGGCCATCATTGCCGCAGCCCAGCAAAGAGCCAGACCCATATTATTAACCACAGCTACAACGGTATTAGGGCTTATTCCGCTTTATCTGGGTGGTGGTGCAATGTGGGAGCCTTTGTCTATCGCTATTATGGCAGGTCTATTGTTTTCCACCCTACTTACTCTGGGTGTCATCCCAGTGCTCTATGCCTGGCTATTTGGGGTGAAAGTACCTGTAAATCAATAATCAGAGATTAGCTTACTCAGGTTCATTCAATCTGCACCTGAATAAGCATTATAAATGGCGGGAAAGCGGCTAAAAATCCTGCAACATCATAAAAGGGGTCAGATCCTGAGGCGAACATGTGGGGTTCATTGAAATATCTCATTTGTGCTAAAACCTTTCCTCTGACTGCGGAGCAGAGTGACCATTTCGTTGTAAAATGCACCAATATATTTCATGTGCGAACGAAGGTTTTGTCTCAAGAACTGCCCCATAAAATGAAGCGTAACGACAACCTCGTATGAGCACAATTGGCATTTAGTTGCCAGTCAGGTTAGTTCTACAACTTTATGCGTCAGACTCGAAAAGCTTTGTTATGAGCTGTTTTTACTTCTCACTATTTTTACAATACGGCTATATGCTATTTCTGATAAATTCCAGGTGTATCCATCAAAATTAGTTGTATTCACAAGTTGAATAACAACCGTGTCTATGTCTTTGTGGTATTTGGCAATACTCTGATAGCCAATAACTAGGCCTGTATGTTCGTAGACGTAAATCGAGGAATAGATGTCCTGCTCACCTTCATCAAGTAATGAACCATTGTTTAATGCCCTTAAGAATATGCCCACATCCTCTGCTGTAGCTAACATTCCCACTTCATCAGTCTTAAAATCTTCCTCATGACCAACGTAATAGCCACTCATAACATCGTCTATATTCACTTCACTAAGCGAACCGAACGTATTGTTGAGCTTAAGTGGTATCAAAATTTCCTCCTTGATATATTGGTGATTGTTATAACCCACCACTTTATCAATGAGTTTGCGAAGCAATAAATAATTGGTGTTTGAATATCCATAATCTTCATCTGGTTCAAAGCTAGCAGGCATTTCAATGGCCAATTCAAGTGCTGCTTCATTGCTATTCGGTGGATTTTCCCAAAAGCCTGGATGATCGACATAGTTAGGAATGCCACTTCGATGTTGTACCATCAATCTCAAGGTTATTTTTTCTGCATTTTCAATTCTTCCTACAAGTTCTGGAAAGTAATCAGCGAGCGTTTTATCCAATGACAAACGTTTGTCATTCGTCAATTTGGCAACAGCAACAGCGACATACAACTTGCCGATACTCGCAATCTTAAACAATGCTTTTGGGTCGGCAGGTATTTTATTTTTTCGGTGATGCCAGCCACCTGAATAAAATGCGGGTTCCTTGCCAGCCTCATCCACATAAACAATCATTCCATCAAACCCATAACCAATTGCTTCATCGACTTGTTCTTGGACCGTATCTGGTAGTGGTAATATCCAAGCCCATACCAAAATCCATGGTACGAAGAACAAGGAAGTTATGCTTACACTTACAAATGCGATTCTGAGTATTCGTTTAATTTGTTACTTCTTCACAAATTTTAACCGTTATCTTTTGATTTCATTTCCGAAATTTAAATATCAACGTAGATTAGTAATGTCTTCATTTAGCGCATATTTTTTATCTGTGACTATCGCTTCTAAAACTTCAATTCTGTCATTTTGGCTTTTGATATGCCGACTTACCGCACCTTCCACTTCAGCTTTTAAGTTGATATTTGTAACTTTCAAAGCTTCCACTTCTAACTCTTTTAATTTTCTTTTATTGATAATCATAGTAATTGCTATTGCCAATATCGTGCTCAAAACTGCGCCAATACTTAAAAATAACCATAAGTTAACTACCATCTTGTCTTTCCTTTATCTTTTTTAATAAATTTAATTTTTAGTGATTTTTTCACTATCGCTTTCAAAAAATGAGGTGTGCGTCTACTTGCGACGTTATTGAACACAGCAATGCAGTGTCTTCCAATAAGTGCCCAAACGAAGTGAATTGGTGACAACAAAGTTGAAATTATTTTTGAAACGGTAAAAATAAAACTTTTTTTTAAAAATCTGTCACCTAAATCCTAAAAGATGGCACATAGTAAGTAGAAGCCAGAGTTAGAGTTGAACAGACATGAGTATTTTTACAAAAAGTAACCCAATAACGGGTGCTAACGATGCTGTTTTGGTGTTGTCTTCATTGGGCGGTGATCGCCATGCATTTTGTGAAATTGTCAGCCGTTACCAGAATTTACTATGCTCATTGGCCTATTCGGCAGTCGGCGACATAAAACATAGTGAGGACATTGCTCAGGAGGTATTTGTTGAAGCGTGGAAAAAACTCGACACCCTTCTAGATCCAGAAAAATTGAAGTCTTGGCTTTGCGGCATACTGCGCTTTAAGGTGAGCCATTACCGCAGAAAGGAACAAAGACAACCGATAAAATACGCCCAAGAGTTAGATGAAAGCGACTTTAATGAGCTCGGCCATGAAAAAATGGAAGATGTGGCGATACGTGAACAAGAACAATCCCTGCTTTGGAAAGCCTTAGATAACATGGATGACATCTATCGAGAACCGCTTATCCTATTTTACCGAGAACAAAACTCTGTCGAACATGTGGCCCTTGAGTTAGACCTAACCGAAGATACAGTAAAACAACGATTGTCCAGAGGCCGAAAGCTGCTGCAAAAATCGATGGTTAAATTCGTGGAAGAAACTTTAGTGAAAAGTAAGCCAGGCGTAGGATTTACCAACGCTGTGCTGACAGCTATTACCAGTATCGCTGCTCCTATTGCTCCACCAGTAAAAGCGGCTACGTTAGGTGCTGGAGCTGTCAAAACAGGTTCAGTGTTCAAGTTTGCCAGTATATTAATTTCATTGGCTGCATTTTCTGGTGTTATCAGTTCATTTTTTGGCTTAAGAGCCAGCCTTGACCAGTCGCGTACTCAACGAGAGCGAATACAAGCAATAAGAATCGTAGCGCTGTTTATGTTTTTTGCAGTCGTTTTTGTTGCGGGTATGTTTACATTGAAAATTGTAGCTTTGAGTGACAATGGCAATGTTGGGATTTATGCGGTTGCCGCGCAATTATTAGCACTTGCGTACGTTGCTAGTAATTTAATTCTCGTCGCTGGCATGTTTAAAAGCATGCGAAAGCTTAGGTCCCAAGAGCGCTTATTTCATCCTGAAGCCTTCCTAAGTCAAGCGGATCAAAAAGATTCCAAGCAACGTGAATACAAAAGTCAGTTGATTCTGTTTGGCATCCCCTTGTTTCACTTTCAGTTTGGAAGGCCAGAAGTGGGTGACAAGCCTGCTTTGGGATGGATTTCAGCCACTATTGCGCTAGTCGTTATCATTCCTGCCATATGGCATTCACATAAAGTCCGTCAACGAATGAAATAGGAAATTAATATCCTAAGCGGCAGCTATATCGGCCCTGACATGCTGGTTTATTTTGATTAAAGAAATCTGGGTAACAAGATAAATAATGTACTGATCACAAAGCCAACAATCGCTTCCCAAATGGAAAGAGGCTTTTGTTTAAGCATATTGAAATAGGCTGCCCATAGAGCGACTAATGATAATGGCACAAATATAGCAATAGAAAACGGAGGTAGAGGTGTATCTACTATGCCTATCCAACTGAATATTATTTCTTCAGATGCCGCGTGTCTAAATGAGGCCAAATGAGGCCAAATACAAGTTAGCTTGAGAATATTTTGTGAATACAAATACACCACTTAATAGCAGTATAATGGCAATATAGAAAGGAATGAATTGTTCGTAATATTGCGCTGAAAACCAAACCTGCGGGTTGATATTAAATTCTACCTGCATAAAAAATCGCACGCTAAAAAACAACCCAGAAAGTGTTAATACACAGGCTATTAATTGGGTTAGATTAGAATTTTTAACATTCAATTTCTTATCCACCTTTCTGCAGTTCCCATAAGCCAATAGTAAGTTTCTATCACAAGTGTTCTTTTTGATATTTTTACAAACGAGTCACTTATCTGAGCCCGAGTTAAAGCATTGCAATTTATCAACAGACTGTCTTAACAACAGTCTCTTGATAGGCATACATTAGGTTTTTTTTTCAGAATATCTTTCAAATTCTTCGAGTTGATTCAGTTCTTCTGCTGCTTCCATTGCCTGGCTACCAAAGCCTTGCATTAACCATTTAGTCAGGGGTTTGTTTATGTTTCCTGGTGACAACTGGCGATACAGATACACTGCCAATACACCCAGCAACAATGAAAATGCGGCTTGAGATATCAGCCAATTTGTGTCACCCAATACATATATATCAACCCCAAATACAACATCGAAAAACATCAACAAGTAGGCAAAATAGAACGGTAGGATCATCAGAGATATGCGCAAAAAATAAAGCGCAGACAATCTTATTTTATTGAGTTTGTGCTGAACGTCTAAAACAGGTTTTGTATAGTCCAAAGTAAATAATTTTTCTAACTGTAAGATTGCACCAACAAAGATTAACAACGACCACAAAAGTGCGACTGCCCCAGATAACACCATATGTATCGCATCTAGATGAGTCAATATAAAGTAGCCAGAAGAGCTTGCCATTAACACTCCGACTATTAACGAAAAAACATTTAGTCCCAAATAACCACGCATTTTATGTTGAGCTTTATGGGTTCTAATTTCATTTAACGTAATAGTATTTAAACGCACACTTTGCTGTAGTTGTTTTTCTTGTGCAGCCCATAATTGGGTAAGATCTTGTACATTATTCATAATAATCACCTATTAAAAAATTCTTTGTTTAATTGCTGTTTTATGCGTGAAACACGGGTACCTACATTACTGGCTGAAATTTTCAAAACATCAGAAATTGCGGCGTAATCCAGACCGTCTGAATACATAATGAACATCGCTCGGTCAAATTTATTAAGACGCTGCAACATTCGCTGAATTTCAAGCATCAGTTCTTCATTGCCATTTTCTTGTGGTTCATCGATTAACATCACATCTGTTGTGATGTGATACTTCTTTCTGATTGAATCACTCCTAAGAAAAGAAATAGCAGTATTCATTGCTACCCTATAAACCCATGTACTCAGCTTCAAATCTGGATCATAACTGTCAAATGATCTCCACAGCTGCAATGTTATGTCCTGGACCAGGTCGCGTTGATCTTCCAAACAATAGCTGTAACTGCGGGCGACCTTGTAAAGAATACCTTTATGTTGTGAAAGCAACGATTCGAACCGGGCTTCTTTTTCATTTGACATCAAATTGACTCATCTAGCTTTGCATATACATGTAAATGATTTTGAAAAGTGATACACATACGTACTCCCATTTTGTTTAACTATATAATTATTCGCATCAGCCCACTAAAAAATCACAACACTGATAAAAAATATATTTATTGTTTGAGTTAATTAAACAAAGGATGCTTTTAGAGAGCACTTATACCAATCAGTATAAGGGGTACTAGAAAGGAAAAATAATTCTGCAATATAAGGGTTACCACCACGACACAAGGAGGTATATCTTGGTGCCAGAAAAACAAGATCAAGACGGCTTAAACTAATATGGTTTTAGTTGGCCGTCGATAAGCTATGCTTTAGCATGCTGATTTTAATGATCCTTGTTTGATCTTTTAACTCTCATGTAGGAATCCCAAATTAGCGAATTCCTTGATTTCATCAGAGGGCGACCATTGCATCCAATCTGCCAAAGTTCGGTAATAATCCCGAAAATCCTGAGTAAAAATCAGGTCGCCATTATCCAGATTTGTTAGAGATGGGGATTGGCCATAAACCCCGCCTTTAATACTCCCCCCCATAACCAAGTGACTGGCCGCAGTGCCGTGGTCAGTGCCGTTACTGCCATTGGCTGCTACTCTTCTACCAAACTCAGAATAAGTAGCTATAGTGACTTGTTGCCATAACCCTAATGCCTGCAGCTCAGAACGCAATGCAGACAGGCCACTAGCCAGTTGCTCAAGTAAGTTATCATGAGGTGCTCGTTGATTACTGTGGGTGTCGAAACTCCCCAGACTAAGGTGCAAAACGTGAGGTCTGACGCCTGCAGCTAATACTTCGGCCACTAACTTACAATCCTGAGAGAATCCGTCACCAGCAAACTCTGTAGACAAGACTATGTCTTGCTCAAAAGCATCATTTAGCAACTCTACAGCACTATTGTATATGTGACGTTGATTAAGGATGTGCTGCACAGCAGACGTAGCTGCTGTGCCATCGGGTATTGCTACTAATGTTTGTGTATCATTCGAGTTCAACGAAAACTGATTTGGCTCTCCGCTCAAAGTAGCGGGACTGCCACTAATCATTACCCCCTGCAAAGGAAAATCCGACTCGGGTAATAACTGATTTAACCAGCCTAAATGTGCATATTCGTCAGCATCTGAGGCCGTTTGCCAAATTTCAATTGAACGAAAATGTGAACGATTAGGATCTGGGTAGCCCAGCCCTTGTATTACTCCCAAATCAGCCGAGTCCCACGCTTCAAGCAAAGTACTCATGACAGGATTCAGACCAATATCTAATGTTAGCGGTATGGTCTCTTGGGCCGATATCGCTAAATTCCCACGCGCGTCGTAATACGCATCATTTGTATAGGGAACACACATATTCAAACTGTCATTACCGCCACCAAACTGGATTAGAATAAGCAATTTCTGATCGGCTAATTGCTGGGCCGAAACTAATGAAGGTAAATATGCCACTATGGGCAGTGCACTAAGGCTTTTTAGAAAGGCACGTCTTTGCATAATAGTCTCCTAAGCAATCTGAAATGAGGGGTCGCTGAGTATAGAGCGAAGATAATGTGGCTGTTCAGCTGCGGGTAGAGTGGCAACCGCATCGGTTGCTAACAACTGAGCTATATCTGGAGTTAGTTTGGCATGTAGGGCAAAATACTGGGTCGCTTGTTCGCGTATCGCCAAATTACCGGTGGTATACCAGGCTTTACCTGAGGCCCAACCTTTAACGTGGGGCGGGTCAAATAAATCCTGTCCCATGCTTTTTGAGAATGCCAGGACTTGTCGCTGACTTAACATATCAATGTCGAGCAACTGCATGCTGCCCACTACTAACTCCATAGGTGATTTGATTTGCTCTCCCTGAGCAGCCCAAAATGCCTCCTGTAAAAAAAGCTCCCGCAACAACATCGAAATATCATAGTCATTTTCCACAAAACGATTACTTATCGCGGCAATAGTTTCGGTATCGGGTACATCGTTAACAAAAAAACGCCATAATTTATCGGTAATAAATAGGCCGGTTTGTGGCTGCCTTAATATTAAGTCTGCAACATCATCAGGGGTGAAATTTGCCGTTTCACCAAATATGGTTTTAACACCGTTGTCATGATTTCTGTGCTGGAATTTATATAATCCAGTTCGTTGTTCAATGGATGCGCCCGTTAATGCACGTGCCAATTCTTTAATATCTTCTTCGGTATAATTTCCTTCTCCCATCGTGAACAATTCAAGCAGCTCTCTAGCCAAGTTTTCATTTGGCGATTGTTTTTTACTATTTGTATTGTCCAAATATATGAGCATGGCTGGATCTTGCAGAATAGCTTCAAGCATACCTCTGAAACTTCCAATGGCATGTGTTCGTAAGCTAAGATTTTGCTGTAACAAAGCCGGAGCCCATTTAACTTTTTTTAAGGAAGAGGTGAAATGATTAGCCCAAAACAAGGTCGCTTTTTCCTGTAATGGTGAGGTATTCGCCACCATCTGTTTGAACCACCAATACTTGAGCTCTTTCTCCATGTTTAAACTTTCACGTTGTAGTATTTTTCTTAGTTCAGGATCATCTTCCCTGTTATTTGGTGCTGAGTCATACCACGACGGCAGCTCGACAATACTGGCTGACTGACCCAGTAATAAATCAATTGCCGCTTCCTGAGAATTGGCAGAGGTAAGTAATCTAAACTGTGCATCGCTAGCGGAAAAGCCTGCACGCCTAGCAAGATGACAAGCGTTTTCAAGCGTAAGTATCGCCATAATAGGACCCTTATTTTTTTTATCTTACTAGTACAACGTATTAAAATGACTTTGGTTGACAGACAAAAAATATATTTCTTATTTACTGCGGGGGGCTGGTGCGCTTAACAATAGACTTAAAAACAATCGCAAACTTCTGAAACAACAATGATAATCGCTATTACCAGATTTGACGCCTAGGCTAAACTAGCAATGGCATCACACTGTGTATTCAACGGTTATATCAGCAAACATTGATAATCCACTGTTTTTGGTAAGATGATATAAACTGCAGCACTACTCTTTGTTCTGTGGCATAACCTAAATCAGATTTAATTTAGCAAAGCCTGTCAACCAAATTACTGTTAAAGCGTTATAGTAGAATAATGATCACATTATGTACTTGAATTTAATGGGGTGTATCCTCTGTGCAAGGCGAAGTTATGCGTATCCTTAATAATAAGAATATAAAGGCTGGGGTTAGATGACCGCCGGTCCAGCGCATGAAAAGTGTGATACAGCACCTTTGGATATGGATTTTTTTCTCGCTCAAATTGAAAAAAAGGCATACACAATGGTGAAAATGTCAGTTGGCGGACATGCCGACGCGATAGATTTGCTCCAAGATAGTATGTTCAAACTAGTGGTTAAGTATGCAGACAAACCTGCTCAAGAGTGGAAGCCATTATTTTATCGTATTTTACGTAACCGAATTAACGATTGGCATAGACAACAAAAACTGAAGAACATGTTGTTTTTCTGGATCCCAACAGATGCTGATAAAAACCAAGATGATATGTTAGTGGATGAATCAAAACCATTAGGAAAACCAGAAGAAAGTTTAGATGTCGCTCAGCAACGAGAGACGGTATTGAATGAGCTATCTGCACTTTCAGAGAAACAACGACAATGTTTTCTGCTTAGAAGCTGGGAAGGTTTGTCAGTGGCAGAAACGTCAAAAATTATGGGATGTTCACAAGGCAGTGTTAAAACCCATTATTTTAGAGCGGCGAATAAACTACGAAAAGTTTTGGGGGAGGTTCATGAAATCATTATTTGATCCAAAACATCTGGAAAAACAGATTAACTCACATTTAGATAAGGCTAACGAAGCGTTAAGTGAAGATATCCAAAACGATATTCATCAAGCTAGAGTGATGGCTATTGCTCAAGCTAAACTCAAAGTAAATACTTTGTCAGACTCAACAGCACGGCGCATCGTTTCAAACATTAGTTTGCGGCATATGTTCAGTAAGAAAGTGATTTATACTACGACACCTATTGCCCTTGCACTGCTAATATTGGTAAGTTACCAACCAACTAAAACAATACCAGCGCTACCTATGGGCTTGTATTCTGAAGATGTTCCTATGGAAGATCTGGCAATGTTAGAGGATTTAGAATTTGCTGACTGGTTGGCTGAACAACAAGAGGTGTTGCATTAGCATGTTGACTCTAGTTTGTTACACTGCACAGTTGTATGGGAAAGAGCCTAATGAGACGCTCCCTAGCAAGGCTTTATTGGAGTATTTGTCAGAGTTACAAGAGGTAAAGGGTGAGTTAATAAGCCCTATTGATATGCTTGACATAGATGATGTCGATCTGCCTATTGAGGTTAATAAACTGCCTTCGGCAATAAAACAGATAGACCCAAAGAAGAGTCAAAAAATAGTACCAAAAGTAGTCCCAAAGGAGCTCCAACAATGAGACATTGTTTAGGCGTTCTTGTGATCATTATTTTGATATTTCCGCATATTTTAAAGGCAGCTCCGTGGAACGAACTCAGTACTGAGCAACAAAAGGTTTTAAAGCAGTTTCAACCCCAATGGTCTTCGTTTAGTGAGTCCGAAAAGTCAAAATTAGCTCTTGGGGCAAAACGTTGGCTCAACTTGGACAGTGTTCAACGAATTCAACTTTCCCAAAAATTTGAGAAATGGCAAAAATTAAAACCTAAGCAACGTGCAGATTTACAAGCACGTCTTAAGGCGTTTAAAAAATTATCATCGGCCAAACAAACTAAGATACGTGAAAGTTACAAACGATTCAAAAACTTGCCTAAAGTAAAGCGCCAAAAACTGCGTGAACGTTTTAAGAGAATTAAACAAACGCGGAAAACTAAAAGAACAAACTGAGCCAAAATCGAAAGAACTCACACACTAAACCGTTTAGAAAAAGTAACCAAAATTTAATGACCAAGCTTGAGTGTTTTGCTCACCGCCCACGTCAAAAGTAGACTCCACATCTACACTGACATTATCAGTAATGTCGTAGGATAAGTAAAAACTCAGTTGTCCATAACTTTCTGTACCAATAATGCCCGCAATATTACTAATGTTACTGCTCGTTCGATTACTGATCCGGCTGATATTTCTACCATTACGAGAGACGGCCATAGAATCACTATCTGTTAGCTGGTTCCAAGAAAAGCTGCTACCTATAATCATGTTGCCGACTTGTTCTATTTCTATTAACTTTGCCGTTGATAGGGCAATGCTAATAAATGTAGACTTTCCCTCATCAATAGATTGTGGATTTATGTTGGTGCGATCAGGGGAGAAGCTAATCTGTTGCCAATCACTATAATGCGCACCAGCGGATAGACCAAATTGCCAACTCCCTTGCTCCCAGTCATAAGCGACCGAAAAAGACGTTGAAGGGGAACGCGTTGCTTGATCCAAGAACACCAAGTTATTGTTTAGCAGGATCACTAAGTCATCATGCCAATCTGAATAGCTCAATGAAATAGACCAGTCATTGACGTATCGGCTGACCCCCACTCCCCAGCTAGAAACTTCTAACTCACCAGTTGCATTATTCACTGCAATTTGCGTATCGTTAAGCTTTGTATAGTCAACACTCAATGACCAGTCTTGTGTTAGGTCAAATGACAGTAGAGCCGACGTACCCTTAGGCGAAAACCCCAAAATTTGGTTTGATACTAGAGTACTTTGTTCAGACTGTGAGTAACCAACAAATGCTGCTCCGGCATAACAAACAGAAGAGGCAGTTGTAGCGATAATTGTGAGTACAAGGAGAGAAAGTTTAATATAGGCACGTTGGCTAGGTATCACTGATGTGGCTTACCTTAAGTTATTTACACTAAGCGTACTACGTTAACCAAGCTATGACCATTGAGCAATAGCTGTCACCTACGGTTTTTTAATTGAGAGTCTTTTCTTATATCACTTACGGGATCCGTCATATAAAAAAGAGGAATAATGAGCTATTAGACAAGTGATTTCAGTTACACCTCTTCAATTTGCCACTAGTAGCTGAAGCGTGAACCGCATAAACTAATACAAACGTCACAATAATCTATTCGTTGGTAACCCGACTAATTCTATTGGCACTCCACAAGACTAACGTTTTAAAAAACTCTAATTTGAACGCAAATGGCTAAATCAGCCGACTATTGCTCTTTTAAAGGTCATTCAAAGCATTATCTAGCCAAGCCATTCTTTGGTTATACCAATCCTTCAAATGTGTTACCTCTTCGCTGTAAGTATCGTACCAAATAGGGTTTGGCCATACATATGTACCCAAAGTTTTCCATTTCGCGTCGTTCTCTTGTTGAGCCAAATTCAACTTGATTGCGTAGGCATCGATTTTATCTAAGATAAGATTTTGATTATCTTTAAAGTAAGCAAAGCGAGTTTTGACTTTGTCGACAAAAATACTGTCGGTAAACAATCTGGCTATCCACGGATTATCCTTTACCCAATAACCTTCTGCATAGCGAGAATCTGCATAATCTACATTGCCAAAAGACAAATCAAAATCCCATAACGGCCCCATTTTAATTTTTCCGCCTGGTACAAAATTAAAATAAATACTGGAGAAATCTAGCGAATCGACATTCTTAGTAATTTCACTGATCAAATACCAATCAACAAAACTATCTACGTCTATATATTTGGCATAACCATCAACGGGGTCGGCAAAACCTGTAGAAAACAACGCTGTTTCAAACTCATTAATATGCTTTTTCACATAGGTATACTGAGCACTATCCCAATCTAATTCAGGCTCTTTTATACCGACTAAAAATCGGCTGGTATAAAAGTACACATCATCTGTGTCTAACCTTTCAAGTTGGTCAATTTCAAGTAAAAAACCATCATCACCAATATCGACTCGGTTGCTGCCTTCTTCCACCTTTTCGGTAATGTTATAGGTACCATTATATTCATCGTTGATAAACACTTCAGCAAAAGTACTTTTGGGTGTCCAGTCTAAGCTACTCAGATATCCCATCTCAAAACTAATGGTATTTCTTAACAAAGATTTGTCTGAATATTCAGCTAAAAATAACCACTTCTTTTTTGATGGCATATCTAAAAATGTTGATTTATCATCTAACTTCATTTGAAAAGGCTTTTTAGGGTGAATACCCCAAGTTGAATTGCCTCGGCCGCGAATTTTCATTACCGCTGAAGATGTATCTGCAAAGTCGCGACCACCTTTGATCAGTACCGTCCCGTCTACATAATCTTCTTTTGAAGCTATGGGCGCTTCACCAGCAGTAGTTAAATAAATAATAGGCAATCCGGTGAAAGCAACCACATCAACGGAGTAACTGGCCTGACGCCCATCGGCCATCATGACAGTGTAGGTCTGAACACCACTAAAGTCTTGGACCGATACTGCAGTTGTTTGAGCGTTATCATTCACAACAACTGAAGAACCAGTATGTTCAACACTTGCAATCATGTTTTGCCAATCAGCATCAGCAGGGAATCTTCCGCTAATCTTATTAGCGGAAATGGTTAGGTTTACATCGGTGCTAAGGCTAGGGTTATTCTCAGCTAGAAACGAAAATTGGCTAATTTGGGGGTCAACAACTACAACTTGCGGAATTTCTTGTTTTGGCGAATCTGATCCGCCACAGGCCAACATAAACAAACTTAAGAACACAACCATTAGCGGCTGCACAAACTTATGACCCACTAACATAAAAGTAACCAATGACAAAAATAGGTGTTGCCGACAGAGGTTTTAAGTTTCAAGCTAAATCCTTTATAAATTTGTTTTATCTATTAGTAACCTACAGTGCAAGAATTCCTGCGTGTATTCAAACAACTCAGGTTGAATGAGTTGTTTTTTTGCGGCCAAGTGGACTAAATAGCCAATAGGCATTCAGCAGAATGATTGAGAATGAACAAGTTAATTAAAGCAAAAACAACCATCGGTCAATTTTCACTTTTACATAATGGCTAGGCTATGTTTGTATTAACTGTTGTTGAACACTAAACATACCGTTTTTATTGAACTTTTCATCATTGTCCAAATATCTAAACCATCCTAAATAATGATCTAGATATTTTGTGGCCACTCCGT
>Ga0105350_10000993_pt1 | contig 18535 bp, 14 predicted proteins | sample EN1Hudsemesocosm_FD_83506 | JGI IMG/M metagenome (GOLD analysis project Ga0105350, IMG submission 83506) | Methane-oxidizing microbial communities from mesocosms in the Hudson Canyon - EN1E Hudson Canyon | ecosystem: Environmental > Aquatic > Marine > Cold seeps | place: Hudson Canyon... | reverse complement strand
CATCATAATTCAGGTTGTTGTAATGCAGGTCTCCAAGCGTGAGGTGGGCGATTAGCTCCTTAGGGTTGATGTCGATGCTTTTCGAAAATGCAGCAACAGCTTTCTCATACTGGTTGTTCTGCATTAGAGTACTGGCGTAATAAAACAGTACCTCCGGATTATTCGGTGTCGCACTGAGATACGTTTCGTAATTGACTATTGCTTTTTCGAACTGGCCATTTTTTCCGCAAAGGTTCGCTAAATTTAGCGCAAAGTTCATTTCATTTGGAGCAAGTTTTACGGCTTTGCTGATATGTTTGATCGCAATTATTGCTTGGTCTTGCTGAGCGTAAATCATGCCGAGTAAATATTGTGCTTCGGGGTGGTTGCTATCCTGTTTTATGGCTTTCTTAAAACAGTTTCTAGCCTCCTGAAAATTTCGTTGGTTCAAAAACTGCTTTCCAGAGAGGACTAAATCACCTGTATTATTTCTTTTTCCCACGTTTGAAACCTGTAGTTGATCCTAATTGTGTAGGATTCTATCGCTTCGTCAAATGAATAGCGAATGGCGCACATTCCGTGTGTGAACCAGGCCTCATGCGAGTTGAGGGTGGCGAATATAGTTACATTTACTTTCCATTTAAAACGTGTGGATCCCTTCTATTCAACTAGACTAAGTTCAATGTAGATAAACTTATTTTTTGAGGTTGTTATGGGAAATAGAGAATCTGGCTCACATGAAGCTGTATTCTTTTTGGATGGTCACAAAGTAACAAGGCGCATGCTTTTTTCTGAATTTGAAGCTTTGCTTGAAGGCTTGGGAGCTTTGCCAGATTATGCTGACGAAGAAGCAAAAGCGGTTTATGCCATCATCAGCAATACTGGCAAGATCAAGGCCTTAGTCTTTTTCATCTTGTACTTTGACGAGTCAGGTCAGGCGGATGCTAGCTGGAATGTTCCTGTGGAGCGTTTGGCCGAAGTGAGTGGAGGTGGACCAGACCTTGGTGGTGGACCAATCAGGTTGGCCTGCAGAGGGCAGTGTTCCATCAATTGGCATCTCAATGATCTATGGGATCCGGATATGACTCCTGGTTCGAATGATTTCTTGTTGCTAAAGAAAACAGTCGATGAAAATCGTTTACGCTTGGCTTTCGACAAAATAGAGGACGATATACCTGTTCTTTCCTCTAAGGGAAATAGCAGCCAAGCAGAAGATGTTGATATTGATGGCGACGCAGGAAAAAGAGTAAAGCTAGCTCGTTTGATCAAAGAACAGCGATTAAGGATACGGACGCTTGAGTCCAATAAGGAACAAAGTTCTGATACTCTTGATCGGGAACAAAAAATAATATTGCATGCTTATAAAAATGAAATTCAAGGGCATAAGCAAACGAACGAACAGTTGAAGTTGATCAATGAAAAGCTCAAGGATAAGTTGTCTTTGAGGAATGATCAGTTTATTGACCTTCAAGATAAGGCGTCTGGTCAAGCGTCTTTGGTTAGTGAGCTGGAGGCAAAATTAAAAAATGCATCGGCGAGTGATCGTGAGCAACTCGAAAGGCAAAAAAATGAAGCAGAAATAGTGCTTCTTAAAGAGCAGCTAGATAGAAAAGAGATTGACCTGGCCTATCGAGACGAAAGAGAAGAGCAGCTAAGAGGTGAGCTTGAAGAGCTGAGTGAGTCTATTGGGCAAGGGCGCAATGATGCGTCAATTATTGAAACGCTCAAGCAGCTAGAAGTGGTGTATGTTGCTTATCATCCAGGTGTCGGACATATTACCATGACTTCTCTTGAAATTAGAGAATACGCAGATAACCCAAACGCCTTTGTGGCGGCTAAGTGTTTTGTGACAGAAGAGTTGTATATTAGTTGGTTAGAGCATTTTGAGAATGCAAGGTGCAGTTATTTATCAGAGTCTGGCGACCCTTGTACTCATGATGTTGAAAAAATAAGCTCACCAAGCGATTTCGAGTTGGGTGTGAATGACCGGTGCGACAAGCATCAACAGCATGAAATCATTTAATGATTTGTCTCAAGCGGATTTGTTTGAGTACTTCGATCTAAAGCCTGATATAGAGCCTCTTAAGTTGGAAATCGCTGAGAAGTGCATGGTGACCTTGGACTGCCTTAGGTTAGATCGAGTTCATCCGTTTGTGTCAGGGAACAAATGGTACAAACTCAAACATCACATAATATCCGCACAGTCTGCTGAAAAATCTCATTTATTGAGTTTCGGTGGTGCGTATTCTAATCACATTCACGCTATGGCATATGCAGCCAAAAGTCTGGGCCTAAAAAGCACAGGTGTGATTCGAGGTGAACCCGGAAATAAACTTACTCCTACTTTGCAGGATTGTGTCGATTGGGGCATGAATCTGCAATGGCTAAACCGAAAAGACTACGGTGATATAGCGAGTTCACAAAGCATCGAAGAATACTCATCTCGTTACCCTGATGTATGGGTTATTCCAGAAGGCGGTGCGGGTGAACAGGGCGTGTCAGGGATACAGGCTCTATTTTCTGATTTGTACCATGCTGGTAAATTAAATTACGACTTGCTTGCATGTGCCGTTGGCTCGGGTGCGACGTTAGCGGGAATCGCGCAATCTAATATAGGTACTGCCGAGTGTTGGGGCTTTTCCGCTCTAAAGGGGGCGTTCGACTTAGAGCGACGAGTTGAAAAACAGCTAGAGGGGAGCAGCAAGGTCAACCCTTGGCGTATTTGTCATGATTATCACTTTGGTGGGTTTGCCAAGGTTAATAACAGGCTTACTGATTTTATTTCAGATGTATATCAGACTCACGGACTGCTACTTGATCCTGTGTATACGGGTAAACTTTTATATGGGTTGAGTGAGCTCTTGCATCAAGGTCGTATACAGTCAGGCGTGCGTATTTTGATGGTTCATACCGGAGGTTTGCAGGGTTGGAGAGGCTTTGGCGATAAATCACCTGTGACAGAGTGATACCTCTACGTTAATATATCGCTCATCTGCATCGTTTGTAAGCGATTGAACGGCATCAAAATATTTGAAGGTATACCTCACGTATGGATCAATTTCGAAATATCGGTTTAATCGGCCGCCTGGGAAATGCGAAAGTTATTGAAACGCTACGCAAGCTCATGAAGTTCCTCATTGGCGAAGGTTATTGCCTAATCATTGAGGAAAATATAGGTGCGCTAATTCCCGGGCACGGTCTTCAGAGTTCTAGCGTTAAATCCATGGGAGAAATGTGTGACTTGGTCATCGTTGTCGGTGGTGATGGCAGTCTGCTGGGTGCTGCAAGAGCGTTAGCCAAATCTAATATACCTTTACTTGGTGTCAACAGAGGGCGATTAGGGTTTTTGACAGACATCTGTCCTGATGAGTTAGAAGTGAAGATCAAAGAAGTCTTGTCTGGCGTGTATATCCAAGAAAGGCGTTTTTTACTTGATGTGATTGTAAAGCGGAATGGAGAACCTATCGGCTCTGGAACGGCATTAAATGATATCGTCTTGCACCCAGGAAAGTCGATTCGAATGATCGGTTTTGACTTATTTATTGAAGGGCAGTTCGTCTACAGTCAGCGGTCAGATGGTTTGATTGTGGCCACGCCTACGGGTTCTACCGCCTACTCCCTATCTGCAGGTGGTCCTTTATTACACCCCAAACTCGACGCTATTTCGCTTGTTCCTATGTTCCCTCATACCTTGAGTAGCCGCCCTATTGTGGTTGACGGAAAGAGTGAAATTAAGATTGTTATCGGTGAAGGAAACGAAATATATCCGCAAGTGAGTTGTGATGGGCAGCACCATATTCCAGTTGCGCCGGGAGACGTGGTGAACATTTCGAAGAAGCCTCACAAGGTGAGGTTGATTCACCCTACTACACATAACTTCTATGAGACTTGCCGAGAAAAACTAGGTTGGGCTAATAGCCTAATAAGAAATTAGCCGATGCCATTACTAAAATCTAATTCTACGCAAGGCTATGACCTTATTGGTGATATTCATGGTTGCGGGAATTCATTAGCGCTTCTATTGAAAAAAATGGGTTACCAGCACGCCAATGGCTCATATTGTCACCCAAATCGAAAAGTGATCTTTCTGGGAGACATTGTCGATAGAGGCCCACGAGTTCGTGAGGCGCTTCATATTGTTAAAGACATGGTCGACCAAGGGCATGCTGAGATTGTGCTGGGCAATCATGAATACAATGCGATGTGTTATTGCACCAAGGGTCGTGACGGCGGAGGACGCCAATACCTTAGAGATCATAACGCGCGAAACCATCGATTGATTCGTGAAACGCTAGAGCAATTTGAAAAATATCAAGATGAGTGGACGCAATTTTTATCTTGGTTTCGTGAAATTCCCCTGTTTATCGAAAAGGAGCATTTCAGGGTGGTTCATGCCTGTTGGGATAGCCATGCGATAGACAGGTTAAAATCTAGTTGGCCAAATGGTGCTGTATCAGAAGATCTTCTACATGCGTCTGCAGAGCAAGGGTCTTTTGAAAGCCGATTGGTCGATAAACTTACAAGAGGCACTGCATTGGAACTGCCCAATGGTGAAACGATACTAGGGTCAGACGGACTTGAGCGGTCGATGTTTAGAACTAAGTTTTGGAACGACAACCCGAATACTTATTCTGATGTTGTATTTCAGCCGGACCCACTGCCTGACGAGATCGCTTCACGCGTGTTGACTGCCATCGAGAGACAGCAATTATTATCATATCCGAAGACTGAGAAACCAGTATTTGTTGGGCACTATTGGATGTCTACCGAGCCTGAACCTATTCAACAAAATATCGCTTGTCTCGATTATTGCGCAGTGAAGTACGGAAAGCTTGTGGCGTACCGAATGGATGACGAGTTAATACTGAGTAAGGATAAATTTATTTGGGTGGACGTAAATAGGGCATGAAGCAAATTGCAAGGGTAGACTTGAGCTACGATCTATCTGTTTTTAGTCGGTGGCTTTCTTCACAAGCTTTGGTGCACAGAATTGTTGAAGAAGGTGGTATGCAAGTGGTCTTGATGTCTGATGATCAACACAGTGACCAGGTAGCGCAAGTATTGAATCGATACCTCAACGAGAGTGAATTTCGGCAGGTATTGGATGATCAATCTACATCTCCAGATAGCAGTAACTCCCTTGATGGCCAAAGAGGAAATTCTGCCTTAGTGCCACCTTATCCTAGAGCCACGCCGCGACAAGCGCCGGTAATTTTTCTGCTCATTTCTCTAAGTTGTATTGCTGCGTACTTGAGTGACTTCGGTCAAGGGGGCGCTTTGTTGAGATCTTTGCTTATATTGGACCCCTTTAAATTAACGATTGATTTATCCGGGTCATCAGGGCGTTGGGATGGGCTAGTCGAGATGCTTGCGATGGGAGAGGTATGGCGAGTTATCACGCCAGATTTTCTTCACTTTAGTGTTATGCATATTACATTCAACTTACTAATGTTGTGGGTGTTGGGTGGTCAACTAGAAATCCAAAAGGGCTCATTGTCATTTGTTGCCTTAACTGTATTTGTGTCAATTATTTCGAACATCGCGCAGCTATTAGAGACTGGGTACTTGTTTGGTGGTATGTCGGGGGTTGTTTATGGTCTGGTGGGATATTGCTGGTTGTGGAAGTATTTTCAGCCCCAAATTTTCTTTCCGTCTGTGTTAATGAAATTTAGCGTTGCTTGGTTGATACTGGGTTATACCCCTCTCACGGAGTGGTTAGGCTGGGGACGAATGGCAAATGCTGCGCATCTATATGGACTTTTGGCGGGGGTAGTTTGGGGTGGTGTGACTTTGTTTGTGAATGAAAAACTGTTAGTTCGGGACTGAACGAAAATGAAAAGTACCCCGAGACTATTCGTCTCGGGGTTCACATATAAATGTGTAGTGATGAGAGAGACCAAATTTTGATTTCTGCAAATTAGTACTCCGTGAAAGAGGACTATTTTGCTTTCATCAAAACTTAATGCGAATAATAATGATTATCATTTGGCTTGTAAAGGCTGCTTAGCCAATTTATTTAACTAATTTATTGAGTCAGTTAATTCGCGTTGATATTCTTCTCTGAACCAAAGGTATTGAATTATGAATTTTGAAGATACAGCTGAATCGATCGACCCTGACATATACAAGCGCTTCAAAGAGGCGGTTGAACTTGGAAAATGGCCAGATGGTAGAAAACTTACGGTCCAACAAAAAGAAATATGTCTTCAGGCAATGATGTTGTTTGAGCAAAAAAATAACATAGCTGACACGCAACGAGTTGGTTACGTTGACTCAAAGAAAAAGACACCAACTTGTGACTCTAAGAGTGGAAGTGACTCTAGTAAGGGTCAAGACGATACAAGTGCAATAAGAATTCTAGATCATTGAATAAAAGGTTGAAAATGAGCCATCTCGCAACAGGTCCACTGGTTAAAATGTCGACCGAGCATAATAACCCAATATCCTACACGCTTAGCGTCGGTAACAAAGACATAGCGATTAATTCGTATATAGGTAAAAAAATACGTATAGAATCTAAGTCAGAAATTCGCTGTTTGAATTGTCAAAAAAAGACTAACAAGAGCTTTAGTCAGGGTTACTGTTACCGCTGTTTTATATCTCTACCGCAATGCGATCGATGCATTATGAGCCCTGAACTGTGTCACTTTGAGGCAGGAACCTGCCGCGACGCATCATGGGGAGAAGAGTTTTGCATGCAAGAGCATATTGTTTATCTTGCAAACTCTACAGGAGTGAAAGTAGGTATTACACGACACACCCAAGTTCCGACCAGGTGGATAGATCAGGGTGCCATAGCCGCACTTCCCATGTTTTCGGTTGCGACAAGGTACCTTTCGGGTTTGGTCGAAGTGATAATGAAAGAATGGGTGGCAGACAAAACAAACTGGCGAAAAATGCTCAAGCACGACGTCAGTACGATTGATCTTGTTGAAGAGAGAGTGCGGTTGATGACGCTTGCTAAGGCGCCATTGGCTGAACTGCAGCAAAAATTTCCTGGCCAGATTACAGCACTGACAGATGAAGAAACTTGGGAATTTGAATACCCTAGCATTCAGTGGCCCGAAAAAATAAAAACGTTTAATTTAGATAAACTGCCTATTGTAGAAGGGACCCTGCTCGCAGTTAAGGGCCAGTATTTGATTCTTGATACCGGCTGTTTCAATGTACGCAAACACACTTCATATGATGTTTCGTTTTGCGTTGAATCATCAGAAGCGCAAGATATATCGTCTGCGCCTGAGCTTAATATTACTGACAATTTATAGGACCTAATATTTTTATGCGAGACGCTCAAGCTAAGACAACCTATTTGAAAGACTATTCTCCCCCAGCGTTCGAGGTTAAATCACTTGATTTGACCTTCCAACTATATGAAGAGGGCGCATTAGTTACCTCGTGCTTACAAATTAAGCGGACTGAAGGAGCTAACGTTCAATCTTTGTACCTGAATGGTGAGGACCTTGAGCTTCGATCAGTTAAGGTTGATGGTGCGTTATTAGATGGTAGTGCGTTTGATGTCGATGATACCTCGTTGACAATCGGTAGCGTGCCTGTCGAGTTTGTTCTTGAGATTGAAACCTGGATAAAGCCTCAAGAAAATAAGCGTTTAGAAGGTTTATATAAGTCATCTGCTATGTTTTGTACTCAGTGTGAAGCAGAAGGTTTTAGGCGAATTACCTATTATCTTGATCGACCCGATGTCATGACCGTATTTACCACGAGAATTGAGGCGGACAGAGCAAAATATCCAAAACTGTTGTCCAATGGTAATCCAATTGACTCGGGTGAGTTAGGTGAGGGGCGTCACTTCGTTACCTGGCATGACCCGTTTCCAAAACCTTGCTATTTATTTGCCCTTGTTGCTGGTGACCTGTTTTGTCAGCAGGCAACATTTGAGACTTGTTCCGGGAAGTGCGTTGACCTAAGTATTTTTGTCGACCACAAAAACGCAGACAAGTGTGATTATGCGTTGGATTGCTTGAAGCGCTCAATGAAATGGGACGAAGAGGTATATGGGCGAGAATATGATTTAGATATTTTCATGATTGTGGCAGTTGATGACTTCAATATGGGCGCGATGGAAAACAAAGGTCTCAATATATTTAACTCATCTTGTGTCTTGGCCAAACCAGATGCGGCTACCGATAATACTTACCAAAGAATAGATGCAATTGTCGCGCATGAATATTTTCATAACTGGTCGGGAAACAGAGTGACTTGTCGAGACTGGTTTCAGTTGAGCCTTAAGGAAGGGTTTACTGTTTTCAGAGATTCAGCCTATTCAGCTGATATGAACTCGAAAGTCGTAAAACGAATAGAAGATGTGAATATATTGAGAACGGCGCAATTCGCAGAAGATGCCGGGCCAATGTCTCATCCAATTCGGCCGGCTTCCTATATGGAAATTTCTAACTTTTACACGCTAACGGTCTACGAAAAAGGCGCTGAAGTAGTGCGAATGCTTCACACCTTGCTTGGTGAGAAAATATTCAGAAAAGGAAGTGATCTATATTTCGAACGGCACGATGGAGAGGCTGTGACGACTGAAGATTTCGTGGCAGCTATGGAGTCAGTGTCGGGGCGAGACTTTACACAGTTCAAACGATGGTATGACCAGGGAGGGACGCCTGAGGTTGCTGTTACTTCAAACTACAGCAAGGCAGAGCGTCGTTATACTTTAAGCTTTAAGCAAACGTGCCCACCGACGCCAGGTCAAGAAAGCAAGAAGCCTTTCTTGATACCGATATCTTTAGGTTTAGTTGGCCCACTAGGTGAAGATTATACGCTGTCCGATACGGGCAAGCTGAACGGTCAAATTTTTGAATTAACCAAAGAAGAAGATCAGTTAGTATTCGAAAATATAGATAATGAGCCAATCCCCTCGTTGCTACGAGGGTTTTCTGCCCCCGTTAAATTGACGTTTGATTACAGTGACGAGCAGTTATTGTTCTTGATGAAGAATGACAATGACGGGTTTAACCGCTGGGATGCGGGGCAAAGGCTATCAGTTCGGATACTACAAGGTCTAATTTCTGACTGTCAGAAAGGTCGTGATTTAAGCTTGTCAGAATCGTATGTCGATGCTTTTCGCGATGTGTTGACAGATAAGAGCCTTGATAAGGCAATGGTTTGCAATTTGATGATGCTTCCCGCCGAGTCTTATCTTATTCAGTTGTCTGAACAAGCCGATGTGGAGTCTATTCATCGTGCTAGAGAGTTCGTCAGGCTAGAGTTGTCGAAAAGCCTTGAGAGTGAGCTGCAGTCGGTTTATCTATCCAATATGGAGAGTGATGACGAAATTGATCTAAGTTACAAAGGTATGTCTCAACGTGCGATAAAGAATATGTCTTTGTCGTTGCTCTCTGTGAATTCGGGGTCGTTCTTTTTGGCCAAGGCTCAAGAGCAATTTAAAACAGCTAGCAATATGACAGATAGTCTTGCCGCGTTGAGTTGCTTGTTGAATTCGACTGAACGAGCTGTGGCAGAGAGCGCCCTGTCGGATTTTCATTCAAAATGGAAGTTGGATGCTCAAGTAATGGAGACCTGGTTTTCAGTTCAGTCTGGAAACGCCAAATTCTCCGATTTATCTAGTGTCAAAAAGCTTATGGAGTTGCCGGATTTTGATATATCCAATCCAAATAAAGTAAGGTCAGTGATCGGTGTCTTTTGTAATCAAAATTTGCCTCAATTCCACGAAAAATCAGGAAGCGGGTATTCCTTTTTGGCCGATAATATCATTGAACTAGACAACCTTAACCCCCAAATTGCCTCTCGATTGTTGACACCATTGACTCGCTGGCGAAAATTCGATGATCATCGACAATCTCTTATGATTGATCAGCTATCACGAATTTTCGACAAAGAAAACCTATCCAAAGATGTACGCGAAGTATTGGAAAAAACCTTACCTAAAAGCGAATAAAGTATCTAAATTACGCAAAAATGTGCGGGCTCCTGGCCCGTATGTCGTTCTACGTCTATCCTTAATCGAATACCTATTGACCGATATCGGCCATTTAATATATTTCATAACAAATCTAACGTAGACAGATCGAAAAAATCTGCTAAAAATTAATAGGATGGCTTATTTTTTTTAAGTGATTTGAAAAGTATTCCATCGAGTTAAGCATCTTTAATTGACTGTTTTGTACCAGAGACGATTGCTAGGGGTATCGTCTGAGGTAATTCAGACAGGCTCTATGTGAGCAGTGTTCGATAGAGAAGTAAGAGTTGTATCGGTGCGGCCTGGGTGCTAACTCAGTGCTAGAGCCAAGACAAACTAGTTTTCGTTTAGGTGCTAAGTGAAAAGTTTAATAATATTTTGGTGTGTTTCAAGGTAATCATATGAACAATAAGTCAGTTTTGCTATGCGGTGTTCTTGCTCTCTTAATGGTGGCGTTAAATGCAAATGCAAAGGTATCGTCAAAAGAAGCAAGTAAGTTGGGGAAGTCTCTTACCCCATTTGGTTCAATAAAATCTGGGAATAAGAACAAAACTATTCCTGCTTGGACTGGAGGTTTAACCGAAGTTCCAGCGGGTTACACAGGTTCTGGAATGCATCACATTGACCCTTATGGGTCTGATAGCGTCAAGTTTACTATTGATGCATCCAACTATAAGGGGTTCAAAAAGTATCTTACTGCCGGACAGTATGCGCTTTTTGAGGCCTATCCTGATTCATTCAAAATTAATGTATATCCCACTCACCGCTCGCATTCTATGCCAGATTGGATTCTTGAAAACACCAAGAAGAATGCAAAAACGTCCACTCTGTCTAGGGGGGGCGTTGGGATTGTCGATGCGTTTGGCGGCATACCGTTTCCCATACTTCATGGTAGAAACGAAGATAAAGCTTTGCAGGCAATGTGGAACCACTTGACCCGGTGGCGCGGAATCTTTGTTACCTCAAGAGCTAACGAAATTCCCGTACAGCGTGATGGCAGTTATTCAATTATTACCAAGCAGCAGGAAATATTTTTTAATTTCCACAACCCTAAAGGTAGTTTTAAGAAACTAGATAATATCTTGTTTTATTTTTTAACCTTTAACAAAGCGCCCGCAAGACTAGCCGGCGGCGCGTTGTTGGTCCACGAAACAATTGACCAGATTAAAGATAAGCGTGGTGCATGGGATTACAACTCTGGGCAGCGTCGTGTAAGGCGGGCGCCTAACTTAGCGTACGACTCTCCTATTGCGTCGTCTGATAACACAAGAACTGCTGACGATACAGATATGTATAACGGTGCACCTGATCGTTATACCTGGGATTATAAAGGCGTCAAAGAGTTCTTTATTCCGTATAACAATTACAAAGTGGGTCAAAAAGGCGTCAAGTACAAAGATTTAGTTATGCCGGGGCATATGAACCCCGAGTATGTACGTTGGGAGCAGCATAGAGTGCATGTCATTGAAGCGACCCTCAAAGGGAGTTCGCGTCATATATATAAGAAACGAGTGTTTTACATAGACGAAGATAGCTGGGGTATCGCGATGGTAGACCAGTACGACAATCGTGGAGAGCTATGGCGTGTCAGTATGGCGTTATTGAAAAATTACTATGAGTTGCCAGGTGTTTGGTCCGGAGTGGATTTATATCATGATCTTCAGTCGCGACGCTACAGTATGAATGGCGTAACCTCAGAAGAAAAATTAGTTTCGGTTTTCGAAAACAAAATACCGAGCAAGCGTTACTTTAAACCTTCTTCATTAAGAAGGCGTGGCCGGTAGATCATATTTGAGAGATATGGTCAGAAATTAGTAATTTTTAATTAGATTGTGGTCGTTTCATTCTTGATGACCATTAACTGAAGTTTTCTAAGAAAAAGGCTGATAAATGAAAGCACTACTTTCCAAATTTCGTTATGGAGCGGCCATAAGCTTGATTAGCATGAGTGCGTCGCTGACCGCTGTCGAAGATGTGCTCAATACACCCTCAGTGAAATCAGATATCGCAATCAATAGTTTACTTTTAGATGTGGGCTACGCTGGTGACCGATTGGTTGCTGTTGGTGTGCGAGGTCATATTCTTTACTCAGATGACAATGGTCAGTCATGGGAGCAGGCGAATGTTCCGGTTTCAGTCTTATTGACGTCAGTCAATTTCGCAGACCGTAAGAATGGCTGGGCAGTTGGTCATTCGGGTGTGATCTTAAAAACGTCAGATGGCGGATCTAATTGGGTCAAGCAATTTGATGGAGATCAAGCTAACAAGATGATCATTACTCAGTCAGAAAAAGTACTAGAGGATATGAAGTTAGAACTTGCTGATGCACCTGAAGAAGAGCTTGAAGATCTAGAATATGAGGTGGAAGAGGCAGCATTTGCAGTTGAAGATGCTCGATTAGATGCGACAGTGGGGGCGAGTAAACCATTATTAGATGTACTCTTTAGTTCAGATAAAGATGGTTTTGTTGTTGGCGCTTATGGCTTCATGTTTAAGACCACTGATGGAGGACTGAGTTGGGATAACTATGGAGACAGAATGGATAACCCTGACCGGTTCCACCTAAATGCCATCAACAAAATTAAAGGTGGTGCCTTGTTAGCGGTAGGCGAAGCCGGTGTAATTTATCGGTCTACCGATGATGGTGAAAGCTGGGATGTATTAGATAGCCCTTATAGCGGGTCTCTATTTGGTGTGTCTGGCACAAACGAAGAGAATGTTGTTTTGGTGTTTGGGTTGAGGGGCAATGTATACCGCTCAGAAGATGCTGGTGATACTTGGAGCGCGATCGATTCTGAAACCCAAAGCACTTTAATGTCGGCAGCGACAAGCACCGGAGATGGAATATCTATAGTTGGAACATCTGGCTCTGTGTTGTTGAGTGAAGATGGGGGAAAGACCTTCACGGAAACAATAAGGAAGGACCGTTTGAGTAATGCCTCGGCAATCTATATTCATTCGTCAAAAGTTGTCATGGTAGGCGAGAGTGGGGTTGTACTGACAAATCCTTCTGGAATGAGTTTGTAGCTTGCCAATCGAATATACCGATACATATCAAAAGAATTGAAGAGGATTGATGAATGCCCAGCTCAAACAATGATTCTGCACTAAAGCATCTGGAAGCCGTGGGGTCAGGTTCAGTTCTTGAACGTCTCATATTTTCGAATAGGGCATTTATAGTCGCTCTTTTCATACTATTAACAGCTTTTTTTGCGTACAACGCTTCTCAAATCAAGCCTGATGCTTCATTTGAGAGGCTTATACCTTTAGAGCACCCTTTCATTATTAACATGCTCGATAATCGTGAGGATCTAGAGAACCTCGGGAACTCAATCAGGGTAGCCGTATCCGTAAAGAGCGGAGATGTGTTCGATAAGGTTTACATGGAAACCTTAAGTGAAATTACAGACGAATTATTCTATCTTCCGGGAGTTGACCGGTCTGGTATGAAATCACTTTGGACCCCCAATGTTCGGTGGGTGCAAGTAACTGAAGAGGGTTTTCAGGGCGGCCCTGTCATACCTGACGGCTATGATGGCTCCGATGCATCTCTTGAAAGCCTACGAGAAAACGTGCTCAGATCGGGCCAGGTTGGGCGCTTAGTAGCTGATGACTTTAAATCTACAATCGTCTATTTGCCTCTTTTTGAGACCAATCCAGAGACTCAATTGCCTCTAGACTACAAAGATTTTTCGCTTCAACTAGAAGAAAAAGTTAGAGATAAGTACCGTGCGAAAAACCCGAATATAGATATACATATTATTGGGTTTGCGAAAAAAGTTGGTGACTTGATTGAGGGCATTAGTGCAATTCTTGCTTTTGCATTGGTAACTATCGGCCTGACGCTAGTATTTTTGTTCCTATATTCGCGATGCGCTGTTGGCACGCTGGTGCCAATATTTACGTCTATTATTGCCGTGATATGGCAGTTAGGAATTTTGAATTTGTTAGGCTACGGTCTAGACCCATATTCTGTTCTTGTTCCCTTCTTGGTATTTGCAATTGGGATTAGTCACGGCGTTCAAATAGTTAACCAGTTAGCTGTAGAGCAAGCTCAAGGATTCAACCCTCTTATGAGCGCACGTTTAGCATTCAGGGCACTTGTACGACCCGGAATATTAGCGTTGATTTCAGATGCGATTGGCTTCTTAACCCTGCTATTTATTGAAATTGATGTAATTAAAGATCTCGCTGTTGCTGCGGGCGTAGGGGTGGCTGTCATTATTGTGACAAATCTCGTATTGCACCCGGTGGTGATCTCATACGTCGGCTTGAGTAAGTCGGGGCTGCGGCATGCAAAGAAAGCAGAAGAGCATGGAGATAAAAAGTGGAGAGTGCTTTCTTTTATGGCGCACCCTAGCGTTGCGCCAATTTCTGTATTGATCGCGCTATTGGGTAGTGGTATCGGATTTTACTATCAAAAAGATCTCAAGATTGGTGATTTAGATAGAGGCGCTCCAGAGCTTCATCCTGATTCAAGATACAATCTCGACAATGATTACATTATTAATCACTACAGTACTAGTGCTGATATTATGGTGATTATGGTCAAGACGCCGACTGAAAAATGTTCGACGTATGAGGTCATGGACGTCATGGACCGAATGCAGTGGCGTTTAGAAAATACCGAAGGAGTTGAATCGACAGCATCTTTGGTTACTGTATCAAAGTTAGTGACCAAAGCTTTGAATGAAGGTAGTTTGAAATGGTTCGAAATATCACGAAACGAATCTATTATTAACTCGTCCATTCAGCGAGCACCGACCGGTATGGTTAACTCTGATTGTAGTATGACGCCGATGATTATTTTTCTAGAAGATCATGAAGCTGATACTTTGGATCGTATTATTAATACGATGGAAGAGTTGATTGATCAATACCCAAGCAGTAATTATAAGTTCTTATTGGCCGCAGGCAATGCCGGGGTAGAAGCGGCGACAAATGAAGTTATTTCGAAAGCGAAGAACACGATGCTATTTGCGGTATATGCAGTTGTCAGTATTCTTTGCTTGGTTACGTTCAGGTCTCTGGCCGCTGTAATATGTATTGTGACGCCACTTGCGCTGACTTCAATCCTTTGTGAGGCTCTAATGGCGCAATTGGGAATAGGTATCAAAGTCGCCACTCTTCCTGTTATTGCATTAGGGGTGGGGATTGGTGTTGATTATGGAGTATATATCTATAGTCAATTGGAAATTCTCTTGCGTAAAGGGGTTGCACTTCAAGATGCCTATTTCGAAACGTTAAAAAATACGGGTAAAGCGGTATGCTTTACTGGTGTGACTTTAGGGCTTGGTGTATTCACCTGGATCTTTTCACCAATCAAATTCCAGGCAGATATGGGGATACTTCTTTTCTTTATGTTTCTGTGGAACATGGTTGGTAGTTTGTGGTTATTGCCTGCGCTGGCTCGTTTTCTCGTCAGACCTGATAAAATGGCCGCGAAAGAAAAGGCTAAATTGGCCAAGGCGAATTAATTCAACTTTTTAGAGAAAAAACCTCGGCTTGCCGAGGTTTTTTCTTATTTCATTTCGACTATGTTGCTTTTCACCCTAGTTTTAATTACAAACTGCACTTTAAAAAGCGGAATCTTACATTAACAGTATTAATTTACAGTTGAATTGTATAGAATCGCGCGCCTGTTTTTAAAAGCTAGGCGGTAAAAAACAGGGTAATTAGAAACAAAAGTGGCCATGTGAATTAAGTGGCTGTTATTAATATTGAGGAATCTATGCCAGTAATTACGCTTCCTGATGGTAGTCAGCGAACATTTGATCATGCGGTGTCGGTATTAGACGTAGCTATGGATATTGGTCCTGGTTTAGCGAAGGCTACAGTTGCCGGGAAAGTAGACGATCAATTAGTTGACGCGTGCGAGTTGATAGAGCGTGATTCAAGCTTAAGTATTATTACTGCAAGAGACGAAGCTGGCTTAGAAATTATTCGGCATTCATGTGCTCACTTATTAGGTCACGCAGTCAAGCAACTTTGGCCCGATGCCAAGATGGCTATCGGTCCAACGATTGAAAATGGCTTTTATTACGATATAGACCTTGAACACCGTCTAACTGACGATGATTTGCTAAGCCTTGAAAAACGAATGCTCGAGTTGGCCAAAACTAACTATGAGGTTGTAAAGAAGGTTGTCAGTTGGCAAGAAGCACGAAATGCCTTTGACGCTAGAGGCGAAAGCTACAAGATCGAAATCTTGGATGAGAATATAGCGAAAACTGATTCTCCAGCTCTATATCATCATGATGAATACATTGATATGTGCCGCGGGCCACACGTCCCAAACATGCGCTTTTGTCACTACATGAAGTTGATGAAAGTTAATGGTGCATACTGGCGTGGTGATTCCGACAATAAAATGCTCCAACGTGTTTATGGTACAGCTTGGCCAGATAAGAAGCAGTTGAAGTCATACTTGAATCGCTTACAAGAAGCTGAAAAGCGAGATCATAGAAAAATTGGAAAAAAACTAGACTTATTCCATATGCAAGATGAAGCGCCTGGCATGGTGTTTTGGCATGACAATGGCTGGCGAATTTATCAGCGTATAGAAAGCTATATGCGTGAGAAACAACGTAAGTATGACTATAAAGAGATAAAAACGCCTCAAGTGGTAGAGCGATCTTTATGGGAAAAATCTGGTCATTGGGATAAGTTTAGTGATCAAATGTTTACTACACACTCCGAAAGCCATGATTTTGCAGTGAAGCCAATGAACTGCCCTTGCCATATTCAGGTGTTTAATCAAGGTTTAAAGAGTTACAAAGAGCTGCCATTACGTTTGGCCGAGTTTGGCTCATGTCACCGAAATGAGCCTTCAGGGTCATTGCACGGTATTATGCGCGTTCGCGGTTTCGTTCAAGATGATGCGCATATTTTTTGTGAAGAAAAACAAATACAAGAAGAAGTCGCTTCATTTATCGACATGCTTCACGAAGTGTACGAAGATTTTGGCTTCACAGAAATTCTTTATAAATTATCTACACGCCCAAAAGAACGTGTAGGTTCTGATGAGGTTTGGGACAAAGCAGAAGCTGCGTTAGAAGAAGCATTGAACGCAAAAGAATTAGATTGGGATCTACTTCCTGGTGAAGGTGCCTTTTATGGTCCAAAAATAGAATTTTCGTTACGTGATTGTTTAGGACGAGTATGGCAATGTGGCACTATTCAGGTCGACTTTTCTATGCCAGGTCGTCTAGATGCTGAATATGTGTGTGATACGCAAGAACGGAAAGTTCCTGTTATGTTGCATCGAGCTGTTCTTGGTTCTTTTGAACGATTTATTGGTATTTTGATTGAAGAGTACGAAGGTGCATTTCCATTTTGGTTGGCGCCAGATCAGGCCGCAATTCTCAATATTACCGACAAACAGACCGAATATTGTAAAAATTTACATAAAAATATAGAAGAAGCGGGATATAGAGCCCATCTGGACTTGAGAAACGAGAAAATCGGCTTTAAAATTCGCGAGCACACAATGATGAAGATTCCTTATCTGTTAGTTGTAGGTGATAAGGAAGTAGAAAATAATACAGTGGCCATTCGAACCAGAAAAGGAAAAGACCTTGGTGTTATGTCATTAGAAGACGTACTCTCGGTGTTTAAAAATGAAACGGTGCAGAAAGGTCGTATCGCAAAGAGCGATGATTAAGAGCAGTTTGTTAGTCATAGATTTTGCAAATTTAATGTGGAGAAATAAACATTAAGCGTAATAACCAAAGTGGCAAAGCCAAAAAAGCGTTAATTAACGAAAATATTGAAGCAACCGAAGTTAGACTGATAGCCGCAGATGGCGAACAAGTAGGTGTTGTGACAATCGAAGATGCGCGGGCTCGAGCCACACAAGCAAGCTTAGACTTGGTACAAATTGCCAGTAGTGATCCCATCGTGTGTAAAATAATGGATTACGGCAAAAAAGTATTTGAAGAGAAAAAACAAAAGGCTGCCCAGAAGAAAAAACAAAAGCAGACTCAAGTTAAAGAGATTAAATTACGACCAGGGACGGAAGAGGGGGATTATCAGGTAAAACTACGCAACCTGATACGTTTCCTTGAAAATGGGGACAAAGCTAAGGTGACGATACGTTACCGAGGCCGAGAAATGGCTCATCAGGAAATCGGCATGGAGCAGCTACAAAGGATCGAAGTCGATCTGGAAGAGTATGGCACTGTCGAGCAGCGACCAAAAATGGAAGGTCGGCAAATGATGATGGTATTGGCCCCGAAAAAGAAAAAATAGCACTATGGCTATTTTTATTAATTTTTCCAATGCGGAGTGAGACATTATGCCAAAAATGAAAGCAAAAAGCGGTGCTACAAAACGCTTTAAAAAAACAGCTAACGGATTCAAACATAAGCAATCCTTTACTAGTCATATTTTGACCAAAAAATCGCCTAAGCGTAAGCGTCAGCTACGTGGATGTAAGCAAGTTGCAGATTCTGATCAGCCAATGATCAAGCGTATGCTTCGCATCTGATTCGCATCATCGATTTTTAGTGATTAAATATATTTAGTAGGAGACACTTATGCCTCGCGTAAAACGTGGTGTTACGGCTAATCGCCGACATAAAAAAGTATTAAAGCAAGCTAAAGGTTACT
>Ga0105350_10000991_pt1 | contig 18548 bp, 17 predicted proteins | sample EN1Hudsemesocosm_FD_83506 | JGI IMG/M metagenome (GOLD analysis project Ga0105350, IMG submission 83506) | Methane-oxidizing microbial communities from mesocosms in the Hudson Canyon - EN1E Hudson Canyon | ecosystem: Environmental > Aquatic > Marine > Cold seeps | place: Hudson Canyon... | reverse complement strand
TGAAGGCAAAGTTAATGCCAGACAATACAAGCCATCAAATGAGATGAAGCATCGCTTGCAGTTGCTTTTTGACTCATACACCGATGAGTCAATTGATAACTTTGTACACTCTCTTGAAGTTAGTTACGACACATTCGATATTCATATTTCAATTGGAAAGCAATTCAGGACACAGGGCGAAGTTGAAAAAGCAATCCTGATCCACCAAAACTTGATGGCCCACCCTGAGTTACCTGAAACAGCATCAGACACCATTATTTATGAACTTGCAAAAGATTACCAGGCGGCGGGTTTGTTTGATCGTGCTGAGTCATTGCTTTTACAGTTAAGTGGCTCGAAGCAATTTGCGGATAAAAGTCAAAAAAGATTGTTGGACTTATATGAGCATGAAAAAGATTGGGGTAGTGCTATAAGTCAGGGTTTACGAATTGATTGTAAAAAAATACCAGAGGTGGCAAAAAGAGTTGCTCAATACTATTGTGAGTTAGCAGAAGAAAAGCTAACGACTAATGAGGTTCGCGAGGCAAGGGTTGATTATATTAAGGCGTTAAACATCCATAAAGTATGTATTAGAGCCTTATTAGGTGTCGCGAAGTTAGACATCATTAATCTTGATTATAGTGCCGCGTTGAACTCCTTAAAACAATTAGCAGAATTGTCGCCTGAAAATATCCCCCTAATTTTGCCAGACCTACTGGTTTCGACTAAAGCAACGGAAACATATGAGCAGCATCAAAAGTATTTAATTGGTCTGCTTAATGCAACAGGCCAAGTGCCAATTATGCTGGCTATTTTTGAGTCCAAAACTGCGCAGGGTGATAAGGGTGGTGCCTTAAGATACCTTATGGATAAAATTAAAAGTGCGCCCAGTATTTCGGCTTTAGATATAGTGCTAAGTAGCGAAGATATAGATAATGAAGATAAAGCAGAGCTATTGTCTATTGTGCCCGGCATTATATTAAAGGTACAAAGTGAGCAGGCAAATTACCGATGTGGTCATTGCGGTTTTAGTTTATCTCAGTTGCATTGGATGTGCCCTAGTTGTAAGGGGTGGCAAACCATTAAACCTGTTGTTGAGTATGAGCAGGGATTATGATGCTTTATAGTAACGACTATTGCGCTCATAATATCGCGCAAAGGTCTCAGAGTGTATTTGTGGTTAGGAGTTAGCTTGAATGAATGATATGAAGTCTAGGATAAACTCTCCGGTTGTCGTCGCTCTAGATTACCCAGCACTGAAGGATGCGTTGCTGATGGCAAACTTGTTAGACCCATTGCAGTGCAGAGTGAAAGTGGGAAAAGAATTATTTACCCGTTGCGGGCCCGTTATTGTAGAAGAGCTACATAAACTGGGTTTTGAAGTCTTTTTGGATCTGAAGTTTCATGATATTCCTAATACCACAGCGAATGCCGTTGCTGTAGCAGCCGATTTAGGTGTCTGGATGGTGAACGTGCATGCATCAGGCGGCTCTCGGATGATGTCTGCTTGCGTTGAAAAGCTCAGCCATTTTAAGCAAAAGCCATTATTGATAGGCGTGACTGTGTTGACCAGTATGCAGGGTGAAGATCTCTTAGAGCTTGGTCTGGGAGATTCGCCATTATTGCAGGTGCAGCGTCTGGCGAATTTATCAAAAGAGTCGGGTTTGGATGGTGTTGTTTGTTCTTCTCATGAGGTTAGCACGCTTACAGCAGTATTTGGTGGCGATTTTAAATTGGTTACGCCAGGGATTCGCCCATCTTTTGCTGAAAAAGGTGACCAGAGAAGAGTTATGACGCCTCGCGAAGCGCTTAACTCAGGTTCAGACTATTTGGTTATAGGTCGGCCCATCACGCAAGCTAAAGATCCGCTGTTTGCGCTTGCGAAAATATTGGATGAGATCAAAGTAGTAGATTGAAAGGGGTAGTGTTGTGCGAGCATCCTTACTGATTTTGTTGTTAACGCTGAGTTTTTTCTCTAGCTCGGGTGTCCTTGGCTCGGAAAATTCTAAACTATTCGAAAGTCGTCTAAATTTTCTCTCTAAGTTTGATGTTGAATTTGAAAATAAGTCTCTTCATTTTTGGCAGGTGGGTGAGGCTAAAAGGAAGTTTCTCTTTTTTAGTGTTTATGATGTCGGGTATTACTTAAGTGGCGATAAATATGACGGCTTGCAGCACTCTGCATTGTGGATTGAATATAAAAGAGATATTGCTGTAAAAAAAATTCATTCTGCCCTTACAGATGGTTTTAAAGAAAATTCAGATGCAAGCCGCTTTAAAGTTATTAAGCCAAAATTAGATCGGTTACTGAATAAAATAGATAAAGATATTAATGCAGGTGATACCCTCTTGATGTGTAGGTTAGTGGATGATCGAGTGCTCTTTTACTTTAACAAGCAGCTTCTTTTAGTTATTCAGGGTAAAAGATTTTCTGAAACACTTTGGTCCATCTGGTTAGGTAAAAATGCTGTAGTGGATCGTGTAAGGCTGATGAATCGCTAGTTTTTATCTTGTTCATACTTCACATGTCGAGTGATTCAATGCTTATTTCTAAAACTTTTGTTAAATAGAGCTTGCCATCACGCTTTTACTTCTTGGTTATTGTTATAAATAGTCCTATTGTTGAATTCTCTCTGTTAAATTTTGTAGCCAGGGCCAAAGATATATGCAAAAGATTATAGGAACAATGCGTTTTAATCGTTTTGATATTCCGTATAGGGTTTATGGCGATTCAGATAAGACCATTGTTTGCTTGAGTGGTGCTAAGCAGACCATGTCTGCGTGGCGCTCATTTGTTTCTTACTTTCAGGCAGGCTATCGAGTAGTTGTGTTTGATATGCCGGGCCAAGGGCGTTCGAAGATTTTGGAGGGGGCAGCTGGCGTATCGTTAGATGAGCAGGTTGATATTTTGCATCAAATTATTTTTGAAACCGATACCCAGCTTTCAGTAGAAAAATTTTTGATTGGGGGGTCTTGGGGGTCAATTGTCGCAGCAGCATATGCCGATAAGCATACAGGCATCTTTGATAGAATGATTTTGGCTAGTTTTGGCACCAAGGCGAATACGGTACTTCAAAGTGTCATTGGAGATGTCCAAAAGTTGATATCTTTGGGTCAAGGGAAAGATATTGCGCCTGTGATGATAGAAAAATTTGGGCAGAGTATACCTGATACCCTAAAGAGGCAGATGATTGCCCAGTTTGAGAGTATGACGGATAAACAATTTCAATCTTTTTATGAGCATAGTGTCGCGGTTTCTAAAATGGGGGACTTAAAAGACCTCGTAAATTTAAGCAATATTTCTATCCCTGTGCTGGTTATCATGGGGCAGTTCGACACGGTTATGGATTTATTTGACACAAGAAAATCTACTCAGCTATTGCCGCAAGGCGAATTCAAGCTAATCAAGGGCGCAGGACATTTTTTACATTGGGAGCAGTCAAGTATCCTTGCTGAATATGAGGCGTTTTTTAAAGATCATGCTTTGGTTATGGATAGAAGTCAGGCAAGCTGAGTCTAATCTATTGTATCGTGATTTAGCGGGTATACTATTAGGTGCTCTGCATCGATCTCAATTGAAATACTTTCCCCAATGACAAAATCTTGATGGCTTGGAAATATGGCTTCAATTGATGTGCCCGATTTTAGGCGGAGTTGATACAGGGTTGAAGTGCCTGCAAATGTTTTAGCACTTATTGTTACCGTTAGCTCTGAGTCAGCGTTATAAATAATATCGTCGGGCCTTAATAGTATCTCTACCTTTGTTCCTGTTGGGTATTTATAAGCTCTATTTCCTTGGATTTCCCCAAGTTCACTAGAGAAATTTTCGTGTGTCACAGAGCAACCCTTAATGAAGGATCCCTGGCCAATAAAACAGGCAACAAATCGGTTGACGGGTTCATGGTAAAGTTCATAGGGTTTTCCCCATTGCTGAATAGTGCCTTGATCAATTACGCCAATATGATCACACATTGCAAACGCTTCTTTTTGATCATGCGTTACTAATATTGCACTAATTCCCAGCTTTTTAAGTATATCTCTAATGTCCAGGCTCAAGCGGCTACGCAGTTCGGTGTCTAGGTTTGAGAAGGGTTCGTCAAGTAACAGTAAGGATGGTGACGGTGCCAGCGCTCGAGCTAAGGCTACGCGTTGTTGCTGGCCTCCTGATAGTTCGTGGGGGTATCTTGATTCACAGCCAATCAAATCGACCAGCTCGATCATTTCTTTTACAGTGTGCTTAGTTGTGTTTTTGGCATATTTTAAGCCAAATGCAATATTCTCTGTGACCGTTAAGTGGGGGAAAAGGGCATAATCTTGGAATACCATACCAATTTTTCTTTTTTCCGGTGCAACGAGGGATGTTGGCGACGAAATTTCAAAGCCATTTACCTTGATGGACCCTTTAGATAAAGGCTCAAAGCCTGCAATAGCTCTCAGTATTGTGCTTTTTCCACAGCCACTTGACCCTAAGAGGCAAGCGATTTCCCCTTTAGAAAGTTGGAATGATAGATCTTTTATGACGCATAGGTCATCGTAATGACATTGAACATTATTAACCGCTAATAGTTCAGGCATCAAAAAATAACCTAATTAGGGTGTTGCCATTTAGCCGCTGCAAAGTAAGAATTCCAAGAGTGCTTTTTGCGAGTGAAGTCGGTTTTCGGCTTCGTCCCATACAACTGAGCTTGGGTGATCTAGCATGTCGTGACTCACCTCTTCGCCCCTATGAGCTGGAAGGCAGTGCATAAATAGAGCGTCTGTATTTGCTAGGCTCATGAGTTCGGGGTTGACTTGGAAGTCCTTAAACTGATCTTCTCTTTCAGTTTGTTCTCCTTCTTGGCCCATGGAGGCCCATACATCGGTCACGACTAAATCGGCGCCTTTTACTGCCTCTTTAGGGTCACGTACAATATGTGCGTGTTTTGTATTAAGTTTCAAGTGTTCATCGGATGGGTCATAACCTTGAGGAGAGGATATCGCTAACTCGAAATTCAATAACTTTGCAGCATTCATAAATGAATTACACATGTTGTTGCCATCACCGACCCAAACGACTTTCTTGCCATCAATTGAACCTCTGTGCTCATGGTAGGTTTGCATATCAGCTAACAGCTGACAGGGGTGATAATCATCGGTAAGGGCGTTGATGACAGGGACTGATGAGTGTTGTGCAAAAAGTGCCAATTTAGCGTGTTCAAAGGTCCTAATTGTGATGGCGTCGACCATGCGTGAAAGTACTTTAGCGCTATCTTCAACGGGCTCGCCTCTTCCGAGTTGTGTGTCTCTTGGAGAAAGAAACAAAGACGATCCGCCAAAATGAGCCATACCAGATTCAAAGGAGACGCGTGTTCGGGTGGAAGATTTTTCAAAAATCAATGCTAGAACCTTATTTTTTAAGGGTTCGTAGATGATTCCTTCCTTGTGATTTTTTTTAAGTGTGATAGCTCTTTCAATTATTTGTTTTAGTTCATCACTCGATAAATCGGTCAGGGTTAAAAAATGTCGTAGTGCCATAGTGGTCTCAATTTAAGAAGACTTAGTAAGGTGGACTGGCTTATATTTGCTAGGAGCGAGGCTTGCTTCGGTCGTCAGCAGCATAAAGCCTGATGATTTGAATGACGGCATCAATCAAAAACTCACACTCTTCATCGCTCATGTTTAATGCTGGGAGTAGGCGTATAACTTTATCCGCGGTGACGTTGAGTAATAAGCCTTTTGCTTTCGCTAGTGCTACTAATTCGGCGCAAGGTTCCGTTAGCTCAATGCCAATCATCAGTCCTATGCCTCGAATTCCTTTTATGTAGCTTGCTTCGATAAGTTCGTCTTTGAGATTGGTGAGAATTCTTTCGCCTAGTATTTTGGCTCTTTTGCTAAGATTTTGAGAAAGTATTTGATCGATAGTTGCTAGAGCGGCTGCGCAACCTAGTGGGTTGCCGCCAAAGGTTGAACCATGAGAGCCGGGCGTAAGGATGTTGTTGGCCTTTCCCTTAGCTAAGCATGCGCCAATAGGGAAGCCGTTTCCAAGTCCTTTCGCTGTCGTTACAACATCAGGTATGACATTATAACCTTCATAGGCGAAATAATGACCTGTTCGACCATTCCCTGTTTGTACTTCATCCAACATCATAAGCCAGTCATTTTGGTCACAAATTGCACGGATAGATGACATGTATTCTTGCTCAGCAATTGTTAAACCGCCTTCGCCTTGTACTGGCTCCAGTAAAATAGCGACTACATTTGGGTTGGTGCTGGCGACTTTTTCAATAGCTGCAAAATCATTAAAAGGCACGCGTACAAAGCCGTTTAATAGTGGTTCAAATCCTGCGTGTGCCTTTCTATTTCCTGTGGCAGATAAGGTTGCCATTGTTCTACCATGGAAAGAGTTTTCCATTACAATGATCGTTGGCGTATGAATGCCTTTTTCATGACCATATTTTCTGGCCAGTTTGATGGCTGCCTCGTTTGCTTCTGCGCCTGAATTTGCGAAAAAAACTTTATCCATGCCAGAAATACTACACAGTGTCTGAGCAAGTTTTTTTTGTAGCGGATTGTAGTATAGGTTTGAGCAATGAACTAGGCGACTAGCTTGATCTTTGATGGCATTGGTGACAGCTGGGTGAGTGTGGCCTAAGCCGCAAACAGCTATACCAAAAAAAGTATCAAAATATTTGTTGCCGTCTGTATCATATAGCCATGCGCCATTACCGTTTTCAAATTCAACGGGAAGTCGGCCATAGGTGTTCATTAGTGGTAGGTCGCTGTTCATCTGGATCTCTTAATAACGAAAAAAGGCAGCCAATGCTGCCCTTAGTAAAGGCGTAATGTTAGCTTGAACTTACCTGTTTATCAAATATATTGATTGCTATATGCTTTGATGAATCATTGTGAGTAACAAAAGGTAAGTTTAGATGACCTATAAGGCACAACAAGGCTTTGATGCAATAGAGCTAGCTATATTTTCTGGCCGTTTGAACTCAATCTGTGAGCAGATGGGTGAGGTATTGAAAAAGACCGCATTATCTCCGAATATTAAAGACCGCTTGGACTTTTCTTGTGCCTTTTTTGACAGCGATGGCCTGATAGTGGCACAAGCTGCTCATATACCTGTTCATCTAGGTAGCATGGCTTTTGCAATGAAAGATATTGTTTCTCGCTTTACATGGTTTGAAGGAGATATGGTGGTGCTTAATGATCCCTTTATGGGAGGGACGCACCTTCCGGATGTGACCGTTATATCGCCAATAATTCATCAAAATAAGTTGCTGGGCTTTGTAGCTAACAGGGCACATCATGCGAATATTGGGAGTGATGCCTCTGGCTCTATGCCTTTAACGATGAGCTTGTCTGAAGAGGGGGTTTTAATTTCACCGGTTAAGTTAATGTCTAAAGGGCTGCTTAACTTAGATGTACTTGCTCTTTTGGCTAGTGTTGATCCTTGCGCAGATCAATGCTCACTACCTGGAGACTTTCAGGCTCAGGTAAGTGCTAATCAAATTGGTTCTAAGCGCTTGTCGTCTTGGTTATCGGGATTAGAGGATGCGTTGAATTATTTTGAGATGGGGCTCGGGTGTATTAATCGTTATGGTGAGGATATAACAAATGGCGCGATATCAAAATTACCTACAGGGCGAGCTACATTTGTTGATTTTATGGATGGAGATGGGTTTGATTCAATAAATCTCTCGATAAAGCTTGAGTTGTTGGTGGTGGATGGAAGGATGTTGTTTGATTTTTCCGGAACAAGTAGGCAGGTGCCGGGGAATATTAATTGTCCTGAGAGTGTTTGTGCTGCAGCGGTTTTCTATGTTGTGGCTAGTTTATTGCCGAGTTATGTTCCTCATTGTAACGGCGTCTTTAGATGTATAAAGATTAAGTCGCCAAAGGGGTCTTTGCTAAATGCTGGCGCAGGTGCGGCGGTATCAGCAGGGAATGTCGAAACAAGTATGAGGATAGTTGATGTTGTTTTGGGTGCGTTTTCTAAGTTAGGGGTTAATGTGCCTGCTGCATCACAAGGCACAATGAATAATGTAGCAATGGGTGGTATTTTTGGGGGTAGTCGCTGGGATTATTACGAAACTATTGGTGGAGGCGGAGGCGCTGGGTCAAGTTATAATGGTTTAACAGCAAGTCAGTGTCATATGACAAATACATTGAATACGCCTATTGAAAGTCTAGAGTTGCATTATCCTTTAAGAATTAAGGAGTATGCTATAAGGGCTGGGTCAGGAGGTGACGGTTTGCACCAGGGGGGGGATGGAATTAGTCGGACCTATGCGTTTACATCAGATGCTATGGTGACCTTGTTAACGGAGCGAAGATTAAACTCTCCCTGGGGGTTGAATGGTGGAGATGATGGCTTGAGGGGGAGTAATTGGTTAAACGGTCAAAAGCTGGCTGCAAAAACAGAATTTGCCGTTAAAAAGAATGATCAATTGTTAATTATGACCCCTGGTGGTGGTGGCTGGGGTTAAGTCGTGGCTGATTGGAAAATTATTGAATCAATCTTGCTTCGACCGACTATTCTCTCAGGCGCAAGGCTATGTTCGTTGATTGACGAGCCAATAAAGAGGGTGAGTTAAAAAAATACTTGAGTGATATGGTTGGTTATTTAAAAAAAGAGTAGAATTAGCGATTACGAATTTATATATCTACAGGTATGCAAACTATGTCAGTAATGGACACTATCAAAGAACAGCTTGAAAGTAATGATATTCTTCTTTATATGAAAGGATCGCCGCAGCAACCGCAGTGTGGTTTTTCAGCAAAAACGTCACAAGCTCTTATGGCTTGTGAAGAACGGTTTGCTTATATCAATATATTGGATAACCCTGAAATTAGAGAAAATCTAAAGACATACTCTAATTGGCCAACTTTCCCACAGTTATATATCAAAGGGGAGTTGATAGGCGGTTGCGATATTATTTCTGAGCTATACGAGTCAGGTGAGCTGAGAGATATGATTAAGGCTGCTACTGCAAGCTCTTAATGGATATCTCTTAATTAGTGCTCATCCAGAAATGACACCTACTGCGGACGCTATTTCTGGATAGGCACTAGTTAGTTGGATAAAGGGCTGTAAAGCTCTAATTAGTACTTTAAGGTAGAAGTTATTTATTGCTCTTTGAAGGGTTGATAGCTGATGGGGATATCGTATTTATACTCATTGACAAAATCACCCTTTGGTGGTGTAGGGAATGGGCTTGCTCTATAAGCTGCCTGTTTTGCCAATCTGTCGATTTTATTTAAGCCACTTGAGCGCTTAATTTTTGCATTCTTTATTGCTCCATTTGGGAGTAATGTCAGTGTCACAATATAGTCTATGCTTTTTTTCTCATTTGCTTTCATGACTGAATGGAAGCCGTCATACAGCACGTCGGTTTTTAGTTGTTCTAGAAGTGCTATTTCATAGGGGCTCAATAGGTCTGCCGATTTGCTGGAGATCTGCTGGCGGTTAGACTTTATAGGGCTATCTTTTCGGGTAGAAAATATATCTTTAAGCCCTTGAAAATAGTTGCTGGAACTTGTGCTATTTGCTTGTTTGCTACTGCTGGTTGAGGGGATTTGAGGGGCGTCTGTATTTTGTTTTTCTCGGTTTGACTTTGTGTCTTTTTTTGAGATTTTTTTATTGTTTTTTTGCTGCTTCGTTACTTGAAATGTAGAAGCATTTAAGCTGGCCAAATATTCTTGTGCAGCTTGGCTATTCTCTGCTTTACTCATGAAATTTTGGTTTGATATGGTTGATTTTCGATCTGTTGATATCAATAAAAAAGGGATGGTTTTATCTTTTTCAGTTAAAGGGTTGAGGTCGAAATAAAGAATTATGCCAGCCAGAAGTGTGTGAAGTGCCGTGGCGCTAATGAATGAAATGATAATGCTTGGCGATAGTTTGTTTGTATCGTTCACTACTTACGCACTAAGCGCTAGCTTTTTTTCTAAGGCTGGATGTAAGGGCAGTCAAGGCCCTGTCTATCATTAGCCCTTGTTCAAGAACAATAACTTGCTTCTTTCTAAGGTCTTCTGTGAGTTCAGTCTTTGTTTTTTCAACAGTTTTAAGGCCCATGCGATTAACAAAAATAAAGCAATCGGCTTCACTGATGATCGCTGAGAGTTTGCAGCGATACTTGTTTCCATTAAGGAGGGTGAACTCAAGCCAGGTTCCCGGTTTAAGTTGTTCAATGATGGTTAAGTATTTTTCTTGGTTGGTGTCTTTTGATGCTAGTTGTTTTTCTACAGCGCTTTCATTGGTATTGCTAGTGTTACTTTTTTCTGGTGAAGGCTGCCGAGCAACGGCTTGATCGGTGCTGTTAAAATTGGCATTTTTAAAGATACTTGTTAAGGTGCTTCTAATATCCGTAATTGTCTGATCAAGGCTAGATGAGTTATAAGATACTTCTTCTAATCCTGATTTTAAATCTTTCAATAATTTGGGGGCAATGGCTATCCAGCGCTGACGATCTTTTTGCGCGGTCAGTGGCTGGAGGCACCAAATAAGGTCTTTGGCTGTTTGGCAGACTTTCTCCCATTGATGTTCTTTTTCGTCTTTCAAAAAAGCGAGAAACATAACCCTGCTCCAGCCATTTTTTAAGATGTTACTGATTAATTCAGGTATTGGGTGTGTTGAAAATGAGGAGATGGAGTGAAGTTCTGCCTCAACGACACGCTGGGCCTGTTTTGTTTTGGCTTGACCAGTTTCAGCTTCTTTTGTTCTTTGCTCTACGATCTTAGATTTCTTATCTTCTTTGTTGATAAATACATTAAATTCTTTATTCAAAGTATCAAAAAAAGAAATGTCACCGTTGAACTCATCTAATATTTTATACACTGTTTGATGAATCTTTTCGTAGAGTGCATCGTGCGCATTATTTTGAAGTTCACCCCAGCCAATGCCCGCTTTCGCTAGTGAATTGAGGAGTTGTCGGGCAGGATGTTGGCTCGAATTAAAAAAAGTGCTGTCTTTTATGACGACTTTTAAAATTGGTATTTGAAGTCTGCTGATCAAAACTTGAATAGGTGCAGCTAAGTTGTAGTCTTCAAGGATGAACTCAAACAGCATTGCAACAAGGTTGATTAGGTCGTCGTTGGTTTGATTGAATGCTGGGTTCTTGTTGCTTGATTGGCTGTTTAGATTGATTCGGTTTTTTAATTCCGAATGGATATCGATGATTTTTGCCTGTCCTTTAATTTGCGTTTGATTTTGCGTGCTTGGTTTTGATGCATTCTGTATAGCGTTTAACAAGGAAATCAGGTCTTTGGTTTCAATTAATTGTGTAGGTTGGCTTTCATGGAAGGGGGTAGGAGTCGATGAGCTGTTATTTCTATCGCTTGAGTTGTGAGTGCTACGAATATTGGCTAAAAGTGTTTGCAATTGTGGGAATGCATTAATGCTAGTTTCGGTTTGATTTTGATCCGATGTAGTGTTGGCATGTTGGACTGGTGAACTAAGTGATTCACTTTTCGGGCCTTGTTTTCCTCGCACGTCGGAAGTTTTAAAATCTGGTATTATGCCTAATCTGATTAATGTCTTATTGGCCTCTTCGAGGACAATGTTAAGGTTAGATAATACATATCTGTCAAATTGTTTGTAAACAATTAGGCGCTCTTTAAGTTCTATTTCTAGGTTTGCGCAAGCCTGTGAAAAGCCAATACTTAGTTCTTTTGGGTTTAGTGGGGATGATATGTCTTCTACTTTATTAGCGCCGTAAAGTTTGCTTATTCGAGCATGAAAGTGCAGTAAGGGTCCTTGGAAATTGGACTGGGCTTTGGTAGCCATGGATGTAATGGCTACATCTTCTTCAAGGTCATCGTTTTTTACAAGCGTTAGGCCTTCTAAGCTGGAAAAATTAGGTTTTTCAACTTTAGGAGCTTGTCGGTAGACGTGTTCTTTACTAAATAATCTAGAAATGGTTTGGGTGAAATCTTTTTCAATATTTTTCCGTTTGATACGAATGTCTCGCATTGCTTCGAAAAACTGATTTTGTTCATTGTTGGTGTGGGCATTGTTAGCCAGTTCAAAGAAAGAGTCATCAATGCCATCAAACATGGTATGCAGCATTTCTATAATGTCACGAGAGACAATTGATGCAATATTGGCAAGAGCCTTTCGCATAGCATCTTCTTCTGAGCTGGGGTGCTCATTTTGTTTGATGTAACTTAGGCCTGATGGCTCATTCATTGTGCTTGTCCTATGCCGATTGCAGGCTCTATATCATTGCTCAAGGTGAGTTTTAGATATTAACTAACTCGTAGCTACATATATAGATTCAATAACGGCGACTGTTACAGAGTATTAACTTATATATCAACCTTGTGATTATAAATCAATTTATAGAAAATTAAATAACAAATTCTTACAAATGTGCGCTAAGACTGCTTCATTTGGTTTAAAGGTGACATTTGAGCGGTTTTAATGCGGTTATCTTTGATATGTCTGATTTCAGTGCGATGGCCGTAGAGGTATAGACAAATAGGGGAGTCCGGGATGTTTTCAAGTGTATTAGTGATCAGTCCGTTTAGTGTTTTGGGTCCATTAAGGGGGAGTTCCCAGCCAAGATTTTTATTTATAGCGCGAATTGTGGTTGTCCCATCAATTAAAAAGCTGCCATTATTTTGGGGCATTATGTCCTGGTTGCTAGTTGCGGAGAAGTCAGTTGTGAACTCACCTACGATCTCTTCGAGAATATCTTCCATGGTAGTTAGGCCTTGTATATCGCCATACTCATCAACAACAATACCGATTCTTCTCTTGTCTTGCTGGAAATTGATTAGTTGTGTGTTGAGGGATGTGCTTTCGGGGATGAAATACGGCTCTCTGCATGCTTGAAGTAGTGAGGCTTTATTAGGCTCGTTGGATAAAAGCACACGAGTCATGCTTCTTAGATGCAAAATGCCGATAATATTATTGATATCGTTTTTGTATACAGGGAGTCTAGTGTGTTGAGCGTTTTTTAAATGTTGAAAAATGTTATCTATATCATCGTCTATGTCGATACCAGTAATCTCATTTCTAGGAATCATGATGTCGTTGACGGTGACTTTTTCTAGATCAAGTATGCCTATAAGCATTTCTTGGTGTTTGCTAGGGATTAGCGCGCCAGACTCGTTAACTAGAGTCTTTAGCTCTTCTCGACTAAGGTGGTCGTCATTTGAATTGGTATCAAAGCCTAGTGTTTTAAGTAAAAAGCTCGTTATTTGATTGATTATCCATACTAAGGGGTAGAAAATTTTTAATAAAATTTTAAGTACGTATGCTGCTGGAAATGCAATTTTTTCTGGGTAGTATGCTGCAATCGTTTTGGGTGTTATTTCTGCAAAGATCAAAATGACGATGGTAAGTCCAGCGGTTGCTATTGCTATTCCTGCATTGCCCCATAAGCGAATAGCGACAACCGTTGCTATCGAGGAGGCTAGAATGTTAACAAAATTGTTACCGATTAATATTACGCCAATGAGCTGGTCTGTTTTCTCAAGTAGTTGACTTGCTTTAATGGCGCCTTTGTGGCCATTTTTTCTTAAATGTTTTAATCGATAGCGGTTTAAAGAGAGCATAGAAGTCTCTGCGCTGGAAAAAAAACCAGATAAAATAATCAATACAAGTAAAAAAAGTGATAAAGATAGTATGGAAGGGTCGTTCAAGTTTAAATGCCTAGGTTAATGATGTAGTAGCTTCAGATCTTTAGCTGCGCTTGTCACGCCGTGAAAGGGTCTCAGCTTATGAGTCGCTCAAGTGCTAGTTTGCTGCCAAAAAAGCCCAACATTAATAGTCCTGTACCCCAAAGGGTCCATTTGCTGGCTGTTATACCTCTCCAGCCATAGCGTTTTCTGCCGGCCAATAAAAGGGAAAAGACGCAGAGTGCTAGTAAGGATAATATCGTCTTATGTGCTAGGTGTTGCGCAAAAAGATCATCGATAAATACCGCGCCGGCAAGTATTGCGCATGCAAGAAGGATGGTCCCGCTCCATAGCATTTCAAATAACAAGTTTTCCATCGTTAATAGTGGGGGAAGGTTTCTATTTAGTATGGTGTGATTTCTTTTTTTTAGGTTGTTATTCTGGAGCTGAACTAAAATTGCTTGAACAGCGGCTATAGAGAGGACGCTGTATGCAATCATTGATAATATTATATGGATAAATATACCGCTGTTTTCTGGGTTGAATGGTTGAGTGTTGTCTTGGAACGCCAAAACGCCAGCCATGGATAATGCTGAGAAAGGGTAGGCGACCAGAAAAAGAGTATGTAAGGGTTTTTTACTTGAAAAAATTAATAGGCATATGACGATAAGGCTGGTGATGATGGATGCTGAGTTGAAAAAATTTAGGCTGAAATGGTTATCAACAAAGATATAGTTTAGTGTCACTATTAATTGTGATGTGACAGCAATTGTACCTATCAATAAAGAATAGAAGTGTTTAGCTTCAATCCTTTTTATATATACTAATACTTGGTAGATTGTCCCTGCGGAAAATAGGCCAATAGATAATAGGCTAAGCATTAAAATATTCATTATTTAGCTTGTGGTTCAACTTATGGCTTTGAAATGGTTATAATGCTCGGTTTGCAACTACTTAGCAATATTATAGAGATTAAACATGTTTGAAAATCTAACTGAACGTTTGACCGCGAGCCTTAATAAAGTAACTGGGCGGGCGAAACTTACAGAAGACAATATTAAAGGCACGCTGCGAGAAGTACGGATGGCTTTGTTAGAGGCCGATGTCGCATTATCTGTCGTAAAGCAGTTTATAGCGCAAGTAAGAAAGCGTGCGATTGGTCATGAGGTTAAGAGAAGTCTTTCTCCCGGACAGGCTTTTGTTAAAATTGTTAACTCTGAGTTAGTTGAAATGATGGGGGCTCAGTCAGAGGGGTTAGCGCTGAGTGCTCAGCCACCGGCTGTTGTGCTTATGGCTGGCTTGCAAGGTGCAGGTAAAACAACCTCTGTTGCAAAGCTGGCGCGATATTTATCTGAGCGAGAAAAGAAAAAGGTAATGGTCGTGAGTGTGGATGTTTATCGACCTGCTGCGATAAAACAGCTTGAGACGCTTGCGGCAGAAGTCGGGGCACAGTTTTTTCCAAGCGAAATTACTCAGAAGCCAATCGATATTGCCCAGGCTGCAATAGCGGCAGCGAAAACTAGTCATGCTGATGTTTTGATTGTTGATACGGCGGGTCGGCTCGCAATTGATGGCGAAATGATGTCTGAGATTATCGATCTGCATAAGGCTATCACGCCGGTAGAGACTTTGTTTGTTGTCGATTCCATGACAGGTCAGGATGCAGCTAATACAGCTAAAGCTTTTGATGAGGCATTGCCTTTGACGGGGGTGATACTCACAAAGGCGGACGGTGACTCTCGTGGTGGTGCGGCATTGTCGGTAAGGCAGATAACGGGTAAGCCAATTAAATTTATGGGGGTTGGTGAGAAAACGGATGCGCTTGATCCTTTTTATCCAGATCGATTGGCCTCCAGAATACTTGGGATGGGTGATGTTCTTTCGCTTATAGAGGATGCGGAGAGAAAACTCGATAAGGACAAGGCTGAAAAGCTAACGCGAAAAATCAAAAAAGGTAAGTCTTTTAATCTAGAAGATTTTAGAGATCAGCTGATCCAGATGAAAAATATGGGTGGAGTAGGTGGTCTTTTGGATAAATTGCCGGGTATGGGGCAGATGGCTCAGGTTGCTCAGCAGCAAGTGAATGATAAGTCTCTAGGTCAGATGGAGGCTATGATATCTTCTATGACGGTTAAGGAGCGGCAATACCCTGATGGTATAAATAATTCTTGTAAGCGGCGTATTTCAATGGGTTCAGGTACGCAAATCCAAGATGTGAATCGTTTGTTGAAACAGCATAAGCAGATGCAGAAAATGATGAAGAAATTCTCTAAAAAGGGCGGTATGGCCAATATGATGAGAGGGATGAAAGGGATGATGCCGCCAGGTGGAGGCGGCCCAATGGGGCCGATGTAATGGGCAATATGTGTTAATACATTTAAATTGAAGGCACTATTTCTAAAAAAACAGAGAATAGTGTTTTCAAATGGCTTAATTTCCTCTAGAATATGCGCCCTTTCGAACGCCATCATCCTGCTAGTCAGGTAATAAGCGTAAAAAATTTACTTGAAACAGGAATGACAACCAATATGGTTACTATACGTTTATCTCGTGGTGGCTCTAAGAAGCGCCCATTTTATCATTTGACAGTTACCGATAGCCGTTCAGCCAGAGATGGACGTTACTTAGAGCGTGTTGGTTTCTTTAATCCGATAGCGCGTGGACAAGAAGAGCGCCTACGTGTTGACTCTGAGCGTGTTGAATATTGGGTGTCAAAAGGTGCTACTACGTCAGAACGCGTTAAGGCACTTTTAAAAGATTCAGCTAAAGCAGCAGCATAGTAGTTGTTTCTTTCTAGGTGTTACTGCGCATGAGTATTGAAGAAAATAATACAGTAATGGGCAAAGTTACATCTGTATACGGCATTAAAGGTTGGGTAAAGGTTTTTTCTTATGCTCAGCCAAAAGAGAATATTTGTCGCTATAAAGTGTGGTCTCTTGAAGGACCTAGCGGCACACAGCAAGTGAAAGTTTCCAGTGTCAAAGCACATGGGAATGGCTTTGTTGCACAATTTGAAGGCAGTCGTGATCGAAATCAGGCTGAACTTTTTTGCGGTTCTCTTGTGAAAATATCACAAAGTGATTTACCTGAATTATCAAAAGGTGATTATTATTGGCATCAGTTAAATGGGCTGAATGTATTCTCTGGTGATATTCTTCTTGGTAAGGTGAGTCATATGCTCGAAACTGGCGCGAACGATGTGCTGGTAGTCAAGCGGTGTAAAAATAGTATAGATAGTAAAGAAAGGCTGATTCCTTATTTACCTGATCAGGTGATTAAGTTGGTTGATCTTGAAAATGGGTTAATTTCAGTAGATTGGGATCCGGAGTTTTGATTGGCAAAGGTCCTAGCGTATAATGCACTTTGGTTTGGTGTCATTATTTCCTGAAATGTTCGATATGGTCGAACGTAGTGGGGTTGTTGGTACTGCGCTTAAGGATGGGCTTATATCCCTTGATACGTGGAATCCAAGAGACTTTACTAAGGATCGTCATCGTACAGTAGATGACAGGCCATATGGCGGTGGTCCAGGTATGTTGATGAAAGTTCAACCTTTGCAGGATGCCATTAAGGCTGCGCAAAAGCATACTATTGAGCGTAAGTCGGATGCTCGCTTACTGACGGTTTACTTATCACCTCAAGGTGAATGTTTAAATCATGAATTGGTAGTTGAATTGGCTGGATACGATAGTATCGTATGTGTCTCAGGTCGTTATGAAGGTGTTGATGAGCGCGTAATACGATCAGAAATTGATAAAGAAATATCAATTGGTGATTATGTCTTAAGTGGTGGTGAGCTTGCGTCAATGGTTTTAATTGATGCAGTCTCAAGGATGATTCCCGATGTTTTGGGTCATGCTGATTCGGCAAGTGAGGATTCATTTGTCAGTGGTTTGTTAGATCACCCGCATTATACTCGACCGGATAGTATTAATGGAGATGATGTGCCGGAAGTTTTATTGTCCGGAAATCATGAAAAAATTCGGATTTGGCGGCTTAAACAGTCGCTAGGTCGAACATGGTTAAGGCGTCCAGACTTACTTGAAAAACTAAGTTTAGATGAAGAGCAGGACAGCCTGCTTCAAGAATTTATTAAAGAAGTAAACAGGTAGGCCTCTGTACATAATTACGTGTATATTGCATGCGAAATATTTTTAGGAGTATATGATGAGTAGCAAAAACAATATAATCAGCGCGATTGAAGCTGAGCAAATGACAGCAGAAATTCCTGTGTTTGGTCCAGGGGATACTGTTGTTGTCCAGGTTAAAGTAAAAGAAGGTACGCGTGAGCGTCTTCAGGCATACGAAGGCGTTGTTATTGCTAAGCGTAATCGTGGTTTGAACTCATCTTTTACAGTACGAAAAATTTCTTATGGTGTTGGGGTGGAGCGAACATTCCAAACATTCAGTAAGCAGGTTGATAGTGTTGATGTTAAGCGTCGCGGTGATGTTCGTCAGGCTAAGTTATACTACTTGAGAGAGTTAAGTGGTAAAGCGGCACGTATTAAAGAAAAGTTAGGGTAGGTTATTTTTAAGCATCAACGATGCTGATCTAAAAAGGCAAGTACTGTAAGGGTGCTTGCTTTTTTTTGTTTAAGGCTTGGTCGGTAATGATTTTTATATTTGGGTAGCATAAATGAATGTTAATTATTGAAAGCTTGAAGATGAACTAAATAATGATTAGCGTGTCCTACACACAAATGAATCATTATTATCTTAGATACCGCAGGCTTTCAGGAATCAACTGCAGAATTTAGGGTTCTACAAGTCTATCGAGGTCGAAAATGAAATTCTTAAAATCCATACTTTGTCTTAGCTTACTTGCCCCGGCCTTGTTGGTTGCGGGTGAGGCTGAAATTACATCTAGTTTTAAAAAAATGATGCCAACCCTGCAGCTGCGCTCAATTGAGCGCAGTGAAATAAAAGATTTATTTAGAGTTGAAACCGAAGGCGGTGAGGTTCTA
>Ga0105350_10000986_pt1 | contig 18566 bp, 16 predicted proteins | sample EN1Hudsemesocosm_FD_83506 | JGI IMG/M metagenome (GOLD analysis project Ga0105350, IMG submission 83506) | Methane-oxidizing microbial communities from mesocosms in the Hudson Canyon - EN1E Hudson Canyon | ecosystem: Environmental > Aquatic > Marine > Cold seeps | place: Hudson Canyon... | reverse complement strand
TCACAAAATTTAGACTAAAAGAACATGGGAGAAGACATAATTTATAAGGAGTTGTTAACCAGCTCTCAACTTAGATTTTGGTTCTGAGCATCAGGCTCTATAGCTGATAATTTGTCACGTACTTTTACCTCAATTAACAAGATTGGTTAGCTTCATATTTGTCACTCGAAGTCAGATTTATAAAATATCTACTTCTATAGATACAAAATGATGAAATAAGCATTGTTTAGTAAAAATAAATGGCCGTTTTTGAACTGTCTAGCAAATAAGCAAGGGCGCATAGGTAAAGGTCTGCAATAACCGTACGTTATTTCACTCAAAATCTATGACGCGGAAACGGTTACTAAACTACGGATACGAGAGTGCTAATACCCAACAGCAAAGAAATTTGTTTGATATTGACTATTATTGATACAAATCTAAATGCGATTTTGAAGGATTCTAATTATGGATAACAATGACACTCTCCCAGCAACAAGAGGCGACCTGCGCGCAGTCAAGGAAGAGTTAGAGTCAAATATACTGGAACAGGATCATCGATTAACTCATTGTCTTTGGAATTTTTTTCATCGAAATAAATGGAAAAAGGAAGATATTAGGAGAGAAGCTGTTAAAAAAGCCTTATTCTTGTCAATTTTTTCTCTCAGAACTGCCGCTATAACAACCGCTGGAGGAGTGGGTGTGGCCACCATTTTTATCATGGTGTGGCATGTATATTTAATGGCAGCCCAGAATGCTTTTTTCCAAACTCAAATTATCGAGAATAGACAAACATTTCGACTAGAAAGACGGACTCAGGTATTTGAGAAGCTATATCAATCAAATGACAAAACAGCAGCCACAGAATCAGCATCCCCCAAATTTAATGTGAGGGCTAGAAGCGAAGCGCTTAAGGAAGTTTTCTCACTAGAAGTCCTACTACAAAAAAATCTATTTTCAGAACCTTTGATATCTAGCACGTGGGTGGACAATTTCTTTGGATTTACTAATACAACCACCACTGAAGCATCAATAAATTCGAAAACCACTAAATTTATCGACTTAGATGATGCATTGCTTCAAGGAGTTTATGCACGAGATCTAAACTCAATATCTATGATGCCCGTTTCTTTGATATCCGCAAATCTTAGCGGGGCAAGGCTTATGAGGGCGTACCTCAAGGGAGCTGTGCTTGAAGAAGCAAATCTTAGCGGAGCGAACCTCAGTGAAGCCATGCTTGAAAGTGCAAACCTAAGTGGAGCAGACCTTAGCGAGGCAGACCTTGGCTTTACAATTCTTAGGGGGGCAGTCCTTAGCGGGGCAAACCTAAAGGGAGCAGAACTTAGCGAGGCAGATCTTAGCGGCGCAGATCTTAGCGGTGCACGCTTTAACGGTGCAGACCTTAGGAGTGCAGACCTCAGCGGGGCAGACCTTAGAGGGGTAATCCTTAACGATGCAAAACTTAGGGGTGTAATCCTTAGTAGTGCAAACCTTAGAGGTGAGGATCTTACCGGTGCAGACCTTAGCAGTGCAGACCTTAGCAGTGCAAACCTTAGCCGTACAATCCTTAGCGAGACAAAACTTATCGGTGCAAATCTTAGGGGGGCAGATCTTAGGATGGCAAACCTTAACGGTGCAGACTTTAGCGAGGCAGACCTTAGCGGGGCACATCTTAGCGGGGCAGTCCTTAGCGGTGCGAACCTTAGCAGGGCAAACCTTAGAGGGGCTCACATCCAATATGCGAACCTTGAGAGGGCTATACTTGAAGGGGCCAACCTTGAAGGAGCATACCTTACACCTGAGAGCCTTTACGGCGCAAAAAGTAATGAGGCATATTTTAATCACGCATATATAAAAGACTGGTATCGCTGCAGGTCAGTATCGTTTGGAACATGCATACCCGAATAACATTGCTAAAAGTAGAGCCACAAATGAAGGGAGTTGGACGAAATGAAAGGCCAATAATACAACCTGAATCCACATAAACCTGCACTAGTGGCAACGATTCTCTACAGCAGTAAGTATGCGGCTCAAAGCGGTGGATCAATCGATTTCTGGCGCAAACGCTCTGAAAGCCAAAAGCAGAATTACAGAGAAATAGCACAGCAAATTGTTAATGCTCCTGATGAGCAAAAGTGAAGGAAAGCCTAATATGAATCGTCATCTTCATACCCAACTACTCCAGGTGGACAATCTAGATCATAGTCATGCTCTTGAAGAATATCAGCCTCGACCAATCTCGGTTGAGTCCAAGGGTTGCAAGGAGGAAAATCTCCCTCCTCAATCTCTACAAATCTTACAAATGCAGCAGATGCAATTAGTCGAGCGCGAACTTCTGTGTCCGCTAAAACGTGAACTATTCCTTGATACTCACTTACACTCCAGTCGTCATCTTCCAAAAATTCAACGTCTGGAATTAGCACCCATACTTCCATTTTCAACCCCTCCAAATTCGGTACTAGGAGTGTAGTAAGAAATGACAATAAATCAATTTCAAAAGTGAAGGGAGGTGTACGAAATGAGCGATGAAAAATGTATTTGGTCACAAGAAGAGGAAGAAGGTCAGGATTGGATTTCTAGCTGTGGAACCAGCTTCACTTTTAATGATGACGCGCCCAGTGATAACTGTTTTCGCTTTTGTCCGAAGTACGGCAAGCCTTTGGAAGAGCATTATTAACAGTAGACGCCCCTACACCATCAGCCCTTCTCTCTAACATGAACAACCAAATGACTCTTAACCTCAGAATCACCAATTGACCCCAAATACAAATCACCTTGATATTCAGTCGCGCTGGTAAGCATAAAAGCATGCATACCACTTGGGTCTTGTATGCTATTGATTATCTTTCCTCGATGATTTAACTCAATGATTAATCCATATTTGACTGGCTTAGCTGGAGAAATAATACCATCAGGTAAGCGCATCAAAACTTTTCTCAAAAATGGGTTAGCTTGCAAGTCTTCAACTTCAGGGTTGCGAGGTGCAGATAACGCTAACCGATAGGAATCTCTTCCGGTCCTAGAAATATTGTTTGGGAAACCAGGAAGATTGTTAACAAATACCGAAGTTTCACCTTTATTGCTAGAACCAATTTCGATACGCAAAACACGATATGTCATCATTTCACTCACTAAGACAGCTTGACCGTCATGACTAAGAGTGATTCCATTTGGAAAGAATAATTTATCGTGAATAATTTCTACTGTCTTTGAGTTAGGGTCATAAGACAGCAATCGACCTAGTGGGCGGCCATCCATAAATGAATTAAAAATGTAATCATCCCCAATGCCGTAGTCCTTAGACGAATCAACAAAATAAATCACACCATTGTTAGTAATCACCAGGTCATCAACAAACTTAAATGGAACGTCATTAAGTGTTGATGCCAAAACAGAAATCTGCCCAGTGCTATCAACTGATAAAAGTCCTCTTTTTGCATCTGCTACAATCAAGTCTCCTTGAGTATTGAAAGCTAACCCAAGCGGCCTACCTCGGGTATTTACCCACTCTTCGCTGTGATTAGATCGAGGCTTGCGCCGCACTATCTGACCATTTGCTAAACCCGAATACATCCATCCTTCATTATCGAAAGCAATGTCTTCTGGCCCTAATCCGGTATAAACCGCTGATACGTTTTCTAGGTCATATTTAGGCTCTAACACTCCTTGAAGGATAGGTGCTGGCTCAGGTACAAACTCAGGTGGTTCAAAACCTAGGGGCCAGAGTAAAAAATAAGCTATTAATAATAGAGATATTAGTAGGATAGATAGGGGTACAGTTCTTTTTAACACGTGGATTTCCTTAAATTTTATTAGCCTTCCGTTAAGCGTTTCCAGTTTTACCACTAATTGCTCATATATAATTCATGCAACATTAATAGCTTGGTTTTTGAAGGGAATAGCTGGGCGAAATAGTTTTATTGGTTAGCGTTGCGTTACTTGTTCGAAAGAACAGGTAAGTCAAAGTAGGGCCAGTCATTCGCCCTAAACTCATTTGGTAGTGCCAAGCACTTTGTAGCATTTGACTTTAAAAGGGGGCTTTCGTTTTTTTGGGAAGTTGTACGTAACTCGTGGAAATGCCGTACTCCATATTTCTCTTGTGCAATGATATTGAGACACTGGCAATAGGTGAGCGTTTGATTAGTCTTTTTAAGGTGCTTAGCTTGAGACTTAATGTGTCTAATTGTTGAGTGGTTCATAACTAACTCCGTCATTACAATATCTCAATGGCCCACTCCGGAGATTGTCGGATTTATAAATAGTTATTTTATGCTCAACACAAGAAGTGTGATGAAACTGAATAATGCACTGAGTACTTTGCCAATGTGGGCGGCAGGCATTTATCTAACACCTGGGCCGACTATAAATTGCGATTAAGCAAAGATCAAGCATTGTCTAAGTCTAGAAAGCGAATCTTTTTTCTCAAGAGCTTTAGCGTCGTAGTGGAAATTTATTCCACAAACTTTTCAAACATAGTTAAACAACTCTCTAATAATACTTCTGAGTCCCCCCATGGATACTCATTGATTGTAATCAAACCGTGGGCTATGCCTTGAAGCTGTAATACCAAGAGCTTTACATTCTGTTCCACTGAAGATTGATCGTTAGCGATATTACTTACGAGCAAACAGAGTTGATCGAACAGAGAAGACACAACTGTACTTGTGATAAAAAAAGCATCATTGCTTCCTTCAAGTTGATCCGACTCTAGATATACAACTCGATAATGATCAGGGTGCGCCAGCCAGTAGTTTAAGAAAGCGGAACAAAAGGCCCGAATTTTTTTTAAGTCGTCATCTGCGGACTCAACCTCAAGTTGGCATTGGTTAGTAACTGCTACAAAAATATCAGTCCAGATGAAGCGTAAAATATCGCGCTTGTTCTTAAAGCTTTGATAAATAGTCATTGGTGATAGATTAGCTTTAGCAGCTATCTTCCTCATTGACACGGCTTGATATCCGTCCTTAAGAAATAGAGTCTTCGCAATTTGGATAATGAGAGATTTTCTTGATTCGTGCTCAGCCTCATTCAGGCTTGGTCGGCCTTTACCTGTTTTTTCTTTCTCCATAAGAATATCCCTAGTAATTTTTAACATCATTGACAATTAAATTATACGCGTATATTTTAATTAAGCACAAGTAACTTCAAAAAGGATTTTCTATGAAAAAAACTAGGCCTATTCCATTCATCAGTAGCGTTACAACCATCATCTTAGTTATTGTGGGTGCCAACCTTCTCTCTTCTGGCATTAATGAAGATTCGCTTAGGTCTTGTTTGAGGATAACCGCTCAAACATCACTGTGCTTATTTCTAACAACGTTTATAGCCTCTCCACTTCACAGGCTAAATAAATCTAATACTTCCAAATGGCTTATGATGCATCGAAGATACTTAGGGATCACGTTTGGTGTTTCTCACATCATTCATTTGGGGCTAATCTTATGGCTTCTAAACAGGTTTTATCAGAATGATTGGTCAGGTCTAGCATCGTCAAGCAGTTTAATCACGGGAAGTCTGGGTTATATCTTTATATTCGCAATGCTAATAACTTCAAATAACATGGCTATAAAGAAACTTGGCCATATAAACTGGAAAAGGTTGCACTCATTTGGAATGTATACTTTGTTTTGTATTTTTACGCTGACTTATGCTGGCTTACTTACCCAAAACTGGGTGTTAAATTTGCCCTTTATAGTACTACTTGTTTTTTGCGCAATATTGCGCTTTAAAGCGCGTACATCAAATTTTAGACAAGGGGTTTCTGCATGATATTTATCTCGTTGGATTACTCGCCCTGGTCTGAAAAAGCTAGATGGTCATTAGATTACTCTGGACTTCAATACACGCCCAAAACTTATGTCTCAATGGTTGGCGCTCCTTGGTTAAGATATAAAACTCGTCAATACAATGGGCCAGTAACTGTGCCGGCATTGATTGATGGTAAGACTGTACTAAAGGACTCTTTTGATATCGCACTCTATGCAAACTCAAAAAGATTAGATCAAGCACGCACAGATCTATTTCCCTGTAAGCAGGTAGCACAGGAGTGGAATAAACTAAGTGAAAAGGCACTTTCGATTGGGCGTCATCTCTGTGTTGAACGACAACTCGGAAATAAGCCAGCACAAATAGAAATTTTGCCACCATTTATACCACAAAAAATTAGACTCTATTTTACTTGGCTGGCAAGAAATGGTCTGCAATACCATCTAGATAAATACAAGGTTGAAAGTCCAGATCTGTCTCGCTTCAGAGATATTTTGTTGAAGCTAAGAGAACAACTAAACGGTAGAGAAACGATTTTAGATGAGTTTTCCTATTGTGATATTGCGATGTCGCTAACGCTACAATATGTTAAACCTGTTGCGCATAAATATTCAGCCCAAGGACCCGCCTCTGCTAAGTGCTGGTCAACAAGCGAACTTTTGAATGAGTTTAAAGACCTCATTGAATGGCGAGATTCTTTATACCAAATTTACAGATAATTTAAGGGTGACGTATTAAAAACAGGCACATGAATGATCGCTTTAGGTTTCAGTGATCTTCCAGCGTTCAAAAAAGGGTCGCTAAGTCTCGTGAGCGGAACTCAGTAGAAAAACTTTGTATTTCCGCTTAGTGGCAAAAACTGACTCTCTTTTCTAGTTGGCAAATAATGTGAGCCGAGATTGTCCGATGTAATCAAGCCCAAGAGATTATATAGTAGGTCATACCTGATCTGACAGAGTTTACTTTAAGTTTAGATAACATCGTGCAATCGGTAACTTCAGAAATTGCCACACTCCGGTCACTCACGCTGATACCCAAGTTAGACCCCAAAAGGCCAGAAGCGTTAGTTAATATTTCAGCCTTCTAGCAGTCAGGATCTTCAACTTTGAAAACTTTGATTATGAACAGGAAAAACCTGAAATTGGACACTGTAAAATATCTTTAGAGCGGCAGACATTGTCATGATCTAGGGTAGTTGATTAAAGCAATTCCAAGTAAAAACAGTCCGACAACATATGTTGATTATGCATGTCAGGGTAAGTTCCAGGCGGTGATGTGTAGACGCCCATTTTGTAGATTACCTCGTCTCTAACTTTACGTTGTAAACATTTAATGCTCTTATAGTGATCTGAGTTCACTAAATTGCTGCAATTTTGTGTGAATTCCCAAGCACTCCATATACAACTTACTGAAATGGAATTTAATATGACAGACTCAAGCTCCGCAGAGACTCCAAGAAAATCAGCCCCTAGACCTAGTACCATAAGAATTGGTACACGCTATCGTGCGACTCGTGTAGAAAAGCAATATGATGCAATTGTGATTGGGTCAGGTATCGGTGGAATGACAACAGCCGCGCTGATGTCAAAAGCAGGCAAAAAAGTATTGGTCTTAGAGCAGCATTACACCGCAGGTGGTTATACGCATAGTTACTCTAGAAACGGTTATGAGTGGGATGTCGGAGTTCATTATATCGGTGAAGTGGGCGATCCTTCATCATCTATGCGTAGAGTGTTCGATTTTATTACCGACAGCCAGTTAAAATGGGCAAAGATGGACGACAACTATGACCGCTTTTACTTTGGTGAAGATGTTTATAATCTAACTGCTGGGCGTGAAAAATTCCAAACGGGCCTGGCAGCACACTTTCCAGAAGAAATAGAGACTATAGCAAAGTATCTCAAGATGCTTGACGGTGTGAGCCGTTTAATTCCTTTGAAAGTCATGGATAAGTTGTTACCTCATACACTGTGCCGGCCCTATAACTTCATCAAAAAGTATGGTTTACCTAATTATTTCAATAAAACGACTTATGAGGTATTGAGCAGTTTAACTAGTAACCAGAAATTGATTGCCGTGCTTACGGGCCAGTACGGTGACTGCGGCTTACCGCCAAAAAAATCTAGCTTTTTGATCCATGCGCTTATCGCGCGTCATTATCTTAGTGGTGCATATTACCCTGAAGGGGGTGCTTGGAAAATTGCGGATACTATTATTCCTGTAATTCAACAATCAGGGGGGGATGTATTAACTTATGCAACGGTTAAGCAAATTGCTTTAGATAAAGGGAAAGTGATAGGCGTCGAAATGGCCGACGGGCATGTCATCAAAGCGACTAAAGTCATTAGTGGTGCAGGTGTTATTAACACGTTTGAACACCTATTGCCTCAGAACGTGGTTGAGCATCATGGTTACAGCCAGCATTTAAAAAGGATATCCTCCTCAATAGCGCATTTAGGAATGTATCTTGGTTTCAAAGGTAGCCCAGCAGAACTGAAATTACCTAAGACTAACTTCTGGATATTCCCACATTACGATGCAGATAAAGCTTACGTTGAATTTGAGGCAGATAAACAGAAAGAATTTCCAGCCGTTTATATCTCGTTTCCTGCAGCTAAAGACCCTGAATGGCAGCGTCAGCACCCTGACAAATCAACCATAGAGATTGTGGCCCCCTGTCCGTATGAGTGGTTCAAAGAGTGGAAGGATGAGCCCTGGGGGAAAAGGAGCGACGACTATGAGCAGCTAAAAGATTACTTTGCGCAACGCATGTTAGAGGCGCTGTATAGCAAGATGCCTCATTTGAGGGGGAGAGTAGATTACTTCGAAACAAGCACTCCGTTATCAACCGAGTATTTCTGTGGTTACAAAAAAGGCGAGCTTTATGGGCTCGATCATGACCCGAATCGCTTTGAACAAAATTGGTTACGCCCAAAAACCTCTATTCCTGGTCTTTATTTGACCGGCCAAGATATTCTAACGTGCGGTGTCGGTGGAGCGATGATGGGGGGAGTTATGTCGGCCGTGGCTGTACTCGGGTGGAGTAACTACAAATTGCTCACCCAAATTGGAATGCAGGCTCCATTGGTTCAGGGGTTTTCAGGGTAAGGGCTTGAAGAAACATTGGTCGTATGGGAAGTCCAAACGGCCAAAAGCGGTCTCTGCATTTCATATTATTCTCTATCGCGCTCTCACTTTTGGCCGATACTTTCGATTCAAAGCTTATCACCGGAAATTCAATGGAAGGGTATTTTTAGGTTTTCAGTTCTGAATCGATGTTGGCGTCTACACAATAAAGCAGACATTGTATTTCGGTGATTGGATGATCTATCGTCGAAGTCAGGCCCGAAGGAGGCACTTGAGCTTTGAATGACTGAAGGACAAGTTCTCGCCCTTTATAGTCTTTCTAACCTGAATTCGACCATACTTTGAGATTTTAGGTTATGTGCCTGCTTCATACGAATAACCCACCCTAGACATATCTATTTATGGGTAGTGTGCTTCGTTTGGAGATACCTCAGGTTTGAGGTCTAAAGAATTCCAATAGACAACACTCTCTTCTAACTGCCCATTAGTTCTATCCAATAAATCAATTCTTACTTTTTCCTTTAACACCGATATTTATTGATCTACGATTTCCGTCATAATCGGAAAAATACAGGTTTCCACTACGAGGTGCATAGTTATAGATATCTTCAATCTCAAAATTATTTATGGCGACTGAGTCAACATCAACAAAGCCATCTGGACTTCCCAGACTTTGCTAGACCCTTAATATGTTTCATGAGTAAAGTTAGCCCCCCTTGATTAGACCCGAGGCCCACTTTAAATTTCGAGTTTTTACCCTTTATTATCATTTTTTGTTGACATTGACCTCTCTCAAATCATATCTTTACATTGTATAGTTCATTGAATACCCAATATTCTTTTAGCGAGAGCTCTATGGCAAATCATAATGTAATCACTGGTAGGCAACTAATAAAAAAAATGCCAGGTATTGTTCCTGCCCTTCCTAAGCTGATTAAAGGCATTTTAATAGCGAATAGTCGAGATAAAAAAAAGCCCGTCGGCTTAGGTCTTTGTTTTGAGCGTGCGGTAGAACGAAATCCAGATGGTATCGCCCTTAAGTACCAAGATGTCGAAATCAGTTATTCTGAATTGAATATCTGGGTGAATAAGATCGCTCATTACTTTTTAAGTATCGGTATTCAAAAAAGTGATTGTGTTGGCATTATGATCGAAAATCGACCTGAGCTTCTAGCGACAGTGTTGGCTTGCGCGAAAATCGGCGCAGTGAGTGCGATGATCAATACTGGCCAAAAAGGAAAAGTACTGACACACAGCATTAATTTAGTCAGCCCCAAACTCATGATCGTAGGGGAAGAATGCTTAGCCCCGTATGAAGCCATTCGAGAAAAGACAAATTTACCCGACGATAAGCACTTGTATTTTGCCGACATTAACACTCTGATTAATGCAGGGTCCAGCCCGAGTCATTGGCTTAATCTGGCAAGCAATATAGGTAATCAATCACAGCATAACCCAACACAAACTCAGCAAATATTTTCGGATGACCCCTGCTTTTATATTTATACCTCAGGCACCACAGGGCTCCCCAAAGCAGTGATATTCAATCACGGCCGATTCATGAAGCTATATGGCACCTTTGGTTACATCACGGTGAGATTAAAAAAAGACGATCGTCTATATGTCCCTCTTCCCTTCTATCATGCAACAGCGCTAGGTGTTTGCTGGAGTACGGCGCTTGCTGGCGCATCCTGCTTGGTGGTCGCCAGAAAATTTAGTGTCTCTCGGTTTTGGTCAGATATCAGAGAGAATCAAGCGACAGCCTTTGCCTATGTCGGAGAACTCTGTCGTTATTTAATTGAACAAGCCCCAAGCACTGATGACGCCAATAACCTTGTTCACGTTGTGGTGGGTAACGGTATGCGTCCTGCTATATGGCCTGTATTTAAAAAGCGTTTTGGCATACCCCGAGTCATGGAGTTTTATGGTTCCAGTGAGGGTAATATCGGATTTACTAATTTATTAAACTTCGAAAAAACCGTGGGAATGAGTCCGCTCCCTTATGCCATCGTAAAATATGATAGAGAAACAGATAATCCATTTCGTGATTCCTCTGGGTATATGTCAAAAGTCGGTAAAGGTGAAATAGGCTTACTCATTGGCCATATCACGGAGAAAGCCCCCTTCCATGGTTATACCGATCCCTCCAAAACAGAGTCGAGTATATTAACGGATGTTTTTGAACCCGGTGACCGTTGGTTTAACACCGGCGATATCATGCGGCATATGGGGTTTCGACACTCCCAGTTTGTCGATCGAACTGGCGATACCTTCAGATGGAAGGGCGAAAATATTTCCACCAGCGAAGTTGAAATGCTGATAGAGGAAGTTGAGGCCGTCAGTGAGGCAGTGGTATATGGCGTAGAAATACCCAATACCAATGGTCGTGCAGGCATGGCCTCTATCAGACTGAGTGGATCAGTTGAAGAATTTGATTTTACTCAGTTTTTACACCAAATGAAAACCAATATGTCAGATAATTCCATCCCGGTATTTCTCAGTATCAATGAAGGGGTTGAGTTGACCGGCACCTTTAAACATGTGAAAGGCCCTTTGAAAGCAAAGGGGTTTGACGTACAAAAAAATACCGACCCACTTTATGTATGGTTACCCAAAACGGATAAATACATTCCTCTCACGCATCAAATACAAAAAGATATTGAGCGGGGCCTATACAGTTATTAGATAGACACTTAAAAGCACTCATTTACGTGAAGGATTGTATGATGAAAAGACCTGTTCGAATTGCGGTTACCGGCGCTGCCGGCGGTATTAGCAGATCATTACTATTCAGAATTGCTGCAGGCGATATGTTTGGTAAAGACCAGCCTGTTATTTTACAGTTGCTAGAAATACCAGAATGCATGGAATCATTGAGAGGCGTTGCTATGGAATTGGAGGACTGCGCCTTCCCCTTATTACATACCATCAGCATGCATTCCTGTGTCGAAGATAGCTTCGAAAGTGTGCATTTCGCCTTGTTAATTGGAGCGACACCCAGAGGTCCCGGTATGGAGCGAAGTGACCTGCTGACCATGAATGCCGAGATTTTCTCAAAGCAGGGGAAAGTGCTGAATGATGTCGCGAATAGAGATGTAAAAGTGCTGGTGGTTGGTAACCCTGCTAATACGAATGCACTGATCGCCAGTCGAAATGCACCTGACTTGAGTCCATCTCAATTTACCTCGCTGACTCGTCTAGACCACAATCGATGCAAAGGTATTCTGGCCAATAAAACAGGGGCGAATGTAGAAGATATTGCAAACGTCATCGTCTGGGGAAATCACTCAAAAACGATGTGCCCTGACTTATATCATGCCTCAATTTATGCAAACCCTGCACTCAATCAGATTGATCTAACTTGGTACCATGAACACTATATCCCGAAAATTCAAAATCGTGGTTCCGAGATCATTGCGGCTCAAGGTCGTTCAAGTTGTGTCTCCGCCGCGCAAGCGATCATCGAGCATATGCGTGACTGGTATATGGGTACGCCAAAAGGCGAATACGTGAGTATGGGCATTATCAGTGATGGCAGTTATGGCATCACGCCGGGCATCGTTTTTTCCTTTCCCGTACGTTGCAATTATGGGCGCTATCAAATCGTTCAGGGTCTTAAAATCAACGAGTTTAGCCGAAACGCGTTAACGCTGTCTGAAAAAGAATTACTCTCAGAAAGAGAGGTGGTCCAGAATCTATTGCCTGAATCAACTAAAGAAGCGCATGAGAATTTGAGCATCTGTTTACGTTCGGGTGTCACTCTTTACGCAGATGGCACTGGCCCTAAAGATAAGGCGACTTATTTGCAAACAGACCGAGTACTATAGATCGCAGACAATTAACCTAATACTACTGACCTAGTGATTAAAAGGAATCATATAAACAGAACTTGTTACGGGTATCCACTGCGACGGGCTGTTTTAGCAGCCCATTTTCACATGCCTGTTACTTTAATCTGGTATTAAAGTCCTAACACGACCTTGCCTTTGAGATAGCTAAGTTCGACTAGGCCTAATAACGCTTAAACGCACGTCTAAAATTTGATACATCGTTATATCCCACCTCGAATGCAATTTGATTGACGGTTTTATTTGTCTTATAGAGAAGTTCAATTGCGATCGTTACACTAACCTGATCAAGAATTTTCTGATACGTTGTTCCAGACTTTTGAAGCTCTCGCCGGAACTTTCTGGAATATCCATAGTTTCCACTAGTTGTCAAATTGTTCTCTTCTTAAAAATACTTGGTAAAAGTGATGTTTCGACGGGGATAGCCATACATGTATTTAAAGCTAATTGTTTTACTCATTGCATCGACTGCTATAACTTTATCTATAGATTTACACGCAGACCAGTTATCAGTTTCTCTTATGCCAGTTAATGGAGTGCAACGAGAAGCATACTCCAAAGTGATCAACCAATTCAGGAAAAAACATCCCAACATTGACGTTAAAATAAGAGTAGATGAACATGAATATTACAAGCAACATATTGAGCAGTTTCTCATTAAAACACCAAATAAAGCAGATGTTTATTTCTGGTTTGGAGGCCTAAAATTAAAGAACTTAGCGGCTATGGGTGCTATTCTTCCTCTGGCTGAAGTCTGGAACCGAAATAACTGGAATACCTACTTCAGTGCCTCTACCCGCTCCTCAATTACTTTCAACAACCAAATGTATGTTCTACCCCTCCACTACTATCAATGGGGCTTTTACTACAGCAAGTCATTATTTGAGAAACTAGATTTAGACATGCCACTCTCCTAGGAAGACTTCATCGACGTTTGCAATAAGTTGTCGAAAAATGGAATTACACTAATTGCGTTGGCTAGCAGTGGCCTATGGCCCAACGCTAGCTGGTTCGACTATCTTAACCTTCGTATCAATGGACTGGAATTTCATAACCAACTTATGCAGGGTACGATCTCCTATGAATCAGGAGCAGGCGTTTAATCCTTGAAAGCTCAATTGTCTCCTTTGAGCTAGTTTTTACTCTTCAATGTGAAGTTGTCTGATTGCGATTGAGCGTCTGCTATTGAGTTTTAATCAAATTATTTAATGTGTAATCTGAAAAATAATTTGGCTCGAATTAGTGATCAGTCTACCGTCCACAAGACAATGCCATGCTTCTATTAAGTGGCACAGGGTAATGATTTTTCGAATGTTGAAACTTCCGCTTTGAGTCTATTCCTGTCAGGGTTGTTGAAGGTCTAAATGACTCCAATGGGCGATGACACGACATTAATTGAGAATCTATAACTAACGACAAACCTAACACGAAGAATGATCGCTTTAGGTCAAGACCTAGCGCTTTGTTGTCCTTCGAAAAGGTATTGTTTTTAACTCATAGTTAGCGGTTTATCGGCATTCAAAAAAATGAACGCTTTTGCTTACATTTTGTAAGCTTCTGAATGCCTCCTTAGAGTTGACCAGAACACCGTCCCCTCCCCTAAATCACGTTAACTGAGGATGGATAGCTTTATTAACTAATAATTTATCCAGAGCTTTTTATTTTGTACCAACTAAAACATGAATATTTAGCCTTTCATTGATAATTAAAGCTAAAACATTACGCTTTACTCCACTTTATCGAACTATTACCCCTTCCCTTCTCTGTTCCAATAGTACCAAGCAGCAACGAAATGCCATTGCATTATTTGTCGCACCTTTATACTGGTATCGAACTGGAGATAACAATGAACACAACTTTTTTATTAATGGCGGAGTTTGGGTCAGCTGACGTTCCTTTGGAAGTGATTGCTGAAAAGTACTTGGGGCTTGGTAAGCTAAAAGCCTACGATAGAGCAAATTTTAACGAACTACCGTTCCCAACGTATCATGCTGGAAGTACCAAATCTGCCAGAATGGTTAGAATTACAGAATTAGCTGAATACTTGGATAATAAATATGCTGAGGCTAAACGAGAGTGGAGCAATACTAATGTTGCATAACAATGTATTGAGTCACTGTACATGCAAGCTAATGATGTTGCTCCTCCCTTATTACACTGACCTTCGACTGACTTGGCATTCATTGTCGAAGGTATTGAGAATTACTGCCTTAAGTAGATTCAAGAAACACAAATTAGCGGTTAGCGTTAATCTCATTCTGAGCAATCAAAAGCCTTTCAACTATAGCGTCAAAATGATCTGGCGAGCTAAAGAACATGCCACCATCGATTGCCGCCTGGTGATCTTTCGAAATACCTGCGAGCCTTTCTTTATTGGGCACCAGTTTTAATTCACCTCTCAGAACTAGACCATAGTCCACTCCTTTCTCTGCCCAACGATGCGCCTTCATTTCAACTACATTTTTCATCGCATCTGATGAATTTAAAGGATCAGCAAACTTAGACTGTAAAAGGCGATCAACATCATACCAATGTCTAGCCAACCGATTAAAATTTGGTTCCCTGTCTTGAGTTGAAAATTGGTGTAAGGCCGTTAGTTTTTCCCACAGAATATAAGCAGTATCATAAGCTTGTACTGTCGCAACGGGGAAATCAAAAGCTGATAACTCTGCCACCTCAGAAAGATAGCACGTAACCTCATGTGGGTTAGTTGGTCTCCCCCTATTCCGACCGCCAAATTCCAGCAATACATAATCCAACTGATAGTCGCTCTTGCCTGCCATCACCCTAGGAAAATGTATATTTATCTTCTCTCCCTTTGAGCCCGATTCAAGTTCTGCTTCCAGCCCAGTAATTCCATACTCAGCAAACCGCTCATTCAGCTTAGAAACCAAACCTTCTGACCACTCAATCAGTAACTTTTCCTGCCTTTGCCTAAACTTCTTACGCTGAGCTCCACTTTGTACAGATTTCTCCCAAGCTTCAGCCTCATCTGTTTCACCAGCCAATTCAGCCCAATGAATGGATAAATCAATATCTTCAGAAAACCGTTCTATAGCTTTCCAACACTTACTAAGGGCTGTTCCACCCTTAAAGGCCACTGCTATATCGCCCACTAGGCTTTCCTCATAAAGCAGTCGAAGAATTTCAGTCACCCAAATATCTTTCTCAAGGAAGTTTGCAGCTAAGCCAGCAGGATGCTTTTGCCCTGCTAATGTGAGTATTTCCTTCAACTCTTCATGCTTAGACGTATCAGCATAGAAATCAAAAATATTCATAATGCTAACTGCCGCTCAAATTGTTGTAGTTTATTGCGCCAGCCATGAAGAACTGAGGCCTCACTAAGCTTATGCAAAGCAGACAGCGCTTCTTCCTTAGATAAGGATAAACGCTTAATAGCGCTTAATATGCTCGGAAACTCAATCGATTCAGGCGGAGTAACCACCAATCCTCTTAATAACGTGCCTTCTGGTTTTCCTGCCCACCTAAGCTTTTTCTCTGTGATATGTCGAACCTGCACAACCTCATTACCCACTCGGAACTCCCGAGAAGGACCGTTACTCCATAATATTACCTTTATAGGCGCCTGAGTTTGCAAGCCCAATCTATAGGCAGCCTCTTGGCCTTGGCTCACCAATTTGTACCCGTATTCTTTAGCCCAAACTTCAGCCACTTGCTCAGCACTAGCAGTCGTCTTAACAGATGGAATACTAGCCAGCTGTTTAGGTCTTACATAAAAGCCTTTAGATACACGTTCAATAATATTTACTTTAGCTAAACGGCTCATCGCCTTTTGTACAGACGTGTGATTACCCAACGTATAAAAGCCGTTAATGCTAAACGGTACTCCGCGTTTCATGCGACTTACCCTATTACTAACACGTTCCGAGACTGACATTATTATATTTATCCTGACACTTTATTTTTATGTTAATTCAACTGAAGCCTTTATTAATAGTAACTATAGAGCATTTAGTGTCAGAATAACATATTTGACTATTGCCATAAATAATTTTCAATTAATAACATTAATAACCGCAGATACATACATTCAAGCGTTAGCTATATCATCACTTAATCAAGCACCTTAGTCTTCCACTCCCAATCACTCCATCGGTCACGAGGCTCTGGGCTTATTATATCTTCATAAATTTGTAGCGATGACCAACTTTTATGACCTGATACTTTGGCAACTTTAGGAATATCCCACACCTCACCTTCATGCCCATTCTTTTCAAACAACCAGCTGATTCCCTCATGACGTAAATCATGAAACCTCAGATTGTCATCAATGTTCTCATATTCAAACCCTGCTTTAGCCCTTAAACGCTGGAAATTCGCACCAACGGACCGGTGATTAAACGGGAATATTCGCTCATCAACCTTTGGCATAGACTGTATAACAGCAAGCGCTTCATCAGTAAGGTGGACTTCAACATCATTCCCCACTTTTTCATTTGGGTCCTTCATATCTCTAACGATAATTGTCTTCTTATCTTCATCAAGATCATCCCAGGTTATCCTACAAATTTCAGATAAGCGACGAATCGAAAACATGGCAAACACAATGATTTTATCCATCGGCGCGTAATCATGAGAGAGATGATGATTACCATGCCTATACTTATAGGCCCTCGATACAATCTCGGTAATTTCATCATATTCCGGCCGCCTATCACGCTCGTTACTACTCTTCACCAAACCCAACTTCTTAAGGATTGGCTTAGCTTTGATAAATGCACCTGAATCAACTGGAACACCCAGTAGATGCTCTGCTATATCAAATACACCTCGTAGATAAATTATGTCCTGGTTAACCGTCTGAGGTTTTGCACCATGCTTCTCTACTCGCTGAATGCAGTGGTTAATGATATCTTGCGGCTTAAGCGAAAATGCATCAAGCTCAGCTATATCATAACGCTGAAGTGCTGAGAGAGTTTGTGATTTTGATTTACCCCACTGCTTTATAGGCTTAACAACATCCACATACTTCTTCACTAGCTGACCCACGGTAATTTTGTGGTTTTTGTTATGAATAGCTTTATTAAGTGTCGAGTCATCTTCAAGCTCCACCTCTCGCTTTTTGCTCCACCGTTTAGCGGCGGCTTCTTTAGAAAACGTCTTTGACTCTTGGAAAATAACCTTACCCTTCTGCTTGATTCTAATCATCACACGATAGGACAAGGAGCCATCTGCTTTACTTCTGGTTGTAATTGTTGCCATGTCACACTACCATTTAGTTGTCGCCGGTGTTCCACGATTTTGGAATACGGTGTTCCAAAGATAAATAATACTTAAATGGTGCACTTTCTGGAACACCGAGGCAAGAATAATGACTTAAAATGGTGGATTTCAGTGAGTTTTGAGGATAGTAACCAATTGAATAAAAACACTTCTAACCCAGTCACATCAAGCGATACGCTCAATCGCAAGTTTTGTATAGCTCCTATGCTCGATTGGACCGACAGGCACTACCGCTACTTCGCACGTCTAATCTCTAAAAAAACAGTCCTGTATTCAGAAATGATCACAACAGGTGCTTTAATTCATGGTGACCGTGATCGCTATTTAGAGTTTAACGATCAAGAAAGTCCTCTTGCGATCCAACTTGGAGGCAGTAACCCTGAAGAATTAGCACTTTGCGCTAAAATGGCTGAAGATTTAGGGTATGACGAAGTTAATTTGAATGTAGGTTGCCCTAGTGACCGCGTACAAAACAATATGATAGGTGCTTGTTTAATGGGGCATCCTGAACTCGTGGCTGAATGCATTGCAACTATGCAGAATGCGGTTTCTGTACCTGTAACCGTTAAGCATCGCATTGGTATTGATGACAACGACAGTTATGAAGCGCTTCATCATTTTGTTAATACCATTGCGAGCACT
>Ga0105350_10000985_pt1 | contig 18579 bp, 16 predicted proteins | sample EN1Hudsemesocosm_FD_83506 | JGI IMG/M metagenome (GOLD analysis project Ga0105350, IMG submission 83506) | Methane-oxidizing microbial communities from mesocosms in the Hudson Canyon - EN1E Hudson Canyon | ecosystem: Environmental > Aquatic > Marine > Cold seeps | place: Hudson Canyon... | reverse complement strand
CTGTGGACAGATATCCAAAATAATCCATCCGAGCGCACTCTAGGACAACAAATTTGTGCCTTTCAGGATCGTACGGCTTTTCTTAACTCAACGGAGATACCGACACTAGTGATCAGTGGCGACTGCGACAGTGTTGTTCCTGTTGGCCTCACGCTCAAAATGTTTCATAAACTTTCCCGCAAAGTCAGGTCTTTACATGTTATGTGCGGTGTAGAACACTATCCCAACGCTGAAGTACCGGAGGAATTGAGTAGAGTCATCGATCAATTTCTAACGCGCAATTATTAATCACCATCAATCAATAGAAACCGAACTGTGGGAGCACGTGAATTGAATAACACCAACACTAAAGTGCGCTTAGCACCGGAAGACGAGTATACGCACACACCCGATTCAGCAGATAATTACAACGAAAGTATGTATTTTAATCTATTTGATCCAGAGCAGATGGTAGGCGGTTGGTTTCGAATTGGAAATCGGCCGAACGAAGGTTATGCGGAAATGACAGTTTGCCTCTATTTGCCCGATGGTAAAGTGGGGTTCGTATTTCGCCGTTCCAAAATTGCCAATAACGATAAAATGGACGCCGGTGGTCTTAGTATAGAAGTCGTTGAACCGTTCAAAGAGTTATGCGTTCGATACAATGGGACATTACTATTGTTAAACAATCCTAACGATATGTCTGAGCCCTCCACAGCATTTAAGAACAATCCAAGCGTGGAATGTAAAATTGACCTTAGCTACACGGGCGTGTCACCGATGTTCGGTGGCGAGGTGGTAAAAGAAGACGGTAGTAGCTTGGACATCGACCCGGAAAAATCCTTTGCCAAAGCGCATTATGAACAACACATGGCCGCGACCGGAGAGATCAGTGTCGGTGATAAAACCTTCACGGTGAGTGGATTTGGCTTGCGCGATAAGAGTTGGGGGCCGCGGCACTGGCAAGCCATTAACTGGTATCGCTGGCTGCCTATGAATTTCGGCAAGGATTTTGCCATGATGATTTCTATCGTTACTGATGAGGAAGGGAATGAGCGTCACGGAGGAATGGTACTAAAAGATGGGGCCTATGATCTAATTGATAGTTGTCCTATAGAAACACAATGGAACGAACTCGGTTATCAGACCCAACTCAGCGCACTGGTCAACACCAAGAACGGAAAGGTATATCGTGTGACTGGAGAAGTGATGAGTCTAATTCCTCTGCGGAACCGCCGCACGACGCCCGATGGCCGAACATTGAAAACTAGAATAACAGAGGGCATGACCCGATATCACTGTGGTGATCTGGTCGGTTATGGAATGTCAGAATACCTCGATCAAATTGACGATGAAGGAAACCCCTCCGGCCGTTTAGCGGAAACGACTTTCTAAGTAGAGCGATGAATGAACCGGACAATACCTAAAACCCCCCCCCTTTCATTCTCAACCCATATTTGGGGGAATACTTGTTATGCAGAATGATACTATTTGTGTACACGCCTTTGTTTCCGGACGGGTTCAAGGGGTTTGGTTTCGCGCTTTTACCAGACAGAAAGCCCTTGAAGAGGATGTTTGCGGTTGGGCGAACAATTTGCAAGATGGTCGCGTGGAAGTGATGTTAAGTGGCCATCAGGAAGCGATAGAGAGCGTCATGCGTGCACTGCAGGAGGGGCCGGAATTGGCGCGAGTCGATGACATTGTGCGGGAAACATTGCCGCCGCAAGATTTTGAAGGGTTTCGGTGTGGATAAAGCGATCGTCTTGGGGGGGGAGTCTCACCGGTTTTATAACAAGTCACCGTTAACTTTTTCAGTCTTAGGCTCGCATGTACGGTGCTATATCGAGAGCGCTGAACAAAGAGAAGTGATTGAGTAGTTGCAGAAAGGATAAGCGTAGATTACCTTGGAGCCGTTTTTGCGTTGATGGAAAGCGCATTGATGGTAAGTGCTCGGTTGAATCGCGCGCATATTAACTCCCCTGTGTCTGTCGGGGATAATAAAAACTAGGAGTATCTTAATGAGTAATGCTTACACTTCGCTGCTATTGGCAGCGATAATATTCACGGTTTCAGCGTGTTCTGAGCCTGCTGAAGTAAAGACAACGTCGAAACCTGTAACTAGTGACACCGTCACGTCTGCAGAGGAAATAATTTCAACTGCGATAGAAACGCCGAGCGCCGAAACGATTCATCTTACCGCTTTGGTTCTCGATGCACACGCTGACATAGAAATTCCAGGTAAACCGTCTGCCTATGTGGGTACAGACGGCTTGTCAAAGGTCGCGCCTGACAAAATGCAGACCGGTGGGGTGGATGCCGTTGTAATGTCTATCGCTGTGGGGCCCGGACCGAGAAATAAGGAAGGGTATGCTGAGGCTCGTGCAATCGCGGACGGAAAGCTCAGTGCTGTATTAGCATTAGCCGCTGACGAATCTAACAATGTGGTGATTGCTCGCTCGGCAGTAGAACTGGTTAAAGCTCATCAAGAAGGCAAGAGTGCTCTTATTCTGGGTTTTCAAAATGCAAGAATACTCGGCGAAGACGTTTCCGGTCTGGACGAGTTTTATGCTGCCGGTGCACGGGTTTTTGCCCTGACACATATGGGACATAATGACTTTGCTGACTCTTCCCGGCCTATATACATCGCCGCAAAAAGCGCCCATGAGCCAGTTGAAGAACACGGTGGATTGTCCGATCTAGGTCGCGCCGCCATTACCCGAATCAACAAGTTGGGTGGAATTGTCGATGTATCCCAGCTCTCGAAAGCGGCAACCATGCAAGTGTTGGCGATGTCGAGTGCACCGGTTATAGCGAGTCACTCGAACGTTCGTCAACTTACTAACGTCAGTCGTAATTTATCGGATGAAGAGATTGATCGTATTGGCGAGAACGGCGGTGTTATCCACGTTGCTCCATTTCGAGGTTACCTTTTTGACTCGACCGACAAAGAGCTCGATATTAAAATTCGCGCAGCACGTCGCGCAGCGGGTATCGAGGAAGATTCCTATTACCCTTTTGAATTGTATTGGGAAATTAAGGATCCGACTATCAAGAAAACGTTTCTTACTGCTGTCAGTGATATTCTTGGCCCCAGTAGCGTTGACGACGTCTTAAATCACATCGATTATATCGTCGAGCGAATTGGTGTTGATCATGTGGGGATCGGAACTGACTTTAATCACGGCAGCGGAATTGTCGGTTATAACGATGCAAGTGAGGCTCTCAACGTGACAAAAGGACTGATTGCGCGAGGTTACAGTCAACAGGACATTGAAAAAATTTGGGGCGCTAACTTTCTGCGAGTATTTAAAGAAGTAGGATCACTCGCAAATTAGTTCTTAATACTTTTGCGTTGCTGAACCGCTAGGCTACCGCAAATGCCGGATTTACGGGAAGGCCTGTTATAGAACCGTTAAATGGCTAAGGCCGTTAGCACTCTGTGAGCATTTTGTTATTGGGCCCCGCAAGGTGTTATCGGTTTTCTGGCAATGGTGAGGAATGCTTGTTACGCTGATTGATAGGTATTGTGTCTATTTAACGAGCCGTGTCTGGCGTGAGGCCGAGAAATGGCGCAGGAACGGACATCGCAGCGCATGTAAAGTCACGTACGCTGCAAGGTCGTGCTAATTGGCCAGTCTTTGTTCATCAATTCAAGTTGAACAGTTCTAGTGACTAGCTATAAAATTACCAGATCACGTTGACTTGTCCCTGAATCGCCACCGTTAGCTTAGTGGAGGGATTGCCACGGTGAAGCCGTCCGGTTTTAGTCTACACCAAACGCTTCGCGCAGCTCTCGAGCTGTACCTTTTTTACCGTAAAGAGCAGATCGATTGTCAAACTCCCTCGCTCTAGCAAGCGGTCCTACAAACACCGGATCAAAACCGGATTCCTGGATCAATTTCGACGCAATTTTTAAGGCATCATCATCGTCGGCAGCGACGGGGATAGCCATCAACTCACCTTCTCTGTGGGCTTGCGTGATAATAGATTGATAGCTAATGGAATTATACGCTCTAACTAAACGAACACCCGGGAAAAATTCTGCCGATGCAATGCCAGTGCCTTTTTTAAGAGCTTCTACGGCCATATCGCCATCTCTGCTTGGATAAGGATTGCCGCAATCAATGACAACTTTGCCTTGAATTAGGGACGACAAATCCTCACCTACTTTAGGCATGGCGTGGTAGGGCACAGCCATGAAAATGACTTCACCGAATTTTGCCGCTTCCTTTGGGTACCCTACTTTAGCTGTGGGACCCGCTTTTTTTGCGAGGTCTCCCAGTTTTTCTGGATGGCGCGACGAGAAAAAAACCTGGTGACCTGCCTGCGCCCACAAGACTCCGACCGAGCCTCCGATATATCCTGAGCCGATAATTCCAATTCTTAAGGGTTTATCTGTAGTCTTCGCGATGGTTAAGTTCGGAAGCAGTGAAGTCGTGGCAGCGACTGCAGCGGTAATCAAGGCTCCTTTGGAAAAATGTCGTCTTGATACACCTGTGGGTTTATCTTTGTTCATGGTTATTTTCTCCCGTTAATTTCCTAGAAAGAATATAACAATAGACGGTATGTTGCAGCCAAAAATTTGTTTAGGTCGCTGTTTTCTTTATTCTTCAGTCAATTAGACGAAAGGGGTTTTCTGTAGTTGCATGGTAGTTACTGGTAGCAGGAATAGCGAGTGGCTCATTGTGAGTCCGGAAATGGCGAGTTTTTATTGATCGCAATTATATAATCCTTTTTTCAAACGTTATAGGATGACTCAAAATGACCAGTTTCGTCGTAAAAGCATTACAGAAAGAAGAATTGTCTATATTCTCCAAACTTTCTGATCGAGAGCTAGCTAACAGGAGTGCACATTGGATTCGGGCAGATACTAACCCTGGCTATCCCTGTCGTGTATCTCTGGTTGACGCTGAGGTTGGTGAGAGGGTGCTTGCTTTTTCGTTTTGTCATCACGACGTCAATTCTCCTTACAGATCAGCCGGACCGATCTTTATTCGTGAAAAAGCTGAGACAGCGCGGCTAAAGATCAACCATATCCCAAAGATGTTACGACATCGGCTGCTCTCTTTAAGAGCTTACGGTTCGGACAATATGATGATTGGTGCCGAGGTATTGGAGGGCGTCGACTTAGAAGACGGAATTGACCGCTTGTTTGAAAGTGACAAAGTCGAGTTTCTTCATATTCACAATGCAAATCCGGGCTGCTTTAACTGCGCTGTGTACCGAGCGTAATCAATTCTGTGTATAGTCAGTTTGATTCAGAGCTACGGCATCAATATGTAATATAGATAATGGTTATGCAATTAATTTGTAAATCTCGATCGTTCATTTTCGTTAGATAATCGATCTATACTTTCGGCCCAGAAGCTGTGCTCGGGTAAATTTTCTTATGGTTAGATGGCTGTGTCGGGGATAACTTACTATTTTATTTTATCGGAAAATGTCAATCAATTGGAGGCGGCAAAATGAATATAAAGCAGATTAAAGAAAGCGACATTGCCAAACTTGCTGATGTTTTTGTCTCGGTCTTCAATTCTCCGCCATGGAATGAAGAGTGGACGTACGATTGGGCTTTTGACAGGCTACAAATGATTTTTTGGTCCTATCGTTTTTACGGGTATTGGGTAGAAGTAGACCGTAAGCCGGTCGCGGCAGTATTTGCAAGATTGGGTAGTTATAAGGGGGCACTTGAGCTAGAGATAATCGAAAATTTTGTGGCCGAGTCTTACCAAAGGCGGGGAGTGGGCAGTACCTTACTGGATAGACTTAAGGAGATAGCCGTAAAAGACGGTATTGAGTGTTTTGTTCTTCAGACAGACAAAAATACGTTCGCTAGAAATCACTACATAAAGTATGGTTTTAAATCTCATGAAGAAAACCTTCTGATGTCTTATGAGTTCTAATGGTATTTCTGGTAACGAGTGGTTATAAGTTGGGAGCAGTAGGCTAAACGTTGGAAACGATTACGGTCGAATATCGGGAATGAAAATCCAGGAGAACAATTATTTGCGTCTTTGGTATCGATCTGCCACACCTACTGAGGGATATTGCACAGCTTGTTATTTTTCGCCGACCACTATCCATAGCGGGTCAGCGTCGATTGGTGAGCGATCGATAAACTCAATATTCTTGAGGCCGGCGTGGTTCAAGTAGCTGCCAACTAACCGGCATTTTTCTTCCGGAGGTAAAGCGTGGAATGCATAGATTGCTTTGCTAGGAAATAACCGGTGCGACATACTGACGATACATTTTCCGTCCGGTAGTAAACAGCGAGCGATTTCATTGAATACGTCCAGTGGTTGAATGAGGTACTGAACTGAGACTGCAATAAGAACAGCATCGAAGCTTTCGTTAGAGTAGGGTAACGATGGGTTCGTATTGAGGTTTTGAACACGACGTTCAGTCAATACCGTATTTTCTTCGAGCTCCTCGCTATTCATGCCCAGCCCGGAAACAGCACGATAATTTTGTTTCTGCGGTAAATGAGATATCCAGGAAGACATCAGGTCTAATACTGCGCCGTTCTCGGGAATCGCTTCGGCATAATACTCGGTAAGATTAACAATGGTCTCGTCATCAATATGAGTTTTAAAACGCGGTTGCAGATAGAAGTCTTCATCGGCTGATTCATCTTGACGAACAAAAAAATGTTTCGGCAATGTTACTGGCATGTTGTGCTTTTCCTACATAAAAACTAGTAATAGAGTATAGATGGAACGAGCCGGGAAAATCGACTCATTGTATTATACTTTACCTAAAAATGGATGATATCTGGCCGCTATCAATGTTCGGTCAATTCTTTACAGTAAAGTACTGTATTGATTGAACGGACTGATCTTAGACGTAGGATCTAGCAATCTTTCGCTTCAAACGGTTAAGTGAAAGATTGATTACGGAGCCGATTTCTATTGCAGCGGTTTCTGGCTAAAATTCCTGTTGGCCATAATTAGCAGAATACGCTGCAGGATTGTTTGAATTACTTACAACTGCCTCACTCCATACCAATTAGCAACATTTTTGACCCAATAAGCAATCAAATTTATCTTGCCTTGCACGCTGAAGGTTTGCTGTTTTTCGTCGAAATCGGATTGTCACTTTGTCGTCATTTGATTATTGACAGCGCAAATTTGACATCTATACTGTCGGTTATACTGTATAAAAAGGCCGTCAAGTCAATGTCAGAAAAACGCTACACTCTCGAGCAAATATGTCGTTTGCTTAATATGTCACCACGCACGATACGGTATTACATACACGAGGGGTTGTTGGACCATCCTGAGGGTCAAAAGCGTGGCGCTTATTATCTAGAATTACATCTAAGACAGTTGCAAAAGATAAAGGAGTGGCAGAGTGCTGGTTATAGCCTTGATCGGATTCGCCAACTATTGAAAGATGGTGAAACACCGGCAAATACACTGCTACCGTTAAAACCCAAGCGGGGCGATGTGCAGGTAGTTAGTCGGGTTTATATTGCTCCTGGAATTGAACTCAGTATTAATCCAGACCAAGCCCGCTTGAACCCCAAGCAGACCCGCGCTTTATATCGACAAATTGGCCATATTTTCGATCAGCTAAAATTAAGTGAAGAGCGATAGGAGAAATTGTCAAATTCTCCCGTAGGAATCAATGAGCGGCTGTTTGACTCGGAGTATGACACCACGTTAAAAATAACGGGTACTAACGAGTAGTAAACAGTGACAGTCGAATATTGTTTCAGTGTTGGGGTGCTGACAAACTGTTTCAACAGTGTGCTGGTTGACCGGGTGTCTATGACCTAGAATGAATTTAATAGATAGAATTGTCACATAGAGTCGTTTATTGAGAGAGCTAAATAGTCCTCTCCTGAATAAAATGCCCGACGTGATTAGAATTACTGCACTAAATGTTTAGCATCAGGGTTACGAATCAAAATTACAGATTGGTGATTACAATATTGACGTCAATTCCATTTGTTAAGAAACCACTCTGTTTTGAAGGGGCGTTTTTTACCAATGTCTTTTTCGCGAGGTAATCTAGATTATTGCGCTGCATACAAACTGCTTAATATGAAAGACGAATTTTCTGCACTAAAAAGCGAAAATAACTATTTGACTATAGTTAGCCAATTCGCAACCGACTTAATCGCCATCAATACAGTTGATGAAATTCTTTGGCATGTTGCACGGAAAGTTGTTGCGCAGCTTGGTTTTGACGATGTGGTCATCTATTTACTGGATCAAGAACGGGGTGTTCTTTGTCAAAAAGCCGCGTTTGGAAATAAAAACCCTGAAGCTTACGACATTTTGGAACCCATTGAAATACGATTGGGGGAGGGTGTCGTTGGAACAACCGCGGAATCAATGCAGTCTATCCTAATCGATGATACTCGTGATTATCCGGGCTATATCGTCGATGACGAAATGAGATTGTCTGAATTGTCCGTGCCTTTAGTGGTAGGCGGGAAGTTAATTGGTGTCATTGATTCCGAACATCCCTCTAAAGGCTTTTATAGTTTACAGCATCAAAGAATTCTCATCGCAATTGCCTCGATCGCTGCTACCAAAATCGTTCAGGCACAAACCCATGTTGAGCTGTTGAAGGCGATCGGTCAATTAGAACAAAACGCTCGTGTTCAGGCGGTATTGTTTGAAATATCGGAGCTGATCTTTGAAGTGAGCACTATTCAAGATTTTTATTCACGATTACACGAGTGTATATCGAAACTTACCACTACAAAAAATCTCTTCATTTCTTTAGTGAGCAATGACGGAGATTCGCTAAAGGTCTCTTATTATGTGGACGAAAATGACAAAATAAGAGAAGAACAGTTGTTGCCGCTGAGTGCGGTGATACCGACGATTACAGGCTTTGTTCTTAATGGAAAAAAACCTCGGCTTCTGTTAAAAGATGAAATAGAAGCGTTGGTCGAAGCTGAATGTTTTATTGTTAACGGTACGATTCCGAGCGCCTGGCTTGGGGTGCCTTTTGGCGAGAGTGGGCTGCGTGGAATCGTCGTGATCCAAAGTTATACGGAAGAACATATTTTCCAAGAAAGAGATAAAGAACTACTATCATACGCTGCGAAACATATTCGAAACGCCATCGAACGAATGAATAGCCAGTCGGAATTGAAATTTCTCGCCTTGCATGATCCTTTGACTAACTTGCCGAACAGATTGCTGTTCGTTGATCGGGTGGAACACGCTATATCGCTGTCGCTGCGGAATCCCGAGTCAGGGATTGCTGTTCTTTTCCTGGACTTGGATAGGTTTAAACAAGTTAACGACAGTTTTGGTCACGATGTAGGAGACAAGTTGCTGAAAGCAGTTTCATCCATCATCAGCGGATGTGTGCGAGAAACGGATACGCTATGCCGGCTTGGTGGGGACGAATTTGCCATTCTAGTTGAAAGCGTACCTGATTTTGATCGCGTCAAGGAAATCGCAGGCAATATCATTGTTGCTGTTCAAGAAACCATAAAGATCGAAAAATACTTAGTTAACGTATCAGTCAGCATAGGCGTCACTTGGTTTTTCGAAGGTTCAGTTGATGCTCAAACGTTGTTGGTTCAGGCCGATGAGGCAATGTATCAAGCCAAATTGAAAGGGCGGAACCAAGTATGCGTCTATAATATCGATACACAATCTTCATTCACGAGTACTTATAAGCTTGAATCGGAATTCCTTGAAGGGATAGAAAATCAACAGTTTAAATTACTGTTTCAGCCCATAATAGATTTGACGACAGGCCGCATGGCTGGTGCAGAGTCTCTTATTCGCTGGCACCATCCTGAACAAGGACACATATTGCCGGACATATTCCTATCGGAGCTGGATAGAGCCGGATATATGATTCAGCTCGACACGTACGTTATAACTAATTCATTAAGATACTTGATCGAATGGCAATCGATATTTCCGGATCATTTCAGATTAAATATTAATGTATCGAGCTCTGGATTTCTTTCTGAGACTGTTGTTGGTTTATTACGTGAGTTTAACGATGTACACCCTCAACTTCTAAACCGTTTGTGTATTGAAATTACCGAACAAACAATAATAGATAATGTTGTTAAAGCGACAGAAAATGTTGAAATCGTCAGAAACTTAGGCGTGCAACTCGCGCTTGACGACTTCGGTACCGGTTTTTCTTCACTCAGTTATCTCCACCAATTCAATTTTGACAAGTTGAAAGTTGACCGCTCGTTTATCAGTAGTATGAGCGCCAGTAAAGGCACAATAGTACTGGAAGCTATAATAAAGTTAGCTTTGTCCCTCGATATTAAGACGGTGGCAGAAGGAGTTGAAACTGCAGAGCAATATCTTATTCTCAAAAGCATGGAGTGTAGTGAAGCGCAAGGCTATTATCTTTCAAAGCCCTTATCAGATGTTGACATCGTAGAACTAATTATCAAAAACAAAAATTACATGCCGACCCCGATGTAAATTATTTCAATCTCAAGTGAATAATGGACGGCGATTGGGTTCTAGCTGAGCTGAGAATTGATGGGAAAATGATGTCATAAAGGTTCGTTGCCAACGATAACAAAATAACTACCGTTGTATCCTGGTTTAAACTGATATCAGTATCATTGAATTGCTTTAGCTGTCGTTTCATTTTTTCATTGGTTTATCATTAGCTTAAATTTTCGTCATATGAGCTCCCAGCATAGAAATTGGTGTTATTATTATTTTCAAAGAACGATAAAACGATAAACTAATGTTTAATAAAAAACACGGTGATCTTTGTTGTCGCTCGACTTTATAAAAACAGGCAAGATCTTGTTTTTAAAAATCGATCGAAATAGTCTCTATATGTCGACGCTGTTTACCTATTGCACGTCCGGAAATATCGATTCGAAAATTGTGTTTTGTTGTAGTTCGGGTTTTAAGCCGACAATCCCTACATTTTGCGTCGTTTGTCATGTTGGGGCAAAGCTTGACCTACAGAAAATGTACCGTTGCTGAACGCGCAATAACTAACAGGTGATTGGATCTGATATACAAATTAGGAGATTCTATGGGTTGGCTACGTTGGGGTTTCGCTGCAGTCTCCCCCGCTCTCATCGCTGTCGCGGTCTATTTCGGAGCAAGTATTGCCTTTAACGGAAGTAATAATCAGTGCGATACCGTATTCCTGGTGGCGGGGAAATGCACTGAACCGTGGCATACGACGGCTGTAGATTTTATAATCTATCTTTCGGTCGCGTTCGTTGTTACGGGATTGGTACTGGTTCCCGCTCTTATCGCCCCGCGGTTCAAAAAAGTGATTTCCATCCTTGGTTTACTAATCTCTCTATTTATTACGGGTGGCGCTTTTATCGCGTCTGGTTGGCCTGACCTATTGACCTTAATCTATGTAACGCTCTTTATAGGTCTTTGCGGGGTTTGTTTTGTGTGGAAAATTGCAGGGAGAATCGACAATGGCTAGAAATTTCTTTGTGGTGTTAATGACGTGTGCATTTTCCACGGCAGTGTTCGCGGATATCCCGAGAATGGCAAACGGTAAACCAAACCTTAACGGTGTTTGGCAGGTGCTAAATTCTGCTAATTATGGTCTCGAACCTCATTCTGCGAGAGCATCGATGGCACTTGTGCCGGGTCCTCTTGGGCCGGTTCCAGACAAAAAAGTTGTTGCAATGGGAGCAGTTGGCGCTGTACCTGCCGGATTAGGCGTTGTCGTCGGTGGGAAAATTCCGTATATGCCGGAAGCACGTCGGAAGCAACGGGAAAATCAACAAAACTGGTTAACCGCCGACCCCGAAATTAAGTGTTATCTGCCGGGCATACCGAGAGCGACTTATATGCCTTTCCCTTTTCAAATTCATCAGAGTTTAAGTGCCACCGTATTCACTTACGAATACGCCGGAGCAGTGCGGAATTTGATATTTGATCGTTATACCGAGGCTCCAATTGATTCGTGGATGGGACAGTCTAATGCTTCCTGGGACGGAGATACTTTAGTCGTTGCGGTAACTGGTTTTAACGATCGTACTTGGTTTGATCGAGCGGGAAATCATCATACAGACGCCCTCAAGGTAACGGAAAAATATACCTTAAAAAACGAATACATTCTGGAATATGAGGCAACTATAGAGGACTCAAACGTTTTCACCAAGCCTTGGACAATTAGGATGCCTATCTATAAGCGAGTAGGAGCCGATGCGCAGCTACAGCAATTTAAATGTGTCCAATTTGTCGAAGAAATGATGTATGGCGATTTACGGAAGGACGTGGTAAAACAGGGAAATTAACAATGAAAAATCCAGCAGTTTATGTCGGTGGTATGATAGCGTTGGTGTTGCTTTCGGTGGGTAGTATTGCCGCTGAATGGACAGTGCCGAGAACTCAACAAGGTGATCCGGACCTTCAAGGTATTTGGACTAATGCGACGATTACCGGGTTGGAAAGGCCGCGGCAATTCAATGATTTAGTGTTAACTGAAGAGCAGGCGAAGCTTTGGGAAGATGAGATTTCCGGTGTGTTTGAATCTATTGATGACGTTCCTGAGGAGGGCGTAGAAGCGGGGCAGGATGTCGGTGGCTATAATGCTTTTTGGTTAGATCCTGGAACAAAGGCGATGCGGGTTAATGGGCAGATTCGTAGTTCCATTTTGACCCATCCACAAAATGGGAAGTTACCCTTTCGAATTGGAGCAAGATTCAAGCTCTATCAGTTTTTCTTACAGAGAGGCCTTGACGGCCCAGAGCAACGGCCCCTCGGAGAACGCTGTTTGATGGGATTTGGGTCAACAGCCGGGCCGCCGATGTTACCGGTTGTATACAATAACAACTATCAGTTCGTGCAGTCGCCGGGTCACGTCATGATATTAGTCGAAATGATCCACGACGCTAGAATAGTACGAATGAATAGTGAACATATGGCTGCGGATATCCGTCCTTGGCTTGGTGATTCTGTCGGTCACTGGGATTCTGATACTTTGGTCGTCGTGACCAAGAATTTCAATCCCGGCCAAAGTTTTCGGGCGGGTATTAAAACGCAACTTTATCTGACTTCCGTGGCGGTCGTAACTGAGAGGTTTACCCGCGTAAGCCAAAATGAAATCATCTATCAATTTACTGTTGATGATCCCGGTGCGTATACAGAGCCATGGACAGGCGAAATGTCGTTACGACAGTCTGAAGGGCCGATTTACGAATACGCCTGCCACGAAGGTAACTACGCCTTGCCGGGTATATTAAAAGGCGCGCGGTTAGAGGAAACTTTAGAACAGGAGAATGGGAAATAGCGGCATATACCTAGTCTACTCTCACCCTATTAAATGTGGAAGATTTTGTCGTAACCCATTGAGAATTCATGATTCGCGTTTTTTCAGTCAATCAAACATTTCTTGTTGAGGCATTCGTGCCCGGACAGTATCTCCAATTTTTACAGTCCCAGTTCGCAGAATTTTGCAGCATAAACCACCGTGACCTAACATCGCAACGACACCTCCTTTACCCAGAGCCTGTTCCATGCGAGAGCAGGGGTGGCAAAGTGCGGTGGCCTCAAAAAGAGCATCGCCAATTTCAAATTGCTGGTGTCTCAAAGCCGTTAGGTTAATGTCTTTGACGACTAGGTTACGCCGTAATATACCAGGATCGATTGTTTGAATGCCAGAAAAATGGGTGATCTGATCTATGTATTCTTGCGAGATCAATGTCACTTGTCGACCGGATCCAGGAGTCTTTTTACAGCGATGATCACCTTCCAGACCTAAGTTCTCTAGCGCATTGCACTCGTTCACCACTTGCATCTCAGCTTTACGTTGAGGACGCAATCCTATCCAGGTCAAGGTGCCAGGGTTTAGATTGTGGATGTACCGAGAGAATAATCGTTGTTGCGCCCGCATAACTGCAAAATTCCTATCAATAAACATTGTCTAGGTGACAGAATACACTAACTGCGCGTTTATACTACGAGGATCGAGGAGCGGAATTGGACTATTTGCCGACGCCATTTAGCCACCTCAATTAAGATAGTGGCAAGCTCAGCCGGGCGTTGTTTAGCTGCAGTCGATGGTTTCTTTTTGACTAAATATCTCAATTCATCATGAAAGAAAAACACAAGTCGAGTCGAGGGCTAAATCGACTAGTAGGCCGCCGGTCGATGTTGAAGCTGCCTAGATAATGGCCAATAGTTTGGGCCGGATCGGACAGTTTTTTTAGCGACCATGTCGGAGTTGTCTGAGCAGTATATCGTGTTTATGCTTAGTGCTACTTGTTGGTCGTTTGAGGTCGCTCAGATGGGGCTTGAAATTGGTAAATTGTATGTCAGGAGAAGCATTTTTATTGAAGCTTCCCCTGCAAGAGTGTGGAAGGAATTTGAGTCATTCGATCGCCTAAGCCTTTGGCTTAACCTTGGTCATACCTTGCATGAATTTGATACGGAAGTTGGCGGTAATGTAAAAATGTCTGTCAACGTCGAAGGCAAAGATCGGTTTTACGGTGGAACAGTCCTGGTTTTTGACCCGGAACGGGAGATATCTTTTGAGAGTCAGTGGCAGAAACCGTACGATTGGCCAGTGCCAACATTGTGGACGATTCAATTGACTCCTCTTTATGATGGAACGCATGTCGAATTATTTCATCATGGTTTTGAACGATTGGGTTTAGCCGCTGCCGGGAATCTGGAAGCTTATGAAGAAGGCTGGGATGTTAAACATCTGAAGGCTCTACGCGTATTATCTGAAAATGGCTAAAAAGATTATTGAGACTTTGTGTTCGGTTACCCTGTTACTTCGTTCTGCTTAGATCCTCCAGAAAGGCTGAACCCTCAATCCAATGTTATCAGCGTTCGCCATTAAAACGCTCGTTAATACAGCTCATGTTTTCCGAGAATTGCCTGCAAGATGAAGCGTACAATTGCCGACACTGAGTTAGGACCAATATTGTCATCTCTATACTTACTCTTCGGGATAGACCACCCGGTCTTTCGTCAGCTTTTCGTAATTGGCGATCTTCGTACCGAGAAGGATGGAAATGCGTAATATGTCACGACGTACCTGGCGTTATTGAGTTGCTCTTTTTGGAGAAGGATAATTCTGGCGGTTGCAAAGCACCGTTCTAGCCGGCTTCGTTTTTGCGCATACGATATCAATCGGAGATGCTATTATTGCTGTGAGTCGAGAAATCGAAATGGAGAGGATACAGAAACCATCGATGAAGCAATTTTTCAAACAAGTTTTCAAATATGTTATTAACCCGCCTGGCGATGATGAACTTCGAAAAGCCTGGGAGGTATGTGATCTTCCGCTACCGACCGTTTGGCTTCTTGGTAAAACCGGTTCGGGTAAGTCTTCTATTATCCAAAAAATGACCGGTAAAACCGCCGCGGAAATAGGTAATGGGTTTATGCCCTGTACCAAAGATGCCCATGCGTACAATTACCCCGATGAACTCCCTATTATGAGGTTTATGGACACCAGGGGACTAGGTGAAGCTGAATACGATCCAGCAGACGATATAGCTGCGTTAAGTAAAACCAGCCACTCCCTGTTAATCGTTATGGGGCTTGCGGATGGCGAACAAAGTGCGGTACTGGAAGCCCTGAGGCTTATTAAGAAATCAGAGTCCATGATAACGGCCAATCAAGTGATGGTAGTTCATACCACGGCCACACAAATCGCTAATGAGCATGATCAGCGACGAACAGTCATCGACAAACAGGCGCGCGTAGAAAAGGTGTGGGGTGAGGCGCTTGACTACTGCGTGGTCGATTTTTTTGAGACGGAAATCCCCGGTGTTTTGAATGACTACGGCGTCGATGAACTTAAGGAGATGCTGAGCAAAAAGCTGCCAGAATTGTCGCTGTGGTTACAGAAAAGTGAACATCGGGATGCAGAACAACGCAATTTCGATCGCTTACGTTCTGACGTTCTGTGGTATGCAGCTGCAGTAGCGGGAAGCGATGCCATTCCGGCAGTGGGTCTTTTCAGCGTGCCGAGCATTCAGGGAAAAATGTTACACAGCCTCGCGCAAAAATACGGCGTTCAATGGGACAAGCGCAATTTCGTGGAATTTACGGGCGCTTTGGGCGCTAGCGCATTATTGAGGTATGGCATAAGTCTCGGCGGCCGGCAGTTACTTAAGTTGATACCAGCTTATGGACAGATCGCGGGTTCCGCTTTAGCAGTGAGTGTGAGTTACGCCAGTACCTATGCCATTGGCAGGGCAGCCTGCCGCTATTTGTATCATCAAAAGACCAACACACCGCTGGACGATAGGGACTTGCAGAATCTATACAGTACCGCTGTGACACAAAGTAAGGCTGCAAAAAAGGTGGTAGACCGGGAACGGCCATTGTGATCGAATTAATCAGGAAAGTTTTGGCACAGCGCGTTGGCCAATACTATCTGTTTCTGGCTCTTGCTGTGGTGATCCCACTGATAAGCCTGATTGGATTAGGCTATCTATTTTTATGGGAAAAGGGATGGGCATTGTGGTTTAGCTTGGGCTTATTAGGACTTGCTTTGTTAACCCTATTGCTACGGTACTCTCTATTTCGTGAAACAGAGCTTCACAGCCAGCCGGTTGAAGAAAACCCCGCTGCGGTTCATTTACAGGCGATTGCCGACTGGTCAAATCGCGACCTGCAGGTATGGAATTGTGCGCTCGATAATATTACTCGTTTAGAACTGCACTCGATAGACTGGGCAGAACTACCGAACGCTATGTTAGATCAACTTGGGTATGTCGCTGGTAAATACAATCAAAATGTCCAAAACGCCAAATATGCCTTTACCGTTCCGGAAGTGCTATTGATGCTAGAAGTCTGTAGTCGAGAATATCGAGGCCAGGTGCTAAGCAATTTTCCATTGGCCCAGGATATTAAGGTCTCAACGATGATGGGAGTCTCTGCGACGAGTACTAAAGTGTTCAGTCTTTATAGGGCCTACTCGCCTTTTATCGATGCCGCTAGAGCTATTCTGACAGGTGGTAGTAGTCTACCCGCGCAAGTCGCGTCGAAGCTGGGGTCGGACTTTGGCAAGGGCTTAACGAGTCATATGCAGAGGAATTTGAAACAGTTATTGTTTGAGCAGGTTTCTCAGGTCGCGATCGATTTATACAGCGGGAGACTGAAGCTTTCAGAGGATGAATTGGCCAAATACAGACAAACCTTGTCCGAAGTCACTGATACGCCGGTGCGGCCTTTGTCGGTGATGGTTGTCGGTCAAGTTAACGCCGGTAAATCCTCTCTGATTAATGCTTTGAAAGAACGGAGCGTTGCCGAAGTCGACGTGCTACCGGCAACCGCTGGGTTTCATCGTTATCAGGTGACTCTGTCCGAGGAATTAGATCTAACGCTTATTGATTCTCCGGGTCTGGATGGCAGCGTTGGGGTCACTAGTCGTTTACTGGAAGAAGCTTCAAGAGCTGATCTACTATTGTGGATCAGTCAGGCGGATCAGCCAGCAAAAGCGCTTGATGAGGAGCTTATGAGCCAATGGAATGAATATTTTGGTACTCACATCGGCCGTAAAAAACCGCCGGTCTTGTTAGTCACAACTCATAACGATATGTTAAAGCCGATGCACAGTTGGAACCCACCGTACGACTTAAATAATCTAACCGATAGGAAGGCGCAATCTATCGCTGCTGCATCACGTTACACCCGACAAGTTTTAGGGTTGGCAGATGACTCGCCAGTCGTACCGGTTGCGTTCAAACCGGGCGCGAAGCCCTATAACATTGATGCTCTACGGGATATTTTGATAGATTTGAGTAGTGAAGCGAGAGCGGCGCAGTTAAACAGAGAGCGTTTAGATTCGGCGGGAACAGTAGCGATAATTTCAAAAACGCTGTCGCAAACGGTAGGCCTGGCGGAAGAAGGAGTTAAGCTGATTTTCCGCTAACTATCGGGTAACAGCTGTCGGTTAATTGCTATCGGGAAAAGGCTATCGGGGCGGACTGTCGCGAACAAGCTTTCCGGTCAAAAGCTATCCGATATTATTTCGCAGTGATTTTGGGGAAATAGTTTCACACAGTATTTAATCTCCTCAGTTTTAACGTTTTACTTTATGTCTGAGTTATAGATGTTGGAAGACTGGTCTGAGCTACAGATATTAGAATTTCCGGTCTGACGAACGGAAAATTAAAATGGTGGTTGAAGTTGGGTGCAGTATCTATACTTTACTTCATAATACACATTTCGTGTTTTAACGATAGCGTCCGTCATTATACGTACTGGCATGGGTTGGTCATTATCACCCTCCCAATATTGACGGAAAAGATATACGGAACAGGTTTATGGACCAGAAAATCGCACAGACTTTTATTGATGAAATGTGGACCACATCAATCGTTCCGGAACTTATCGAATATATTAAGATTCCAAATAAGTCACCTGACTTTGATAGTCAATGGGCTGAAAACGGGTATACGGACGAAGCAGTTTCGCAAATCTACGATTGGTCGAGGGCGCAGGAAATAACAGCTATGTCCATCGAAATCGTCCGCCTAGATGGCCGCACGCCCTTGATATTTATGGACATTCCAGCGCACGCGGGAGCGACAAATAGCGACACTATCTTGATGTACGGTCATCTCGATAAACAACCAGAAATGACCGGTTGGTCCGAAGGCTTCGGGCCATGGGTGCCGGTCATTGAAGACGAAAAACT
>Ga0105350_10000982_pt1 | contig 18594 bp, 19 predicted proteins | sample EN1Hudsemesocosm_FD_83506 | JGI IMG/M metagenome (GOLD analysis project Ga0105350, IMG submission 83506) | Methane-oxidizing microbial communities from mesocosms in the Hudson Canyon - EN1E Hudson Canyon | ecosystem: Environmental > Aquatic > Marine > Cold seeps | place: Hudson Canyon... | reverse complement strand
ATTCTGATCTTTATAAATCCTCAATAAATTGAGAATTAAAACTAAGTGATAACAAAAAAGTCAGTTTCAGAACTTTGGTTTTTCAAAAAACTAAATTCCAAGAAAATCGACTATCAATCAATGTAAGTCAATTGACAGACCCTGAAATGAATCCGTTTAAACGTCACCGTGAAACTCTTCAAAAGGAATGTGGCTTTGAACTCATGGATCAATATGACTGGCTAAGTTTTATCAGTAAAACTAATGACATTAAGAATGCTAGTAATCAACAATGTCATTATGATTATTTCAAAAAAGCGAATGATAGTGAGGCTTTTGAGTTGTTCCAAGCTGTCTTGGGAGGCACGGATTCTATACTAGATTACTTGGAAACCAATGTTGAAAAATGACTTGTTAGCTGCCATATTTTTTTGGTAATATTTAGATACCCTACCTCACACATCAAACGAAATTTGGACTTTAGTTCAAGTTGATATACAATCATTTTATGAAAAAATACCTCTAGTCTATAAAAAAAGTATAGACTTCTGTTTATCCTTATTTAATTTCATGATTAAATTCCTCAAAAAACGCATTAAAAATAAATGGCTATTGATTGTATTGCCTTTTCTATTTTTTCTTATAAAAGGACTGATATGGCTTGCTATCTTTTATGGCTTATGGGATGTAATTAAAGGTTTAGATGGTTAATCGATTTACTGTTTAACTTGGGACAAGATTTCTTTCATTCCTTCTTTGTTTTCGAAGATCTCTTCTTCAGAAAGTCCGTCCATTTCATGAGGAAAAACGAGCCAATCATCTGTCTCATGAACAAAATAATCAGGTTCAACATCTATGATGTTTCTCTCAGGTTTGTACCAAGGCATAGCCATACGAATATCATGAGGAATATTTTTTCTTGATTTCTCATGAAGTGTGTCAAGTATTGCTTTAATGCTTCTTCCAGAGTCAAAAACGTCATCAACAATGAGTAATTTGTCTTCTGCATTCATGTTACTAATGAGATAGTCAATACCATGCACTCTAACCTCTTTTGATTGTTGGTTAATGCCATAATACGATGATGTTCTTATTGCGATATGATCAGAGTCGTTTCCTAGGTAAGCAAGTATCTCTTGGATAGCAATACCAACAGGCGTTCCACCTCTCCAGACACCTACAATAAAGTCAGGTTTAAATCCACTATTATGAATTTGAACTCCAAGCTTAAAGGAGTCATGAAGAAGCTCATCAGCTGTTATATATATTTTTGAAATAGACATTTTAAGATTCCATGAATTAATACATAAATTTTATAGGGTTTTTAACTTTTGATTTAGAAAATTCTTATTTAGAATTCTTTAATTTTATTCATTAGACTAGATTTTGTTTCAGGGTCTGCAAATGAAGCCTCCATGGCCATTAAGGAAATAGATTTAAGTGTTTTAATACTAATATGCATATGTTTTGCGCTATTGAGATACTCTAAGCCTATCGATGTATGAAAAAAGGGTGGGTCATCTGAATTAAGGCTAACACTAATTCCTTTTGCAATAAATGTTGGAAGAGGGTGACTATTCCACTCAGTGAAAACGGATAAAGCTAAATTACTTCCTGGGCATATTTCTAAGTGAATATTACGGTTGACAAGTTCATCAAGTAATTTTTCATCATGAATACTTTTGACGCCATGACCCACCCGACTAATGGGTAAGAAGTTAATCGCATCCCAAACACTCTCTGGTCCGCAAAGCTCTCCAGCATGGACAGTACAAGGATACCCAGCATCTGCTGCTATATTAAATACGGGCGCAAAGTCATTAAGGGTAAATGCATTTTCATCACCTCCCATACCAAAACCTACAATATAGGGGTGAGGATTATCAACCATTGTTTGAACTACATTTAATCCTTGCTGTGGCCCCAGGTGTCTTACACAAGTCACAATAATGCGTCCAACGATACCAAAATCATGCTCAGCATCATCAATACCCTTGGCAATACCTGAGATCATATCATCATAGCTAATCCCACATTCTGCAGCATGATCTGGCGAAATAAAGGTTTCAGCATAAATGACATTTTCACTGGCGCAATCTTTAAGATATTCATAAGTAATATCTCTATAGTCTTTGCCAAGCCTTAAACAAGAGCTTACGCTATCGTATGCCGTCAAAAAACTTGCAAAATCACTCCAAGCATAATCCCCATTATCATTAAATAGATTATTGCTAAGTGAAACAGCATTTCTCATAGAAATTTGTAGAGCAAGTTTTGGCTTAATAGTTCCTTCTAAATGGCTATGTAATTCTATTTTTGGAAGCTTGTTAATTCTATTTTGCATTTACTATAGTTCACAAACCTTGCCATTAGCAAGTGGTTTAATTTGAAGGTGATGTGCAATAGTCTGACCCATATCTGCAAAAGTATCTCTTTTCCCTAGATTATTATTCTTCACTGACTTGCCATAAAATACAACAGGAACATGTTCACGAGTATGGTCACTTCCAGGCCAGGTTGGGTCACAGCCATGATCAGCTGTGATGAGAACAAGGTCTTTATCTTGAAGGCTAGACTCTATTTCTGGAATTCTTTTATCAAACTCTTCCAGAGCTAGCGCATAACCTGGAACGTCTCTTCTATGACCAAAGTTAGTATCAAAGTCAACCAAATTAACAAAAATCAATCCTTCATCAATTTTTTGCATTTCCGAGAGTAGTTGGTCAACGAGTCCCATATTGTTAGGTGCTTTAACAGTATAGCTGACCCCTTGATTAGAAAAAATATCACCAATCTTTCCGACTGAGACAACCTTTCCGTTGCCATCTATAATGTGATCTAAAAGTGTGACATCATTTGGCGGGGTAGTTATATCTTTGCGATTAGAGGTTCTTATAAAGCCATCTTTAGTATTTCCAGTAAAAGGTCTCGCAATGACTCTTGTAATATTAAGTGGATCAACGAGGCGTTTGGCAACTTCACATAATTTATAAAGTCTTTCAAGGCCAAAGTGTTCTTCGTGAGCCGCAATTTGAAATACTGAGTCTGCAGAAGTGTAGCAAATAGGTAAACCAGAATGGATGTGCTCTTCACCAAACTCTTCTATAACTTTAGTCCCTGAGGCGTGCTTATTAGCCAGAGTGCCAAGGATTTCCCCCTCTTGTACAAGTGCATTAATTAGCGTTTCTGGAAAGCAGTTTTCAGTTTTTGGAAATACACCCCATTCAAATGGAACTGGTAAGCCACAAATTTCCCAATGTCCACTAGGCGTATCTTTTCCAGCACTAACTTCTTTGGCATATCCAAAAGAACCTTCAGGGTCGACCCTATCAATTGGGAGAGCTTCTTTTCGACTTGCTATAGCGGCTTCTCCAAGACCCCATCGAATTAAATTTGGAATGACTAGAGGGCCTTTTCGTTTATCGCTATTCGCATTTCCAGATTCACATGCCTCAATGATGTGCCCTAATGTATCTGATCCCTCATCGCCATAAAGGTGGGCATCATCACTTGAGCCTAACCCAAGTGAATCCAATACCAAGATGATTGCTCTATTCATGAGCTGACTCCATTGTTAGAGCTAAGTACTTCATGAATTAAAACAGGACTAGTGATTTGATTGTCGTTAAGGGTGATTAAGGGTGGAAGTGTTTTTTCAAGGTAGCTTATTTGATCTTTATCTCGACAATGCGCCATTGCAAGAGTGTCCCCTTTGCTAACCCATTGCCCGACACTGACAATTTCACTCAGACCAACTCCATGATCTATTGGATCAGTAGACTTTGTTCTTCCAGCTTTTAAATGAATCATACTCAAGCCAACAGCGCGAACATCAATCTCTGAGATGTAACCTGAAGCTTTAGATTTAACGGGACTGATAATTGGCATTGGATTCAGGTGTTTATTAGGTTTTTCTAATAGATCTATTGGCCCACCAAGCTCATAAATCATTTTTCCAAATATTGAGGCAGCTTGGCCTGAGTTAAGAGCATCTTGAGATTTTTTTCTGGCAATATCTAAATCTTTCTCTAGGCCACTCAATTGAAGCATATAGGCCGACAATTCAATAGTCAGAGTTATTAGTCTAGTGCTTGCATCTTTAGGGTTGACTAAAAAATCGAGACACTCAATCACCTCTGTTGCATTGCCAACACTATGGCCAAGAACCTGATTCATATCTGTAATTAGACAGCTAGTAGGGACTCCAGACTGATTAGATACATTAGCAATGCTTTGGGCTAATTCTTGAGCCATCTTATAGTCAGCTGCAAATGCACCATTACCCGTTTTAATGTCCATAACTAATGCATCAAGTCCAGAAGCTAGCTTTTTGGATAAAATTGATGCAGTAATTAAATCAATCGATTCAACTGTCGCTGTAACATCTCTGGTTGCATAAAATCGCTGGTCAGCAGGCGCTAAGTTGGCTGTTTGCCCAATAATAGCGCAGCCTACTTTTTTAACAAGAGATTGGAACTTTGAATTGTTAGGCGTGCCATCATAGCCAGGAATACTTTCCAGTTTGTCTAATGTTCCACCAGTATGACCTAGTCCTCGTCCTGAGATCATAGGCACATAGCCTCCACAAGCTGCAACAATTGGCGCAAGCATTAAGCTTATTTTATCTCCAACGCCACCGGTTGAGTGTTTGTCAACGACTGGACCATCCAACTCAAGCTGACTCCATTGAAGTGTATCCCCTGAATTCATCATGTGTCGGGTCAAATCAACTCGTTCATCCATAGACATGCCGCATTTAAATACAGCCATTGCGAAAGCACCTAGTTGAGCATCTGTTAAGCTTCCATCACTTATACCCTGAACAAGAAAACCGATTTCAGCATAATTTAGTGAGGCGCCGTCACGCTTTTTTCTGATCAATTCTTGGGGTAGGAATAATTCACTCATTGGTATAATTTTTTAGTCACCGTAAGGTGTCCAAATATTTTTTACTTCTGTTGCATTTCTAAGAAATTCTGAGCTTTCGCCTTGGTCTGGATCTAGCCAGTCTCTGTCTCCATCTTGATGAACCCATAGTCGTTTTAGATCTATTGCACTAATAGTCTCGACAGATGTAATCGTTTCTTGGTCCGCCCAGCACCACATTGCATTGACTTCAGCATGACCTGCAAGCTGCTCAGCGAGCTCTCGTTTGTTGCCGCTGACAATATTGATGACACCACCAGGAACATCTGAAGTTTCAAATATTTGAACTAACTCCAATGCAACGCTAGCGAACCTCTCGCTCGGTATAAGTACAACTCTATTGCCCATTGCCAAAGCTGGAGCAATTAATGATATTGTGGAAAGAAGGGGTGTTTCTTCTGGGGCAATTTGGGCAAGCACTCCAATTGGCTCAGGAAGCGCCATAGTCACTCCTCTATATGGAGCGCTATGAACAGCGCCATCATACTTATCAGCCCAAGCTGCGTAACTAAAAAGTCTACTCACGCTCTCATTAAATTCTACCTTTGCTTGTTTTTTTGAAACGCCACACAAAGTCTCCAGGCGCTGGATCCATTCAGACTCTCGAATTGATAAGTTTTCTGCAATGAAATAGATGATTTGAGCTCTGCCATGACCACTTTGAGAGCTCCATGACGATGCTTTAGAGGCCGAACTTATTGCATTGCGTATATCTTTTCTATTGCCAGATCCTACATAAGCCGCATGAGTTCCATCTGCATTGTAAGTAGAAAGACTATGTCCTCCATCAGGCCTAACTTGCTTGCCACCAATATAGAGCTTTAGAGTGCGATCAATCTCATTACTTTTTGATTGAACAGAAACTGAGTTCAAAGGGGATTTATCTGAAGACTTTAAGCCTTTAGGTTTAAGGTATTCGTAGAGTCCTTCTTTGCCGCCTTCTTTTCCAAATCCTGATTCTCTAACTCCACCAAATCCGCAAGATGCATCAAACTGGTTATGACAATTAATCCAGATAACACCAGCCTTGACTTTAGGTGCTACATCCATGGCTCGATTGATATTTTCACTCCAGACACTGGCTGCTAAACCATACCGACTGTTATTTGCTAGCTCTACGGCTTCAGATTGTGTTCGAAAAGTCATAGAAACAAGGACAGGGCCGAAAATTTCCTCTTGAACAAGAGGGTGGCTTGAGTCAACTTCAGTAATAAGGGTAGGGGGGTAGTAATTTCCATTGGAATCTATATCACAAGCCTGGTAGATTTCGCCGCCATGATTCAGGCCATCTTCTACCATTGCACTAACTCTATTAAATTGAGTTTTACTTACCAGACTTCCTAAATCTGTTGACTTGTCTAAAGGTTTGCCAAGTCGTAATTGTTTAATTCTTCGCTTGATTTTTAAATGAAGCTCTTCAGCCACTTCGGCCTGAACAAGTAGCCTTGAGCCAGCACAGCACACTTCACCCTGATTAAACCAAATCGAGTCAACTAATCCCTCAACAGCAGCATCGAGGTCAGCATCCTCAAACACAATAAAGGCTGATTTTCCACCAAGCTCTAGAGTGAGTTTTTTACCTTGACCAGCTGTACTCTTTCTGATGGACTGACCTACGGCGGTTGAGCCCGTAAATGCAACCTTATCAACACCCTTATGCGCAGCAAGTTCAGCACCAATAACTCCGTCTCCATTAATCATATTAATGACCCCAGGAGGTATCCCAGCCTCTTCACATAGATGCGCAAAAAACATGGCTGTAATCGGCGTTTGTTCGGCTGCCTTGAAGACAATTGTATTTCCCATAGCCAGTGCTGGGGCAATCTTCCAAGAGAGCATTAATAAGGGAAAATTCCAGGGCACGATTTGAGCAACAACACCGATCGACTCAAAACTAGAAAAATCTTTTTCTTGCAGCTGGGCCCATCCTGCATGGTGATAAAAGTGTCTGATTGCTAGAGGAATGTCAATATCTCGGCTTTCTCGGATAGGTTTACCATTGTCAAGCGTCTCAAGAACAGATATGAGTCTTGCGTGTTTTTGAATTAATCTTGCTAATGCGTAAAGAACTTTTGCACGTCCATGTCCTCCCAACTCTTCCCAAGCAGGTTGGGCTTTTCTAGCAGACTTAACAGCAGATTCTAGTTGGTCTGAGTTTGCAATTTCAATATGAGCCAATAAATCTCCATTAGAGGGATCTAGACTGTCAATCAGCTCTGAATTTTTATTAGTGACAAATTTGCCGTTAATCAGCTGACCAAATCGGCGATTTTTACTTTCAAGCCAATCCTGTGCCTCCTTATTGCTTTCAAGGGCTTCACTATAATCAAGGTTATCAAAAGATTTTAAAAGTGACATATTTAAGTCCTATGCTATTGGATGACGATAAGAGGCTGAATAAAAGCCAGACGAAAAGTGATCTAATTGGCGCTCAATATCACCCAGAAGGCTTGAAGCTCCAAATCTAAATAAATCAGGTTCCAGCCATCGACGACCCAGCTCCTCTTTAATCATCGTCATATATAAAAGTGCAGTCTTAGTATCACTAATTCCACCAGCAGCTTTAAAACCTATTTTGATACCCGTCTCAGTATAAAAATTTCTGATCATTCTAGTCATAACTAAACTTACAGGAAGAGTGGCATTGACAGGTTCTTTTCCAGTCGATGTTTTTATAAAGTCTGCTCCAGCCATCATACAAATTTGAGAAGCTTTTGCAATATTTGTGAGGTTACCCAGCTCTCCCGTAGCCAAGATAGTCTTCATATGAGCGTCGCCACACTTTTCCCTAAACGTTTTAACTTCTTCATACAGTGCTTCCCAGTTTCCCTCTAAAACATGCCTTCGACTAATAACGATGTCGATTTCATTGGCACCAGAATCTATAGAGTATTCGATTTCTTGAATTCTGATAGGAAGTGGAGAGAGACCTGCAGGGAATCCTGTAGAAACAGCTGCAAGATTAATTTGTGTATCTCTGATTGCATTTTTAGCGGCGCTTAGCATGTCATGATAAACACAAACCGCAGCAACACTAAGGTTTAAAGACTCAACGCCTAGCGCCTTTTCAAGATTCGTACTAATGGGCTGCTTTGCTTTGCTACACAGGCGTTTTACGCGTGCCTCTGTGTCATCACCAGAAAGGGTGGTTAAGTCCATTAAACTGATTGCCTTAAGCAGCCAAGCAGCTTGCTTGTCTTTTTTGATGCTTCGTCGAGTACCATAATTACTGCAACGCCTCTCAACAGCGCTCTTATTAATTGATATGCTGGAGATTTCATCAAGCCTGAAGTCTAAACCAGGGTTTCTCGTATTGTCTTTGATCTCTTCTAATTGCGCAGAGTTGACCAAGTTGATTACTTTGTTGTCCTTTAAAGAATCAAGATTATTAGGTGAACTTGTTTTAGTATTCATATTCTTCATACTCAACTCATATTACTGGTTTTTAAGATACGAAATCAAGATTTTTTCTACTGTATCTGCTGCTTTATTTGCAAAAGCAATTGTTTGTTCATGGCTTATTTTAGTATCACCCATTCCTGCTGCATAATTTGTAATGACTGAGAGCGCACATAGTCGAATGCCTTGATGGCGCGCTAAAATTACCTCTGGAACAGTTGACATTCCTACGGCGTCTGCACCAAGCACTTTTACCGCTTTAATTTCAGCCGGGGTTTCAAATTGAGGCCCACTAAACCACGCATAAACTCCTTCATGAAGACTGATTTTGTTTTTAACTGCAGATGAGCGCATATCGTCATTCAATTTTGGATCATACGCATCAACCATGTCAACAAATCGCTCATTGCCATTAGCTCCGAATAGAGGAGATACTCCTGTCATATTAATATGGTCTGTTATCAGCATAACACTTCCAGGCCCAGCCTCCTTGATAGTACTTCCAGCAGCATTTGTTAAAACCAAGCTTTTACATCCAATCGCCTTTAATGTTTGGATTGCAACAGCCATAATATTAGCTTGACCTTGTTCATAATAATGAGCACGGCCTTGCATGATAACAACATTAGCACCTTCAATTTCACCAAACAAGAGTTTTCCAGCATGGCCTCCAACGCCTGCAACGGGAAATCCTGGCAAGTCATTGAAATCAAGACTCACTTGAGTTGTCATGTTGTCACAAAATTGACCTAAGCCCGAACCGAGAATAAGTCCAACTTGAGGTTTAAAATCTTTGACATGTTGATGAATAATATCAACACATTTTTGTACTTGACTCATTAGAGGTGCTCCGGTCCAAATGATTGAGGGAGAAGTTCAGATAGATTCATGCGATTTTGAATACCAGCTGGAGAGCACATAATAATTTGCGTTTTTGAATCAGAAAACTCTCTTATTCTTTGTCTACAGCCACCACAAGGGATTCCACCTTCATCATTTTTGGTCATAATATAAATTTTATTAATCTTTTTCTCTCCGCCCATAACCATTGACGCAATTGCTGATGCCTCTGCACAATTTCCGAGTGGATAGCTTGCATTTTCAACATTACATCCACTATACAGATTACCCTTGTCGGTAATAATTAAAGCACCAACTGGATAGTTTGAATACGGCACGTATGCTTTGCTCATTGCATCTTTGGTAACTTCAATATGACTTTCTTCACTCATTTCTATAACTCCTTAATGTATGGTTGTGCAGAAGCTTTAGGTGGAACTGCTTTTCCAATAAATCCTGCTAACAAAATGATTGTCAGAATGTAAGGTGTTGCCTCTATTAGTTGAACTGGAATTTCACCAATGACTGGAATGGTAGTCCCTTGAAGTCTTATAGATATAGCATCTAAAAAGGCAAATAAAAAGCAAGCAGCCAATACCTTGTAGGGGTGCCATTTTCCAAAAATAAGTGCTGCAAGAGCAATAAAGCCACTTCCAGCAGTCATTTCTTTAACAAATTGCGCGTTATAGGCTGTCGCAATATAAACGCCGCCAATTCCACACAACATTCCACCAATAAGTAAAGCTTTGTAGCGAAGCGCTTCTACCGATAGTCCAGCCGTATCAACGGCTTTAGGATTTTCGCCTACAGCTCTTAAGCGAAGACCAAATCGAGTCCGATAGACGACCCACCAAACCATAGGCACAATTGCAAAGGCAACATAAACCAAAACGTTGTGACCACTAATAAGCTCTCTATAAATAACCCCCAAAATTGGGATATGATCCATTAAATCAAGGCCAGGTAAATCAATGGATAGGAATCTTTGATCATTTTTAAGGGTAGGTGTAATTCCTGCTTTTTTAAACCAAGCCAAACTCAAAATCATTGTAAGTCCTGAAGCCAGGATGTTGATAGCAACACCACTAACGATTTGGTTTCCTTTGTAGGTAATAGAGGCGAAGCCATGAATCATTGCAAGCACCGCTGAGGCAAAAATGCCAGCAAGCAACCCAATCCATGGAGATCCAAACACTGCAGCCGCACTTGCAGCAATAAAAGCAGACATCAAGAGTTTGCCCTCAAGGCCAATATCAACTACACCCGAACGTTCAGCAAAAAGACCAGCCATAGATGCAAAGATTAGAGGGACACATACGCGAACAGAGGCATCCAATGTCAGTACAGTATTTAAGAAAAAGTCACTCATTCTGTTCCCTCAATGGGAGCTAAAAAGCGCATTAAAACAGGTCGATAAAGATATTCTAAGCCACCACAAAACAAAATAACAAGTCCCTGCATGACCACAACAATATCCCTTGAGACATTTTGAAGCTCAAAGTCAAGCTCAGCACCGCCTTGATAAAGAATTCCAAACAAGAATGCTGCAATAAGAATTCCAATAGGGTGATTTCGCCCCATTAAAGCCACCGCAATTCCACCAAAACCATAGCCATAATTAAAGTTTAAGAACAGACGGTGTTGAACACCCATAAGCTCATTGATACCAACAAGACCTGCCAAAGCACCAGAGATGCACATTGTTATAACAATAATCTTTTTCGGGTTGATGCCACCATAGATCGCAGCATCATTACTTTTTCCTACAGCACGAATTGCAAAACCCCAACGAGTATGCCAAAGGAAAAACCAAACCAATCCTGAGAAAAATAAAGCAACAAGAATGGATAGGTTGAGGGGAGACTTTGCAATTTTGTAACCAAAGCTCGCAAAAATATCATGAACAAAAGGGAGCCAGGAGGCTTTAATAAAGTCTCCACTTTCAGGTGACATTTCTCCGACTTCTCTTAAAACGTTTACGAGAATATAAACCATCAATGCTGATGCTAAAAAGTTAAACATAATTGTTGTGATAACAATATGACTTCCACGATATGCCTGCAAATAAGCTGGAATAATTGCCCACAGTGCGCCAAACAATAAACCGCCCGATATTGCCAAAGGAATTACAATCCAGGCACTTAAAGCTGGGTTGATGTAAAGTGCAACCAGAGCCGTTCCTAGTCCGCCTACATAAGCTTGACCCTCACCGCCAATATTGAATAGTCCTGCATGAAAGGCTACTGCTACAGCTAAACCAGTAAAAACAAAATTGGTTGCATAATAGAGTGTATAGCCTAAACCCTCGTCGTAACCAAGCGCACCATAAATTAATATTTTTGTTGCCTTAATAGGATCAACACCAATTAGTAGAAATACTACTGCAGTTGCTAAAAATGCCGTTAAGACATTCAAGAAAGGAAGTAGAAGGCCATTAATCCATGATAAACGTCTCTCACGTGTCATAGCTGAGCTCCTTTCAATTCATCTTCAGATTGGAGTGCATTAGCCATCATCATTCCTAGGGTAGCTTCATCTGCATCAGCGCCATTGACTGTCCCTGTAATTTCTCCATCACACATTACGATAATGCGATCACTGAGTGACATAATTTCTTCTAGCTCAACTGAGATTAGAATAATAGCTTTTCCAGCGTCCCTCATCTCAATAATTCTTTTTCTAATAAATTCAATGGCACCAATATCTACCCCTCGCGTAGGCTGACCAATAATTAAAACTTCAGGATCTCTCTCAAATTCTCTAGCTAAAATGAGTTTTTGTTGGTTTCCACCGGAGAAATTTGATGACATAAGGTTTGGGTTGTTGGGCCTTACATCAAAAGCATGCATTATTGACTCACAATTGGCCTTTACAGAAGATCGTTTCAACCAAATTCCCTGATTAATTTTTTTATCATTGTGATAGCCTAATAGTGCAGTTTCACTGGCAGTAAACTCAGAAATCATACCCATTCTTTGACGATCTTCGGGGACATGAGCGACACCAAGATTTCGAAGTTGTTGAGGGTTTAATGGATTATTTGAAGAAATGGTCTGCCCCATGATTTCAATTGAGCCCTGGGATATAGGAAGAATTCCTGCTAAAGCTTTTAAAAGTGTTCCTTGACCATTACCTGTGACGCCAGCAATACCCAGTATTTCTCCTGAGCGTGCTTCAAAGCTGACATTTGATACTCTTTTTAAGCCTTGCTCATTAGCTATTTCAAGATTTTTGATGACTAAAACAGGTTTACCAATGTTGGCTTTGGATTTTTCAATATTTAGTAAAACTTTTCGACCAATCATTAACTCTGCAAGTTCTTCAGGATTCGTTTTACTGGTTTCTCTATGGGCAACCATTTTGCCAGCTCGCATAACTGAGACATGGTCGGTAATGCTCATAATTTCGCGAAGCTTGTGTGTAATCAAGATAATGGTTACACCTTGATTCTTGAGGGCTTCAAAAATACGAAATAATTCGTCGGATTCTTGAGGAGTTAGAACGCCTGTGGGCTCATCAAGGATGAGTACTTTTGCCCCTTTATAGAGGCCCTTAAGTATTTCAACTCTCTGCTGCATACCGACTGAGAGCTCTTCAACGGCAATATCTAGTTCAACTTCCAATCCATATTCTTTGGCAAGTCTTGTTAGCTCAATTCTAGCATTGGATAGGCTTTCAGAAATTAAGGCGCCACCTTCACTACCAAGCACTACATTCTCTAGGACTGTAAAGTTATCCACCAACATAAAGTGTTGATGGACCATCCCGATACCTGCTTCGATGGATTGTTTTGAGCTTGTTGCTCTAAAGTCTTTATTGAAAACTTTAATTTGCCCAGAGTCTGCCTGATAAAAGCCATACAAGATACTCATCAGGGTAGATTTACCAGCACCGTTCTCTCCTACAATGCCATGTATTGATCCAGATTCAACACTCAAGTTAACCTTGTCGTTGGCGTGTACAGCTCCAAAATGTTTATCTACATTTATAAGTTCAATAGCAATGTTTGACTTAGCCATAGATATTTTTTAAACATTAAATAGATTCATTATAGTTGTAAGCATTTAAAACTTTAATATATAGTCTTATTAAAACCACATATCAAAGTTAAAAAAAAACATCCGGCCTTTTGAGCCGGATGTTTTTAGGATAAGAAGCTGCTAGTTATAGAGGGCAGCTATTATCACTCATGTAGTCATGAACTACGATGTCACCTGAAATAATTGCATCTCTTGCAGAGTTAACAGCAGCAAGCATGTCAGCAGAAACTAGGTCTGCGTTGTACTCGTCCATTGCTGCACCTACACCGTCTTCTGCAACACCGTTAACACTGAAACCAGCTTGCCAAGTGCCATTTACAGCAGCTGCAAAACTATTATAAGCAGCCAATCCTACTTTCTTATACATAGAAGTAAGCATGGTTCCTGGTTGCATGTAGTTTTGATTTGAGTCTACACCGATCGCTAGGACTCCCATATCAGCAGCTGTTTGGTATACACCAATTCCAGTTCCACCGGCAGCGGCGTAAACGACGTCAGCCCCATTTTCAACTTGGCTACGCGTAATTTCACCACCTTTAGTTGGGTTGCCCCAAGCGGCAGGAGTTGATCCAGTCATCTGAGCTAAAACATTCATAGAGCTATCAGCATGCGCAACACCTTGCTTGTAACCACACTCGAAACGACTAATTAATGGAATATCCATTCCACCAACAAAACCAACAGTTCCTGAGTTGGAAGCCATTGCAGCCATAATACCTACAAGGAAAGATCCTTCATGCTCTTTATATATAACGCTTTGAACGTTTGGAAGGTCTACAACCATATCAATAATAGTGAACTGAGTATCCGGATATTCAGCCGCTGCAGCTGCAACCGCATTCGCCATAGTAAAACCTACCGCAACAACTGGGCTGTAACCACGCTGTGCAAATTTCTTAAGGCTTTGTTCCATCATAGCTTCATTCGTTGGCTCAAGTTCAGTAACAGCGATACCGGTATCATTCATGAAGTTTGTAATACCATTAAATACTGCTTCATTAAAAGACTTGTCATTTTTACCTGCAGTGTCATATACGACCGCTGGTTTTACATGTCCATCAGCTTGGATTATCGGCGCTGCTAAAAGAAACGTAGAAGCAATGACCGCTAAGCCAGTTTTTTTGATCAATCCACTAAAATGTGAACGTTTCATGTTTTTCATTGTGTACTCTCCTTAGTTATTAATCTTATTTATAAATAGAAATAAAACCATCATTAAAAAAAGACGGTCAAAACATCTTTATTATTTAACTCAAGTTTAGTTTTAAAAGTATATAGAAAATAAATTCCCGAGTTGCCAATATTCTATTCTGCAAAAAGGTCTTTGTCAAAAAAAATTTGAAATACTTTTTTAATAGTGCGTAATAGCTATATTTAATTAAGTTTAGTATATTATTTAATCATTAATAAATGATTGTTTACAATAATTGTTAACAAATTTAGGCATATAATTAATGCATTTAAAAAATTTGAGAAGGATTTACTATCATGAATACTGAACTAAATAAAAATTCTGACGAAGTGGTCGATCTTGTTTTTAAGGCAATTCTTAAGAATCGATTAAAGCCAGGAGTGAGGCTTTCAGAAATTTCTTTGCAAGAAGAGTTTGGCTATAGCCGTGCAGTGATAAGACAAGGATTTGACAAACTCGTTGACTCAGGTCTTTTACAACATAAAAAGAATCAAGGGGTCAGAGTAGCGTGTCCAACCAAAGAGGAGACCATTCAGATCTATGAAGCTAGAAAGGCTATTGAAAACGCTGTGATTATGATATTGGTCGATAAGAATAGGAGCCAAAATTTGGATTTAGCAATTATCGATGAATTGATTTCTGAAGAGCAACGCCTGCATAACTCATCTCAGCACGATGATCATACAAAGTTGTCCTGCGACTTTCATCTCACATTGGCTGAGCTCTGTGACAATAAATATATAGTAGAGAGTCTCAAGCCACTGATTCCGTTGAGTACTCTGGCAGCATCGGTCTATTCAAACCCAGAATCTACTTTTTGTTCTTTTGCTGAGCATTACGATCTAATTCAAGCGATTAAGAGTAATAACCCTGTTGAGGCCTCTAAGTCAATTAACGAACATCTAGACCACTGTGTCAAATCCCTTGATTTTGATAAAGTAATCAAAAATAGGAGCTATAGTCACATTTTTAGCTAAATAAATTATGAATAAAAAAGTCATTCAAAGTCTTAATAACTATCCTCGTGATATGACCGGTTACGGAAAAGACTCTATTCATCCAAACTGGCCAAATAAAGCAAGAATTGCAGTTCAGTTTGTTTTGAATTATGAGGAGGGTGGTGAAAACTCTATCCTTCATGGCGATAACGCCTCTGAGTCTTTCCTTTCAGAAATAATTGGAGCAAAGGCTTATGATGATGCAAGACACATGAGCATGGAATCTATTTATGAGTATGGCTCTAGAGCAGGTGTTTGGAGAATATTAAGGCTCTTTGAAGAGTTCGATGTTCCGATTACCATCTTTGCTGTTGGGCTTGCAATTGCAAGAAACCGAGAGTTGGCAGACTACCTCGTTGAACATGACTATGATTTTTGTGCTCACGGCTTTAGATGGATAGACTATCAATTTGTAGAAGAAAAGGTTGAGCGGGAGCACATTAAGGACTGCATATCAATTTTGACAGAATTTTTAGGGAAGCGGCCTGAAGGCTGGTATACCGGAAGAAATAGCCCAAACACTAGAAAACTGATAATTGAAGAGGGTGGTTTTCTTTATGATAGTGATGCTTATGATGATGATTTGCCCTATTGGGCTAACGAGTTTGATGCTGACAAAAAGCATTTGATCATACCGTACACGTTGGATGCAAATGATATGCGCTTTACCTCTGCCCAAGGCTTTAATTCTGGCGATCAATTTTATAATTATTTGAAAGACAGTTTTGACGCACTATACAAAGAAGGAGAAGTAAGCCCTAAGATGATGTCAGTTGGTATGCACGCTCGAATATTAGGAAGACCTGGAAGAATAATGGCTATGCGAAGGTTTTTGGAGTATGTCAATACTTTTGATAACGTTTGGCTCTGCTCTAGAAGAGAAATTGCAGACCATTGGTATAAGAATTTTTAGATTTTAGATATGAAATTACCTCAAGAATTAGCAAAAGATTCCTCCAATAAGTTTTTAGATACATTTAAAAACTTATACGAGCATTCACCATGGTTCGTAGAGCAGTCATTAGAAATAGTTTTGGAAGACGAAAAATACAATAACTTAGAAAAGTTTCACGCGTTATTGTCTGAAATTATGCTCTCGGCGAATACAGAAAGGCAAGACAATTTAATTACTTCACACCCTATGCTAGCAGGCAAAAAGGCACAAAATAATCAGCTTACCGAGTTCTCAACAACCGAACAAAAGTCTGCAGGATTGAACGATTGTACTGATGATGAAATCAAGCTTTTTGAAGCCTTTAATGATGAGTATTTTTCAAAATTTAACTTTCCCTTCATAATGGCTGTCAAGGAGAAAGACAAATCTGAAATTATTTCAAATTTTGTCAAGCGCAAAGAGAATTCTTTAAGCCAAGAGAGAGTTAATGCTCTTGATGAAATTAACAAGATAGCTTGGCTAAGAATTAAGGAGATTTATGGAGTATGATAGCCTCATCAATGTAGCTAGTTCTGATAACGGAACTAAAGTCATATATTGTAGTGATGAATTTTTCGCAGACTCCTCTCGTATGCTCCTTTCCAGTGAGCCAGTGTGGATTGAAGATAAATACGTGGATACTGGCAAATGGATGGATGGTTGGGAGAGTCGAAGAAGAAGGGATGGAAAAGATGACTTTTGCTTTATTCGTTTAGGTAAGAAAGCATCTATTAAAAGTTTTAATATTGATACAACCCACTTTACTGGAAATTTTGCTCCAGGAATTTCAATTCAGGGCTGCTCAGTTCCAGGGGGCACAACTGATGATTTAGTAGTAGATAGCACTGCAGTATCTGAATGGTTTGACCTTCTTGGTAAAAAAGAAATCAAGGGCGACTCGCATAATACCTTTGAATGTGCTGAGAGTCAGCCTCTTACGCATTTGAGGATAACACTTCATCCTGATGGAGGCATTGCAAGACTCAGAGCCTATGGTGAGTTTTGGGAGGAGGAGAGAGACTCAAACTTCGATGGCATCAATGTTCTATCAAAGGAAAGTGGTGCTAGAGCTATTTATGCAAACGATGAGCACTTTGGTTGTTTGAGCAATATATTGGAAAAACATGAGCCATTAAGCATGGCTGATGGTTGGGAAACGAGAAGGAGAAGAGAGCCAGGAAATGATTGGGGCGTTCTCGCACTTTCAAAGCCTGCTCAGGTTGAAGAAATCATTGTGGATACTAAATTTTTTAAGGGTAACTTTCCACATACATTTTCTCTTTCCACAGCGTATATTACTAATGAGGAAGACTCTAGCATAATAGAGAGCAGTCAGTCATGGACAAAACTATTGGAAAGACAAAAACTAGGGATGAATCAAATCCATACTTTTGACAAAAAAGACATTATCCATAATGAGACTTTCACCCATGTTCGAATTGATATTTATCCTGATGGTGGCATTGCTCGATTAAAGTTTATAGGTAAGTTTGTTTAATTATGAAAAATATTAAACTAATTCCTGAAAAATTAACTTCCAAAAATTTTGCAGATTTTGGAGAGGTTGTTAGCATCCAAAGTAAAGAACCCAGAACTATCAATAACGGATTTGCTGAAAAGTACCCTGACGTTGCCTCCCTGGACACGAAGGAAGATCAAGGTCAAGCGAGTGTCCATATATTTGTAGCGAAAAGCAGGGTATTTCCTCTTCGTATTTCGATGTTAGAAAAGCACCCGTTCTTTAGTCAAACCTTTATACCACGCCATTCTTCTCCGTTTATAGTGGTTGTAGCTCCTCCTGACAAGATGCCTTCAATTGAAAACTTGAAAGCTTTTATAACCAATGGAGAGCAAGGAGTCAATTATTCTCGGGGTGTTTGGCATTTTCCTCTAATCAGCATGAATGATAATTCACAATTCATAGTGATTGATAGAAAACATAACCAAGACCTAGATACGATTGAACAGTGTCAAGAAATTTCTCTTGATGATGTTAATGTGACACTGGAGTTAGGCTCATGATGAAATTATATTTAATAGATTGGCTAAGTCTTTCTTTGAAGCTTCTTCATGTAATTGCTGGTATTGCTTGGATAGGTGCCTCTTTTTACTTTAACTGGCTAGAAAATAAACTCAATCGCGTTAAAAATAGAGATGAGATTGCTGGACATTTATGGGCTGTCCATGGCGGGGGTTTTTATTATTTAGAGAAATACAAAAAATACCCTCAAGCGCTTCCCGAGCCTCTTCATTGGTTTAAGTGGGAGGCCTACGTTACTTGGATTT
>Ga0105350_10000979_pt1 | contig 18626 bp, 15 predicted proteins | sample EN1Hudsemesocosm_FD_83506 | JGI IMG/M metagenome (GOLD analysis project Ga0105350, IMG submission 83506) | Methane-oxidizing microbial communities from mesocosms in the Hudson Canyon - EN1E Hudson Canyon | ecosystem: Environmental > Aquatic > Marine > Cold seeps | place: Hudson Canyon... | reverse complement strand
CGAACCAGGGACACGAGGATTTTCAATCCTCTGCTCTACCGACTGAGCTAACCGGGCACATCATCATTTTTTTCTGTGCTTGACTGCACTTTGTTGCGAATCGGTGTGTTTGCAACGGGCCGTATTAAACCCGTTTCGTTTCGATGAGTCAAGCGCTAAGTTTAAAAATATGCAGTTTCTTTAAGTTCGTCTATTTTGTAGGTGGGACGTAGCCTTCGGCTTGTTCGAAGTCTTCATTTTTGAAGAATTTGTTCATCTCTTCTTTCAAGAATGTTCGATCGTTTGCGTTCATCATATTAAGTTGTTTTTCATTAATTAGCATTGTTTGTTGGCTTTGCCACTCTTTCCAGGCTTGTTCAGAAATGTTGTTGTAGATTTCTAAGCCAATTTCGCCAGGGATGGGAGGTGTGTCCAGTCCTTTGAGTTCTTTGTTGAGTTTTCTGCACATTACCGTACGACTCATAACTTATGCCTCTTGTGGAAGGTTTAAATGTTGCGATAAATACTTGGATATAGGTGCGGGCATTCCCAGCTTTTTCAATTGCTCTTTTTTAAACCAGATGAACCTTGAGTTTTCTCGTATTTGCATTGTTTTCTGGTTTGCCCTGAGGTGCACGGGTTTCAGTTCTAGCTTGAAGTGACTAAAGGTATGTTGAATGCTGTCATGCATGTCGATGAGTTCGAAAGTTCCACCAAAGGTTTCATCGCAATGGCTGCTAACATCTAGCAAGGGAATATCATGCTGAATTTCGGGCAAGCTATATAAACTGCCCCATATGCCGGTAGGTGGTCTTTTTTCTAGCAGGACTTCGTTATTGTCAGATTCTATGATAGCAATCCAGGTATGCTTTTGAGGAATAGTCTTTTTGGGTTTAGATTTTGGTAGAGCGCTTTGTAAGTCTGTTGCGAATGCTTTGCAGTGTTTGGTGAAAGGACAGTTTAAACAATCGGGTTTGGCGCGGGTGCAGAGTGTTGCACCAAGATCCATAATGGCCTGGGTGTAGTCTCCTGTTCTTTCAGGAGGTGTTAGCGACTCTGCTATTTGCCATAACTTAGTTTCTGTTTTTTTCTCGCCAGGCCAAGTGTCGATTGTATGGAGTCGGCAGAGTACGCGTTTTACATTGCCATCTAATATAGTGGCCTGTTGTTTAAAAGCAATGCTCAGAATTGCACCTGCAGTTGAGCGGCCTATACCGGGTAAATCGATAATCTCTTCGATCGTATCCGGGAAATTGCCTTGATGGTTCTCTATAACCAATTTGGCAGCTTTATGTAGGTTGCGTGCTCTGGCGTAATAGCCGAGTCCGGCCCAGTGCTCTAATACCTGGTCTTCGTTAGCATCAGCTAGAGACTTAATATCTGGGAATGAGGTCATAAAACGCTGGTAGTAAGTTATCACACTCGTTACTTGGGTCTGTTGTAGCATGATCTCTGACACCCAAACCCGATAGGGTGTTTTATTCAGTTGCCAAGGCAAGTCTTTACGACCATTTTGATCAAACCAGCTGAGTAGTTGTTTTGAAAAATCAGATGCACAGATCAAAATAAATTCTTTAATTTTTTGAGTGCTTTTTTCGCGGCTTTCTTAGCTGCTTTTTTGGCTTTCTTAGAATCTTTGCCCAAGTGTTTTTCTAGCGCTTTATCTACTTCTTTTTTTGCTTTTCTTTTAACTTCATTTTGTGCGACCTTCGCTAGAGATTTATCAAGCCTTGAGCTGTGAATGCCGCAAAGCTCGATGGGCGGTGTATCGAAAGCACCTTTACATTTAATTGGAATGACGATGTCTTTAAGCTTCTCATTGACCTCGCATTGGTCAGCGTTTATTTCGTCGCCTAGATCTGCGCCTAAATCGCCAACGGCGCGCAAACCCGCTTTGATATTAAGTAGGCTTTTTGCTAAATCAATACTGCCGTCACTGTCTATATGTAAGCCTGTGGTGATGATGTCGAAGTCGGTTTTTACTTTTTGATTTTTGAGTGCAAAATTGCCTTTCAAGGTATTAAAGGGTGTTTTGAGTGGCCAGTCGTCAGTATTAACCTTCTTGCCCTTGGTATAAGCAAAACCTTGGCAGGCATAAGCATTTAGATTAACGCCTTCGATAGCGCCGTCTTTGAAATCAAAATTAGCCTTGGCAATGGCATTAATGTTCAATGCGTTAAGTGTATTGCCTTGTGCTTGTTGGTCTGATTCTGCGTTCAGTATCCCGGAAATTGAATAAGATGAATCAAGTTCTTTTATTTCGGGGAGTGCTTGTAATAAAGAGCCAATATTAAGCTTAGAAATGCTTTGCTTAGCTGACCAGGTAGGGTTGTCTGAACTAGCATCAATGACTGCGGTGACGTCGTACTTACCTTGGTGTAGGTCACCACTTAGGCTGCTTAATGATAAGCGCCCATCTTTTGCTTCAACGTGGAGGGTGATATTATTGCTTTCAATTTGGTGGGCAGTGAGTGACTCCTGGCTTAACATTATATCCATATTTAAGCTGCGAATAGTCTCTAGTGGTAGTAATGGCTCATCACCTGTAGTGGCAACTGTTTCTGGTTCCGGCTCTTGTTCTGATGGAGTATCTTCATTGTTGTTCGCAACCACAGGCGGAAGATAATGATCTACAGTGAGCTGATCGCCTTTTAGGTTTGCTTTGATGGCTTGGTCTTTTAGCCCAAAATCAAGGGTGCCGCGCCAATGACTCTTATCTAATTGTATGTCGATACCCACGAGTGAAAATTGATCATTATGTAAGCTGAAGCTTGTTTTGAAGGCTGTGCTATCTAGTGCTGTTTTACTTTGCATAGCAGGTAGCTTAATACCTAGCTCAGTGAGTTGGTCTTTTAGTGAAAACGGTGGAATATCGATCTCACCTTTTACTTTAAGGTCTTTACTGTAATTCTGAATTAAGCTTGTACCCTGAAATTTTAAATGGGCGATTTGGCTGCTGAACTGTTCAATGTCGATCGTTTCAGTCTGGGTATTGACCTTCACTTGGGTATTAAATGTGATATTTAAGGTTTCTCCTTTAAAGTCTGGCAGCATAGTTGGTGCATTTATTTTATAGCTACTTTCTAATTGGTTGATTTGGATTTGAGAAAAATCACTCGACAGTTGTAAGGAGCTTGAGAGTGTTGATGAAACTTTTAGTTCATTGATGGAATCTTTGAAATCAAAGCTGAAGTTGATAGGGAAGTTTTTATCGAGTGCAATATCTGCAAGCGTCAGGTTTATATTGCTCAGGCTGATATCTTGATTGGCAGGAGCGGAGCGGAACTTTAATTCGGTATTTTTAATTTCAAGATTTTTAACTAAAAAATCCAGTTTACTCTGCGAGCCGTCTATTTCAGCTGTGCTTGCTTCTGCTGGCTGGTCTTTTTTTTCAATGTCTGGTGTGTTGGTTGACGATTCTGGGAGGATATTATTCCAGTTGGACTGTGTTTCACTTTTCTGAACCAAGTTAAGATTGAGGCCATCCACCAATATGGTTTCTACTTTTGGCTTGCCTTTGAAAATAGATTCTAATTCAACCTGTGCGAGTAATTGTTTAATTGAAGCAAACAGTTGCATGTCCTGATCTAAAACTTCGAGTTGATTTATGTTTATGCCAAGCGGCATCAGAGACCATGCAAGCTCTCCTTTGATGGAGAGATTAATGCCAGCGGCTTCTTTTGCCTGAGTTTCAATGTCGGGCTTAAACTCATTGGCATCATAAACGGCGAAAAAAATACCGATACAGGTAAGTAACAGCACAGGTAATGCAATTAAACTGGCTAAAATAATCTTGATGGCTTTTGGCATGAGGTTTCCTAGTCTGTCTGATCGGTGAGCAGGGCGTATCCTAACATGGCTTTTTGCCTCTGAACTGTTTATTATTCCGTGTCTGTTTATATAGTGGCTGATCGATTCTTCGTACGACTACTAAATATCAAGTTTCTTGATAACGCGACAAATATTATTGTTGCTAAAATACATGAATTAAGAGAGGAAAGCATGACTGTTAAAGTTAATATTGAGATAGACCGAGAGTTCACCGTTGGCGCAGATACGGATACCGTATTCGCTTTGTTGGCAGATGTACCTAAATCGGCTAGTCACTTTCCTAAAGTACAAGAATTGACTGACTTGGGCGAAAACTCTTTCAGGTGGGAAATGGAGAAAGTAGGTTTAGGTGATAGTGCTATTCAAACAATTTATGCTTGTAAGTATCTTCCAGATGCAGATGCTTGTTCAATCACATGGGAGCCAATTAAAGGTGAAGGTAATGGTATTGTGTCGGGTGTCTGGACGATTACTGAAAATGGCGAAGGTTCTCATATCGCGTTTGCAACTGAAGCAAAATTAACCTTACCCTTACCAGGTTTGTTGAAGTTAGCGATTAGCCCTGTGGTAAAACATGAGTTTAATTCAATGGTTGATCAGTATATTGATAACCTAAAAGGCGCGCTTGCCTAAATTGATTGTTTTAATATTTTAGATTTGTTGTAACGTCCTGGAGACAAAAATGGCTGATAGAAAAGCTCAAGTTGAACGTAATACACTTGAGACCCAAATAAAGGTGGCGATTAATTTAGACGGAACAGGTGCGGCTAAATTTGATACCGGCGTTCCTTTCTTGGAGCATATGCTCGATCAAATATGTCGCCATGGTTTGATTGATATCGATGCGGTAGCTAAAGGTGATTTACATATTGATGATCACCATACAGTTGAAGACCTGGGTATTACTTTAGGGCAAGCATTTGACAAAGCGGTCGGTGACAAAAAAGGCATTCGGCGATATGGTCATGCCTATGTGCCGCTTGATGAAGCCTTGTCGCGCGTGGTGATTGATTTTTCAGGTCGTCCTGGTCTCGAGATGAACGTGCCATTTGTTAAAGGTAGTGTGGGTGGTTTTGATTGTGATTTATTTCACGAGTTCTTCCACGGCTTTGTAAATCATGCCAAGGTATCTTTACATATAGATAACCTGAAAGGTAAAAATGCCCATCATCAGATTGAGACAGTTTTTAAAGCGTTTGGACGTGCATTACGTATGGCTTTAGAGCTTGATGACAGAATGGCGGGCATGATGCCATCTACCAAAGGTTCTTTATAACTTTTCTGTACTATTAATGACCAACACGATACTGGCCTCACTCGAGGTCAGTTGTTTTTTGAGAGTAAAACCATGAATTCTATTGCCATCATTGATTATGGTATGGGGAACCTACACTCGGTTTCAAAAGCTATTGAGCATGTTGCACCCAGTGCGAGTGTGATTGTCAGTTCGGATATTGAGGTGATAAGAGCAGCCGATAGAGTGATTTTGCCGGGCGTGGGTGCGATGAGAGATTGCATGGCTGAAATTCGGCGTTTAGGTTTTGATGCTTTAGTGAAAGAGGTGTCTGCTGACAGGCCATTTTTAGGTATCTGTGTTGGTATGCAAGCACTGCTTGAGCATAGTGAAGAAAATGACGGGGTAGATTGTATCGGTGTATTTGAAGGCGAAGTGAAGCATTTTGGCGAGTCATTGATTGAATATAATACTCGCTTGAAAGTGCCGCACATGGGCTGGAATCAAGTTGAACAATCGGTTGACCACCCTTTATGGCAGAGTATTGAAGACCAAAGTCGCTTTTATTTTGTGCATAGTTATTACGTGCCCGGTGACACGACATCCGTTGTTGGCCGAACACAGTATGGTCATTCTATTGCAGCGTCAATGGCTAAAGATCATATGTTTGCCGTTCAATTTCACCCAGAAAAAAGTCAGCATTCAGGGCTGCAGTTGTTAAAGAATTTTGCTTCATGGGACGGTCGGCTGTAGTTATGGGTAGTTATCTGTTTCATTACCTGGTGGGTGTAAATTGGTTTTTATATCAATAAGTTAAAAATTTTGGGGAAGTAAATGGCCTTAGCAAAGAGAATTATTCCTTGTCTGGATGTTGATCAGGGGCGAGTGGTAAAAGGTGTGCAGTTTGTTGATATCCGAGATGCGGGTGACCCGGTAGAAGTCGCAAAAAAATATGATGAGCAGGGCGCTGATGAAATTACTTTTCTAGATATCACTGCCAGTCATGAAGGCCGCGACACCATGGTGAAAACGGTAGAAAAAATGGCCAGCCAAGTGTTTATCCCATTGACCGTTGGTGGTGGGATACGCAAGGTTGAAGATATTCGTTGTATGTTGAATGCTGGCGCTGACAAAGTGGCTATCAATACAGCAGCTGTTTTTAATCCCGAGTTTGTTAAAGAAGCCGCCCAGCGATTTGGTAGTCAGTGTATTGTGGTGGCGATTGATGCTAAAAAAGTTAGCAAAGAGGGTGAAGAGGATCGATGGGAGATATTTACCCATGGTGGTCGTAAGCCAACAGGCCTAGATGCAGTCGAATGGGCTATTAAAATGGCTGAGTATGGTGCGGGTGAAATCCTGTTAACCAGCATGGATCAAGACGGAATGAAAAACGGTTTTGACTTAGGTGTAACGCGGGCGATTACTGACAGTGTTTCTATTCCCGTTATCGCATCAGGTGGGGTCGGTAATTTACAGCACTTAGCGGATGGTGTGACGCTCGGTGGTGCTGATGCTGTATTAGCAGCCAGCATATTTCACTTCGGTGAGTATTCCGTTCAGGAAGCTAAGGCGCATATGGCTAAATGTGGTATTGAAATGCGACTTTGATCTGCTTTATTGCAGATCAAAGCGCGAGTTAGTTATTTGTTAATGGCTCTAAATTTTTGGCTTAACTGAGTTCAAATATTTCTTTTAGGTAAGTGTTCAAAAATTTTCCGTTTGGATCATAGTGCTGCCTGATGGCTTTAAAGTCGTTAAATCGAGGGTAGGCTTCGCTTATTTGTTTTGCAGAAAAGGTATTTAACTTACCCCAATGTGGTCGACCTTCATACTTTTGTAAAATAGGCTCGATCACTTTGAAGAAAGGTTGGTAGTCTTCCTCGAAATACCTGTGAACAGCAATTGAGACACTTTCACGCCCATGAAAAGGACTCATCCATGCGTCTTCTGAGTGAATAAATCGGCACTCAATGGGGAAAAACACTTCATCAAATTGGCTTTCAATGGCTTGCCTGATTTCTGCTAAGGCTTGCATCGCTGTTTCTGCTGGAAGGTGATACTCCATTTCATTAAAACGGACATTTCTTTCGGTGGCATAAATTGAGTAGGAGTGATCAATGATAGTGGTTGTTTCGATGGTTTTCATATAAGAGCCTAATATTAGCTCTCTTAGTTTGGATGACCATGACAAGTAATCTCTGGCTGTTTTTAAGTCCATAATGCCACTGTTACCGTCCAACTCTCCTTTTTCTTGTACTGCTTCTAATGTTTTATTGAGCTTGTCGGTTAGGATCATCCCTGTAAACGGGAAGTAGAAAAATTCGAAATTGCGGTTATCTTTTGCCATCTGATGCGCTTGAGCTGTACCTTCTTCAAAGCTCATCCAATTTGATTCTCTTTTGAGTTTGAAGGGGGCTGTATTTTGAAGCGTGACACTGGTGATAATACCTAAAGCGCCTAAGCTGACTTGTGCTGCTCTAAAAAGATCTGGGTTAGTCGATTCGCTACAGGTCTCAATGTCACCTGTCGCCGTCACTAACTCAATTTCTTTAATGTAGCTCGACATGCTGCCTAGAGACTGACCTGTTCCATGTGTGGCGGTACAGATTGCGCCAGACAAGGTTTGTTGGTCGATATCCGGCATGTTTATCAAGGCTTGATCTTGTTCGGCAAGCATTGGTCCAATTTCATTTAAGATGGTTCCGGCATAAATTGAGGCTGTTCTATTTGCCTTATCAGCCCTTTTTAAGCCAGCAATGCGTCTAATTGAAACTAGGGTATCGTCCGTCGGCACTAATCTAGAAAATGAGTGGCCAGCACCCACTGCACGTATATTGCCTTTGCTTCCTCTTATCAGTGTTTGAAGCTCAGCAACGTTGGACGGTGCAGCACGGAGTGACGGAAAACATTCTTGATTACCCGACCAGTTTCGCCAAGGGTATTTTTTGGTAGCTGCACTTGCTGGGGGAGGCATTGCAAATGCTGAAGTAGGTATCGAGCTAGCAATTGTGGTGGCAATTAATGATTTTATCAGGTGTCGACGGTTCATTTGGCTCTATCTCGATTCAATATTGGGTAATTTATATTTCTTTTAGCGCCGGCTTATTTACTCGGGTGGCTCATATAAAGAATTAGTGTCTTAACTTGTTCAGGGCTACACTCATAACATTGGCCCGCTGCCGGCATGCCCTTGAAGCCCAACATTGCATTATCCATGGTTAGATCCATACCCTTTTCTAAGATAGCCTTCCACGCAACCTGGTCTCCTGTTTGTGGTGCTTGAGTTGCCGAAATTGTATGGCAGTTCTTGCAGGTTCTCTGATAAATTGATTGCAATTCTGAGCTTAATGTAACTGCTTCAATAGGAAAATCGTTGTTTGAAGTGTCACTATTCTCAGAGCTGCATGAGCTTAAGAATACTGTCAGCAGAATAAATAAAATAGCGAATTTATAATTAATAACTGTCATTACGAAGTCCTATTGATTAAAAGCAAGATTAGCATAACATAAAACATGAAGAATATTCATGTTTTATGTTTTTAAGTCAAAATATGTGATGCATGTTAACATTGTTAAGTCTCAGACTAGAGCAACTTTCCCTTTCTTCTGCGAATTAAAAAGAGCTGATTTTTATTGTGAATCATTTGTGGTCGAGGTTTTTTGACCCGTCAGGAGCACTAAGTTAAAGATGTTGTTTATAAAGCTTTCCTGTTTATATTTCTTTTATTTTGCCTTGTTAGGTCTCCTTGCACCTTATTTAGGGCTATATCTGGATTCGCAAGGTTTTACGCTTTTTGAGATAGCTGAGTTAGCGTCTTTGCTGATGATGACAAAAATAATTGCGCCTTTACTTTGGGGGGGTTTAGCCGATAAGCACCAAAATAGTCTTTTTTTGGTGCGCTTTGGCTCAATAGGGTCAATGCTGAGTTTTTTGGGTTTTTTCTTTGCACAAACCTTTTGGGAGTACGGGCTAGTAATTCTTCTGTTCAGCTTTTTCTGGAATGCAATTTTACCTCAGATAGAGGTCATTACGTTATTCAACCTTAAAGGAAAACAGGATAGGTATAGTCAGATCAGGTTGTGGGGTTCTCTTGGCTTTATTAGTAGTGTTGCGACCGCTGGGGGGTTATTTCAATACACTGGATTGTCTTTGTTTCCAGTTTTCATGTTAGTAGTTTTTTGTTGCATTATCATGGTTAGTTTTTTTAAATTCTCTGAACCTGCATTGGCGCTGGTTCATCAAAAAGCAAAGGCAGGGTTAATTGAGCGACTGACTGATAATAACGTGTTGTTGTTTTTTATAATTTGCTTCCTTTTACAGGTATCTCATGGTGCTTACTACACATATTTTAGTATTTTCCTCGAATCGTTGTCTTATAAAAAAATTGAAATCGGTGCATTGTGGAGCTTAGGCGTATTTGCTGAGGTGATTTTATTTGTCTACATGCATAGGTGGTTATCGCTACATTCCGTGAAAGCTATTATGCTTTTTTCTTTGTTGGTAACAGTGATTCGCTGGTATTTCACTGCTGAGTTTGCCTCAAATATTTATCTGCTAATTATGCTTCAGTGTCTCCATGCTTTTACTTTTGGCGCAATGCATTCAGCGGCCATCAAATTTGTACATCAGTCATTTCATTATCAGCATCAAGGACGCGCGCAAGCTTTGTATAGCAGCTTAGGCTTTGGTGCAGGTGGTGCTGTAGGGGCTTTTTTATGTGGCGTACTTATTATGGATGCACGCTATGAACTGATTTTTCAGTTTAGTGCATTAGTCGCATTAGTTGCATGTGTACTTTGTTTGCTGATGCGGATCGACCCTAATAATACCGTTCCCGAAACTAGAATTTAAGTTATGATTTTCTTCTTAGGGTCTTAAGTAGTGCCTGAAAGGAAGGTCATGTCTAGCACTACTCCACCTAGGGTAGAGCTTTAACGCAACAATATATGCGTTAGAGTAACTAAGCACCCATATCTTGTAGCGTTAATCTTACGCAATCTGGTCAAGCCCGCATACCGAACTTCTTGTTCTGTCACTAAGTAAAAAAAAATCTTCAGAAATTGGTTGATTATCAATTTAGCGTCTATGCTTCCTTTAATGTGTAAAAAAGTAATAAAACACGCTTTATTTTTAGGTTGTTGTTTTTAGTTCTTAAGCTGATATAAAAAATAACTCAGTATCAGTAGAAACAATAATCTATTTGCAAAAATATCAATGTAACGGAGTATCGTTCGATGACGAAAAAAACACAGCGGTTGCATCAGTTTGCTAAATTGCCCCTCGCTCTGGCAGTTGCAGCCTCAATGTCAACACCTGCAAGTGCATTTCAGTTTTATATGGGTGAAATGGAAGCTAACTTGGACACCTTTATAAGTGCTGGTGCAAGCTGGCGACTTGAAGATCCTGATGAATACCTTTATGGCGTAGGTAACGGCGGTAAAGGGGGGTCGATTAACAGTGATGACGGTACTCTGAATTTTGAAAAAAATAGTACTTACTCCAAAATCATTAAAGGTAATAGTGATTTCTTAGTAACGTATGGTGATTGGGGTGCTTTTGCTCGTGCCAGGTATTGGTATGACTTTGAACTGAAAGATGAAGGTAGGGCAACAGATGTAAATGGTTATACCCGTGAATTGAGCAAGGCGGGTAAAGCGAATGCGTCTGGTGGCGAGGTCATGGATGCTTATATCTGGAAGGATTTTTGGTTTGGTGAAATGCCACTGAATGTGCGACTTGGTAAGCAAGTGGTCAGTTGGGGTGAAAGTACATTTATCTTCAACGGCATCAACGTGATTAATCCTGTCGATATCGGGGTGATAAGAGCGCCAGGTGCTCAGATAAAAGAAGCCTTGATTCCGGTGAATATGCTCTATGGCTCATTGGGCTTAACCGATGATATTACCATTGAAGCGTTTATACAGCTTGAATATGAAAAAACCCGAATTGATGATTGTGGTACCTTTTTCTCTTCCAATGATTATGTTGCAGATGAGTGTGGTCCGGTTTATGTTCTAAATGCCTTATCTGAACAGACAAATAGAGAAGGTTTAGGCGGGGATCCTACTTTACCGACAAGGCTTACAAGAGGTGGAGACATTGAACCTGATGATACCGATCAGTTTGGTATCGCAGTACGTTGGTTTGCTCAAGAATTGAATGAAACAGAATTCGGTTTCTATTTTCTGCAATACCATAGCCGTGCACCCCTGGTTAGTGGTGTCGTAGCAACTGATTTACCTGCGTTTGATGCGGACGGTAATGTGACAGCTCCTCCTGATGGTGAAATCAGTACTCCTGAAATAGTATTAACTGGAGGTTACCAAGTTGAATACCCTGAGAAGATCCAGATGGGCGGCATCAGTTTTAATACCACCGGTCCTGGAGGCATTTCATTAGGCGGGGAATATAGTTTCAAGCATAATGTGCCTGTGCAGTTAAACTCCCCAGATTTAGTGGCGGGGGCTGCAGGCAAAGCATCGTCAATCGTGTTTCAAAACCGAGTTCCTGACGAGAATGATGATGGCGTAATAGATATGTCTGATGCAGTTGCTGCAGGATTTCTTGGTTCTTTCCAGAAAGGCTATGACCTTTTTGATGTCTCTCAGCTTCAATTCACCGCGATTAAATTTATTGACCAGTTTATGGGCGCGAGTCGGATGATCTTTGTCGGCGAAGTGGGGGGTACCTATGTGCATGATTTACCCGATGAAAGTGACATTCGTTATGGCAGATATGACCAATTAAGCTTTGGTGTGACTCCGGACTTTGACATCTTAGATGATGAGGGTGACCCTCTGACAGCTGATGAAGTATGTCTAAATAATAATTCAATAGGAACCTGTGATGTTGGTGGTTATGTGACCGACTTCTCTTGGGGTTACCGATTTAGAACATCTTGGGTATACAACGATGTGTTTGCCGGGGTGAACCTCACACCGCAAATAGCGTGGAGTCAGGATGTTGATGGTTATGCGCCAGGACCTGGTGCTAACTTTATAGAGGGCCGTAAAACGATAGGGCTTTCTGTTAAGGCGGATTATTTGAATCAATACAGTATGAACTTAGCTTATACAAATTATTTCGATGGCGGCAAACATAATGCTGTCAAAGATAGAGATAACGTTGCGCTTAGTGTTGCATACTCATTTTAACATCCAATTGGCTCGGTTTGACGAGGTAGTCTAAATGAAATTTATTAAAACAATGTGTGCCGTTGGTGTTGTAGTAGCAAGCGTAAATGCTGGCCAAGTAATGGCAAAAGTTAGTCCAGAAGAAGCGGCAAGATTAGGTAAAGACTTAACTGCTGTGGGTGCTGAAAGAGCAGGTAATGCAGAAGGAACTATTCCAGAATGGACGGGCGGAATAACAGAAGCCCCCGCTGGATATGTCGTTGGCCAAGCGTATCCTGACCCTTATCCAGAGGATAAGATTCAGTTTACGATTACCAAAGATAATATGGCTCAATATGCAGATAAGTTGACAGAAGGTCAGCAAAAAATGCTGACGACTTATGATAGCTATAAAATTAATGTGTACCAAACCCGTCGCTCGGCCGTAATTTCTGATGCGGTTCGTGCAAGTGCGTTGCACAATGCATTAAATGTTGAGTTGGTCGATGATGGTGCCGGTATAATAGGTATAAATGGCGCTGTTCCTTTCCCTATTCCTAAGAATCCAAAAGATTTGATTTGGAATCAGATCATGCGTGATAGGGGGAAGCCTATGCTCAGAACCTTGGTGCAAGTCACGCCTACTGTAAGTGGGGATTTTTCGCCAATTCAATTTTCTGAGGAGTTTAGTACACGTTTTATGCTAAAGGATGCGGATAAAAATAAGGATGAAAATGTCTATTTCTATTTTAAGCAGAAGGTGACGGCTCCGGCTCGATTAGCGGGAAATGTACTATTAGTTCATGAAACCATTAACCAGGAAAAAGAGCCTCGTCGTGCATGGGTTTATAACGCTGGTCAACGTCGTGTTCGTCGAGCACCTCAGGTGGCTTATGATGGACCTGGTACAGCATCAGATGGCTTAAGAACGACAGATAATTTTGATGGTTATAATGGTGCAACGGATCGTTACGATTGGACTTTGGATGGTAAGCAGGAACTGTATATCCCTTACAACTCTAATATACTTGATGATAAAGCTTTAAAATATGAAGACCTTGTGAGACCTGGCCATTTAAATAGTGACTTGGTTCGTCACGAGTTACATCGTGTTTGGAAACTGACAGCTACTTTGAAAGAGGGTAGTCGTCATATCTATAGTAAGCGAGTATTATATTTTGATGAAGATTCATGGGGAATGGCGGCTAGTGACCTTTATGATGGTCGTGGTGAATTATGGCGTTATCAAAATGTTCACTCTAAGGCTTACTATGATGCTCAATTGTATTCTGTGACGATTGAGACCATTCATGACTTATTATCCGGGCGCTATATTTCAGGTGGCTTAGCGAATGAAATACCTCTTCGTTTAGATTTCTCACAGGTCTATACAACTAAAGACTTTACGCCAGCTGCCTTAAGGCGTTCAGGTCGACGTTAAGTTTCTAGGTAATACCGTAAAGCCGATCAAATAATGATCGGCTTTTTTTTGTTCTAATTTAAGTTGTTTCTTTGTAAATTCCACAAATCCTTCCTATATTTGTTTTGAAAACTAAATGTAAATAAGTTTTTGGAGCTGTGTGATAAGGACGTTCTCCTTCAGAATCAAGGTTTGATTCGATTAGGTACACTACAGGGAGGCGAAACTTATTTTTGTGTTATCGGATAAAGGAGATACCCGTGACAAAAAAGTATGGGGTGATTGTTTACAATCCATTCAAAATAAGTGATTCAGTAAAAACCTTAAAGGCTGATTTTAAATTAACGCACTGTAAAAGTTACGAAAGTGTGATTGAACAGACTTCTTTCCATAAAGATGAGTTACTGCTTATCGATTTTTTACCCGAGGATGAAAGCCATTTTTCTTTCTTGGACAGGCTTCAGAGTGAGAATGCAGATGAGATTGAAGCCTTATCTATTGTTATGCTAATTGATGATATACATTTAGAGCAAAGGTTAATGGCTTGCGAACTTGGTGCAGATGATTGCATTTCAAGCCAGGTATCTCATGATGATTTGGTGACTAGGCTTCAAAGTACCATTTTCAATGCCATCGCTAATATTCAGCTTAAAAAGGAGCTAAAGACAGCCTCTGAAGTTGCCATGGCCGCCATGGCAAATACAGGTGACCTTGGCTGTAATATCCAGTTTTTACTTGAAAGTCAGAGATGTTCAAATATTGATGAGCTAGGTCAGCTACTATTTCAAAGTCTGTCGTATTATGGCATAGACTGTAGTCTGCAGATGAGGGCTGAGTTCATGGTAAAAAATATGGAAGCAAATGGCATGGAAAAGGCGATGGAATCTCAATTGCTGGAGGAGTTAAAAGATGCTGGGCGTTATTATGACTTTGGGTGTAGAACTATGGTTAATTACAACTCTACGTCTTTATTGATTAAAAATATGCCAATGGATGATGATGTAAAATATGGCATGATCAAAGATAATATTTTTGCCTTGCTACAAGGGGTTGATGCCAAAATAGAGTCGCTTAATTTGGAGTTAAGACTAAAGCAAGAATATGAAAGTCAGGATAGGCTAATACTCCGTATGCAGGAGGGTATCCATCATCTAGGAAGCCAATATCGTGGTATGACTAAGAAGATAGCTGATGTAGTGGATCAAATGGCGGGAACAGTAGAACATGCAATGCAAACGATGTTACTAACAGATGAGCAGGAAGTTATTTTAAAGAATCATATGGATGATGGGCGAAATTCTGTATGTGAGCTCTTTGAGCAATATGCTTCAATGGATGACGACCTTCGGGAGGTTGTTTCTCAAAATTCCCATATTCAAGCTTTCAAAGAAATAGTTGACCTGAAGGTTACTGAAGACCAAGGAGCATCAAATCAGGTTGTCACTGGTTTGATGCGTTCAGGGTAGTCTGTTCGTTAGGGTTTCGAGTTTACGTTCGAAGCCCTAAACGGCATTGTGTTCAGTTTTTAATTGCGTGATCAGTTCATCTTTTTCAATCCATAATGTATTTAACCAACTCTGGAAGTTAGTTTTAAACTCAGTGTCATTGGCATAGTCTTTACCTAAAAATTCTGCTGGTATTTCAATTTCCTTAAAATGTACGACTACTTTCTGGACACGACCGCAGACCAGATCCCATGCACCATTTTTTTTATTGTTAGGATAGATAATAGTGATATCTAACATGGTATGCATTTGCTCACCCATGCTACCTAAAACGAAAGCGGCGCCGCCCGCTTTAGGTTTCAACAAGTTTTTGTAAGGTGACTTTTGTTGGTCGTGCTTTTCTTGAGTAAATCGCGTGCCTTCAATAAAATTAAAAATGGAGACAGGGGTCGATTTAAATTTTTCACAGGCTTTCTTAGTTGTTTCTAGATCTTTTCCTGCTAATGACGGGTTTTTCCGAATTTGATCTGGCGTGAAACGCTTCATAAAAGGAAAGTCGAGAGCCCACCAACAAATGCCAATAAAAGGCACCCAAATGAGTTCTTTTTTTAGGAAGAATTTAAGCATTGGAATGCGTCTGTTGAGTACCTTTTGGACGACAGGTATATCAGACCATGATTGATGGTTACAATTAACGAAATACCAATCATCTTGAGATAAGTTTTCTAGGTTACCTATGTCCCATTCTATTTTTAGAAATAATAAAAATGTTAAGCCATTTAAAGAAACCCAGTTTGTTGCACAGGCAATCAAAATTTGGCTCATTAACTTCTGTACGAAAGGGAGAGGTATCAGTAGCTTTAGAAAAGCACCTATCACTAGAATGGGTAGCCAGAAAATGGTGTTAAGGGTAACAAAGGTGACAATGATAAAGCCTTTTAAGCTGGCCGGGAGAAAACTAAACATAATGAGTCTCTGAATTTTTATCAGATTTTATCCACAGACTCATGCTAATTCAAGGGTTTGAGTCCAAGAATCTCTACCTATGTTATTAATTAACAAGCTGATGGCTGTATCTTGTAGGTTAATTGCTAGTTTTTGGTTTTAGTATGCTATCCGTTTTTTGATTTGCTTTTTCTTTGATGTCGGGTGTGATGTGTTGGGAAAGTGATGTTACAGCTGCAGATAGAACAATAATGTCATCTGAATAACCTAAAAATGGGGTTAAGTCAGGGATGCCATCTATTAAGCTGATGAAATAACCCAAGCTTCCGAGAATAACTGTTCTACACCATAAAGGTGTGTTGGGAGCATTGAGAGTGTAATAAAGCATTAAGGTATGCAATATTGCATCATGTCCAACCGAGCCAAGAGCGGACTTTATTTTATCTAATAATTTACGTTCAGTGACTTCTTTGGTTGACTTAGTCGGCTTAGGTTTCATTATCACATTCTGAATCTTTAAAGCCATGGCATAGTCCCTGTTCTTTTAACGCAAAGACCAAACCCAAATTATCATCTTGGATCCAGAGTAGTGATATCAAGTTACCTAAAGTATTTGGCTCGTCAGCTTCTGAGATAAAGCCCTTCAATATCAAGTTTTGACCAATAATATCTGTAAACAATATCTTAATCATATTGCCTGTAACGGTGCAGCTGTCACTTGTTACAGAGTCTGAATTTTCAGAAATGGGGTCCAATAGGCTGTTAACAATTGGATTCTTCAGGTGTTGAAGGTAGGATCGTTTTAATTCTAGTGAGGCAGAGCAAGCAGCGCCATCAGCAGCTTCAAGGGTTAATGACGATCCATTAAAGTTCATTAAAGTATTGTGCTCTGAACTAAGCCCCAAACTATTGCCTTGGAGTTGGTATTTTGTTCCATCAGTACTAAAGGCGCTAGTACTCAGAGTATGGTTCTTCATGGCAATTATTATCCCTGCACCTCTATCGGAGGGTGTTACGCTATTTTCGGTAACGGCAATGGTATCAAACGAGAAGGCCATAAAATTACCATTTTGGCTGATATGGCCTTCAGGTGGGTTTGAGCCTCCATCAAGCTTAATTGGTCCTGTTTTTATGTCATTATCATCAGCATCGTCTTGTAAATGTATTTTATGATCTTGACTGAATCTGTCGACGAGTTGTCCGGCTTCATTTAGGACTTTCGTACCCGTTTCAGTTGTTACGACACTAAAAGAGTTATCTGCGAACCTTGAAAGCGTATTTGTGTCATAGTCAACAGGTTGAGATACAGTGACATTGCGGGCAGATGCAACATCCCACTCAAGCATTTCGGCGTAAGCTTTTAATGTTGTATATGTCTCACCTGTTTCTGGGTCGGTTTTTTTCAGTACTTCTTTTGAGGCGTTCAGTTGTATCGAGTAATTAATAACCCCGTATTCTTTTCCAGCTACTTCGCTAAGTGAAAAATCTGTGTTTGTTTCTAATCCATGTATTTCCCATGAGAATATCTGAGATGCTTCATCTTGTTGAGTTCTATCGGGCTTGATTTCACCTGAAGCCAGTTTCAGTTGATATTTTGCGCCTTTGCTGTAATTGGCAGACAGCAACCAGGTAGGAGCTAAGCCATAATCAATATCTTCTGAAGTCTCTTCGTCGGTTTCAGCCTCTTCGTCGGTATCAGCCTCTTCAGGTTCTAAAGCATCATTAGCTGCTATGGGGACGTCGGACTCATACTCATTGGCCCGATACAATTTACTAAACATGGGGTCAAACTGCCAACCTTGAAATGCTGTGTCATTTTCATTGTTTAGGTCTTTATCGGTGATTTGATTAATTATTCGGGGGATTAATAAAAATCCTTCAGTAGAAAGGAACGTATCGGTTAAATTGGATATTAACGTTTTACCTTCAAATTCAGAGGACTCTCTTCCTCTTGTTAGTATAGGAATCGCTTCTTCACTTATTGTTAGTGCTGTTCGTAAAAAAGGTATTTCGGATAGGATTGAGTCTCTTCGTCTTTCTAGTATGAAATAAGTGTGGTGTAAGGTCGGGTATATAGTCGTTGGGGTGTTGTCATCTATTTCGGTGTCTAAGATGTGTGATGTGTAGGCGCCAATAAGTACTTGTTCTTCCTCTTCCTCATTTGGTGGTAATGAAGCAAATGAAAGTCCAAACATAACACTGTTATATTTCTGTGCAGTGTTGGCGTCTGTCAGATCGCTGCCGCCTAATAGATTAAAATTTCTTGATGTGCCTTTGGCTATCGGAGAGGTGGTACGGGTTATTTCTGTTACAGCCGTCTCAATGTGATTTCTAAACTCTAAATGCGCTATTGATTCACCGTCTTCATTTAAAACTAAAGCGGCATCCAGAGCATCTACCGCACCAATTACAGAGTAAGTAGGTGAAAATTCTATCTCATAGGCTTGTGCAGCAATGGCTATTTGTTCCAGTAAGTTGGCTTTAGTGACTGATTGATTTTCACATTCTTCATCTTTAGCGGAGCATTTGGTTAATTTGTCGAGGCTGTCTCTGTCTTCGATTGTGTCAAAGAGCTTCTTTAATACATAGTGTGAGACAATATTTACCTTTATTGTCTCTTTGTCATTTTGAAGGCTATAGAGGGGAGCGTAGAGGATCT
>Ga0105350_10000973_pt1 | contig 18754 bp, 15 predicted proteins | sample EN1Hudsemesocosm_FD_83506 | JGI IMG/M metagenome (GOLD analysis project Ga0105350, IMG submission 83506) | Methane-oxidizing microbial communities from mesocosms in the Hudson Canyon - EN1E Hudson Canyon | ecosystem: Environmental > Aquatic > Marine > Cold seeps | place: Hudson Canyon... | reverse complement strand
TTGGAGTTAGCCAAAGAAAAGAAGAACTTTATCTTATCTGTTACACATGAATTAAAAACCCCTATCGCTTCCTCTAAGCTATTCGCTGAAACAATTTTGAGCAGAGACATTTCAAAGGAGAAAAGGGATGACATTCTAGATAAAATTATAAAAGATCAAACAAGGTTAGAGAAACTGGTTGAAAATATTTTACTGATTTCAAAAGTAGAAGAACACGAATTGCATTTAGAACGAGAAAAAGTCAACTGCCGCGAATTTATCGAATCTGTAATAAAGGGCTTGGACTTATCTGAGTCAACAAAGTTTGATATTGATTCGGAAATAGAAATTAAGATAGATCGTTTTTACTTTACATCGGTTATTCAAAACCTACATGAGAATGCGATTAAGTATTCTACAGATAAAGAGGAAATTGTTTGGTCTGCTCATCAACTAGGAAATTCGATTTTTATCCAAATAAAAGACCAAGGAATAGGAGTTCCCTTTGATCAACGAGAGAAAATTTTTGATTTATTTCATCGAATTGGCGATGAGAATACAAGAGATACAAAGGGTACAGGCGTAGGATTATATATTGTCCAGAAAATAGTTGCACTACATAGGGGAATCATAAAAACAAAAGACAATCAACCACAAGGAAGTATTTTTGAAATAGAATTACCGCAATGAAAAAAACAGTTTTATTAATCCTAGATGGCTGGGGGAAAGGAAGAGGTGATGAAACCGACGGGATTCATTTAGCGAACACGCCTTTTATGGACGGTTTATATAAAAGCTATCCAAGTTCTACTTTGGTAACTTATGGCGAAGCTGTTGGTTTGCCAGAAGGGCAAATGGGAAACTCTGAAGTTGGGCATTTAAATATTGGAGCGGGAAGAGTTGTTTATCAAGATTTAGTTAGAATAAACAACGCAATTAAGGATAAATCCTTTTTTGAAAACGAGACCTTACTTGAAGCTATAAAAGCGGCTAAACAGGGAGACAAAAAAGTTCATTTAATGGGTTTGGTTTCCAATGGAGGTGTGCACTCTTCTCAAGAACACTTATATGCTTTATGTGATTTGTTAGCGCAAAATGATGTGGAGAATTCTTATATCCATGCGTTTACAGACGGAAGAGATTGTGATCCTAAATCTGGCTTGGGATATATTTCTGAATTAGAAAACCACCTCGAAGGAAGCAATACAAAAATCGCATCTGTAATTGGGCGTTACTATGCAATGGATAGAGATAAGCGTTGGGAAAGGATTAAAAAGGCATATGATTTATTAATAAAAGGAGAGGGAAATAAATTTTCTTCAGCTGTTGCAGCTGTTGAATCAAGCTATAATAGCAATATTACTGATGAATTTATTGAACCGAGCATTATTGAAAACGGTAAAATTGAAGATGGAGATGTTGTAATTTGTTTCAATTTTAGAACAGATCGCTGCCGTGAAATCACTATGGCTTTGACGCAGCAAAATTATCCAGATCAAGAAATGAATGTTTTGGATTTGCATTATGTTACGATGACGAATTATGACAATACGTTTAAAGGTGTAAATGTGATTTACGATAAAGAGAACCTTAAAATGACAATGGGAGAGGTGTTGTCAAAAAACAGGCTGAAACAAATTCGAATGGCAGAAACCGAGAAATACCCGCACGTTACTTTCTTTTTTAGTGGTGGTCGTGAAGAGGCGTTCGAAGGTGAAAGTCGTATTATGGCGAACTCCCCAAAAGTGGCGACTTATGATTTACAACCAGAAATGAGCGCCCTAGAGTTGACAGATAAAATCTGTGCTGAATTAATTTCAGGTGATGCGGATTACATTTGTTTAAACTATGCCAATTGCGATATGGTTGGCCATACAGGTGTCCCTAAAGCAATTATTAAGGCATGTGAAGCTGTAGACTCTTGTGTTGAAAAGGTGGTGAAATTGGGATTGGAAAATGATTATGCATTTGTAATTATCGCAGACCACGGGAATTCCGATAATATGCTAAACCTAGATGGAAGCCCGAATACTGCGCATTCAATGAATCCAGTGCCATGTATTGTGATAGATGATAGATTTACACACATTGAACATGGAAGTTTAGCAGATGTTGCTCCAACCATTTTAAAAATGATGGGCGTTGAGCAACCAAAAGAGATGACAGGAAAGGCTTTGGTTTAATTACCGCATTAATTGCAGATAACCAGAGATAGTTCTTTGTATAGCCGTGTCCTCGTGTTCTGTATATTCATATTTAGGAGAATTTGGTGAGACAACAATGTAATACACTCCTTCTTTTAAATCGTCTCCAGATTTGTAATGGGTACCGTTCCAATCGTTTTGATAGTCCTCCATGTAATAAACAATTTTCCCCCATCGATTGTAAATTGTGATTGTCGGATGAGGATAATCATCTAGGTTTACGGCAGTATACAAATCATTTACACCGTCTCCATTTGGAGTAAACACATTTGCTATTGCAACAGGACATTGAACCCAAACTTCAGAAGTTTCTAGTGTTCTAACACTTCCGCAAGCATCTACAACATTGGCGTTGTAAAAAGTAGTGATATCGGGTGAGACTAAAACTGTATCTCCAAGTCCTCCATTGTTATTCCACGAGACATAATAGGGCTGCCATCCTCCAGATATTTCTGCGACTAATTGACCTGTTTCGGGCGGGCAAATATTAATACTATCCACGGTTAGGGCAGCATTTAATTGATCAATACTCTGAATGTATAAAGTTGCCGTATTACATCCTAAATTTCCTAAAAGAGTTATTTGTAAAGTATCTATGTCTTCAAATAAAAAGTCTTGGAGAATCGTTACCCAAATAGTATCGCTTGCCACGCCAACCGGTAAAATAATGCTATCAGGAAATGATAAATAATCATCATACATTTCTGCATTTCCAGAAATTGTAAAGCGAATGGTGTCAGCCTCGTTTACATTTGAAGAAGAAAAAACAAAACCGGCTTGCCCACAAGCTTCTCCGATTATATTACCTCCTTGGACTCCTGCAAAATTAGCAAAACTAGAAACGCCAATTCCTTCTGATCCGAGGCTACCTGCTTTCAAGAAAACAGCAGAAGCCAATGCGCCATCTCCACAATCAGCAATAGCAAATCTGAAGTGATAATTTTCACCACATTCAACGGGATACTTAACCTTAACTACCGTAGTAAAGCCATTTAAACTAACAGTCGTATTGGCAGGGTTATCAATATAATATTGGCTGTTTAACCCAGGGTGTACAGAGCTAATTGTGATGGGGTCTGTTGTATTTGGGATTAAAGCTACATTAACAGCTCCATTTGGAAATCCAGCTGGACTAGAATAAGGTCCTGAAATTCCAGGGCCACTCAAAAAGAAGGAAAAGACGTCGTTATATTGCGTATTTACGTAAGTCAGATATTCGTCTGAAGCGAAAACAAATTCAAATTCAACGGTATCACCCACAACTTGGAAATCAAAGTTTAAATCAGCCAAATCGTGTGTTTCTGTAATTTGATTCGCACTGGGATTGCTTGTTACCGATTGAGCAACTGTAATTAAATCACTATCTGTTTGGCTTGCTGGAGTTGAAAAGTCATCGGTTCCTGTTCCTCCAGGAACTATTGTTGCGATATCGGCAGTATACATTACAACTCCCGAATCCAGTCCAATATTGGAACTAATACCATTAAAAAACCCAATCTGTGTCGGTTCTCCTGAGAAAGTTATATTTGAAGCAGAGACTCCGTTTCCCAATAGAATATCTTCTACAAGGTATTGTTCGCTGTCGTAGGGAGCAGTATTTGATACGCTAATTTGACTTGTTACCAAAAAGGGCAGAAGCAATAAAGGAGCAATAAATAGTTTCATCAAGATTTCTTTAATTGCCCAAAGGACGTATAATAAAACCGGATAGTTGCCTGATATAAATAAACAATAGAAGGTTATTCTTGTACTCCTATATTCTCTTATATTTGTGAGATACAATTTTATGCCCAACTCTATGGATCAATTGAATCAGCACATCTCTAAAAATAAAGAACAATACTTATCAGAATTATTTAATTTATTACGAATACCATCTGTTAGCGCAGATCCTGCCTATAAAAAGGATGTTGAGAAAACAGCAGAGTTTATTAGAGATAAATTTATTTCTGCTGGAGCGGAAAATGTGAAAATATGTGATACTGCTGGTCACCCAATTGTTTATGCGGACAAGTTCTTTGATGCGTCTTTACCAACGATTTTGGTTTATGGACATTATGATGTTCAGCCAGCAGAGCCTTTCGAACTATGGGATTCAGCGCCTTTTGAGCCAGAAATTCGGATAACCGAAAAACATCCTGAAGGAGCAATATTTGCACGTGGCGCTTGTGATGACAAAGGTCAAATGTATATGCACTTGAAAGCTTTTGAAGCTATGATGGAAACCGATTCCTTACCGTGTAATGTTAAATTTATTATTGAGGGAGAAGAAGAGATAGGGTCGAAACATTTGGAAGCATTTGTCCAGGAAAACAAAGCGTTGTTGGCAGCAGATATAATTCTAGTTTCTGACACTGGAATTATTGCGAATGACACCCCTTCAATTACTGTTGGATTAAGGGGCATGAGCTACGTTGAGGTAAAAGTAACGGGACCAAATAGAGATTTACATTCGGGGCTATATGGGGGTGCTGTAGCTAATCCTATAAATGTATTGTGCGACATGATAGCATCTTTACACGATGAAAACCATCATATTACAATTGACGGCTTCTATGACGATGTAGAAGAGGTTAGTGATGAAGATAGAAAGGAAATGGCAAGGGCTCCTTTTAATGAGGAAGCATATAAATTAGATTTAAAAACAAGCGCCACAAATGGAGAAAGGGGGTATTCGACACTAGAAAGAGCTACTATCCGTCCAACTCTCGATGTTAATGGTATGTGGGGCGGATACATAGGTGAAGGAGCTAAAACAGTACTTCCCTCTAAAGCTTATGCTAAAATTTCAATGCGTTTAGTCCCTAACCAAAGTTCTGAAAAGATTGCGAAACTTTTTCAAAAACATTTTGAAGCAATAGCTCCTGAATCCGTTGTGGTTGAGGTTACGCCGCATCATGGTGGAGAGGCTGCAGTAGTTCCTACAAATTTTACAGGATATCAGGCAGCAAGCATGGCAATGGAAAAAAGTTTTGGAAAGAAACCAATCCCTGTTCGATCAGGAGGTAGTATTCCAATTGTTGCGTTGTTTGAAAAAGAGTTAGGATTGAAAACTATTCTATTAGGTTTTGGTTTGGATTCAGATTTGATACACTCTCCAAATGAGCACTACGGAGTTTTTAATTTCTTTAAAGGCATTGAAACTATTCCGTTGTTTTACAAATACTATACAGAATTAAATAAATAAACGTTATGGCTCTTTTAAGAATAGGGTTAATCACATTATTTTCAATCGTTTTTTTAACGTCTTGTTTCGATTATGAGGATGTTGAATTTAAAGGAGTCCAAAATATTGGTCTAGAGGGTCGTTCTGGGGGGAATATTACTGTGAGAATTGACATGAAGGTTAAAAACCCAAACAATTATAATATCAAAATTAAGAAGTCATCTTTAGATGTTTTTGTTAATGGTTCAAAAATTGGCAAAACTAAAATTAAAAACAATATTGTCCTGAAGAAAAATCACCAAGAGGTATACCCGTTATTTTTGACATTAAGCGAAAAAGAATTGAAAGGCTCTGCATTGTCATCTATAGGAAGCCTTTTAAGGGGTTCAATGAAAGTACGTATTAAAGGAAATATAAAAGCAAAAGTATATGGTTTTGGAAAAAAGTTTCCAATTGATGTAGAACAGCCAGTTAATTTAGGTTCAATATTTTAACAACTATTTATCCCTTTCAATAGAGTAGTTGACCAATAATTCTAAAGATGCCTTTGCATCATTTTCAGGAAATTCTTTAAGAATAGTTAATGCCTTGTCTTTGTAAAAGTGCATTTGTTCTTCAGCATATTTGATGCCGCCAGTAGAAATTACTAATTCAATTACTTCTTGCACGCGTATTTTATCTGTATTGTGGTTTTTTACGGTGTTTATTATCCTTTTTTTAACCTTCTTCTGTACATTGTTTAATGTGTAGATAAGTGGTAAAGTCATTTTTTGTTCTTTTATGTCAATGCCTGTAGGTTTTCCAATATTTTCGCTAGTGCCATAATCAAAAATATCATCTTTTATTTGAAAGGCGATACCAACGTTATTCCCAAACTGTCGCATTTGTTCTACATCCTCATCATTTGAATTAACAGAATGGCAGCCACTTGCGCAGCAAGCAGCAATGAGTGATGCTGTTTTTTTACGAATAACATCAAAGTAAACTTCTTCCGTTATATCGAGTCTTCTTGCTTTTTCCATTTGAAGCAACTCCCCTTCGCTCATGTCTCGGACTGCTTGAGAGACAATTTTCAGCATTTGAAACTGGTTGTTCTCAACAGATAAAAGGAGCCCCTGCGAGAGTAAATAATCTCCAACAAGAACAGCAATTTTATTTTTCCATAAAGCATTAATAGAGAAATGCCCCCTTCTTTCATTGGCATCATCAACTACATCATCATGTACTAAGGTTGCTGTATGTAACAACTCAATTAATGAAGCGGCGGTGTATGTACTGTCATTTACGTCGCCAAATGTTTTAGCACTAAGAAAAACAAACATAGGGCGCATTTGCTTACCCTTTCGCTTGATAATGTAGTACATGATTTTATCAAGCAGTGCAACTTCTGTTTTTACAGAAGCTTTAAATTTCTCTTCAAAAAGTTTAAGTTCTGTTTCAATTGGAGCTTTAATTTTATTTACGATTGCCGACATCTGCTTGTAAATATAAGAAGGAAAAAACTTGGAATACTAAATGAGAAGTGTCTATTCATGCCAATTAGCTATTTGGCCATTAATTCATCGTAGAATTCTTTCATTTCCTTAATCGAACGCTCAGTATTCAGGAACGATCCGATTCTCGCTTTTGCATTTGTAGCCAATTTTTTACAAAGGTCTCTATCGTTATAAAGGCGCAAAATAGCATTACTCAATTCTTTTGGGTTTTTCATTTTAACCACTAATCCACTATCTTCATGGTCACACAGTTCCACGTTACCAGGGATGTCAGTAATTATTGGTGCAACTTCTAAAGACATTGCTTCAATAATTGATTTAGTAATTGATTCTCCTTTAATGGAAGCAGATGCGAAAACATCACTCGCAGCGACAATGTTCAACACATCATCTCTAAACCCAACAAAATGAACATTGTTTTTGTATTCGCCTGATTCAATCAGAGACAAGTTTGCCTTAGTGTCCATGTTTCCGCCAATCAACAACAAATGAATTGGAAGTCCAGGAGGGAGCATGTTCATTGCTTTCATCAAGTATGGAATTCCTTTCATTCGGCGATTGTTAGCAACATTTATAACTACAAAAGCGTCATCGGGTAGATTAAATTCTTTTTTTACATCTAACGGCACAATGTCTTTATACCATTCTAAACTATGTCCTTTATTTACAACTTTGGTTTTACTCTTGTCTACAAAAGGTTGATTATTTATTACATCTGCTACTCCTTGTGAGTTACAAAGTATCTTATCTACACGCCGATGTAAAAACTTGGTATATGCAGTAGGATCATACCAATGAATGTTTCCTGCATAACCTCTGTATAAAACAACTTTCACAGGCAATCCTTTTGAAGCTTGAATGCCATTTACAGCTGCAGGGTTGTTGTATAATTTAATTACATCATGCTTTCCTTGGAGAAGGTGGTTTCTAATAAAGGCAATTTCTCCTTTATCCATCTTTTTTTCGGGATGAAAATCGATTACATTGATTCCAGCTACTTTGAACTTTTCAAAGTACGCAGCATCTCCGTAAGTCATGATATCTATTTCTAAACCAAGTTTAGCTAAGCCAATAAAAATTTCAGCTTCTGGCCTTGCTGTATGATAAGGCCTATAATTACTAATTACCAGTATTTTCATTCCCACTTATTCGTGGCAAATTTAATTTATCTTTTTACAACAATCATCTTTTTTGTTAATGATCTTTGACCATTGTTTTCTATATAGTAATAGTAAACCCCTTGCGACAAAGCAGAAGTAGAATATTCAACGTTTTGAGACATATTGCTCAATAAAATTTTATCGATGATTTGACCCATTCCATTAGTAATGTTCAAATACGCGCTACCTTTTGTTTGCGGTAAAACATAATTTATTGTTGTTGTTTCGTTTGATGGATTGGGAATATTCTGGGAGATGTAGACGCCATTTTCGGTTAATTCGTCAATAGTCTGCGGGCCGTAAACAACATTGATTTCAAAATCATCAAAATAGAAGCCATCTTCTTTAGCCCAGTTGTCAGAAACCAAAGTGAATCTTGCTATTACGGTTTGACCCAAATAATCACTCAGATTGATTTCTTCCTTAACCCACGTAGATTGAAACCCATCATATAGCGGCTCTCCTTGTTCTTGGTTTGCGGAACCGGCTTTAGTGTAATTTCCACATTGCGGAATCCAAGTAGACCCTCCATTAGTAGAGATTTCAAGCTGAACATAATCATAGCCTGCCTCAATTTCCCACTTTCCATAGAAAGAAAGTGTTGCAGCTACGGCATTGTTTAAATCAACACCAGAAGATAATGTAATTGATTTGTTTGCGCCATTTGCATAGTCTCCATTAGGAGAGTCGGTTATAGAGCTTGAAGGAGAGTAGAAAGTACTTGTTGTTGTGCCCCAAGTTTGAGAAACTGTCCAGTTAGTTACACTATTTGCAGCGTCTGAAAATACCACCTGTGATTGACCATACGTCTTAGTAACGGTGTCGTTTGACAGAAACTGCCCATTGTCCACAGAAATCACATAAGTTAATAAATCCCCAGCGGCGATTGCTGGATCTAAAGTATAGCTGATAGAATCATTATCTTGTTGCAACATTGCCATTGCATTGTGGGTATTTGCTGATCCAACAGTAAGGATATTGCTAGTAATCGGAATAATCGAAACTGTAAAATTTGCTGGGTCCTCTAGACCTAGTCGTTGAATATCATAATAAAAATGACCAGAAAGATTTGGAACTATTGCTGCTGTTAAATCATTTGTTTGCGCATAATTAGTAACCAGGTGAGCTGCAGTTAAATTTAGGTAAACCATTCCTTCAGCAATTGGATCAATTTCATTTACAGCTGGCCAAAATCCAGTTCCTCCAATCTCTGGAGTAAAAGCAAATATTTTATCATGTGTGCTTGTTTCACCATACATGAAGTCATCGGAATCTCCTGCTGCTGGATATAACCCTGCGCTAATCATATTATTGAATCCATTCTCGGCCACCATTATACTAGATATTTCAACATAAGTGCTATTGTCTGGAGTTAGTTGATTATTGTCATATCCATAAGGGTACAAAAGCAAGTCTCCTGAGGTGTGATTATTAAGAGCTAATTTTATATTGTGATTTTCGACAAACCATTTTATCGCTTGGTTTTCAGGTTCTGTAAAAGGGCCTGTTCCTGGATACGTATCGTTATTTGGATCAGAAGAAACGCCTGTGGTTCCCCAAATACTATTTCCTACTCCGTTAATATAATCGTAATTTCTATTATTATCTACTCCTGGGTTAGAGGTTCCAACGTTTCTTTTATTTTTTCTATGCATTCCTCCACCATTCGGGTCATTATCTATATTGTGTTGGTATCCATCAGGATTAATCATTGGAATAAAATATAACTCCGTATTGTCTAGTATTCCTTGAACCTCTGCATTTGTTGCATAGTTTTCTAGCATGTACCACATATAATATACCAATTGCTGCATTGCTTCCGGTTCTCTAGCGTGGTGTATTGCTGTATACAATACTTCAGGTTCCGCTTCATCTGTGTTTGGGTTATCAGACATTCTCATCCAATATAACGAACGTCCCTCATGTGTTTGAAATGTGCTAATAGGAGCTTTTACTGAGATTAAGTTTGGATATAAAGTTGCCATATCATCCAGTTCTTGATATAGTTCAGTAAGTGTTAAAAACCCCCCCATAGAACCGTGATTATAATTCGCTGGAACAGGGTAGCTTACAGATGAAGATCCTGAACAACTTGAGTTTTTTTCTAATGGCGTAGATTTATTTATTCCTTTATTTTGCTCGACATAAAACTGTTTAACATCTTCAATCTGGATTTCAACCTTCATTCCAAGCATTTTTGCTTTCTGGATTTCGTTTTCGGAAAAGTCAGATTCTATATAGACACCAAACTTATGTTTACCATGATCGACAGCGAGGCCTTGATTTGCTAATAGCAAGATCCCTTTTGGACCATCATAGTAAATTCTAGCACGATGATACATTATTGGCGTTTCTTTTACAGAAATTGTTGTTTCAGTAGAAGTTCCAGTTTGTGGTGTCTGACAAAAAAAGTTGCCGCTTAATAAAATAGCGAATGAAAAAATAGTTATTTGTTTCATGAGTTAAATAGGTTTATAGGCGATGAAGATAGTAAAATAAAATGTTCAAATTACGAAATCAATGGTTCGTCATCGTTTACTGGTTGTTAAACAATAACTCATGAATAATAAATAAGGTTGTCTATGAATAGAACGAAAGAGATAAATCCTAACTTACTCGTAATAAATATCGTCAAAATCTAAAGCATCGTCCCCAAATGATTCGATATTATCTTGTGCAACTAAATAGGTACTTTGGTTGCCGGCTATTTTTGAAAAGTATAAATCATATTCTACATTATCTTCTATTCCAACCATCCACATCATAGCATGATCTTTTCGGTTTGAAGATGTTAAGTCCGCTTTACAAATCGGGCATGCAAATTCAACCATTTCGCCTTCTTCCAGATGGAACTTGTCATGGTGTTTGTATTTGTACTCACCAACAGTTGGGTCTAACATTAATAATCCTTTGTGGTTTCTTCTTGTTTTTGTTGCAAACAGAATGTATCCGCCTACATTTAGATACCCTTTACATTTAGGACATAAATAATTGTTGTCTTTCATGCTCATAATTCAAAGTTTTTTGATTAATACTTTTAATCACTGTTAGTGATAACAAGATCTGTATTAAAAGTAATTAATTTTAATGATAAACGCAACAATACAACCGATTTTTACTTAACGTATTTATACATCAGCTTCGTTAAATAAGGTTAAATAGTATTATACGGGCAATAAAGGTGATAAAACCTAGTATATTAGGAAGGCGCACAGTAAATTTGTCTTAATGACCGACCAAAAAGAAAATATTGACTGGAAAGAGGATTTTAAGAATGAGTTTGTTCTGTATTTGATTCGAAATGGAGAAAGACCAGTTACCGTTTTTAAATTTTGTGAGGAATTAGGGGTTGACGAAGCTATTTTTTATAAATATTATAATTCTTTTCGCTCAGTTGAAACGGAGGTTTGGTTAACGTTTTTTCAAGAGGTAAAAAAAGCATTAGGTCGGGATTCAGAATATTATTCTTATTCTGCTCACGAAAAGTACCTTTCCTTTTTATATACAGCGGTAGAAGTTTATAAGCAGAATAGGAGTTATGTAGTTTTGCGATATGCTGAAGTGGACAGAAGGTCTCTTAGACCGTGGTTTATGGACTCGTTTAGAGAGGAGTTTACTATTTGGACAAAAGAAATTCTTGACGAAGGCTTTGGCTCGAATGAAATTGTTTCAAGACCTCTTATTTCATCTAAATATCACGAAGCATTGTGGGTTCAGCTATTGTATATTACAAGAGTTTGGACAAATGATGAAAGCGAAGATTTTCAGGTAACAGATGCGGCTATAGAGAAGTCGAGCGCCCTTCTTTTTGAATTGATGAAAAGCGGGCCAGTAGATTTGCTGATTGACTTTTTAAAATTTGCTTACCAAAACAAAGCTTATTAACATTTAATGAAAGAGCAAAGCAAAATACCTACGAGTAAAGTTAAACGAGCAGCCAGGCTAATTGGAACCGGAGCTAAAGTTGGGGGTAATTACGTAAAGTACTATGCTAAAAAAGCTGTTGGAGATAAGAGGGCCAAGGAGAAATTAGATAAAGATAATGCCGAAGATATTTATCAATCTTTAAGTGAGTTAAAAGGAAGTGCCCTTAAAATGGCGCAAGTAATGAGCATGGATAAAAACATGTTGCCTAAAGCGATGACCGATAAATTTGCTCAGGCACAATATAATGCTCCTCCGTTGTCTTATCCTCTTGTTGTAAAAACGTTTAGGCAAATGTTTGGGAAAACCCCAACAGAATTATTTGATTCTTTTGAAAAAGATGCAAAACACGCTGCATCTATCGGGCAAGTTCATCTTGCTACACAAGGAGATTTAAAATTAGCAGTTAAAGTTCAATACCCAGGAGTTGCAGATAGCGTTAAATCAGACTTGAAATTGGTGAAGCCAATTGCTATGCAAATGCTTCACATGAAGGAAAAAGAGATTAAGCAGTATATGCAGGAGATTGAAGGTAAATTGTTAGAAGAAACGGATTACCTTTTAGAACTGAAACAATCTATGGAGATTGTAGAAGCTTGTTCTGGATTAAATGGGGTGTATTTCCCAAAATATTATCCAGAGTTCTCTAATAAGCGAGTTATTACAATGGACTGGATTGAAGGGGTGCACTTGAAAGATTTTTTGGCAACAAACCCTTCCCAGGAAACACGAAATAGGGTTGGACAACGAATGTGGGATTTTTATGATTATCAAGTTAACGAGCTCAATCTTATTCATGCAGACCCTCATCCAGGAAACTTTCTTTTTCAAGAGGACGGTAGTTTAGGAGTAATAGACTTTGGTTGTGTAAAAAGAATTCCTAAAGAATTTTATTCTGTTTATTTTCAATTGCTAAATCCAGCGTATCATATGGACGATAATAAATTGAGGTCTCTTTATCATAAATTAGAGTTTTTGTTAGAATCAGACAATAAAGAAACGGAGGAATTATTCTTTAATCTCTTCAAAGAATCTATGGATCTTTTAATATATCCCTTTACTAAAGAGAAGTTTGATTTTGCAGACGCAGCCTATTTTGATCGCATCTACAAAAAAGGAGAAGAACTCTCTAAAAGTAAGGATGTTCGAAAAGGGGGTAAGGCCAGGGGTTCTCGCCATATACTTTATATAAATCGAACATATTTTGGACTTTTTTCTATTTTACATGAGTTAAAAGCAGAAATTAAAACGAAAACCTCCTTCGAGTTTGATTAGTTCTGCGAACCATAAATGTATTGGGTATTCATTCCTAAATAATAAGAGGCGATTGCGGAATACGGTTTAATTTTTAATCGCAATATTCAAACTCAAAATTATTGCTGTGATTACCGCCAACGGTTTGTGTAAAATGCGTTTTAATACATTTTAGGTTTTGTTGTGCTTCGTTTCATAATTGCTTCATCAATAAAGTTTTGTTTATCAGGAGCCTGTAATAATCCTTTCTTCAAAATTCCATTAATCCAAAGAGAAAAAATGCTGGCTCCTTGTGAATTGAGATGCCCTAAATCACCAAATTCTGAATTGCTTAATGGAAAATTGATGAAATCTAAAAACTCAGTACTAGAAAAGTGGTCATTTATAATTTCATTGAAATCTTTCTCATTCTTTAAATCAATGTGCATCGAGTGAACCGGGATTCGAACAAGAAATATTTTCTTATTGTTCGCATTACAATAGTTAATTATCTTCTTCAAGTAAATAAATGTGGGGCTCTGATAATAATCGTTAGTGTTATAATGATCGGTATTTACTTTGGAGTTATGTTCATCAATCACACTTAAAATCGAATCAGTTTTATTTATGTTCAAATATAGGTACCCCCCCAAATCACTATCGTAATTATAATTACCTCCCATCACTTTTTCATGATTTTTTCTTACGGCGATAGAAAAGTAATTTAGTAAACCCGTAAAGTTATTTTTGAGGATAAGTTCATTGTCTTCAAGATCAAGAAACGGAGAGAAAGTGGAGTAAAATTGAGACAAGCAATCATCTTTCCATACACTGGAATCTCTCCTTTTATTTATGTAGTCGTTGCTAAATGAAATGAAAACATTGTCGACACTAGGGTTTTGATCTAATACATTTTTGAGCTTTTGGAAAGTGTAAAAATATGTCTCCCCACTTGTTGAGTAGTTTCTAAAATCAAAAATTAAACTGTCATTCAGCGCACATTGTGGATGGGAATTCCCAAAAGACACATTTTTAGGATTGGTCGGGCTTTTAAAATTCGCGTTTGTTCTTATTATATAACCTTCAATCATAAACAAACAGCATATCAATAGTAAGAATATTGATATTGATATAGAGATCTGGATTAGGAATTTTTTCATAGCCTAGAATTGAAAATAAATAAATTCATGCTCTTTACCTCCAAACAAAAATATTGTGATAGCTAATGAATAATAAAATGCCTGCCGAAGAGGTTTTTTCCATTTAAAGCCAAAATTCATTAAAGCATGTTGTTGTTTTCGTCCGGCCCACTCAATTATGATAAAGATTAAAATCAATGCAAATAAATTTCTTGGTCGAACCTCTGGGGTTTCAAAAACTGAAATTGAAAAAATTTCAGAAATGTAACTTAATGCATGTCCGATATTTTCTGCTCTAAAAAATATCCAAGCCAAAATGGTTAAACTAAATGTCAGCCCTATTTGATATAGTTCTTTAAACGATGGGAAATATTTTCCTCCTGCTACAGAATCTGTATTCGTCCTATTCTTGTTAAGTAAGAGCAAGGGAAGAAAATATAGGGCATTTAAGGCTCCCCACGCTATAAAAGTCCAGTTAGCTCCATGCCAAAAACCACTTACAATAAAAATAATAAACGTATTACGAACTTTGACTAGAGTGCTACCACGACTTCCTCCTAAAGGAATGTATAAGTAATCTCTGAACCATGTTGAAAGTGAAATATGCCACTTTCTCCAAAACTCAGCAATGTCTCTTGAAAAGTATGGGAAAGCAAAGTTTTGTTTTAGGTTAAAACCAAAAAGTTTAGAGGTACCTATGGCTATGTCAGAGTAACCTGAAAAATCGCCATAGATTTGAAAGGTGAAAAAGACTGCTCCTAGGACTAATGTGCTTCCGTTGTATTCCGCAGAGTTATTAAAGATATCATTGGCGTATACAGCGCAGCTATCAGCAATTACAATCTTTTTAAAAAAGCCCCAAAGAATCTGACGTACCCCATCTACAGCTTTAGAATAATCAAATTCTCTTTTTTTATAGAACTGTGGTAAAAGGTTTGTCGCCCTTTCTATTGGACCAGCTACTAGCTGTGGGAAGAAACTTACGAAAGCAGAAAATGCGACTATGTCTTTGGTAGGCTCAAGCTTTCTTCTATAAACGTCAATGGTGTAACTCAGAGTCTGAAAAGTGTAAAAACTAATTCCTACAGGAAGAATAATATTTAAGGAATTAGCATTGATTTCCATTCCGAAGAAAGAGAATGCTGAAATAAAATTGTCTAGAAAGAAATTATAGTATTTGAAAAAACCTAAAAATCCAAGATTGACAATAATACTTGTCCAGAGAAAAATTTTCCTATTAAGGATTCGTTCTTCTTTTGACAAAAGTATCCCGATACTGTAATCAACTATTGTGCTAAAAATAATCAATGATAAAAACCTCCAATCCCACCAACCATAAAAAACGTAGCTCGAGATTACAATTAGGAAGTTTTGAATTTTTAAGCTCCTTTTTGTTACAAACCAATAGAGTATAAAAAATATTGGCAAGAAAATCGCAAAATCTATTGAGTTAAAAAGCATGCTAATTGTCTATTCTTTAGAGTTTATTTGTATGTTGTTATTTTCATATGAGGCACAACGTTTTGGCTAAAGTAAGCAAAAACGGTGTGGTTGACAGGTTTATTTATTTTAGCTTTTGTTGTAAGTAGTTTTTTTAATTTTCTGAAATTCGAAAATCAATTGCTTTATTATCTTTGTTAAATATAATGGTCAGACGACCAGTATTAATTCCACCTCCAGTATGACCTAAAAAATAGTTAATGCTGTTTTTATTATTGGAGTTTGGTTCACCGAGTAATTTTAAAATTTCTGCTTTGTCAGACATCATTAATTCATCTGTACGAATCAAATCTTTTGCCATTTCAAATCGGTCAAACAATGTGTTTTCGGTTTCTTCCCAGTTCTGCCAATCATTTGAATTGAAAACTTTAGGTTCATTTGTTTGGCTGCAACTAACTGCGATATGAACAATCGTCAGAAGTATTAGGGCTTTTAATTTCTTCATACTTTAATTACTTGCGGTTAGTATATGAAAAGTAGGCGATTACGAAGCACTAAACTTTCTATTTAGCAAAATGTTTGATACAAGTCAAAAGCTTTGAACTTAGTACTATTTCGCCTATTTTTATACACATTGTTGGTGTTTTGTTATTCTTTTTCTAATGTTTTCATTAATTCAAAACATAATTTATCAATATTTCCCATATTCGGATTGAATGCAGATACATTTGATAGAATAATTATTCCATTTTTTGACTTTTCGTCAATTACCATTGATGATGAATATCCTCCAGTTCCGCCATTATGCCAGTACCAAAGATTTTTTGATTGAGACTTTAATATGTGCCAGCCTAAGCCAATATCCATATTTTTATTTAATTCAAAAGTTTTCACTCTTGTAAGTTTAAGCTCCTTATTTGAGTAGTCAAATTGAGAAATAGCAAATTGTGATAGGTCTTGGACTGTTGAAAATATTGCGCCTGCACCAGCCAAAACTGAAAATTCCCAATTTGGAACTTCTATTCCTTCGTTATTTAATCCTCTTACTAAATTCCCTTTTATTTTAGTAATATCTGCTGTTGAATTTTGCATATTATATTTGGAAAATATTTTATTCTGCAGTAGGCTTTCATAAGTAACATTCTCAATTTTACTTAATGTATAACTGAGTAATCCTGCTCCTAAATTGGAATATTGATTTTCTCCTTTATTTGATAATTCAAGATACTTTGTTAAATATTCTTTCAATTCTCCTTCCTTGTATTCTTTATATGGGTTTTCAAGGTTAACTTTTGTCAAATCAAGATTTGTTGGTAAGCGAGGAAGTCCAGATGTATGATTAGCCAAATCAGTAAATGAGATTTTTGTATTATTATTTAGAGGGGTTTTTAAATAACTATTGATATTATCATTTAGTTTAACTTTTCCCTCTATAACAAAATTTGCAAGTAGAGTAGATGTAAAGACTTTAGATATAGAACCTATCTCAAAAACACTTTTTTGGTTATCAATGGTAGAAATAGTATCACTTCCCTTATTGATTCCAAAATAACTAACTTTTCCATCTTTTATTATTGCAATCGAAACTTGTGTATTATTTGGAAAAATATTTGTGCTTTCAAATATGATTTCAGATTGTTCTTTTGTTATTAAACCATTTTTAATAGTCAAATTATTAATTACATTTTCTACATTAACTTCTTCAACAAAAGGTTTAACAAATAATCCGTTTACTTCCGAATTATCATCTATTGAAATGTTAAGAACGAAAACAGCACGTTCAAATGTTGTTTTATAAGAAGCGTAAGTTCCGTTTTCATATTTTATAAATTCGCGGTTAGATATGTTTCCTGCTTGAGATTTAAGACCTTTCAAAAATTCTGTCGTTTTGTCAATTGGTAACGCATCTTTCATTACATCTGCAAACATTGAAAATATTCCATCGTAATCATCATTGTTATAATTTTCGACAAATTTTTCGGTTATAACTTTGTTCTCTGCTTTTTCCGTTTGCCCGAATGAAAGAGTAACTACTAAAATTAAAACTATTAATATTATATTTTTCATTTGTTATTATAGGTAGTTGTTTTATATGATTTATCTGAAGCCGTATTTTAACGATTAGCTAAGCGGTGTACATCACTAACTTAGCACTACCAAACTTAGTAATATTTGCGATACTTTGCTAACCTATACTTTATTTATGAGTGATACAGAGCTCTGATAACAGAAGGCTGGATGCAACAGACTAATTTTATAAATAACCACTAGCAAATATTACGGGCAAGCAGACAAACCTTTCAGATAACTGCAATGTTAGGTATACCGCTTAGGTGTTGTTAGCTCACGTATTTTTATTTAATACTTCTTTCCATTTATCGGATTCGGCAAAATCTTTAATTGTCATGTTTCTTTTTTCCAAAAGCCTTGTCATGTATTTTTTAAGAAATAGATAATCGGCTATTTTACCTAATAATCCAATGGGAGATGTGTAGTCAAATTCATCTTGCATAATTGTCCAACCACTTGAATCAGAAAATATGTGTTCATGACGAAATCTTTTAAATGCACCTTTCTCCATTTCATCTACAAAGTAATTTGGTGATTCAAGCTCTGTGACCTTAGAAGTTAAATGTTGTTTAAATCCTAAGTGTTTAGCTTCCCAAGTAACAGATTCATTTAAGTTAATTAAGCCTTCAGTTTTTCCAGCAATAGCTCTTTCATTTGTGTGAACTGTTGAGATAACATGTAAGTCAATGCTTCTTGATAAATCAAAAACGATTTTTTTATCCGCTTTTACTATCGTTTTTATACTGATTCGTGGCATTTTCTAAATGTGTGCTAACGTTTCGGCTAAGGTAAGCAGAAACGGTTTGGTTGGCAAGGCTGTTTGCCTTAGGTGCTGTTAGGTGTCGTTTTTATTTATCCATACAAGAAACTTTTTGCCCGTCAACGTAATCAAAGCATTCCCACATTTCTTTTCCTCGTTCTCCGTATTGGGCCCATCGCCCCA
>Ga0105350_10000967_pt1 | contig 18799 bp, 15 predicted proteins | sample EN1Hudsemesocosm_FD_83506 | JGI IMG/M metagenome (GOLD analysis project Ga0105350, IMG submission 83506) | Methane-oxidizing microbial communities from mesocosms in the Hudson Canyon - EN1E Hudson Canyon | ecosystem: Environmental > Aquatic > Marine > Cold seeps | place: Hudson Canyon... | reverse complement strand
TATTCTTGCCGGCGATACTGAAACGGGTGTTTGTATTATGCAAATGGAAGCAGGCCTAGACACGGGTCCTGTTATCTCTCGCTCAATATGTCCAATTCATCATGATGATACAGCCCAAATACTGCATGACAGACTTGCTGTTCTTGGTGCGAACACCTTGTTAGAAACACTCGTCAATCTTTCTAAACTTCAATCTCAGGCACAAGCCCAAGATGATAGTTTAAGTAATTATGCAAAGAAGCTTCTCAAACCAGAAGCCAATATTGATTGGCAGCAGTCCGCAATCGACATCAACCGCCAGGTTCATGCCTTTAATCCTTGGCCTGTTGCTCAGACAGTTTGGCAAGACAAGGTCTTTCGTATATGGCTGAGCGAGCTGACTAATGAATCAACGACAGCATCTGCAGGAGAAGTGATTGCCGTTAGTAAAGAAGGAATTGATGTGGCCACAGGGCAAGGCGTGTTACGCTTAAGACAAATACAAGTTCCTGGAAAGAAAGCGATGGCTGTTGCAGATTTTCTTAATGCCAACACCTTAAATGTAGGCGAATACCTTGGCTAGACAACAAAAACAGAGTGCACGTGCAAGCGCTGCCCGCGTGATAGCCGAGGTTGTTCAAAAAAAACACTCACTCAATGCAGTGTTAAATACAACATTGCCATTATTGCCAGAAAATGAACGCAGCCTATGCCAACAACTGTGTTACGGCGTATTACGCTGGCACCCCCAACTCGATGCGATCAGCCAGCAATTATTGTCTAAATCATTAAAAGCTAAAGATGCTGATATTGCAGCATTACTATTGTGCGGCCTCTATCAGCTCCGAGAGTTACGCATTCCATCCCATGCAGCTATCTCTGAAACAGTTAATGCGACAAAGACACTCGGCAAGCAATGGGCAAAAGGCCTCATTAATGCCAGTCTGCGAAACTATCAACGCCAACAAGAAGAGATTGATAATAAATTACAGCAAACAGATTCCGCACGATATGCTCACCCTGACTGGCTAATCGAAAGCTTTAAACAAGACTGGCCTGATAGTTGGCAAGCAATACTCAATGCAAGTAATAAACAGCCGCCAATGATGTTACGCGTGAACCAACAAAAAGGGACGCGGCAAGATTATCTCTCTCGACTGGTAGAAGCTGAGATTCCTGCAAATGAAGTCAGTGTCACTGCTGAAGGCATCTTGCTAGAGAAACCTTGTGATGTCTATCAGCTACCTGGTTTTACAGAGGGTGATGTCTCAGTACAAGATGGTGCAGCCCAACAAGTCGCTAACTTGCTAGACCTAAAGTCTGGATTACGCATTCTAGATGCCTGTGCAGCTCCAGGTGGGAAAACCTGCCATATCCTCGAGCATGCACCAAACAATGAAGTCATCGCGCTTGATATTGCTGCTAATCGCTTATTACAGATAGAACAAAATACCGAGCGTCTCAATCTTAACGCGACATTGATTGCCTCTGATGCTGCAGATATTGATAAATGGTGGGATGGTACACACTTTGATCGTATATTAATTGATGCACCTTGTTCTGGAACCGGTGTTATTCGCAGGCATCCAGATATCAAATTATTAAGGCGTGCTGATGATATTGATTCCTTAGCAGAGCAGCAAGCACATTTACTCAATACTTTGTGGCCATTGCTTAAAGCCGATGGTTTATTGGTTTACACTACTTGTTCGGCACTGAAGCAAGAAAATGAGCTACAAATTAATCATTTCTTACAACAACACCCCGAAGCAGAAGAAATAGAAGCTGCCACCGCACCGGCACAAAGACGTCCCTTCGGCTATCAACGCCTACCTGGCGACGATGATTTAGATGGATTTTATTATGCCTGCCTCCGTCATCGCTAAAATACACATCATCTTCTGGCTACTACTGTTTAGCTCCGCAGTACAGTCAGAATCGTTTCAAGTAAGCTCAGCACATATCAATAAAATCGGTAACGGCTACATTCTTAATGCGGGAATAAAGTACCCACTAACCCCAAGAGTGTTGGAAGCAATAGACAATGGTGTTCCCATTATTTTTAGTCAACAACTCGAACTTATAAAATCAACACCCTTATTAGGAAGCTATTGGCAGTGGACTGAAACCCTTTGGACGACCGATATTCGTCATGAGATTCGCTACCACGCTTTATCACAGCAATATATATTGCACGCCATTGATACTAATACTCAACGTAACTTCCCGACATTAAGAGTCGCCCTTCAGGCTCTTGGTCAAATTGCAGATCTAAACCTACCGCCAGAGCACTTTGAAGACACTGAGAACTTAATCCTGAAATTGCGTAGTGGAATTGATTTATATGCACTGCCTACGCCAATGCGGCCAGGCGCTCTGATATCAAGTAAATGGCAACTAACAAGCCCATGGGTAGAAGCGCAATGGGATTAAGCTTACTAAAACGGCTGAGAACAGGTGTCACTCCTTATGCTTTATTAGGCATCTCCTTACTTGCCCTTGCTTACTTACTCAGTGCCGCTACACAAGATAGTTCACGCCTGAACGACTTGTTTTTACTTATCTTTGGGCTGGGTATTGTAATACTAGCAATCCTCATCGCCATTCTGAGTAGAAGCCTGTACAAACTTTACCGTGATTTCAAATCTAAAAAGGAAGGCGCTCGACTCACACTTCGCCTTGTGAGTTTATTTGCCTTACTTATCCTAGTGTCGACCACCATTGTATATAGCTTTTCACTCCATTTTTTACATCGCGGCATCAATAGTTGGTTTGATGTAAAAGTAGAACAAGCGCTCAATGATTCTCTAGAATTAAGTCGCACTGCCTTCGGTATTCGCATGCGTACACTCCTTAGACAAACACGTATGATGACCGGTCTATTAAGTGAGCTGCCAGAAAGAGACCTCAATCACAATATACGAGAACTTACGCAATTAAGTGGGGCAATAGAACTTAGTTTATGGTCTATGGATGGCCAACTCATTACGACGAGCTTTGAAAACCCTGATCTCATCATTCCTAGTCGGCCCAATGAAGCGATATTTCACCAACTCGAACAGCAGGAAGACTACATTGGCTTAGATCCGGATCACGATAAGCTGCAACTTCGTGCCGCTGTTCGTTTGCCCATTAAAAAGGCCAGCCAAGAAGAACGTTTTTTACAAGTCATATTTCCTGTCAATGCCCACTTGAGCTCTCTAGGTAAAACAGTTCAAAATGCCTACACAGACTATAAAGAACTCAGTTATCTGCGTAAGCCACTGATTACCATATTTACCCTTACCCTCAGTTTAATCCTACTCTTGACCTTGCTAGCCTCCATCTGGTTTGCCATTTGGATTTCACGTCGAATTGTTCAGCCATTACAAGAGCTTGCAGCCGGAACACAGGCTGTTGCATCGGGTAATTACAACACCAAGCTCCGTAGTGCATCAGGTCACGATGAGATAGGATTTTTAGTCCGTTCATTCAACCAAATGACTCAGCGTCTCACTCAAGCACGTCATGCCACTCAAAATAGTCATCGTCAATTAGAGCAACAAACAAACTACCTCTCTACTGTATTGGGCAGCCTTTCTAGTGGCGTTATCACCATTGATACTCAGCACCATTTACGCACAGCAAATATTGCCAGTAGCAAAATCCTACACATTAACTTGCAGCAAAAATTAGAAAGCGCCATCGAAAAACTCGGCGAACATCATGAGCATATTCACCCACTCACTCATCTTATCGAACATCACTTAAATCAAGACGGCAACTGGCAACAACAAGTTGAATTGCAACATAAAAAAGGCCTGCAAACATTGATGTGTAAAGGCACGATATTACCTAATAATGCTGGCTGGGTTATTGTTTTTGATGATGTCACCACTTTATTGCAAGCACAAAGAAATGCCGCATGGGGTGAAGTCGCAAAACGTTTAGCTCACGAAATAAAGAACCCCTTAACCCCTATCCAATTATCAGCAGATCGCTTGCAGCACAAATATTTACCTTTATTACCTGAAGAGCAAACTCATACCTTAACCAAGCTAACAAACACCATTATTAGCCAAGTTGAAGCCATGAAGGAAATGGTCAACGATTTTTCAGACTATGCTCGTAATCCAGGCTTGCAGTGTCAGCCACAAGCTATCGGTGAACTTATTCGGGAAGTGCTCGCCCTATATCAAAGCAATGCCAGTCACAAGTTCACGCTTATCAGTGCGCCTGAGGAAATGATACTTAATCTTGATAGCACACGGATAAGACAAGTGCTGCACAATCTATTTAAAAATGCTATTGAGGCAAGTGAAGAAGCTCAATTAGCTGTCGATATTACACTCAGCTACCAGCAACTAAGTATTGATGAGCAACAGTGGTTAGAAATAAGTCTATCGGATCATGGCCCGGGCATTCCAGATGATATGGTCAATACGCTGTTCGAGCCTTATGCCACCAACAAAACAAAAGGAACCGGTCTCGGTCTTGCCATTGTCAAAAAGATAATAGAAGAACATCATGGAGATGTTTGGGCAGAAAACACCGAACCCACCGGTGCATGTATAATTATTAGACTACCGATAGAGGAAGCCACACCTTGAGCAATGATAAACCCCTTATTCTAGTTGTTGATGATGAGCCCGATATTCGTGAGCTCATTCAAGATATTCTTGTAGATGAAGGTTATAAAGTGTTTGTTGCAGGAGATGGCGAAGAAGCTCGAACAGCATTTTCAGCCCACAACCCAGGTCTGACCTTATTAGACATTTGGATGCCCGATGTCGACGGAATAAGCCTACTGAAAGAATTCAAGCAACAGGATGCTAATGCCAACATCGTCATGATGTCAGGCCACGGCACCATTGAAACCGCAGTAGAAGCCACCCGCCTCGGGGCGAGTGACTTTATTGAAAAACCGCTATCAATGGCTAAGTTGTTACGAGGTATTGAGCTCGCATTAGAAAGTCAAAGTAAACATGTCGCGATGCAGCAGCTACATAGCCAAGAACCTGTTGGCAAAAGCAGTCAAATCACCCTATTACGTGAGCAAGCCCAACGTGTCGCACAACATGAAATGCCAACCTTATTACAAGGTGAAAATGGCTCAGGAAAACACTGCTTTGCACATTATCTGCACAGCTTGGGTCATTACGCTAAAGGAAAGTTCATTGAGCTTACTGCTGATAGCTTCCCCTCAGATAGCCTTAAATTAACATCGCTTGCTGAAAATAACTGCTTATTCATTAATGATGTCGCCTTATTATCAGAGCCCTCCCAAGCATTACTGGCTCACCTTTTAGACAACCAGAAACTAAACCATTGCCAGCTTATTTTTGCGACGCAACATTCTCTAGAAACAGCCATCAATCAAGGTACTTTTTTAGAAGGCTTACTCTACCAAATCAACAGTATTACACTCGCGGTGCCAGCACTACGAAATCATGTTGAAGATATTCCTGAATTAGTACAACACTTTGTTGATGAACAAACATCTCACGCTGACTTACCTTATCGGCATATTACTGTTGCAGCACAAAATAGACTCCGCAACTATTCGTGGCCCGGTAATATTTTAGAGTTAAAAAATGTTATCCAGAGACTGCTTGTTTTAAGCGAATCTGAAGATATTGATGCCACCGAGGTTGATAGCGCATTACAATTAATGTCAGAACAAACAGGTTCACTTGGAGATACGGCAGGTATCAATTATGATCTACCGCTACGTGAAGCTAGAGAGCAGTTTGAACGCATTTATCTTCTGCAAAAGTTGCAAGAAACGGATGGCAATGTAGGCAAAGCAGCAAAATTAGCAGGAATGGAGCGTACACACTTATATCGCAAGTTGCGGACATTGGGTATCGATAGCAAACATGTTTAACATTGAGGCAATAACATGAAGGTTCTTATTATTGGTGCAGGGCAAGTTGGCTCATCAGTTGCCGCAACACTTGCACGTGAAGATGATGATGTCACCGTCGTTGATGAAATTAATGACTTATTAGTTAAGTTACAAGATCACTATGACATCCGCACCGTTCATGGCCGTGGTTCTCACCCTGATATTTTAGCGCGTGCAGGTGCAGAAGATGCCGACATCGTTCTCGCCGTCACCAATAATGATGAAACCAATATTATTGCCTGTCAGATTTGCCACAATTTATATAAAACACCGACCAAGATTGCTCGTATCCGCAATAATTCATATTTAACGCAACCCGAATTATTCAACACACCTGAATCAACCATCATCGATATGTTCATTAGTCCTGAACAAATCGTCACAGATTACATAGAACGACTCATTAAGCATCCAAATGCCTTACAAGTACTAGACTTTGCCGGTGGTAAAGTACAACTTGTCGCAGTAAAAGCATTTCATGGTGGTCCACTAGTAGGCAATCCATTATCAGAGTTACGTCAACACATTCCAAAAACAGATACACGTGTCGCCGCTATTTTTAGAAATGGCTACCCAATCATCCCTCATGCCGACACGATTATCGAAGCAGATGATGAGGTGTTCTTTATTGCTGCAAGTAAAGATATCTTGTCAGTAATGAGTGAGTTACGCCGCCTAGATAAGCCCTATAAGCGCATTATGTTGGCCGGTGGCGGTCAAATCGGTTCCAGACTCGCTAAAGCACTTGAAAATGATTATCAGGTTAAATTGATTGAAGCCAATCCTCAACGCGCCGATCTATTATCAGAAGAACTATCCGACACGACCGTTTTACTTGGTGACGTGGCCAATGAAGAACTGCTAAAAGAAGAAGATATCGACAAGATCGACTTGTTTTGTGCCCTGACCAATGATGATGAAGCGAATATTCTGTCAGCCATGTTTGCTAAACGTATAGGCGCTCGCAAGGTGTTATCACTGATCAACCGTGCAGCCTATGTTGATCTTATCGAAAGTGGCTCTGTTGATATTGCCTTATCACCACAACAAGCCACCATTGGTAGTCTGTTGGCACATATTCGTCGCGGTGATATTGTGGCCGTACACTCTCTGCGTCGTGGTGCTGCTGAGGCATTAGAAGCAGTTGCTCATGGTGACAAAAAATCCTCACTGGTTGTTGGCCGCCGTATTGATGAAATCGACCTACCACCCGGCACAACCATTGGTGCCATTGTGCGTGGCGATGAAGTCATCATTACCCACCATGACACGGTCATTGAGTCAGAAGATCATGTCATCCTCTTCCTCATCCATAAAAAATATATCACGGAAGTTGAGCGCTTATTCCAAGTGGACTTCAGTTTCTTTTAAATGGAATCATCACTCCAACATCACTTTCTTATCGCAATGCCCTCTATGGCTGACTCATTCTTTCATCGTTCTGTTGTATATATATGTGAACATGATGAGCAGGGAGCAATGGGGCTTATTATTAACCGGCCAACACATGTGATGTTAACGGAATTATTAAACCATTTAGAAATTGATAATAATGAGGCAAGCCCCAGAACGACCCCCGTCTTATTTGGTGGCCCAGTACAAAAAGGGCAGGGCATGGTCATTCACAATAGTCATACTGCATGGAAAACATCGATGCAACTGTCAACAGATCTATTCCTGACCACCTCAACAGATATTTTAGAAACTATTGGTTCTGATAAGGGGCCTAAAGACGCCCTCATCACACTAGGCTATTCTGGCTGGGCGGCAGGCCAACTTGAACAAGAAATAGCTGAAAATAGCTGGCTGACGGTCATCGCAAATGACAATATATTATTCCACACACCAGCCGAACAACGCTGGCATGCTGCCGCAAAATTATTGGGTGTTGATATTGATCTCATGTCGCAATCAGTAGGGCATGCATGAGCTCGCCCCGCACAATCTTAGGCTTTGATTATGGCTTAAAAAATATTGGTGTTGCTGTTGGTCAAGAACTTACTCGAACCGCCAGCCCACTGACGGTTATAAAAGCACGTGATGGCATTCCTAATTGGGATGATATTCAAATGTTAATAGATGAGTGGAATCCCCAACTACTGATTGTCGGGCTCCCCCTTAATATGGATGGGACTGAACAAGCTATGACAAAGGCATCACGAAAATTTGGCAACCGCCTTAATGGCCGCTTCCAAATTTCGGTCGAATGGCAAGATGAACGTCTGACAACATTTGAAGCGCTAGAACAATTAGGAATTCATAGTAAACTAGACGCTAAACAGCGAGATGATGTTGATCGCATCTCCGCCCAACTTATCCTTCAATCATGGTTGAACGAACAATGACAACACCTATCGATATTCAAGCCTTATTACATGCTATGGCTGATGACATTCGCCAACAACTCGGCGACAAGAAACCTCTTCTTGTTGGTATCCATACTGGTGGCATTTGGGTTGCCAAAGCACTGTCTGAATTGCTTGGAGCTGACTTCTTCGATGCCCCTCTCGGTACTTTAAATATCGCCTATTACCGTGATGATTTCACTCGTATCGGCATGCACCCTCAAGTTGCCCCCTCTGATCTGCCATTCGCTGTTGATGATCGACACTTATTATTAGTAGATGATGTAATACATAGTGGCCGCACCGTTCGGGCCGCGCTCAATGAACTATTTGATTATGGTCGTCCCGCCAGCGTGACCCTTGCAGTGTTAATTGAACGAGAAGAAGGCCATGAGCTTCCTATTCAGGCTGATATTTCAGGCCAATCAATTAGCTTAAGCACTGAACAACAAATCAAACTTACCAATAATGCTGGCCTCCACCTTGAAATCATCTCCAATGGGGGCAGCGAATGACAAATAATCAACTCACTGAAAGCGGTCAATTACGGCACTTTCTCACCATTGAAGGCCTCAAGCGACCATTACTCACAGAAATAATGGATCGTGCAGAGCAGTTTTCTAGCATTTCACATCAACAAGTTAGAAAAGTCCCCTTACTTCGCGGTAAGACCATTGTTAATCTCTTCTTTGAAAACAGTACTCGTACACGAACGACCTTCGAACTAGCCGCTAAAAGACTATCTGCTGACGTGATGAACCTTAATATCAGCACATCAGCGACATCAAAAGGTGAAAGCCTGCTTGATACTCTGCACAATCTAGAATCCATGCACAGTGATATGTTTGTTGTTCGTCATAATCAAAGTGGTGCAGCTGAATTTATTGCTCAACATGTTGCCCCTCATGTCAGCGTTATCAATGCGGGCGATGGCTGCCACGCTCACCCAACACAAGCCATGTTGGATATGTTTACCATTCGCCGTCACAAACAACACTTTCCAGACTTACGTGTCGCCATTGTTGGTGACATATTGCACTCCCGTGTTGCTCGCTCACAGATTCAAGCACTGGCCATTCTCGGTGTCGGAGAAATCAGAGTTATCGGACCAAAAACGTTATTACCCTCAGACTGTCAGTCACTTGGAGTCCACGTCTACCATGATATGGAAGAAGGCCTGCAAGATGTCGATGTCATTATTATGCTGCGCTTACAGCATGAGCGTATGCAGGGAGCACTGCTGCCCAGCGCACGTGAATATTATAAAAGCTATGGACTAACACAAGAGAAATTAAGCTTCGCCAAGCCAGATGCTATTGTGATGCATCCTGGCCCGATAAATCGAGGTGTTGAAATTGCTTCTACCGTTGCAGATGGACCACAATCTGTCATCTTAGAGCAGGTCACACATGGCATCGCCGTTCGCATGGCAGTCATGTCGATGACGCTGGGCTCACAATCAGAACAAGAGGGGCAGGCATGAAACTTCGCATAACAAATGGCCGCGTTATTGACCCTGCTAGTCAACTCGATGCACAGCTTGATATTTTTATCGATAATGGAAAAATTATTGCCCTTGCCGACCATCACAATGATTTCATTGCTGACCAAACGATTGATGCTAGCAATCATATTGTCTGTCCAGGCCTGATCGATTTAAGTACTCGCCTCAGAGAGCCCGGCCAAGAACAAGCAGCCACCATTGAAAGTGAAACACGCGCGGCAGTTAAAGGCGGTATTACTACATTATGTGTGCCTCCCGATACTACCCCTGTCATAGACACACCTGCTGTCATCGAATTGATCGAAGACCGCGCCAAGAAAGCAAAACGCACAATGGTTTTAACGGTTGGTGCCCTCACTCAAAACCTTGAAGGTGAGTATTTAAGTGAGATGCTTGCCCTAAAAGAAGCCGGCTGTGTTGCCGTCAGCAATGGACTAGCCCCCATTAAAAACACCCTGATTCAACGTCGCGCGATGGAATATGCCGCGACACTAGGACTGACACTTTTTATTAATGCATCTGATCCTTCGCTTGCATCACAAGGCTGTGCTCATGAAGGATTAGTGAGTACTCGACTTGGACTTGGAGGCATTCCAGAAGAAGCAGAAACCATTGCTGTTGCTCGAGACCTACTCCTCATAGAAAAAACAGGTGTACGTGCTCACTTTCACAATATATCCACATCAAAAGCCGTGGAAATGCTTAGAGATGCAAAAAACAAAGGATTAGACGTCACCGCAGATGTGAGCGCCCATCACTTGCACTTGAGCGAGCATGATATTGGCAACTACGATAGTCTGAGCCATGTTCTGCCTCCGCTACGTAGTACCCGTGACCGAGAACAATTGCAACAAGCAGTACGAGAGGGCGTCATTACCGCCATCTCATCTCATCACCAACCGCATGATAATGATGCCAAACTAGGTCCCTTTGCAGAAACAGCCCCCGGTATTTCTGGGCTCGAAACATTATTATCACTGACACTCAAACTGGTGGATGACGATGAACTCACACTACAACAAGCTATTGCTTGCTTAAGTAGTCAGCCAGCAGACATACTTGGCATTGAAGCAGGGCAACTGAAAGTGGGTGCACAAGCAGATATCTGCATTATCAACCCAGATGCACACCATGAATGTCAGCCCGAGCATTTTGTCAGTGCAGGCAAAAATAGTCCTTTTGCCGGTTGGTTATTTAATAATGAAGTACAAACAACCTTATTTAAGGGCAATATTGTTTATCAAAAGGGATAGAAATATCTCTTGCGCTGTCTATATAGTGACAACAATCATTGGAGAAGGCTCATGAATACAAAAGCATTCCAAATCCTCATTATCGTGCCATTATCTTTACTACTTGTCAGCTGTGCCAGTAACTTACAAGGTGACACCTATTCACGCGAAGATGCCCGCCAAGTTCAAACCGTTCAATATGGAACGGTTGAAGACGTCCGCTTCGTTGTGATTGAAGGCACTAAAACTCCTATTGGCTCCGCTGCTGGTGCAGTCGTAGGCGGCATTGCAGGCAGTAGCATTGGAGATGGCAAAGGGGCAGCAGTGGCCGCAGTGATTGGTGCTGTAGCAGGTGGCTTAGCTGGCAGTGCTGCAGAAGAAGCGATTACCCAGTCTCAAGGCGTAGAACTGGTCATTCGTATGAATAACAGCAATAAAATAATATCATTAGTGCAACAACACGATCCTGCAAGACCATTTCATATTGGTGATAGAGTTCGTCTAATGACCGTCAACGGTGAAACCAGAGTTTCACAATAATAATCAATCAGGAAAATAATATGTCCTTCATAAGTAAAGTTGTTAGTAGCACTATAGCCATTATCTTAGTCATGTCGATCACAGCCTGTTCACCAGAAGTTGGTAGCGAACAATGGTGTAATCAGATGAAAGAAACGCCTAAAGGTGATTGGTCAATAAATGATGCCAGTGACTTTACCAAGCACTGCTTGCTGTAATTCAAGATGGCAAAAACAAAACTTTATGCACTCGATTTCGATGGTGTTATCTGTGATAGCGCCATAGAGACGGGTGTTACAGGATGGAAAGTAGCCGGTCAGATTTGGCAGGATATGCCCGAACAAACACCTGAAGACATCATCGCTCTGTTTAGACAGGTAAGACCTGTGATGGAAACAGGCTATGAAGCCATCCTCATCATGCGTTTACTGTTTGAAGGTATTCCGGCACAAACGCTACTTAATGACTTTACGGCCTCAATTGAAACCATCATAAGTCAAGATAACTTAACGACCACTCAACTTAAAAAGCAATTTGGGGAAACGCGTGATCATTGGATTGTGAACAACCTTGATGAATGGATCGAGATGAACCCCTTGTTTGATGGCATTGCTAACAAGCTTAACAGCATCAATGCTGAACAATGCACCATCATTACCACCAAACAAGAACGCTTTGTCAGCCAAATTTTTGATGCTAACAATATCAACTTCCCAGTCGAACGAATTTTTGGCTTAGATAGGCAGCTCAGTAAACAAGAAGTCCTGAATGATTTATTAGCACAACATCCAAATCATGAGGTTTTATTTGTTGAGGATAGATTACCGACACTGCACAATGTCATCAATGATGTCCGCCTAGAAAGTATCAACTTATATTTTGCAGACTGGGGTTATAACACTGTTCAAGATAAAAGACAGGCATCAGAGATACCTAAAATTAGTAGCATAAATTTATCTGACTTTTGTAAACTATAAAGTGCCGGCCTAGCAATAACGAGGCTTAAACTCATGAATGCTGGGCTAATAAAGCTTCAAGCTTCTCAAAAACCATGTGTAATGTCTGGAGCTCATCACGTGCTTTTGCAATATCGCCACCCTGATAATAACTTTTTACTAGATTAGCAATGTCATGCATATTTACATGAGTTTGTTCAAAACTTGCTAACCACTGTGAATCATATAGCCGCTCTTTCTTCACCCTAAGAATGCCTGTTCCACAATGACATTTTTTGGCATTCATTATCGGCCAATTCTCTGTTTCATCTGGTGATGAGTGTATTTCTGATATAAATTTCTTCTTCCATTGTTCTATAACAAGCGCAAATAAAGCTATTCTACTTTCTTGCTGTGTAAACGCTTTATGCTTAGAGGCGAGCCATGCCTCATTGGGTTGATATGCTTTCAGCCATGCAGAGAAATCACTCGCAGGCATCGGTTTCGCGATGCCATAACCTTGGGCCTCATAACAGCCCATAACAAGCAACATTAAACCATGTTCGGTTGTTTCAACTCCTTCAGCAATCACTTCACGGTTAAATGAGCCCGCAAGGCCAAGAACACCATCAATAATCGCATAATCATTAGGGTCATCTAATACGTCTCTGATAAAGGTTTGATCGATTTTAATCGTGCTTGCAGGGATATTTCTTAGATGAGCAAGTGAAGAATAGCCGGTTCCAAAATCATCAAGCGCCGTGTGAATCCCTAATTTATCTCGACAGTCTTTTATTTTCTCACTAATCGTTTGTATATCACTCAAAGCACTACTTTCTAGTATTTCTAATTGTAAGTTGTTTGAGTTAACCGTTGGATGCCGATCTAATGCCGTTGCAAGTTTAGAAACAAATTCTACAGACTGCATATGATGCGAGGTAATATTCACACTCACTTCAAGCTCAACACCTTGTGCTTTCCATTGCTCCATCTGACAAAGTGCCTGTTCAACAACCCAGTCTCCAATCTGAATTTCAACATCACTGCCATCGACTGTAGGTAAAAATGCTAAAGGAGGAATAAGACCGTTGTCTGGGTGAGCCCAACGAATAAGTGCCTCCGCACCAAATACCTTCCCTGTATCCATATTCACTTTGGGCTGATAATACAGACGCATCTCACCATCGCTGAGAGCTTGTTCCACCTCCTCTAATAGGTGCTGCTTATGTGTCGCTTCTTGTTCTTGCTCAACACTAAAGATGCTGTAACGGTTCTTACCCATCTGCTTAGAATGATACATCGCCTGATCGGCGTGGCGTAATAGCGTATCCAAATCTGATTCATCAAAAGGATATAAGGTAACGCCGCATGATGCAGTGATAGCATGACTCACCCCGTTAATTAGATAGGGCGCTGCCAGCTCCTTGATAAGGCGCTCTAGTAGCTGCTCACATTGGTGGAATGAACCTATTTCACCTAATAATAGAGCAAATTCATCTCCGCCTTGTCGAGAAACAGTGTCTTCATCTCTAATGGTCGATGTGATGCGGTTGGCGACCTCAACCAATAACTTGTCACCAATATCATGGCCAAAATTATCATTGATAGGTTTAAAGTTGTCCAAATCAACAAAACAAATAGCAAGCTGCAAGCCCACTCGCTTATTATGAGCCAATGCCTGCTTAAATCTATCTGCAAAAAGGGTGCGATTAGGCAATTGTGTCAGCACATCATAATGCGCCATTAAATGAAGCTTTTCTTGTTGCCGCTTACTATGCGTGATGTCCGAAAAGATACCAACATAATGTAAGAGCTTCTCATTCTCATCTTCTATCGCCGTGATAGTAATGAGTTCAGCATAGAGTTCACCTGATTTTTTACGATTCCAGACCTCACCTTGCCAAAATTTATGCTCTGATAATGCTTGCCACATATCTCGATAAAACTGATCATCATGCCGGCCAGAGCTGAGTATGCTGGGGTTTTTACCTAATACTTCTTCAGACTCAAACCCTGTTAACTCTGTGAAAACAGGATTCACTTCAATGATGATTCCTTTATCATCTGTAATCAGAATTCCCTCATGTGTTTCGTTAAACACACGAGCAGCTAAACGTAGCTTCTCTTCATTATAACTACGCTCGTCTATCAGGCTATTAAAAGCCAATGCCATGTCAGAAAGCTCATCTTTGCCGGTCACTTTTAGGTAAGTATTAAAAGACTTGTTTTGCACGCTTTGACGCATGCTCCTAGCGATGTATCTGATTTCATCGACTAGGCGCTTGCGTAACTTTAAACCAATAAAGCTAACGAGAAAAAAAACAGCAACAGTAAACAGGGTATAGAAAATCAATAAGTGACTAGTCCGAACCTCAATAGCCTGTACTCGCTTAACTATCTCCTGCAGAATAGTGACATTGATTTGATGAATAAGATCGAGTCTTGTTGTTGTATTTAACCACCACGTCTCTGGATCGTGTGTATTAATTTTATGGCGTAAAAAATTAATCGCCTGTAATGCAGGTTTATCATCAACCTTCACAATTTCATCGATATAACGAATTGACAGGTTTTGTCCCTTCATTCTTTTAATGCCAGCTAAATGACTTTGATACTCTTTAAAAACGGCTTCAATAATATTGAGCGCCTCTTTTTCCTCATCACTTATCGCAGGTAAATGACGATAGGCTTCAATTTGAACCCGTGCCGATGTAAAGTTATGTTGAAAAAGGTCTAAATTCTGCGTTTTTCCTCTAATAACGTAGTTTTTAAAATTATGAATTAAGCCACCGTAGCCAATTAATTCTTGTAAGCCTGTTAATGCTTCATGTCGCTCGGCTCGATTGAAGACCACTTCACGAGCATTTTCAATAATGGCAGATGAGGGGTGCTCAAGAACGGCTGTCAATTGCTGCTGATGCTCTGCTGTCGCTACATTCGTAAAATCTCTAATCGCCGCCTTCTGTCCCGCGATATAACTCGTAATATCACTAAACTGATCTGCTTTAAATTCTTGGGCTGAGAACACACCATTTAATGCACCACGCTCTTGACCAGAACGTTCTTCCAGCCAGAGTAAGTCTAAATAAGAGAGCGCTAAGTTATGAAACTCATGCGAAGTGTTTAAAGTAGGCAGAAAACTATTCACCGCTAATAATTCAGTAATAACATGACTGTAGAAATCAAAATGATCACCTTGCTCTGCCTCATCTATTCCAATGCGAATAGTGGCAAGTATTTGCAGCTCCTCTTTCAGATGTATTAACTTTCTAACTAGGTCTTCTGTGAAATAACTAGGGAACGCGTTGAAGCTAAGGTTAAGCTCGTCACTAGCTTTATCTGTTTGAATACGCTGTTTTGCCAATAAATCTTGATAACCCTGCCCATCACTACCGACAGCACCAGCACTGAGTCCTCGCTCCTTTTGCAGTTGATAAATAAGATCAGAAGATTGAGAAACAATATGAGCGAAGTGTAACGCGTCTTGTGAGGAATATAAGCTTTGGGTGTGCCGGTAGATCGTATTGCTGGCAAAAAAGAATACGGTAGCAAACGGTATGAGCAAGAAGATACTCAGCTTTTTACTTATCGATAAGTTACTGAAAAAGTGAAATAGTTTCATCTTCTAACTTTACGTGTTTAGGTTAACTAAACTATACACCTTTTTAAGGAGGTTTAGGGTGCAAAACATAGAAGGACAAGCCTTAAATGACCTTAAAAAACAAAAAACCCCATCATTAATAATGATAGGGTTTTTATTTTTAAACCAATTCGCCTTCTATTTTCAAGCGATTAGCTTTATATAGTTTGGCGGAGCGGACGGGATTCGAACCCGCGACCTCCGGCGTGACAGGCCAGCATTCTAACCAGCTGAACTACCGCTCCACACTTCTTCAAATAAGGCTCTAAATAAGCTGCCGACAATCTAAAGAAGCGTGAAGAATACAGTAAATAAAACAAAGGTGTTAGTGTTATTTTTCTTTATATCCAGCTAATTAAGCTAAGCTCAGGATAAGTAAGCAAAAATACACTAAGGGAAACAGTATATTTCATGTTGTTATTTCCAGTTTTTCAGCTTAGCTTGCTGTAATTTTTCATACCCCTCTAGTAGAGCAGTGTGTCTTTCAAAACCTTGCAGGCTAAGTCCTGGACAATGAAGCTGATGAAATAAGACTTCACCTTCTACAATCTTAATCCCGTCACTCAGCGTCTGTTGACCATACATTAAGCTTAAACCTTGCTCATAGTCAGCATAATCACGATCATCATCCCATTTGATCTCTAATAACGCTTTTAGACATAAGTTATGACGTCGTGACGCTTCGTTTGCCTGATCCAGTGACAAGCCCCAATCAATCCAATCAATGGCTTCTTCATCTTGTAGCGCAAGGCATAACATCGCTTTAATGTCACCCAGTCGTACACTGGCCCACAAAGTATCAGGATCAGGAGCAAGACCGATAAATTGTGCCGCCAAAGTCTGATCGTTATAAGCGCCATCATCTAAGCGTGCCAATAGTTCACGCCACTGTGTTTCGTCGCCTTGTTTAAGTGTAAGAAAGTCTTCTCGAAAGTGTGCACCTTCATTATTATTTTCCCAAACAAGCTCGTCGATTGGATAAATATCAGACATTCCCGGCACTAAGATGCGGCAGGCATAAACATCGAGGTGTTCATAATCAGAAATATAAATATCAAAACCCATGTCATGAATCAGTTTGCTCAAATATTCAAACTCATTTTGAGTATTCGCGTCATGATCCCAATCATAGAATTCATAGTCTGGCGTTTTTCTGAAAAATTCATTTGAAATGTAACCACTAGAATCAATAAAGTGCATTTCTAGGTTTTGAGGTGAGGCCACCTCTTCCATGTCAAAGATCGGCGGATGAAAGACATCAAGCTGATCTAAGTTTCGACCTTGTAACAACTCGGTTACAGTTCTTTCTAAAGCCACTTCAAAGCTAGGGTGAGCACCAAAAGAGGCAAATACTGAACCATCTTTAGGGTTGATTAAGGTGACACTCATTACAGGATATTTGCCGCCTAAAGAGGCATCGGCAATTTTAAGAATATAACCGTGCTCTTCTAATTCCGTGATTGCTTGTTTAATTAAGGGGAAACGATTAATCACTACTTGCGGCACATCAGGCAAACAAATGCCTTCGGCAATGATCTTATTTTTCACATAACGTTCAAACACTTCAGATAAACTCTGAACACGCGCTTCGTTCTTGGTATTACCCGCTGACATGCCATTACTAACAAAGATATTAGCAATAATATTGATGGGAATATAAACCGTTTGGCCATCTTTCAAACGGTGGTAGGGTGCAGCACAAATGCCTCGTTCACCAGTGCCAGAATTTATATCAAATAATTTAGCCGGGCTTAGTTCGTTTTCTGGGTCAAAGTATGTCCATAAGGATTCATCCATTAACCCTTCAGGCATAAGCTCTGTTGAACTATCAAACCACTTTTCATTAGGATAGTGCACAAAATCATTCTGGCTATGTGCTTGTCCAAGATAGAAATCTGCAAAGAAATAATTACAGCTAAGACGCTCAAAATACTCCCCTAGAGCACTAGCAAGACAAGACTTCTCCGTACTGCCCTTACCATTGGTAAACATGAGCGGACAACTTTTATCGCGAATATGTACTGAATATACATTGCTCACTGGGTTTAACCATGACGCCTGCTCTATATCAAAACCAAATGATTCTAGTTTTGCCTGCATGGTAGCAATACTCGTTTCTAAATCGCTGTCCTTGCCTTTAATATATGTTTTTTCTGTCATGATTTATCCTCGCCACAAAAAGTTAACCCCCTATGAAGGGGGTTAAACTAGAACTACTTATCTCCCATTACATGCTGGGAATAATATTTACTGCTTTTTAGGTTTCTCAACACCAATAGCACCATCAGAACGTGCCATCAAATAAGCATAAAGCTGATCGCGGCCCGCCATGACTTTCACATTGGCTTTCCAAGCAGGCATGCTTCCGATAGTGCCTGATTTTCCATTTCCAACCGTGTCGAAGAACTCTTTTTCAGAGATGACTTTTAAACTGTCTGCCAAATTAGGACCCACCATACCTTGGCCGTAAGTACCATGACAGCGTGCACACCAGTTACGGTATAACTTAAAACCGGCATAACTATTTGCATCTAATTTATTGCCATCAACCACACTATAAAGTGCAGATTGATTCTCATTTTCAGCTGGGTTGCTACTGGTATCATTTGTTGCATCAATGACTGCTGCTTGAGTATCAGCAACAACTTCTTCGACAACTGGCACCGTTGACTCTACGGCAGTTTCTGGCTCAGCTACAGCTTTATCAACAGCTACTGTCGTCGTCACAGCAACAGCCCCAGTGTAACCATCATTATTA
>Ga0105350_10000957_pt1 | contig 18899 bp, 5 predicted proteins | sample EN1Hudsemesocosm_FD_83506 | JGI IMG/M metagenome (GOLD analysis project Ga0105350, IMG submission 83506) | Methane-oxidizing microbial communities from mesocosms in the Hudson Canyon - EN1E Hudson Canyon | ecosystem: Environmental > Aquatic > Marine > Cold seeps | place: Hudson Canyon... | reverse complement strand
TTCCTCGACTTCCTCGACTTCCTCGACTTCCTCGACTTCCTCGACTTCCTCGACTTCCTCGACTTCCTCGACTTCCTCGACTTCCTCGACTTCCTCGACTTCCTCGACTTCCTCGACTTCCTCAAGCTTCTCGATGCCTTCGACCCGTCTTAAAATTGCAGAGAACAGCTCATTGTCATCAATAGGCTTGGTGATATAGTCGTCCATCCCTGCATCGAAGCATTTCTTCTTGTCTTCTGCCATCGCATTAGCCGTCATGGCGATGATTGGGATGCTTTGATTAAACTTTCGAATTTCTCGGGTTGATTGGCAGCCGTCCATTATCGGCATTTGCATATCCATCAGAATAAAATCAAATCGCCCTCTATGTGCTTTTTCTGCGCCTTCTTGTCCATTATTAGCGATTGAGACGAATATGCCCTGCTTAGAGAGTATTTCTTTGGCGAGTTCTTGATTCATTTCAACATCTTCGACTAATAGCGCTTTTAACCCTTTAAAGCTGTAGCTGTCTTTAATCGAATTATTTGATGCAGAATTTTTGGTATCTGAGGGTTGTTCATTTTGAAAGTGAAATATTTTTTCAATTTCTCTCTTAAATACGTTGATGTCTATAGGCTTTTCTAGGTAACTGTCGTAGCCCGCATCTTTTGCTTTTTGTTCGAGATCTGCTTCACCATACGAGGTAATTAGTATTGTCTTAGGCGCATGTATCTCGGTGTCATTTTCGATACTATGTCGACATTCCAACCCGTCGGTTTCAGGCATGAGCCAATCGATTAGCGCTAGGTCGTATGGTCTACCTGAACGTTGTTGTGACCTTAGCTCTTCCAGTGCATTGTGACTTGAGTCAGCGTAACTAACGTTGTGCCCCATTTCCTTTAAGCTGGTTCCCAATACTTCTTGAATGTCATTACTATCGTCGACCAATAAAATGTTTAGGCTTTGTTTGGACTTGCCTGAACGTCTTCGACTTTCTAATCGACAAACAACGCTGAACTCAAAGCAACTTCCTTTTCCTTCCTCGCTGGTGATACTTACCTGGCCGCCCATCATCTCAATGAGTTGTTTGGAAATACTTAAACCAAGGCCGGTACCACCAAAATTACGCGTGGTGCTTTCATCTGCTTGGGTGAACGATGAAAACAGCGTTTTTTGTTTTTCTTCTGAGATCCCGATGCCGGTATCTACGACTCGCCCGCGTAAGGAGATCGTGCCGTTCTTTTTATTAAGCGCGTTAAGATCTAGCTCTACTCTCACTTCGCCTTCCGTTGTGAATTTAACGGCATTATTAGTGAGGTTGACCAATACTTGATGTATGCGTAGTGCATCGCCGATGAGCGCGTCAGGAATATCATCATCGACATCTATCGAAAATTTTAGTCCTTTTGACTCGACGTTCCCCGCTACCATATTGCGTAGGTTCTCAAGCAGTTGTGAGACGCTAAAAGGCACGTTTTCTATGTTGAGCTTTCCCGCTTCCATTTTTGAGAAGTCGAGAATGTCATTGATAATGCCAAGCAGGTTACTAGAAGCCATTTTAATTTTGCGGAGAAACGCTTCTTGTTTGGCATTCTCATCTGTATTCATGGCCAGTTCAGTGAACCCGATGATAGCATTCATTGGCGTGCGTATTTCATGGCTCATGTTCGCTAAGAACATACTCTTGGCTTCTGTGGAGGCTTCAGCCATGCGGCTTTGTTTTTCTGCTTGTTCTCGTTTTTTTGTTTCTGTAATGTCGGCGATAGAGCCTTCGAAGTAGAACTCATCTCCGTTAGTTTCAACTTTTTGAATCGCGATCGATATCCACTTAGTTTCATCATTATCGTCACTAAAGTTTGTGATATATTCGGAGAGGTTATTTTTCGCATGTAATACGGCAGACAGCTTTTCTGCTTCTGTCTCGGCTAAAAAACCTAGGCTGAAGGAGCCGGTCTGGTCATTTAATAACTCCTTGTAGTCTTCTTTCCCCGCTATTTCACTGAATGCTTTATTGGCGCTTGTGACGAGACCATTGGAGTCCATTTGGAAAATACCTTCGATCGCATTTTCAAATAACGAACGGTACTTTATTTGTGCGGCTTCCATGTCTGCCATCGACTTTTTTTGCTGCTCTTCTGCCAAAATACGCAGTTGATGTACTCGATCTGATTGGGCAATTGTTAGAAATATACCTAGAGCCGCGAAACAAAACTCTTGGCACCACTCGGTGAAAATATTGGCTTCGAGAATGCCAGTTGTTTTGAGTGCGTAAGTGACGAGCCCTACAATGAGCATGACCCAACCCATACAAAACGCACGTGCCGATTTATTGCCTTGCGTTAAGATATAAATTGCACAGGCCAAGTTTATAAAGCAGGTCAGTAGGCTCATACCAATACTGATTCTGATGATGACGCGGTAAGGTATGAATGACGAGAGAAATACAAGTGCAGCACAAATGAATACTAACGTAGTAATCACTCTATACCATTTGGGGTAGTTTCCTTTCAGTTCGAAAAAGTGACGACTGAATAATCCAATGAAGGTAAATGCGATGTTAATAATAATCGGAATACCCACTTCTTGAAGTCCCGTCGAGTTGGGCCAAATATACTGAAACGACAGACCATTAAGACTAGCCGAATAACCAGCTGTGCCAATCAAGGCCATTGCTACCCATATGTAAGAAATATCGCGGGTAAAAAACACGCTGACAAAACTAAAAAATGCGGTGATTAGTATGACGCCAAAGAAAAACCCGTAGGCAGCCTTGTCTCCGTCAACTTTTTCAGCAAATGTTTGGGCTGGCCATTTCTTTAGATTAATGGTCATTGAGCCCTGTGATGAAAATCGCATGTAATAGGTTTGTGATTTGTCTTGATGAGCGATGAGTGGAAAGGCCGGGTTTCGGTATTTTATCTCTCGATTAGAGAAAGGGTACTTGTCACCGTAAAAACCTTGGGTGTAGTTTGGTTGATCGGTAAGTGGGTCAACATCAGAATAATCCGGTTTGAAAAACTCAATATAATCCATGGGGGAGTAATAGGACTCGAGTATCCATGAAATTGGGCTGTCGGTAATGTTCTTTGTTGTAAATCGTACCCAATAGACGGTCGAGGTGAATCCGGCAGTGATGTTTTTTGCACCTACTTTGCGCCACCCCTTAGTCTCGGCAGGGCTAGTATTAGGGATTGTCGTGAAAGATTGAACATCTTCAAAGCTCAGGGTACCGTCGAGGTCCTTGAGGTAGTACATGTACTGACCAATGGATTCTGTTGTGTGGCTGCCGTCAAAAACAATTTCTTTTTCAGAGCTGGCGACGCTTCCTGCACATAGTGAACACAAGAAAAGAATTAATATCGTCAGGCTTAATTGACTTCTGTACATGCTACCTGGTCCGAATCGTTCATGAATAAGACGTCGCTCGTTTGTCCTGTAAACATAAAATAATGTTCAGTTTGGACCGATGAAGTTCACTGGTGTGCCAATAGGGTTTAAATTAGGGGCATACGCTTAATGGCAAGTCAGTTTTGTGTACAGCTAGAGACTGTATTTAGTATAGAAGAGCTTCGTATTTGTGCAAAAATAAGACATGAGTCGCAAGGACTCTTACTTAACTGTTAAAGGTTAGTTGTCATCAAGTTGAAGCACACACCAATGAGCCCTAAACAAAAAGACTGCCTGTCGCAGTCTTTTTGTTTAGGGCTCTTTTCGGAAGTTGCGTTTACAATGACGTGAGCTTACTAATTATTTTGCGTAATTCTATATCTACGTGCATGCCTTTTTCGTGATGAGCCAAAGACTCATTTACGCCACCCTGGACGAGTTCAGTGAGCATCTCTTCTTGCGTATTGAGTAAGCCAAGCGAGTTATAACTTTCTTCCAAGTTAATCAGCATTTTATCGACAATATCTTGGCTTTGTTTTTTATGTGCTTTTTGTTCTTCTTCGATGACGGCCAAGGATTTTTTTGAACTCTCTATGACGGAAGACACCCTGTCAGTAAAACTAATAGACTCATATTTTGCAACAGCACCTTCGAGCAATAACGATAAGTTGTCTTTAAGGCGGCCCCATTTGTCGCGGTCTTCGCAAATATTCTTAATTAGAAGTGAAACTTCGCCAAAATTAAAAATGGCTCTTTGACCTTTTTCAATAATTCGGCTTTGGTCTTTAAGGCGAGTTAACAGTTCTTGCTCTAAAGGAATAATGGTGTTGCTGCTAGCTCGGTCAATCACTTTGTCTTTGGTTCGAATTTGAACGGTATTTACCAAGTCAAAGGTATCGACTGTTGATACAATTAGATCAGCTAGCTCCTCTAGGTGCTTTACGGTGAAGCTACTTTTCAGAAACCCCATCACCACACCTTGCTCACCCGCGCTATTCATTGCAGTGAATGCGATCTTTTCAACACTTAGGCGCTCACTGGATATTTCATTGTTGCGTCGTCGATTGTCGATGGCGATTTTTATCTTTTTCTTAAGTTCTTGAGGTTCAATCGGTTTGGTAAGGTAGTCTGTGCCGCCAGCATCATAGCCGGCGACTATCTCGTCGACAGTATCGTGAGCAGATACAAATATTACGTCGATATCGGCGGTTTCAGGGTTCGACTTTAACTTTTGGCAGGTCTCATACCCATTCATACCTGGCATTTCGACATCCATTAAGATCAAATCTGGTTTGGGATCTTTTACTGCTATCGCAAGGGCTTTTTCTCCATCGGTTGCGGCGAGCGTAGTATAGAGTTCTTTGAGATTCTCATTAACGATACGAATATCGCCCCTAGAGTCATCTACAATCAGCACTCTTGGCTTTTCTTCTTCCATAACGACTTACCCTTTTATTGCGTAAACTTGACTTGTTGCAATGTTTCTTACGTTCTTTTTATTTATAGGTTCGCTTACGATGAATGCGAACCTATAAATAAAAATAGTCTAGTTTTGCCACTTTTTCTCTTATTTACCGTGTGAATATCACCTAGATATGTAAATTTAAGTGAATTACCTATTTATGTTAAAGAAAGCGAGTTAGTTTAGTTTTTCTTTTCGATACCTTTTACGTGCTTCAATATGACTGAGAATAGCGCATTGTCGTCAATCGGTTTGGTGATGAAATCATCCATTCCCGAGGCAAAGCACATTTGTCTATCTTCAGTCATCGCGTTAGCCGTCATGGCAATAATAGGAATATCTTGGTCGAAATGGCGTATTGCTTCAGTGGCTGAGCAGCCATCCATTATTGGCATTTGCATATCCATTAGAATGAGGTCAAATTTACCCCGGTCAGCTTTTTCGACACCTTCTTTTCCATTATTTGCGAGTGACACGAGCATACCTTGTTTTGTCAAAATCTCTTTTGCGAGTTCCTGGTTCATTACAACATCTTCGACCAATAGTACTTTTAGACCATCGAAAGAGTAGAGTTCTTTCACAGGTTGGTTTGGCGTGCCTTTGTCTAATAAGACGTCATTCTCCGGAAACATAGTTGCTAGTTCTCTGGTTAGCGCTTGTTTGCTAATTGGCTTTTCGATGAAAGAGTGGAACCCTGCATCTAGTGCTTTTTGTACTAAACCTTGTTCAGAATAGCTACTGACAAGAATCGATATTGGCGGATTGATGTTTTTGTCTTTTACGATTTGAGCCATAAATTCCAAACCGTTCATTTCGGGCATCAGCCAATCGACTAGAATTACGTCGATCGGATTACTTGCGTGATTGTTCGAACGTAAAAGGGATATTGCCTTTTCTACAGAGGGTTCACATATCGCGTTGTGCTTGAGTGATAGAACCACGCTTTCGAGTAATTGCATGGAGTCTTCAGAGTCATCTATGATTAACACGTTCAGGCTTCTGCTACTGGCATTGCTTGAGGCTTGTTTGCGGCTTTCGAGTCTAGCGGAGACGTTAAATTTGAAACAACTACCTTTACCTTCTGTGCTTGAAATGCTAATTGTGCCTCCCATCAACTCAACCAACTGCTTGGATATGCTCAGCCCTAAGCCTGTTCCTCCAAAGTTTCTTGTGGTACTTTCGTCAGCTTGAACGAATGACGAGAACAGTGATTTTTGTTGTGTTTCTGAGATACCTATACCGGTATCGGTCACTTTTACTTCAATTTCAATGTTTCCGCTTTTCTTATTTAGTTCTACAAGAATTAACTCTACCTTTACTTCACCTTCAGATGTGAATTTCACTGCGTTATTGGTCAAATTTACTAATATCTGGTTGAGGCGTAAGGGGTCACCAATGAGTTGATTTGGGATGTCTTTATCTACTTTAATCGAGAAGGATAGCCCTTTGGCTTCGACATTTCCTGCGACAATATTACTCAAATTGTCACATAGGTCAGACACATAAAACGGGATAGACTCGATATTGAGTTTTCCTGCTTCCATTTTCGAAAAATCCAGAATATCGTTGATGATACCGAGCAAGCTTGATGAAGCCATTTTGATCTTTTTAAGAAACCCTGCCATTTTTTCATCAGTATTGGTACTCGTCGCTAAATCGGTGAAACCAATGATCGAATTCATTGGTGTACGTATTTCATGACTCATATTGGCGAGGAACATACTTTTTGCTTCGGTTGACGCTTCAGCCATCCGGCTTTCTTTTTCAGCCTGCTCTCGCTTTTTACTTTCAGTAATATCGTCTATCGACCCTTCAAAATGAACTGAGTCAGTTGATGACTTTGCAATTTTTCTGATCGAAATCGAGACCCAATGTTGCGTACCATTTGCATCTTTGAAGGTTGTTTCGAATTCGCTGATTCGATTACTTGACTGCAATTGTGACCTTAGGTCTTCTGACCTGTCTAGCTCAAGAAAACCAAGGGAGTAGGGGCTTGATTCAATTACTTTGTTGGCTTGCCCATGTTTGGCAATAATCTCTTTGAAGGCTGTGTTGGTGTTGGTGACGTTCCCGCTAGCATCGAGCTGAAAAATACCTTCGATCGCATTTTCGAATAGAGAACGATATTTTATTTCGGCATCTTTTAGCGCGCTTAGGGAGGCACTTTGTTCATCTTTATGTTTGTGTTGTCTTTGCAGAAATCGGTCAAATTGTGCAATGGTCATTAACACGACAAACCAAATGAAACCAATTTCTTGAGCCCAGGTGGTTAACAGGTTGCGTGGCAGAGCGCCTAACGCGGTGAGTGCGAAAGAAACTGACCCAATGAAAAATATTGACCAAGCCAACACATATAAACGAGCTGAGGTATTACCTTGAGCCCATGATAACCCTCCGCATATTAGGCTAAGCAAACCTAAAAGAATTGCCGTGACGGTGCTATAGCGGATCATGATGCCATAATCTAATACTGTGCAGCATAGTGCTGCGAAGACACTTACATAGATGAAAAAAAGACACAATTTGTCTAGCATTGGCCAATGCCGTTTTAATCCAGTGAATATTCGGCAGTATTGTAGGACCGGGGCGTAGCTCAAATTCATAAAGAAGGGGATATTAATCGCCGCCCACCATGTCGATTCAGGCCAAAAATATTGGTAAGTGATGCCTTTAATTCCGCTCAAATAAAGTAGCTGCCCCATAAATGCAAGGCATAACCACAGATACATTGTGTCTTTTAGAAAAAACGAATTCATCAGGGTCGACAGCAAGGCCAATATTACGAGGCCATATATTAGGCCGAGAAACATTTTAACCCGATCAATCTCTGTGTACAGACTGTTCTTCGGCCATAGTTTTATTGGTACATTCATTGAACTTTTGGTTGCGATTCTAACGTAAAAGGTTTTACGAGAACCGGGTTCCATGCGGATAGGTATGATGATGTTTCTATATTGAATGTCACGTTGTGAGAAAGAAAACTCGTCGCCGTAATGTGATACCTCATAGGCTTGGTATCGGTTTGGTGTATCAATTGTAGGTGAATAAAAATCAATGGAATCTAACAAGGGGTAACCGAATTCGATATTCCATTTTTGTTTTGTCTTTGCGTCATTCCTGATCGTAAATTGGAGCCAATAAGGCGGGCTATTAAACCCTTTGGTAATGCCCTTTTTTGGGGCTACTTTCCATTCAAATAAGTGCTGTTCTTCGAATATTTTGTCAAATTTTAGGGTACCGCCTTCGTCTGCAAAGTATTGAGTATAGTTTCCTATAAATTCTGGCTTCGAGTTTTCATGCATGACAAAGTCGGGAGCTGACTCGCTAACGGAAATGCCACTTTTTAAAAGTAGTAGCAATAGCGATATCGTGGTAATGGCCCAGTTCAGTTTCATTCGACCCTACTTTGTAGAAGGTTAAGGGTTTGGCTGGCCTGTTCAAATTCAAATAGGTCGAGCGCCGAAACCAACGATTCGATTTGTGTTATTTGTTCTTCTATTGGCCAGCATTTTAGGTAGAGTACTGCTTGGTCGTAGGCCTCCATTTTTTGCTCGGTGATCATTGATTCTAGCAGTTTAAGTTTTTCTCCTAATTCTCGAGTGTCGAATTTGTTCTCAGCTTGTGTGTCTTGCAGCTCAGGTTCTGATTCCAATAGCTGCGTGATTTCGCTTAGAAGGTCGTTCATGGCGTTAGCTAATTCAAGCATGGTTGATGTTAGACCTTCTTCGTCTAGTGTTTTAATATTTTCGAGTTGTTTAGCAATATCGGGAATGTGTTGTATGCCAAGATTGGCTGCAACGCCCTTTAGTGTATGCGCGGTTCTAGCATATTCGTCTAGTTGTTTACTTTTGAACATGGCCTCTAACTGGATGCCTACTTCATGGTAATTCTTGCTAAAGTCTCGGAGCAATTTGACATAAAGTTTTCGATTACCCTGGCAGCGATTGAGACCTTCTGTGAAGTTGATTGATTTCAAGTCTGGGGGGCTGACTGTAGAAAACGTGTCTTCTATATTGTTTGTGTCTTTTGTATTTTCTATGTTTGGGCTCAATTGTTCTTCTTTCTTGTTATTGACTTGGCTATATATGAGCTCGATCAATTCGGTGTCATTAAATGGTTTGGTAATGAATCCGTTCATGCCTGCATCGCTGCAGCGTTGTTTATCTTCGACTAAGGTATTTGCAGTCATTGCGATGATCGGGGTGTTTGAGTCAAATTTCCGGATTTGTTTGGTCGCTTCGCAGCCGTCTATAACCGGCATTTCCATGTCCATGAGTATTAAATCGAAGTTGCCTTTTCGTGCCTTTTCGATGGCCTGTTTGCCATCAATCGCCATGGAGGTTCTCACCTTGTACTTGGTCAAAATCTCTCGAGCTAACTCGCGGTTTATTTCGATATCGTCTACCAATAATACTTTGATGCCTTCAGTCAATTTGATCTCACGGCTAGGGTCTTTGTTCGTTGTCGAATCGTTAGGCTCTTTGGTAATGCTCGTCGGAGAAGTAGATGATCTTTTTATGTCACGGCTTTCTACGCGGCACGATAAACAAAACTCGAAACAACTACCTTTTCCTTCAGTGCTGCTAACGCTAATTTCGCCACCCATCATTTCGATTAGTTGCTTGCTGATACTGAGTCCTAGGCCCGTGCCGCTTGCTTTGGCTTCCATGCTGTCATCGACTTGGGTAAATGAAGAAAATAGGGTTTCTTGTCTGGTTTGAGAAATGCCAACGCCTGTATCGATTACCCGTCCTTCCAGAACAACACTTCCATGCTGCTTGTCCAATTCAACCAGGTCTAGCTCAACGCGGACTTCGCCCTGGTCGGTATACTTGATAGCATTCTTTGTTAAATTGACTAGAAATTGACGAATTCTCAGTTCATCTCCAATTAATTGTTTTGGAATGTCTGGGTCAATATCAATGACTAAATCAAGTGCCTTTTTCTCTGCATCCACTGAAAGTGTATTTTGTAGTTTGTCTGTCATTTGCTTCAATTTAAACGGCACATATTCTATATCGAGCTTTCCTGCTTCCATTTTGGAAAAATCTAGAATGTCGTTAATGGTGTTAAGTAAATTGGCAGAAGCGATTTTTATTTTACGAATAAAGTCTGCAAGTTTATTGTCTGTATTGTGTGCCGTTGCTAAATCGGTAAAACCGATAATCGCATTCATCGGGGTGCGAATTTCGTGACTCATGTTTGCCAAAAATAAACTTTTGGCTTCGGTAGATGCATCCGCCATGCGACGTTGTTTTTCGGCTTTCTCGCGCATTTTAGATTCGGTTATTTCAGAAACTGAGCCTTCGTAATGATAATTTTCGCCATCTTTAAGCATGATTTTTTGAATCGAAAACGCGATCCATCGTGTTTGATTATTTTGATCGACGAAAGAGGACTCGTAGCTCGAGATGTTTTCTCTTGTGGCGAGTACTGTTTTCAATTTTTGAGATTCTGTTTCTGATAAGAAACCTAAACTGAAAGGTAACGTTTCCGCATTTTGTAATGGCTTGTCGGACTCATTTGCGATTTCTTCAAAGGCTTTATTTGAGTTCAACAATGAGCCCTGTTTATCTATTTGGAAAATGCCCTCAATGGCATTCTCAAATAAAGATCGGTACTTTTTTTCAGCTTGTGTCAGTGCATCGAGTGCGATGGCTTGTTCTTCTTCATGTTGGTGGTTGACCTGTAAGAAGCGGTCAAGCTGAGAAATTGTCATGAAGATAACCATAAATACAAAACCGACTTCTTGGCACCAGTCGGTTAGGTTGTTTTTTGGGAAAATACCAATGGTTGTTAGCGAAAAACTGATGACACCTACGATCAGCACAAACCACCCTGCAACATAGTAATGTGATGAACTATTATTATTGTGCCAGGCGACCACTCCCGCAGCAAAACAGAGTAGGGCATTGAAGGTGACGCTAACTGTACTAATAAGGATAATGATCTCGTAACTGACAAATAACGATGCTGCGGACAACGTAGTAATGGCGTAAATTGTGACTTTGAATAACTTGTCAAAACGGGGGGCGTAGCGTTTTAGGTCTGTGAATAAACGACAATACTGTAATGCGAAAGCAAAGCTAATATTCATGAAGAACGGGATGTTGACTTCTTGCCACCATAAAGAATTAGGCCACAAGTATTGATAGGTAATACCCTTTATTCCATTCATGTACATAAGCAAACCTACTAAGCCAACACTGAGCCACAAGTACATGTAATCTTTGAGAAATATTGCATTTACTGTAGAGGTGATTAGCGCAAGCAAGACGATGCCGTAGACAATTCCAAGTAACATTTTTAGGCGATCTACGGCCTCGTATAAGGTGTCGCTCGGCCAGACTTTCAAAGAGACATTCATTGCGCTGACGGTTTCTACGCGAAAGTAATAGGTATAGGTTTGCGCTACATCGGCCGTGAGGGGGATTACTACATTACGATAATCTATTTCGCGTGCTGAGAAAGGAAGTCTATCCCCTTGTGTAATCATTTCGTATGAATCATCTTGTACTGGATAAAAGAAGTTGATTTTGTCTAGTAGGGGGTATTCGAACTCAAGATTCCAATCAATTTGTTCTTGGCTGATATTATCAACACTAAACCGAAACCAATACACTGAACGAGTGAAGCCTTCGCTTATGCCATGTTGACCCGATTTAGACCAGAATAGCGCGCCTTGTTCGCTAGATGATTCGTTGGCATCGACACGCATTATATCTTCAAGGGTTAGCGTGCCAGTTTTATCTTCGATATAGTCGGTAAATTCACCGACGAGTTGGGGCTTGCTGTTCGAATCTAAGGTGAACGCAGACGAAGCTGCTTGCGAGTCGTAAGGCAAGGCAAGGAAAAATACGATCAAGGCGCTAAGGTGCGCCAGGCACTTCGATAGAACTCGTTTCATTACATAACGTCGCTCTCGTAGCTAGTTTAGAGTAGTGTTTTTAGCTCGTTTATCCTGTTTGTTGCTTCTTCAAATTCAAATAAATCCAATGACTCTACTATCTGTTTCAGTTGCGGTTGATGCTGTTCGTGAGGCCATGCATTACTCAATATAGTTGCTTGGTCATATGATTCCATTTTTTGCTCACTAACCATGATGGCCAGCTCATCAAGTGCTTGTTCTAGTTCATCGTCAGCAAGTGTTAAATCACTATCTGCATTCGCCGAATTTGTGTCTGGATGCTCTGCGAGAAGTAAGCTTATTTCCTCTACACAGGCGCTTAGCTCTTTGCCAAAATTGTCCAAACTACTGAGGCGTTCTTTTGGTGACTTTGAGCCAATTTGCTCTAACTCTAATGCAAGGCTTGGTAGGTTTTTCATTCCCAGGTTGGCTGACAGACCTTTTAAGGTGTGAGCAAATTTCACAAACTTGTCATTATCGCTGTCGAGTAGCGCTGCTAGTTCTGTGTGAGAGGTGCCGTAGTTTGTGACGAAATCGCCTAACAACCTTAAATAAAGAGACTGGTTGCCTTGGCAGCGATTCAGCCCGTCACTCAACAAAATACCGTGGGTGTCGTGAGGAATCGTAGAGCTTGTTATTTTTTCGGTTGGCTGGGGTTCGGGCTTTTTATCAGATGGCTGGTTTGTCTTGTCATCACTATGAGGCGTGGTACGTTCTTGGTCATTATCGAACTGTGCTGCAATGACAGAAAGAAGTTCGCTATCGTCGATTGGTTTGCTGACATAACCATTCATTCCCGCTGCGAGGCAGCGCTCCTTATCCTCAGTCATCGCATTGGCTGTCATAGCGATAATGGGGACAAGGTAGTCAAATTCTCGTATTGTCTTCGTTGCCTCGATTCCATCCATAAAGGGCATTTCGATGTCCATTAATATGGCGTCGAACTTCGTTTTCTGTGCTTTCAAAAATCCATCTTTACCATTGTTGGCTGTTCTGACGGTGATCCCGTGTTTGTTTAATATTTCGGTTACCAATTCTCGACTCATCGACACGTCATCAACTACCAATACTGTACGGCCATTTAGATCATAATTTTTTTGTTCGCTTACATTTAAGTTTGTAGATGATTGACTCGAAATAGTTGATTTTGAACTATCAGTGATATCGTCAAATGCCAATGCTAGTATCGCTTGGCTAATGGGTTTTTCTAGGAATGCATTGAAACCGGCATTAAGTGCCTTTTGTTTCAAACCTTGCTCTGCATAGGAACTGACCAATATTGTTTTAGGTGTATTAATTTCGGGGATATCGAGTGATTTTCTGAATTCCAAACCATCCATTTCTGGCATCAGCCAGTCAATTATCACGATATCAAAAGGCTCTCCATTTTGTTGATGCTCTTGAATGAGGTTCAGTGCTTCGTGACATGATGTTTGACTGAAGGTTTGGTGCCCAAGCTCGTTTACGACACATTCAATTTGTCGTTGGGATTCGGGTTTGTCGTCGACAATTAGCACGTTCAGTTTTGTCAGGGAATTGGTTGAGGTTGAAGGTCGTCGGTTGCTATCCACTCGACAGCTAAAATTGAAGTCGACACAGTTGCCTTTACCTTCGGCACTACTTGCCTGAATGGTGCCTCCCATCATGTCGATTAACTGGTTCGAGATGCTGAGGCTTAAGCCAAGACCATCGTTGCCTTTGGTTTCTGCTTGTTTGGTTGAAGCGTCTGATGAAAAATAGGCTAGGTTCTCTGACTCGCTAGTGTGTAATCCGGTATCGATCACACGCCCGTCGATGTCAATGGTACCGTTTTGCTTGTCTAGTTCTACGAGATCTAACTCTACTCTTACTTCCCCTTTTTCTGTGTGATTGAATGCATTATTGACCAAGTTCATTAACATTTGCATGATTCTGGTCGCGTCACCTATCAACACATCGGGTAGGTCGGGGTCTAGGTCTATGCTAAAAGACACGCCTTTTAAGTCAGTTTCTATCGTGGCTAAATTGTGTATGTTTTCAGCTAACTCGGTGAGACTAAAAGGTAAATACTCTATGCTTAGCTTGCCTGCTTCAAGTTTGGAAAAATCTAATATGTCATTGATGGTCCCGAGCAGACTAGAGGTGAAAATCTTAATTCTTTTCAGTTCACCACTTATATTTTCATTATTGTTCGATGCAATTGCTAAATCGGTAAAGCCAATAATGGTGTTCATTGGTGTGCGAATTTCATGGCTCATATTAGCTAAGAACAAACTCTTTGCTTCGGTTGATGCCTCAGCCATTCGGCTTTGTTTTTCTGCTTGCTCTCTTCTTTTTAATTCGGTTATGTCAGCAATAGAGCCTTCATACAGTACAAGACTGTTGTCATATTCGTCGAGAATGGGTTTGATCGAAACTGATATCCAATTGGTTGAACTATCGCTTTTTGAGAAGCTGGTTACATAGTCGGAAACGTCTTTATTCTCAGTAATTATGTTTTTCAGTTTTTCAGTTTCATCGGTTTGTAGAAAACCCAAGGAAAATGCAGAGAGTTCGTGGCCAATCAACTTCTCTTTGTCTTCTGCGCCGGCGATTCTTATGTATGCCTTATTGGCGTTAGATAGAAAGCCTTCTTTGTCTAGTTGAAAGATGCCTTCAATTGCATTCTCAAACAATGAACGGTACTTTTTTTCTGCGTATCCCAAGGCTTCTAAAGAGCGGCGTTGATCTTTTTTATGATGCCTCTGTGTTTGTAAATATTGGTCCAGTTGAGCAATGGTGCTGAAGACAACAAGACTAATGAATCCTAATTCTTGAGACCATGCGATTAGTTCGTTTCGGGGTAGTATGCCTAGCGCGGTAAATGAATAGGTTAATATACTTGATAGGTACAATGCCCAGGCGACAATATACATTTGAATATATTGATTTCCATGTAGTTTCGACACAATGCTACCCGCCAAGCAGGCTATTGCGCCAATGACTGCATTCAATGAGCTTAGGCGAATTACTTTCCCATAGTCTAAAAAGAAGCTGGATACCGCGAGTAAACAACAACTTGCGATCATTACGAGAAAGAGCTTATTTAAACGGGGAGATATAGACGCAATATTGGTGAATGATCGAGCATGTTGAAGGCCAAACAAGAGGTTAGTATTAACGAATAGAACAATACTAAACTGTTGTAAGTCAAGAGAGTTTGGCCAAAGGTGCTGAAATGCGAGACCTCTAATTCCGAGCAAGTACAAGCTGATGGAAATGTAATTTCCAGCCAACCAAAGGGGTAGGGTTTTCCGCATATACACTGCATTTACAGCGGTATAAATTAAGGCCAATAAGGCAATTCCATATGAAAACCCAATAAACATTTTGACTGAGTCTACTTCAGCCATGAAGGTATTGTGTGGCCAGATTTTCATTGGCACGTTCATGGAGCTAGATGTTTTGACTCTTATGTAATAAGTGTTACTTGATTCTTCTGGCGAAGTAAGTGCAAATACTATATTACGATAGGGCACCTCTCGTTCAGAAAATACCTGGTTATCTCCTCCTGTTTTTTGGGTGTACGTCTTATCTGGATTAGGGATGTATAGCTCTATGTGATCAAGTAATGCGTAATCAAATTCCAAATGCCATTCAATTGGCTGTTGCTCAACGTTATCAACTGTAAAACGTAACCAGTAGACTGAGGTCGTGAACCCTTTTGTAATACCGTACGGCGGAGATTGTTGCCAACGTAATTCGCCGGCTGGATCTTTGTTAGTTTCTTCTTTGTTTTCGGTTGATATAAATTGTCGTACTTCGTTAAAACTTAGTGTGCCTTGCTCGTCTTCAATGTATTCGGTAAACGTGCCAATGCTCATTGGTAATGACTGACTTTCTAGAAGATAACTTGGCACTTGTTCCGAGAAAGCAACGGGGTGAAACAACATCGTTGCCAATAGAAAAAGAGTGCGCAATAGTTCGCGTGTACAGATGTGCCTTCCCACCCCTACGGTTGGGAGCCAAACGTCATTCTTTGACTCAGGTCTGTTCATCTCTTTTGGTGTACCTTTTTCAGCCTTACTGCGGCGGATTTATTGGTGACCGACTTATTTGGGTACCAACTGTATCTGTTTCGCGATTGCGTCTGCTTCGACTTTCAATTCGACACTCTATGGTGAATTCAAAACAGCTGCCTTTTCCTTTTGCACTTGTCACGGTTAGTTCTCCACCCATCATTTCAATGAGTTGTCGTGAAATACTTAGGCCTAAGCCTGTACTACCTGTATGTCGTGGGCTATTTTCATCCGTTTGTAAAAAAGAAGAAAAAAGCGACTTTTGTTCTATTTCAGAAATGCCGATGCCTGTATCAACGACTCGCCCCAATATCACTAAGCGGCCTATTTTCTTATGCAGCTCAATTAGATGTAGTTCAATACAGACTGCGCCCGAGTCGGTATATTTAATTGCGTTGTCTGCTAAGTTTGCGAGTATTTGGTGTATTCTCTGCGCATCGCCGATTAAATTGTCGGGTAAGTCGGGGTCAATTCTAATATCGAATTCAAGATTTTTTGCTTCTGCTTTTGTGGACACAATATATTGAATATTGGTCATTAGTTGTTGAATACTGAAAGGGCTGTGGTCAATGGTGAGTTTGCCTGCTTCCATTCGTGAGAAATCGAGAATGTCATTGATAATACCCAGCAAGTTTGACGATGCTATTTTTATCTTATGAAGAAAATCACCCATCTTATCTTCTGAATTCTTGGATGCAGCGATATCTGTATAGGCGATAATGGCATTCATTGGAGTGCGTATTTCGTTGCTCATATTGGCCAAGAACAGGCTTTTCGCCTCGGTCGATGCTTCAGCCATGCGGCTTTGTTTTTCAGCATGCTCCCTTTTTTTAGATTCAGTAATGTCCGCGATGGAACCTTCGTAATTATAACTACTGTCAGCCAGGTTTTTGATTGTCTGAATTGATATGGATACCCAGCGGGCGTTGTTTTCAAAATTAGTAAATGTTATTTCGTAGTCAGAAACATGCCCCTTGGTTTGTATAATCGCTTTGAGTTTGTTGGCATCTTCATCCGCTAGGAAACACAAAGTGAACGGTGTTTTTTCAACTTGAATTATATCGTCTAAGTTAGAAACACCAATGATCTTGGCGAAGGTCTTGTTTGCGTTTGTGATTAAACCTTGTTGATCCATTTGAAAAATACCTTCTATGGCATTTTCAAATAAGGAACGGTACTTTTTCTCGGTGAGTGCGAGGTCGTCAAATGCGTCTTCTTGTTCTTTTTTATGATCTTTTTGTTTTTGTAGAAAGTGGTCTAACTGGGCAATGGTCATTAATGTGACAAAGAATAGAAAACCGACCTCTTGACTCCAAGACGTGATAAAAGTCCTCGGTAGTATTCCCAGGGCAGTTAGGGCAAACGCGATGGTACCGAACAACCATATTGACCAACCGACTACATATAGTCGAGCTGAGGTGTTGCCCTTAAACCAAGAAAGTGCACCCGCGACGATGCACAAAATTGCGTGGGCTGATGCGGAAAATGTGCAATAACGTATCATTATTTCGTAGCTAACAAACAGGCTCAAAATAGTAGGAATGAAACCGAAAAACATGACGATCTTGAAGGTTGTATCCAGTCGTGGCCAGTGAGACTTTATATCGATAAACTGCCGACAATATTGCAGTACCGGGATATAACCTAGGTTGACAAAAAATGGTATATTTTGGCTGCCCCACCAAACCGAGTTTGGCCATAAGTATTGGAACGTGATGCCTTTTATACCGCTCAAATACATAGCGAGCCCTGCGAATGCCAAACATAGCCATACGTATTTTAGGTCTCTAAGAAATAGCGCGTTCACTAATGCTGAGATCAACGCTAGAGCAAGTATTCCATACATAATGCCTATATACATTTTGATGCTGTCAATTTCAGAAAAGACGGTATTTCCAGGCCAGGCTTTTAGTGGGACATTCATAGAACTTTGCGTTTCGATCCGAATGTAATAGGTGTCAGTTTGCATCGCTTGAGAGTAGATCGGGAGAATGATATTTCGATAATTAATCTCTCTTGCTGAAAACGGCAGATGGTCGCCCAGTGTTTTTTTTTCAAACTGGCCGCCTGGTAATCGACTATAAAAATCGATCTTGTCTATCAAGGGGTAGGCAAACTCCAGATGCCATTTGATCTTCGTGCTACTGATATTCTTGGTGTTTAGACGCAGCCAATAGGCAGATTTCGTGAACCCTTTTGTGATGCCTTTCAAGGGGGCTTGAATCCATAATATTTCATCGACGCTAGAGGCTGAATGGGTGTTTTCGGTAGAAACGCTTTTAATAGAGAGCACATCTTCTAAAGACAGCTCGTTCGTCTTATCCTCAATGTATTGCGTGTATGTACCTAGAAATTCGGGCTCAGACTGATCGCTCAACTGATAGGACAGAGATTGACGTGCCTGCACATGTGACATAGCAAGCACGATGTACATCAAAGTAACGAACTTTATAGGTCTCAGAGTAGCTATCATACGTTCAAGGTTATGACTCGTGTTGTTTAGAAAGTGTGGCTAGAATTTCTGCCGCGTCTTCGAATTCAAATAGATCTAAGGCATCTATCAAATTTTCAATTAGTGTTATTTGAGAATCGATGGGCCAACATTCTTTCATTACTACCGCTTCGTCATAAGCCTCCATTTTTTGTTCACCAATCATTACATTGAGTGCTTGCAGTTTTTCTGGGAGCGCTTCGAGCTGATATGTTTCGTTGGTTGATGACGGCTCGACAGGCATCAAATTGATCACTTTGGTCATTTCATTGGTAACAAGATTTAGTTCGGATTCAAATTCTTGCAGTGTATCTTGCAACTCTTGATTAGAAAGGTCAGCGACTTGTTCTAGACGCAAGGCAATTTTTGGAAGCTGTATTACCCCGAGATTACCTGCCAGACCTTTGAATGTGTGTGCTAGTTTTTTGAATGAGCTTAGGTCTTTTTGGTCAATCAATGTGCGCATTTCAGAGCAAGACTGGCCATAATTCTTGATGAAATCGCCGAATAGCTTAACGTACAGTTTTTCGTTGCCTTGACAGCGCGCCAAACCATCCTTGACATTAATGCTATTAATATCGATGCTGAGTATATCAACAGCCTCAACAGCCTCAACAGCCTCAACAGCCTCAACAG